>Ga0105050_10009531_pt1 | contig 10851 bp, 10 predicted proteins | sample FRY01_FD_78088 | JGI IMG/M metagenome (GOLD analysis project Ga0105050, IMG submission 78088) | Freshwater microbial communities from Lake Fryxell liftoff mats and glacier meltwater in Antarctica - FRY-01 | ecosystem: Environmental > Aquatic > Freshwater > Ice > Glacier meltwater ... | reverse complement strand
TGGCCTTTGCAGGTAAGGGTGGCAGCGGACAGGGTTGGCTGCTGGACTCCTTGCCCTGGTGGAAGGCAAATTTGCGCCTGTCGCGGCTGCCCTGCGACGTCTTAAGTTGCGTTTGGACCGGGTAGGCCGCCGTGCCTTCAAGCCTTGGCGGGTGCCAAGGCTGGGCGCGGTAGGCGCTGGCCGAGCAGGACTTGCACCCAGCGCTCGAAGGCCCAGACCATTAGCAGGCTGGCCAGATCGCCAGCACAAATGCGCCGCCCCAGACCGCGCTGTTGGTCCCGCTGCGCGACCCCATGGCGTTGCCCATCAGCAGCACGGGAAAGTGCACCAGAAACAGCGCGCAAGACCGCTGGCCGAGCCAGGCGAGCCAGCGGGTCGCCGCAGCGGGCTGGCCCGGCAGCCGACCTGGGCTGACCAGCAGCAGCAGCGCCAGCGCCAGCGCCATGCAGGTCCGCAAGTCCAGCCACAACGCCAGTCCGGCCAGCAGCACCAGGGCCAGCCGCCACAGCCAGCCTGTTCCATCGATACCGCTTGCGATGCCTATGCCGATGCCGGGGGTGCGACCTGGGCCCAGCGCGCCAGCGCGCCCAGCCGCTGGGTGTCAAAAAAGTACCAGGCCCAGTTGTCCTGTTTGTTCTGCGCGTTCCACCACAGCAGCGAAGCGCCGGTCGTCCCCGGTGCCAGCGCCATGGCGCAGCTCGGCTGACCGCCCCGCTGGCCCAGCCACAGCAGCAAGGCCAGCAGGCTGTCAAGCTGGAAATCTAGCGCCATCTACCAACCACCGGCCGACAGCGCGCCCACGTCCAGCACCTCGTGCAGCAAGAACAGATGCGCCAGCAACTGCCCAGCCGGGGCCTGGGCTCCAGCAGATCGCCGCTCAGCCAGGGGCTGCTCCGGTGGGCTGCCAGCACCGCCAGCGCGGTGGCGGCTACCAACGGCGGCAACAGCCGCAGGCAGCGCCGGCCCACCGCGCGTGCCAGCGCCGGTGCCGGCCCCCGCATCGTGCGCAGCAGCGGCGGCGCCGCCAAGTGGCCACCAAGCACCAAAAAAACCGCAGCGCCATGCGGCCGCAGCCGCACAACCAGTCGACCAGGCCGGGCAGCGTCTGGGCCGCCGCCTCTGCCATCCCCTCTGCCATCCCCTTCGTCACCAGCCCCTAGCTGGTCAGGTGGTGCAGCACACCGGCTTGCAGGGCCAGTATCTTCAGGGCATTGACGACTGGTTGGCGCCGCGCGGTCACGGTGTCGCCCCCTCTGCCCCTTCTGCCCCATCTGCCCCGTCTGGCCAGCGCAGGCGCAGACCCGATTCGAACCGCCGCGCCGCGCCCGTCAACGGGTCGGTGAAGGCCAGCGCCTGCGCCAGCAGGCACAGCGGCCGGGCAAAGTCTTCTGCGTCGTGCGGGCCGTGCAACACCTGCGGGTAGAGCTGGTCGCCCGCGATGGGCAGGCCCAGCGCCTGCATGTGTACGCGCAGCTGGTGCCGTTTGCCAGTTCGCGGTTGCAGCCGGTAACGCGCCCAGGCACCTTGCCGCTCCAGCAGGTCGATGGTGGTCTCGCTGTTGGCAGCGCCTGCCTCCTGTTCGCCCATGCGAAAGAAATCGGTGGGGTGCGGCGCCAGGTGGCTGCGCCGGGTCTGCGGCCAGGCCCTGTGCTCAGCGAACGGCGCGATCGCTTCGTAGGTTTTTTCCATCGTGCGTTCGCGGAACAGCGCGTGGTAGGCGCCGCGCTCGCCAGGCTGCACCGCAAACAACACCAGGCCGGCGGTCTCGCGGTCGATGCGGTGCAGCGGGGCGAGCTGCGGCAGGCCCAGGCGCTGCTGCAAGCGCACCAGCAGGGTTTGGCGCAGATAGCGCCCGCCGGGGGTGACCGGCAGGAAATGCGGCTTGTCGGCCACCACCAGGTGCGCGTCTTGAAACAGCACGGTTTCGGCAAAGGGAATCGGTGCCTCATCGGGCACGTCGCGGTAGTAGTAGACGCGGGTGCCACCCGCATAGGGTGCGTCGGGGGGCAGCGCCTCGCCGCTCTCCGCCAGCACCTGGCCCTGTGCCAGCCTAAGCGCCCAGGTCTCGCGCGCAACCAATGGCATGCGGTGGTGCAAAAAATCCAACACAGTGATCCACGGCGGCGTTTTGACCGCAGGCAAAGACGCGCAGCTTGCCGGCACACCATGTCGCGCCGGGATCAAAGCGGAAAGGGGGGAGCGTGACATGGGTTTCGGTGGCGCTGTCTCTGAAAGAGCGCAGAACGATGCCGGTGGAAAACGAATGCACAAAAACGGTATTCTGCCTGCCTGTTCGCATCACCCCTCTTTCTCCACATGGCACGCCTCAATCTCCGCCTCGCCAACGGCCCAATTTGCCCAAGTCGCTCGCGCGCCAGCGGCATTCTGCTGATCGTCTGTGCGCTGGCCATGCCTGGGTGCACCGTGCTGGCGGTGGTTGATCTGACTGCAGCGGCGGTGGTTGGCACTGCTGGCTTGGTGGCGGATGCCGCGGTGGGCACGGTCAAAATCGGTGGCAAAGTCATCGGTAAGACAGCCGACCTCGTCTTTGGCGACGATCCGGCGTCTGCGCCATAGCCAGTGCTATTTCACACCCGCCGAAACACCAGATCCCACACACCGTGACCCAGTTTGAGGCCGCGGTTTTCAAACTTGGTCAGCGGGCGGTAGGCGGGCTTGGGCGCGCAGCCGTGCGGACCTGGTTCCATGGCGGTGTTGACCAGCAGCGGATCGGCACTCAGCACCGCGTGCATTTGCTCGGCGTAAGGCTCCCAGTCGGTCGCCAGGTGCAGTGTGCCGCCAGGTTTGAGATGGCGCGCCAGCCGGTTCACAAACGGGCTCTGGATCAGGCGGCGTTTGTGGTGGCGGCTCTTGTGCCAGGGGTCGGGAAAAAAGATGTGCACGCCGTCCAGGCTGTTTTCGCCCAGCATGTGGTCGAGTACCTCGACCGCGTCGTGGCGCAGGATCCGGATGTTGTCAATGCCCTCTTCGCCGATCAGTTTGAGCAGCGCGCCCACCCCGGGCTCGTGCACCTCACAAGCGAGGAAGTTGTCTTGCGGGCGCATTTTTGCAATTTGGGCGGTGGCTGTGCCCATGCCGAAGCCAATCTCCAGAAACAGCGGCGCGCGGCGGCCAAATACCGCTTCGGCATCCAGCGGCTGGCGCGCGTAGGCCAGCACGAACAGCGGGCCGAACTGCTCGAACGCGCGCTGTTGCCCGGGTCCGATGCGGCCCGCGCGCAGCACGTAGGTCTTGGTCTGGCGCAGATAGACGCTGTGGTCTGGTTGGCCGCGGGGCTCGGCGTGGCGGGGGTCGGTCATGGCGAGGCGTTGGGCAGGGTGACGCAAGGTGGGGGGCAGATTGTAGAAGCCCATTGCGCGGCCCAGCGTGCCAGCGCTTCGGGCACCGTGTCCGTGGCCGCAGCCAGGCCGAGCACCGCAGCTGCTTTGTTCAAGGCGATCAGCGGATGGGTCAATTCGAGCGCCTGGGCACCATTTTGCTTGCTCAACTTCTCGCCGTTGGCACCTCGCACCAGCGGGGTGTGCAGATAGCGAGGGGTGGACAGACCGAGCGCGCGTTGCAGCAGGATCTGGCGCGGCGTGTTGTCGGCCAGGTCTTCGCCGCGCACCACCTGGGTGATGCCCTGGGCCGCATCATCCACCACCACCGCCAGCTGGTAGGCCCACAGGCCATCGGCGCGCCACAACACGAAATCGCCCACCTCGGTGGCCATGTCTTGTTGCTGCGTACCAAGCCGGGCATCGCTCCAGCACACGCTGGCGTTGTCTGGCAACCGCGTGCGCCAGGCGCGCGCCGGTTGGCCACGCAAGCCTCCGCGCTCTGGTCGGCAGGTGCCGGGGTAAACGGTGGCGTGGTGCCGTTCGTGCGCCACGCCCTGGGCGGTCAGCGCAGCGGCGATGTCTTTGCGCGAGCAGGCGCAAGGGTAGGCGGTGTCTTGTCCGATGAGGCGATCTAGTGCGGTTTGGTACAGGTCGCCACGCTGCGACTGCCACACCACAGGCTTGTCGCTCACCAGGCCGCAGGTGGCCAACTGTTGCAGCATGCGCTGGTCGGCACCGGGCACACAACGCGGCGTGTCCACGTCCTCAATGCGCACCAGCCACTGGCCGCCGTGAGCGCGGGCGTCAAGCCAGCTGGCCAGCGCCGCCACCAGCGATCCCGCGTGTAGCGGGCCGGTGGGGGAGGGGGCAAAGCGGCCTCGATAACAGGTCATCGGGCACACGTTTGAGCCATGTCAGGCCCAGCCGGGACGGGTGATCAAGATACGACGCAGCAGCGTCAAGCCATCGCCAGCGCCAGCTCCAGCCCGGAGACGAACGCGTCTTCCACCCGGTGGCCCAGGCACCAGTCGCCACACAGGCCGATGCCCAGCTCGGCATCCAGAATAAATGGCTGGCCGAGCGGAGTTTGCGTTTGAGAGAAGCGCCAGCGGTGCACCGCCGCGTGGGCCGGGGTGGCGCGGATGCCGGTGATCTCGGCAAAGCCCTTGAGCAGCTTGGCCTTGACGCGCTCGGGGTCGTCTTCCAGGTGCTTGGCCGACCAGGCCGCGCTGGCCTGAACGGTCCAGCGCTCGATGCGCTCGCGCCCGGGCTTGCTGTTTTCACGCGCCAGCCAGCCGATGCGGTGGTGTGTGCTGCGCGCGGCGTTCCATTGCGGGCCAATGTGTGGCAGGCCGGGCTGCATCGCGTTGGGGTAAGCCACCATCAGCGTCCAGCAAGGGGCGACCTGCACCGGCTCCAGCTTGTGGCGCAAATGCGGCGCGTGGCCAGAAGCCAGCAGCAGATCGTGCGCTTGCAGGTGCGGCTGGGCCAGCACCACCCGGTCAAAACCGCCCACCACCGCTTGGCCGCCAGCGCTGTCTTCGGCGCGCAGCTGCCACTGACTGGGGTTCAACACATCGCGTTCGATGTTGGTGACACGGGTTTCCAGCATCACGCGCGCGCCATGCACGCCATGTACCTCCGGCTGCAACAGCGGCTGTGCCCAGTGGCTCACCAGAGCGTTCATGCCGGGGATGGCCACGAAATGGGACTCGGTGGGTGGCGGCGCACTGGCCAGCACCTGGCCGAACGCGTCCAGCACCCGCACCGTGCTGGCGCTCCAGGCGCGCACCACGTCTTGCGCGGTCAGCAGGGCCTTGGCAAAACGCGCATCGCGCACGGTGAAGTACTGCGTGCCGTGGTCGAAACCACCGAACTCGGTACGTCGGGTTGACATGCGGCCACCGAAACCGCGGCTTTTCTCGAACAGCGTTACACGGTGACCCGCCTGCAACAGCGTGCGCGCGCAGGCAATGCCCGCCATGCCACCGCCCACCACCGCGATGTGGCGAACCGGTTTGGGCGTGGCCACCGCGCGCTTGCGGGCAGCAGCGGTGGCAACGGGTTTGCTGCGTTTGGGGCTGGGTTTCATGCTGTGTGTTTGCGTGGAATGTGTGGGGCCGTTTGAATGTAGCAGCCCACTGCGCGTCAACAGCCGACAATCGGCTACCCCGCCAGCACCGCTGGCGCTTGACGAAAGGACATTGGTATGCACCACATTCGACGCACCCAAGACCGCGGCCAGGCCGACCACGGCTGGCTCAAGAGCTTTCATTCGTTTTCGTTTGCCGACTTCCATGACCCGGCCTGGATGGGCTGGGGCAATCTGCGGGTAATCAACGAAGACCGCATCGCGCCGGGCACTGGTTTTGGCACCCACGGCCACCGCGACATGGAAATCATCAGCTACGTGTTGCAGGGCAACCTGGCTCATAAGGACAGCATGGGCAACATCGAAGGCATTCCGCCCGGCGATGTGCAGCGTATGAGCGCGGGCAGCGGCGTGCGCCACAGCGAGTTCAACCACGCGCCCGACCAGACCACCCATTTCTTGCAGATCTGGATCGAGCCCAACCAGCAAGGCGTGGCACCGGGCTACGAGCAAAAGACCTTTGCCGACGCGGTCAAACAAGGGCGCTTGTGTTTGGTGGCGTCAAACAACGGCGCCCAAAACTCGGTGTCTCTGCATGCCGATGCCTGCATCCACGCCGGCTTGTTCCATGGCGCCGAGACCGCCACGCTTGAAATAGACCCGGCGCGCAAGGCCTATGTGCACCTGGTGCGCGGCGCGCTCACGGTGAACGGGGAGCGGCTGCACACGGGCGACGCGCTGGCGTTGTCGGATGAATCGCGCTTGGAACTTGGCGATGGCGATCATGCCGAGGTGCTGGTGTTCGACTTGACCGCCTGAAGGCGTCCTTTTTATTCCTTTTTTTATCAACCTCGCATTGCCTCGGCAGGCATTTCAGGAGTTTTTGCATGGCAAACGTGGTGGTGGTTTTTCACTCGGGTTACGGCCACACCCAGCGCATGGCGCAATCGGTGGCCGAGGGCGCGGGCGCCGAGTTGCTGGCGATCGACGCCGAGGGCAACCTGCCCGAGGGTGGCTGGGAGGCACTGGCCGCAGCCGACGCGATCATCATGGGCAGCCCGACCTACATGGCCAGCGTGAGCTGGCAGTTCAAAAAATTCGCCGATGCATCCAGCAAGGCCTGGTACAGCGAGCAGTGGAAAGACAAGCTGTTTGCCGGCTTCACCAACAGCGCCGGCCTCAATGGCGACAAAGGCTCCACGCTCACCTATCTCTTTAGCCTGGCCATGCAGCACGGGGGCGTCTGGATCAGCCAGGGGCTCATGCCCCGCAACAGCAAGGCAGCCCAACGCAACGACGTGAACTACCTCGGCTCCTTCAGCGGGGCTACCGCGCAGAGCCCGTCGGACGCCGGCGCCCACGAAATGCTGCCGGGCGACCTGGAAACCGCGCGCCTGCTGGGCGAGCGCGTTGCCACGCTGGCGACGCGGTACAAAGGTTGAGTGCACGCGGGCCAAGCCGGCCCTGAGTCATGGCGGGGCGCACACGCAACCATGGCACGGGGTCTGACCCGGTACCATGCACCGCATGAAAATCTTAGCCCTTCTGCCCTGGGTCGACTGGCTGGGGTTGGCCTTGTTTCTGTCACTCTGGGTGGGCTACGGGCACTTCTCCCGGTTGCTCGGCAAGCGTCGCCCGTCTCTGGCTTCCACCACCGATCGCTACCGCGTCTACTGGATGCGCGAAGCGGCAGCGCGCGACCCGCGCATGCTCGACGGCCTGATCACCCAGGCGCTGTCGCAAACCCCATCGTTCTTTTCATCGGCCTCGATCCTGGTGATTGGTGGCCTTTTTGCTTTGCTGGGAACCGCCGACAAGGCAACCCAGATCGTCAACGAGATTCCATTCATCCAGGCCACCAGCATTTTTGTGTTCGAGTTCAAGGTGCTGGTGATGGTGGGTATTTTTGTGTACGCGTTCTTCCGGTTCACCTGGTGCATGCGCCAGTACACCATTGTGGCGCTGGTGATCGGTGCCATGCCGCCACCGAGCGATTTCGCTTCGGGCAAGTTCGATCTCAAAACCTATGCTGACCGTGCAGCTGAGGTGGTGAAGGCCGCTGCCGAGAGCTTTCACGGTGGGCTGCGCTCGTACTATTTTGCATTTGCCGCCATGGCCTGGTTCATTTCACCTGTGGCGATGGTGCTGGCCACCGGGGTGGTGGTGGTGGTGCTCTACAGCCGGGATTTCCGCTCTGATGTGGTCAGGATATTGGGCGAAGACCGCAAACCAAAAGCCTGAAGCCGCCAGTGGAACCCCAGTGGCCCCCTCCTAAAATGGCGCATGTTTATTCACCTGCGCCTGCACACCGAGTTCTCCGTCGTTGACGGCACCAACCGCATCGACGAGGTGGTCGCCGCCGCTGCTGCCAATGCCCAGCCCGCGCTCGCCATCACCGACCTGAGCAACCTGTTTGGTGCGGTCAAGTTTTACAAGGCCGCACGCAGCGCTGGCGTCAAGCCGTTGCTGGGTGCCGAGGTGATGTTGCAAGGTTTTTCTCCCGACACGCCGGGTGCCATGCCCGGCAGCCACCAGCCACCCGCACCGCGTGTGCTGCTGCTGGTGCAGAACACGCAGGGTTATCTGAATTTGAGCGAGCTGCTGGCCCGCGCCTGGACGCGCAACGACGGGCGCGGCGGCGCGGTGATTCGGCGCGAATGGCTGACCGAGCTGAGCGACGGCTTGATTTTGCTGGCGGGCGCACAGGCCGGGCCGGTGGGCCAGGCGCTGATGCAGGGCGACGCGCAGCGCGCAGCCGACATCGCCTTGCAACTCGCCAATTTGTTCGGCCACCGCTTCTACATCGAGCTACAGCGCGCCGGCCGCGCCGACGACGAGCGCCATGTGGCGGCGGCGGTGCTACTGGCCGCGCGGCTGCAGCTGCCGGTGGTGGCGACGCACCCGGTGCAGTTTTTGCAGGAAGACGGTTATGAGGCGCACGAGGCTCGCGTGTGCATCGCCGGCGGCGAAATCCTGGGCAACCGCCGGCGCGTGCGCCGCTTCACCCGCGAGCAATATTTTAAAAGCGCCGAGCACATGGCGGCGCTGTTTGCCGATGTGCCCTCGGCTGTCGCCAACACGCTGGAGATCGCCCGGCGCTGCAACCTGAGCCTGGTGCTGGGCAAGCCGCAGCTGCCCGACTTTCCCACGCCGGTGGTCGCTGGTGTGGCCATGCCGATGGCCGATTTCTTTCGCCAGTCGTCGTTTGAAGGGCTGGAGGAGCGCCTGGTCCACCTGTACCCCGATGCGGCCAAGCGCGACGCCGAGCGGGCGCGCTATGCGCAGCGCCTTGAATTCGAGATCAACACCATCTTGGGTATGGGGTTTCCGGGCTACTTTCTGATCGTCGGCGATTTCATCAACTGGGCCAAGAAAAATGGCTGCCCAGTGGGTCCGGGCCGAGGCTCTGGCGCCGGTTCGCTGGTGGCGTACTCGCTGAAGATCACCGACCTGGACCCGCTGCAATACAACCTGCTGTTCGAGCGTTTTCTGAACCCGGAGCGGGTGTCCATGCCCGACTTCGACATCGATTTCTGCCAGACCAACCGCGACCGGGTGATCGACTACGTCAAGGACAAATACGGCAAGAACGCGGTCAGTCAGATCGCCACCTTCGGCACGCTGGCCGCACGCGCCGCGATCCGCGACGTGGGTCGCGTGCTCGATTTTCCCTACGGTTTTTGCGACGGCATCTCCAAGCTGATTCCGAACAAGCCGGGCATGTCGGTCACATTGCAGTACCCACCGGTGCCCAAAAAAGAGGGCGACAAAAACAACTACGCGATCGAGATGGAGCCGGTGCTGGCCGAGCGCATCGCCAAGGAAGACGACGTCAAGACGCTGATCGAGCTGGCGCAAAAGCTCGAAGGCATGACGCGCAACATCGGCATGCACGCCGGCGGCGTGTTGATTGCGCCTGGCAAGCTGACTGACTTTTGCCCGCTGTACGCCCAGCCGGGCAGCGAATCGGCGATGAGCCAATACGACAAAGACGACGTGGAGGCGGTCGGCCTGGTGAAGTTTGACTTTTTGGGTCTTGCCACGCTGACCATATTGGAGATCGCGCGCGGGTTTATCGCCCAGCGTCACAAGGGTCAGGAGAACTTTTGCTTTGAAGACGTGCCGCTGGATGACGCCCGGGTGTATGCGCTGTTTTCGCGCGGCCAGACAGAGTCGGTGTTTCAGTTCGAGAGCCGCGGCATGCAGGGCATGCTGAAAGACGCCAAGCCCAGCCGGCTTGAAGACCTGATCGCGCTCAACGCGCTCTATCGCCCCGGCCCGATGGACCTGATCCCCAGCTTTGTGGCGCGCAAACACGGCCGCGAAGTGATCGAGTACCCGCACCCGCTGGTGGCCGAGGTGCTGAGTGAGACCTACGGCATCATGGTCTACCAGGAGCAGGTGATGCAGACCGCTCAGATCCTGGGTGGTTACTCGCTGGGCGGCGCCGACATGCTGCGCCGCGCCATGGGCAAAAAAGACGCCAAGGAAATGGCCAAGCAGCGCGCTGTCTTTCGGGAGGGCGCGTTCAAAAATGCAATCGGCGAGGAAAAGGCTGACGAAATTTTTGACCTGATGGAGAAGTTTGCCGGCTACGGTTTCAACAAGTCGCACGCCGCCGCCTACTCGCTGTTGGCGTATCACACCGGCTGGCTCAAGGTGCACTACACCGCCGAGTTTTTCTGCGCCAACATGACGGTGGAGATGGGCGACACCGACAAGCTCAAGGCCTTGTTTGAAGACGCGCAGAAGATGGGTCTGGTGTTTGAGGCGCCCGATGTCAACCGCAGCTTTCACCGCTTCGAGCCCATCACCGACAAGTCCATCCGCTACGGCCTGGGCGCCATCAAGGGCACCGGCCAGCAAGTCATCGATGCCATCGTGGCCGCGCGCGAAGGGCGCGGCGATGGCCCCAACGGTGGCGAAATTGGCCCGTTCACCAGCCTGTTCGATTTCTGCCGCCGGGTCGATCGCGCCCGGCTCAACAAACGCACGGTGGAGGCCTTGGTCAAGGCCGGGGCGTTCGATGCGCTGCACCTGAACCGCGCCGAGGTGATGGCATCGGTGGAGCGCGCCTTCGACTTCGCTGCCGCGCAGCAAGCCAACGCCAACCAGGGCGGCTTGTTCGACCTGCTGGGCGCTGATGACACTGGCTCCAGCACCCAAGAGCCCGAGCTGGTGGCTGCCCCGCCTTGGGGCGTGAAGGAGCGGCTCACGCTGGAAAAAACCGCGATCGGTTTCTATTTTTCCGGGCACTTGTTTGACGAGGTGGCGCCCGAGGTGCGGCGCTTTGCACGCACCGCCATGGCCGATGTGACAGAAAGCCGCGACCCGGTGATCTTGGCCGGCATCGTGTCCGATCTGCGCATGATCAACGGCCAGCGCGGCAAGGTTGCCATTTTCCGGCTTGACGACAAG
>Ga0105050_10009529_pt1 | contig 10852 bp, 13 predicted proteins | sample FRY01_FD_78088 | JGI IMG/M metagenome (GOLD analysis project Ga0105050, IMG submission 78088) | Freshwater microbial communities from Lake Fryxell liftoff mats and glacier meltwater in Antarctica - FRY-01 | ecosystem: Environmental > Aquatic > Freshwater > Ice > Glacier meltwater ... | reverse complement strand
GCCTCCGTCTTGCAGTGTAGCTCCTGAGATAGTGCCGATGACTTCAAGGTCACCTTTTGCTGTTGGCGTTGTAGGATTGATGATGAGTGCACCTGTCATGGTGTCACCTGAAGTGTTCACATAACGGCCGTCTGCATCGGCAGTGGTCAAGCTAGAACCTGTGCTTATGACAACGCCGTCCAGTGTGAGGGCGTGGAAATTCAAGTCTCCGGAGCCTGTGCAGTTCGCGTAACCGTCGCAATAGACAGTCGTCCCCGAAGAGGATCCGACTTCCCACACCTTCTCAGCGCGGATGGCAGCAGTGGGCGTGTCTTTAAGCGCCTTGAAGTGTGATCCGGAAAAAAGAAGTATCGTCGCCATGACGAGCGACGCTGCGTAGCGCGCGATTGGTGGTGGGCCTGATGTGGAGATTGAAGCCATAATTCATTATTTGAGAATAGTCCAAGTGAGCCAGTCAGTTGCGAGACCGCTTTGGTACAAAAGACTCGGGTCGGCAACTGCGATGACCTTCGTGGATCCTGGGTAGAGCACACCCGACCCGATACGATCTGTATAGCCTGCAGATGTACCGAGGCGTACGGCGCTTCCGCCGATCATCATAGGTGCTGCATTACCTTCAAAAGAAGTCACCTCAACCATCGTGCATGCTGCTTTGGTCGATGTGAGCTGCGTCGCAGTGGTCGCACCGGCACCAAGTACGCGGGCTTGATCGTTGATCTCTGTGATAGGAGAGTTTGCATCCCCGAGCGCTATTCCTGGCATGGTGTCGTTGGAAAGAAAGTAAGATTAACTTTACTTTTATGCTGCTGCCGCAACGGGCGACATAGCGGGCATACTTCCAACTTTCATTCCGACGCCTACGGGTGGTCGCACCGCTTGAGGAATATTCTGACCTGCGCCTGACTGAGGTACGGAAGGAAGCGCCCCTGCAGCGGCCTTCGCTGCCATTTCGCCTGCCAAAGGGTTTGGTCGTGAGGCGATGGAACCTGGAGAGCTCTTATAAGAAGGGGTCTTGCGCAACTGCGCCTTGGCTATCTTTGCGGCACCGTTGTCTGAGGGGGTCGCAATGAGTGTGTTCTTGCCTTCACCATCCTTCGCTGGTCGCAATCTCGTGTCCTCAATAACTTGGTCGCGTGCCTTCTGCTTTGTTTCGATTGGCATTGCTGCCCATTGTGCATCGTGCAATGCGAGTGCTTGTGGTGAAATTTTGCCCTTCTCCATCATCACCTGTAGGCGGTCGCGGTAATCAGCGTACGTACCATTGACGCGCATCAGTTCTGGGTTTCCGTTGTACCAACCGTCGTATGGGCATGCTTGGTCGATCGATCGTTCTGAGAGTCTGGGGCTCATGATATAAAGGGGTATGGGGGCAAAGACTAGTTCAGTATGGTCTGGTTGTACTCAATGTACATTTCTGCATCCAGTCCGGATCCTGTACCGACTAGACCTGCGCAGCGTACATCTTGATCGGGTCCGATAGTAATCTCAGTTGTTGAAGGTACCATGCAATGCAATCCTTTCGTAAGGGCTTCGTTATCGAAGATGCTGACTCCTGTACCTGTTGCTGCATTGGCAACGATACCGCAGTCCACATCTGTGTTCACGCCAGTATTGTTTGCAACCGCAACCTCGATACAGAAACGGGTCAAAGATCCCGTGTAGGTCTCAGGGAAGTCGTATTGCAACGTGGAATATGTTGCGACACCACCCGTCTGAGTCAGGTCTTTGCGGGCCCAAGCCCTATATTCAACTTGCGCGGAAGTGGTACCTGTGCCCGAAATTGCTGGGCTAAGGTTTATGAATTGGATCTGATTCACTTGGAAGATACCCAGCACATACAGTCCTACCCCTGTCACCAGTGATACTGCAGCGAGGGTACCGATTTGAATCGGGAACCTGAATCGAGTGCCTCGGGGGTCAGTCATGGGAGGGAGGGGAAGTCAGAAGAAAAATATACTCTCGGGATCAGGTCAGTGAGGGCGAAGCGAATCCGATCTGTGCGAAACCGATACCGAGGTCATAACGTGCCTTGGAGCGCCAAAGCATACCTCCGTTGTACGGGTCTTCGAATGGGCCTGCTGGGACTGGTGATGTGTGGAGTGCGTAAAGTGCGGCGTCCCTCATGAGCTTGCTTGAATACGCTGCCCAGTACTTACCTTTGTTCACCGTGTCGGAAGCTCCTGATGCGAGGGTTGCACCGTAGAAGAGCTGGATTGGGCGGTAAGCGCCTTTGTATACGTTGATGTTGCGCTCTGCTGCATCCTGCTGGAACTGCTGCATAGGTGAGAACAAGCGTTCTGCCATGTGGCGGTTCGTAAAGTCGCGTGCGTGAGCGAGTATGTCTGTACGAACGGAGACAGGGAAACCGTTTTCGTCAGTGATATTCACTGTGAGGTCTTCGCCTGCGCGGACGTTCGGCTCGTTGAGTGGCACTGCGCCAAGGAGGTTATCCCATGTACTACCATTTTCCATTGTGTGCGTATCTGCGAAGACCGCTTCTGAACCTTTGGCTACACCGTTAAGAACGGGAGCACCATCGCGGTCGTTATACGTGCTTGAGAAAGGGAACGTGAGAAGGAAGTGGTGCTGATCGAGTCCGATACCACGGATGATCGTTGCGCCAAGTTCCTCCATACCCAAACGGATCTCGCGGTATTTGTTACCGTCGAGGAGGTCTTCTGTGATCGTGAATGACTTACCACGCTTGAGTACCGACATACTCAGGGTATCGCCCTGGTTGGTCAGGTAGTCTGGGTAGTCGGCTCCTTCCCCGATCTTGTTGGAGAAACCGGAACGAGCGACAACCGAGAAATCTCGATTGTACTGGTCCATCGCTTCCAGTTGCCAGATGTCCATACCTGGCTGAATGTCCTCCATTTCAACGGAGGCGCCTTGGAACCAGAGCAGTGGGGAGAGCTGCACTAGATCATTCCAAGTGACGGTAGTGTTGGCAATGGTAGGCATGACTGGGGGAGGGAAAGAAGACGAAAAAGAAAAAAAGTCAGATTATGATGGAGCTTGCTGGGTTGCAAGAATAACTAATTTACCGACACCAGTTAGCGTCGAGAGAACTTGATTAACGAAGAAGTCACCTTTGGTAGTGACATCCGCTGCAAGGCCATCAGGAGAGCTGATATCCACACGGTGCCCTGCATCGGTTGCTTTGACGAGTGTTCCTGTTTCCGCTGACCCATACAATTTCGTGCGGCCGTTGTTCAAGAGCATCGTAAGAATCGAATTCTGCGTAGCGTCTCCTACAAGTTTGGCTTGGAGTGCGATGGCTACAGCCTGGACGCCTGTCGTAAGACCTGCGAGACCAGTGTCGTCTTTTAGCGCGTCACCAATATCAATGGCCGCACTTGCTTTGGTAGGCAAAAGTGTGTCGTAGTCGTAAGGACCTGACCATCGGGAGAATGAGACGTACATAGGAAGGAGGGGAAAAAAGCCCTGAAGAAATAAATCGCTTTAGAAGGAACTCATTTACGAATTCCATTCCCCGTGAGGGCTCCTTGGAGGTACCGTTCTGCGGATGCCTGTACCCCCGGACGAATGCCGAGTGCTTGCAGATTGGTCTCCGAAGCCATATTCCCTCCTCCTTTATCACCGAGAGTCCCTGACGGCGTACCGTGAATGGTCTCGTTTACTCCTCCTGTGGAATACTTCTTGGGGTCTATTCCCGCACGACCTTGCGCTAAGAGCAGAACATCCGACTCTGGGGAGCTTGGATATTCTTTTCTTACTGAATCGCAGAGCTTATCGAATTCACTTCCTTCTTGTACCTTCTTGTTCCGCTTGAAGGAATTCCAGTCTCGATTCGTCTGATCCGACTTTACGCGAGCTTGCTCCATCTTAATCTGCGCAAGTTCGATTCTGACCGGATCATCGCCCGCTTTGTCCAATTCTAGTTTTGCCTTGTACTCGTCGACGCTCTTCGCACCAAATTGCTGCGCGTTGCGTTCAAGTACCTTATCCGCCAATTTCATCTTCGTCTTATCTCCTGAATCTATAAGAGACTGGAGGTAGGTCGGATCCGAAACGGCATTATGCCTCGCTAACTCGTACGCTTCCTCTGCAAGACCTTGAATGGTGGACGAGTAGTTATCGACTACTTGCTGACCATTTTGATTGGCTTGTTGCTGAGCAGGCGCCGCGAGCGGTGCGGGCTGATTCATTTGCTGACCTGGCGCGAACGCTGAGAGCGGATCGGCAAGGGGCTGCGGTGGCGGTGTTTGTCCTTGAGGAGTCGTAACACCGAGAGCTGCAACCGCAAATGCGGGTGGCAGACTAGCTTGGGGTGTCACTGGTTCACCAGATACAGGTGTCTGCTGGAATCGTACTGCGTCGCGTGCGTTTGCATCGAACAGTTTTCCAGTATTCATCATATCTGCCTCCTGTGAAACGGGGGCTAAAGTCATGGGGACGGTGGGTAAAAGATCGTGCTTCGATTGAAGCACTGATTTTTTACCTATGTTGCTCGAATGACCAGACTAGGATGCGAAAAAGAAAAACTGGCAAGGTAATTTACATTCCTGATTCTATCGATCAGCCCGTAATTTTTCACAGCATCGCGCACCGATCTGTCGGTCTCGTAGTACTCGGCGAGTGCTGCTTGATCATTATCACCACTATGCAAAAACCATGAACGGATAATCACTTTGTCCGTTCGGGATATCTCTTCCCACTCCTCATCTTCGAAGTCAACGACACGATGATCGAAGTTCAAAAACATACGGCAATCTTACTGAAGAAAATTACCGCTGACAAATGACTCATCACGGAGTGACCGGATATAAGGGTTCCCCTGACGCACCACTGTATCCATATCGCGCTTCATTTGTTCCTGCCTCTGCACATCTTCCTCGCGCATCAAACGCCCCTTATTTACATGCGCACGATCCCAGCCTTGCATCTCCTCTTGATTCACACGCGCCTCCGATTCTATGTATCCGAGCTTCATCTGCTTCCCGCATGTATTGCACTTGAATCGAATCTCACCTTCGAAAATATAGCGCATCCCTTGGCAGGGTATCACGCCACAATTCCGGCACGGCATAAATTCATTCTGCGCATTCTGCAGATACGTCGCCTCCCCTGACGTTGTGGGTGGCGGTGGGCCATCAAGTCGCATTCCCCCGCCCTGCGCAATCCGCAGCTTCCGATGGTGATCGGAAGAAAGGAATGTGGTGGCTTGTTCGACGGGCGCGGCACCTGATTCGGGGATACCCGCATACGCGGACCGCACTACTTGCGTCTGCGTCGCCGGTGACTGGTCGGGGATCATTACCATGGTTAATAGTCGTGAACATTATCGTACCCCCCATCCTCCATCGGTTCCACTACCGTCCCCTCCTTCGTCTTCGCGTTATCGTAAAAAAGAACAAGGTCGCTGATTGCATTCCCGACATTATGCAGGAGGTGCATCGCGGGGATGTTCTTCATCATGAGCCGCGCTTGCCTGTGTCTGAGTAATGCTTGCCGCAGCATGTTCTGCCTGAAGAAATGTTTGAAGTCAGGGGATTGCACGATGCCACCGATGATCTCCCGCTCGTTCTCATCGATGTAATCCGCAAAATCAGAGGGGAGTGTCTCCTCCGCACCTAAAGAAAGAATCGTGCGCTTATGATCAACACCCGCTTGGAAGCCTGCTTGGTATCCTGTCTGCCATGCTTGTTCCTCCTGCGAGCTGGGGGCTGTGCTCATGAGTGGTAGCGTACTAGCCCATGACCGAGGCGGCAAGTGCCGCGTTACTGTTCAGTGCTGCGCCTGGGCGCGGTGGGCTTCCAGTTGGTTTCATTTGCTGCGCCGCTCCCCCTGCGAACTGCGGGCCACCTGCGGAAGGAGTAATCCCTCCTGGCTGTGGTTGAGCGTTTGCCTGCAAATCCATTCCGTCCTCATAAGCGGGAGGCATAACAGCATCCTCTTCCGCCTTCTCTTCGGACTGGCTAAGGTTGTTCATCATCTCATCAAAAGGAATACCGAACGCACGCGCGATGTGCTGAAGAATGAAATTGATCGCGGTGGGCGGGAGAACAGGCGTCCCGTCCGCATGCACCATAGTAAAGAATGGTGCGAGTGCATTGAGCTGCTCGGTTGCCACTGCCTTATCTAATGCCGTGCGTTCTTGGAAGGAACTGAGCGGTTCGATCTCGATCTCAGGGTCCTCCTGCATGTTGTACATTTCCTCGCGCGCGGTAAAGAACATCTGTGAGCTCATCCCCAAAGCCCTACTATGACTCGGGTCCAACATTTCGTAGCTGCGCTTCAGATACGACCGATCCATTCCGTTTTCATCTTTCTCCGTTACTCGTTCTTCGTTCATCCTCTCGACGACAGGGAAGTCCAGACTGATCTTCTTTTGGTGGAGGTGGAACAATGGCGTCCCGTCATGATCGCGGACAATGCGGTACTCATCGATATCCTCTATGGAACCGTCCTCCCCCATGCGCACCTTCTTTGGTGTCGGGAAGTATTGCTTCACCAAGATGTACATCAACCAGTACTTACGGACGACACCGCCTGTGGAGTTGTACCGTGCATTCTGCGCATCGCGCTGCTGCTCCATTTCCTGCTCCATGGCTGCGACAGTCGCCTGCGGCGGATTATCGCGGGAGATGCGGCCGATATCGCGACCTAGCGCTGCGGTAGAGATCTTACTAAAGTAGTCATCCGCAACGCGGAACTCATTCAAGAAGTTGGAATTTTGTACCAGCGACTTTGTCTGGAAGTCCCCCGCATCAAGCGCGATTGGCTCGATACCATAGAGCTTCCCCTTATTTATCCTCTCGATAATCGCCGACGGACCTGTGACGAAGTGCACACCTGCTGCCTTCATCCAGTCCACCATCGATCGCCCGAAGGTGTTCCTTGCTGCGATCATCGGCTTCGCCACCATTGCCTCAGACTTCGACCAGAATGTTTTGTTCGTGTTCACGTTCGAGCTTGCATCATAGAAGCGGTTATTCTGTCGCGCGAAGGAATTCAATGCCGACTCGCGGTTGTATTCGAAAGCAAAGTCATTGTGGATCGTCGCAATCGGGATTATCGGCATCGGATTCTTGTAGTCGCCGTAGTCCTGTATATAGGAGTGCCTTATCGGAATCCCGTTCGCTTGGACGTAAAAAAGATTATGGAAGAGGTCCCAGAAATACCGCACGCGGTAAATACGCTTCCAGCTCCGTGGCTTTGCGATGCCGCTCGCCGCGCCCATGAACCAGTCGCCATCGGGGATCTTCTCTTTTGAGACATTTTCATAAAGCGGGTTATTCCCGAACTTGTGGAAAAACGCGCTCTCATCGAAAAAGACATCCCAGTACGCCGCACGCCCGCCGTACATCCCCGGTTTCATATCCCTGCTCACACCGAAGTTAAAGAAGTCGATGTTCTTTTGTACGATGTCATCACTCACCACGATCTTCTTTTCTACAACGCGCTGCCTCACTGGATCGAATACATGACAGATCTGCGTTTGGAATTCGAAGCCGACGTAGACGCCACCGACACCGAAGAGGTTCTTGTCGAACGTCCATTCGAAGTACGTGTGGTCCACAGGAACGTGATTGTAACCACCACGCTCACTGTGCTTGATTGAAGCCTCGATCCATTTCAGGTTCGGCTTGTCCGCGTCGGTTCTTGCTTTGAACTTAACTTTTGGCGCTCGCGCGGCTTCGATCGCTTGCCGTGAGTAGATGACGCTGTGCAGAAGAGGGAAGGTGATGTCGCTTCGATCCTTCCTTGTTTTCGCGCGGTGTACCACGCTCATATACCCTTGGATCGCATCGCTTCCTAGCTCGCGGGTTGGGCGGGCGTAATCGATCATGTCCTCCACCTCCGCGTTCACCCACGCGTGCAACTGCCTCGCCTCGGGGTTACGGAAACGAAACGAAGTCGCCAGACGTCCGGACTCGTTTGTGATGATTGTTGGGTGCAAGAGATCCATCTAGCATAGTGTGACGGAGTTCTTCAAGTACCGTCCAATGAAGTGTTTCATCACGAACTTGTTTCGTTTGTTCTTAAACAGTGGCTATACATAGCCAAATTTCTGATCCGTTTGCTTTGCGGTTGGTAATACTTCACCACATTCTTTCAGGTCTACAATGGGAATCTTGTACGGGGCGAATGATTGTGGGGAATCTGCGGAAGAAGAAATCGTCTCGACAACAGGTGGTGGCTCCTCACTTTGCTGCGGCTCTTCGGAAGGGAATTCAAGTTCGGGTAGGCGGATTTCCTTATGTCTTCGCGCGTCGGAGGATGCCTGTTGCGCGAAGCGCTTTTCCATTATGCGAGCGCGCGTGTGCTTGATTCTCGCCATGTGTCCGCGGAGGGAGGATTCCAACTTTAATTCCAATGCCTGCATCAGGTCTTGTCTGTTGAACCCAGACTCGATTAGCTTGAGGATCTTCTTCTGCGTCTTCGTGAACTGCATGAATTCTTCGCTGGTGTATCCTGCTATCATAGTCAAGAGGGGGTGAGTTGGTCAGCACCTTGCTGTTCGAAATTGGAGTAGAGGTATTCGCAGCGTTGCACGATGGCCTCCTTTAAGGAGTCTGGTTCCGCGAACAGTATGTACATGTCTTCGGGAAACTGGATGCCGCGGAGGACTTCGAGGATGAGGCGGTAGCTCCAGTTTTCGAACTCGCCCATCGGGTGATAGTCGATGATGGGGTTCCCGTTAGCGTCGGGTCCGAGGGAACGCGATGGGAACTGCTTCCAGTTCTGGAAGAGTGTCCACTTCTCTTGCTCTGAGGGATGCGCCCATTCGGGGAAGACTTTCTCGTTCCAAAGAGAGAAGCGTCGCAAGGCTCCGTTGGTCAGATGGAACATGAGCTGTTGATCGATGTTCGTCATGGGGGCGGAAAGGAATGGAGCTCCGGCAGGTTCCAACGCTGCATCCCCCTCACTCTATCCCTGAGGTGCTCTTCCCAGACTTGAGCTACGAAGCGTCCGCAGCATAACCTGTTTGCATTCATATGCCAAGAGGGTATATGCTCTTTGTATTCTTTCCCCATACAATTCATGGCACCAAAGACCACACCGAAGAAAGTAAATCGTAATTCGAAAAGGACTGCTGCCATAGGCACAAAGGTGCAGCCGAAGTCCGTCGCCCCCCGCGCGCCTGCGTTTCAGCAAAAAGAAAATGATCTCGCTCTCGCAGCTAAGGCGTTCCTTTCGATGCCAGGAGCTACGTATACGCTTGCCAACCGCATCCTTATCCAAGCGGACAAGGATGTGAAGGCTAATGGAAACTGGAAGGCGAGGGACTAAAAAAAGAATCCGAAAGATGGAAGTGGTTAGCAACCGGGGCACGTAAGTGCCCTTTTTGCTATACTCAGAGAGCCCACCCCATATCCTCATGGATCTCACGATCAGAGTGTTCTTCATCCCTCTCTCTGCGTCTTCGAGCCTCGGGGCGCTCTGGCGGCTCGAGGATCATTTTGAGGAGGTATGTGAAGCAGTCTACGCAATGTTTGGCGTCGGTGTCTTTCCATCGTGCTTTTTGATGAGTGATTCCTGCGACTTTACGTTCCTCCCACCTGAGCGATTCGAATTCTTTCTGGAACCAGTTATATTCCCGATTCTTCTTTGGGTCGAGTTCGATAAGCGCATTGCTGACACGGATCTTTGACTTTCCTGTGACGGGGGAAACTCTTCCGAATTGGTCCATGAGTCTTGAGCGGTATTCATCCCATCCCTCCTTACTGATTCCTGTTTCCTTCTCGACGGGGATAACCGGCATCGGGTCGTATTCTTTCCCGTCAGGGCCGAGTGTGCGGACGTTCATCTCCGCGATATCGGAAGCCTGAGCAGAATCGCCGAACCGTGAGCGGATCTGGAAGCCCATCTCCTTTAAGTAGGACTCCTTGCGGTGCATGAGCATCTTCATATGCGGAGTCGTGAGTCCTGTCTTGTAGAACCCGTCTACGACGTAAAAGTTATTATCGAAGTCGATCGCGACGTAGAGGACGCATGCGGGGGCGGAAAAACCAAAGTCGATGGCGCAGTAGATATCGCAACCTTTGGGGACTTCATCGAGGATGTTCTTCCCTTCATCCACCATGTTCTTGTCGCGGCGGAACCATGAGCACACGAGACCTGTACGATGGATGAAGTTACCGTGCTCGCGCATCGCGAGCACCTCATCGGGGAAGCGGGAGCGCATTTGTTCTATTTGCTCAGGTGTAAGGAAGCAGTTATCGGCCCATGATGCAGTGATGATTTTCTGAGTTGGGGATGGTGGGGCCATCCAAACGTCATCATAAATCCAAGTCATTCCATTCACAGGAGTCATGCTCACGAAAGAATAAAGAGGGAACCCGGCCTTGCTCCGGATGCAAGCCTCATCATATACATCCTTCGGTGGTTCCTCATCGAACATCACAAAGTCTTTCCCCGCACCTTGGAACTTGGTGCGTCCTTGTTCGTAGCTCTTGAAGTGTAAGGTGCTGATTGTTCCATCGTCAGCTTTATATCTGAGCTTCTTCAGGATCTCCCCGCGGATTCTTTCGGTGTGCACGATTCGATTCGGGTCGAGGAGCGCGAGAATCTTTTCCTGAGTAGTCTCCTCTTGCACGTCGAAAGAAGGACAACATGACCAACCTTGAATAGACTTATCTTTATAGATCCATGGTACACCTTGGAAATCTGAGACCTGCTTGTTGAGTGGTATCGATGGGTGACGCTTGTGAAGAAACCTTGCGCACTCATGTGCAGCCCATGCCGTCTTTCCTGTGCGATTTCCTCCAATAAAGAAACGCGATATATGCGGCGAAAGAGTAAGCAAGAGCTGCTTGTTGTGTTCCTGAACGCTGTCGAGCGGGGTAACGCCCTTTCGCTTCTGTTGCTCCTTCATGAGTTT
>Ga0105050_10009527_pt1 | contig 10853 bp, 11 predicted proteins | sample FRY01_FD_78088 | JGI IMG/M metagenome (GOLD analysis project Ga0105050, IMG submission 78088) | Freshwater microbial communities from Lake Fryxell liftoff mats and glacier meltwater in Antarctica - FRY-01 | ecosystem: Environmental > Aquatic > Freshwater > Ice > Glacier meltwater ... | reverse complement strand
TGCTTGAATTTAGGAGTAATTGATTTGGATTCAAATAAAGGTAAATACGATTTAGATGTTATCGATTGGATTGGTGGGTTTCCAAAATTAACGATACCAACTAAGTATAAAACTTCTGAAGCAATAATTTTTACAGCTTATCCATTTGATAGTGAGTGGATAAGCTCTGAGGGTGAAGTTAGTGTAAGTGATTTGAAAGAACAAATAGATAATCCATATATTTTACGTTTCTGTGGAGATATAAGTGTTAAGGATTGTGAGCGTTTTTCATTACGATTCTTCCCCTCTAAAGTAAGTTCCGGCCACATGGGGGTTCTGCCATCAGATATTGGATTTGACCCAGTCATTAGACTGCAAAGTGGGGGGTTAAAAGTAGGAGAATTATTAATCTTAGACCAGGATTGTTTTGAAGATGATTTAATTTATGAATTAATTTAATTGTAAAATAGAAATCATACTTGTTTAAAATGATAGATAATTCAATAAATGAATTTAAAAACGAGATAGTAGAAGGGAAGTTTTTGAATTTAAGAATTGCGAAGGAACACGATGCCGAATTTATATTAAGTTTAAGGCTTAATCCATTATTAAACAAGTATGTAGGAAAAACAGACTCTAGTTTAGATATGCAAAGAGATTGGATTAGGTCAACCTATAAAAATGAAAATGATTTTATGTTTATCATTGAAGATAAAAAAGGTGATAAATACGGGACTGTTGCGTTATATGATATTGATTTTGTGAAAAACAGAGCTGAATGGGGACGTTTAATACTCAAACAAGATTCTTTGTTTACGTTTCCTGTAGAAGTAACAATTCAATTGTTGAATTTTGCATTTAATAAATTAAAATTAATTGAATTATACGGTGGGGCAAATAATGAAAATAAAGCTGTTGTTGATTACCATAAACAATATGCTAATGTAACAGCAGAAGATGAAAAATTCACATGGTTTTCATTCGATGAAAAAAGTTTATTAAAATTGAAACATAAGTATAAAAATTTCCATAATCTTTAGATTTTAAAAAAAAATAGTTTGATGGTCCATAATAAGTTAGTTAGTATAATTATACCTATTTATAATGAAGAAGAAGGAGTGCAGGCCTTAATAAAAGATATAACTGATTATCATTTATCTAGAAAATTTGATTTTGAAATTATTTTTGTAAATGACGGTTCAGTTGATTTTACTTATCAAAAAATACTACAATACAGACCTCTTCTGTTTCCTAGTAAATTAATAAATTTATCAAAAAATTTCGGAGCTCATGCGGCAGTAAGGGCTGGTTTTAAAGTTGCGGAAGGTAGTTTTACTACTTGTGTACCAGCAGATCTTCAAATTTCTTTTGATGCAATTGAAGTGTTGTTTTTCAGGGCTTTGGAAGGATTTGATGTTGTTTACGGCGTTAGAGAAGTAAAAGACGCCGGTTTTTTCGGGAAAATGTTTTCTCGAACTTATGCACGTTTGATGCAAAAACATGTTAATAAAGACTTTCCATTTAAAGGTCTTGAGACGTTGTTAATAAATGAAAAAGTGAAAGATGCATTTAATGAAAATATTGAATCAAATTCTTCCGTTTTCCTTCAAGCGTTATCCATTGGTTTTAATAAATCATTTGTTGATATAAAAAAAGAAGAACGTAAAACAGGGAAATCAAAATGGACGATGTCTAGTAAAATAAAATTATTGATAGATTCTTTTGTAGCATTTTCCTATTTTCCAATCCGATTAGTTTCAGTAGTAGGGATTTCGTTTTTCATGATAGGTTTTATTTGGACCTTTTATGTGATTGTCCGTAAATTTTTATTTGATGACATCGTCTCGGGTTGGCCTGCCTTAACATCTATTTTATTAGTTGGATTCGGTGTCACAAATATAGGACTTGGAATTGTAGCTGAATACCTTTGGAGAACACTCGACTCCAGTAGAAAAAGACCTGTTTTTATTATTGATGAAATTGTTAAATTAAACGATTAATTATAAAACTAGTTTTAAATTATTAAAAAACATTAAATTTGTGAAGCGTTAATTAAGTATTCAGTAGATTCTAAATAATTAAAATCAAAAATGGAAAGAACGGAAATTTTAAAGATTGTAAAAGAACAAGTCGAATTATTAAGAGATACATTTTCAGAGGACGAAAAATTTGTAGTAGAAGATGAGATGGTTTTATTTGGTTCAAATTCAACGATTGATTCTTTATCCTTGGTGTCTTTAATCGTTGATACAGAGTCTTACTTTTTTGATGAGTACGGTTTAGAAATTTCCTTAACTGATGATAATGCGATGACAAGATCAGTTAGTCCATTTAATACAATTTCTACTTTGACTGATTATATTTTCGAAGTTGTAAATACCTAATTAGATGTATAAAAATAAAGTTGTTTTTATTACTGGAGCCAGTAGAGGGGTTGGTTTAAGTTTAGTTAAACATTTTATCGAAAATAAAGCTTGCGTTATTGGAGTTAGTAAATCTGAAAGTACTTTTGCCAATTCTAATTACTCTCATTTTTCCGTTGATTTAGCTGATCCTGAGGCTATTTCAAAACTATTTAAAAAAGAAATACATAAGAAATACAAGAAAATAGATATTGTCATTAACAATGCAGCGGTATTGACTTCTCAGTATTCAATGGTTCTACCAATAAAAAATGCGACAGATATGGTTAATGTCAATCTTTTAGCTGTTTTTTTTGTTTCGCGAGAGGCTGTTAAGTTGATGCGAAACAACGACCAAGGTAGAATTATCAATATTGGATCTATGGCTGTTAGTTTAGAGCCTATAGGTGACGCATTATATGCAGCTACTAAGGCTGCTATTAACACATTGGCAAACGTAATGGCTAAGGAGTTTTCAAATTACAATGTAACTTGTAATACCCTTTCTATTTCCGCAATTGACACAGATATGCTTTTTCAGCATTCCGATAGTGCTAAGTTAAAAATAGATGAAATAATAAGTAATTTACCTGTACCAAGAAAAGCATTAATTGATGATGTACTAAATGTGATTGATTTTTATGCTTCTGACCGAAGTTCTTACATTACTGCTCAAACAATATACTTAGGTGGAGTTAATTAACCATAACGTATTTTTATTTAGAAATAAACAGTTGTTTTCTTCTAATACTTACTTATTAAAAAGTAGTTATAGTCAAGAATGTGTAATAATTGATCCTGGTTTAGACTATGAATTATTAGTGCAAAATATAAATAAACATCAATTAATTCCAATAGCTATTATTTCTACTCATGGTCATTTTGATCATATAGGTTGTGTTCAACTTCTGAAAGATGAATTTAATGTTCCTTTTTATTTGCATGAGTTAGATTTGAAATTAAGTAAATCAGCTAATTTTTATCTGAAAATAGCTAGTATAGACCACAAGATACATACAGCTGTTCCAGATTTTCTTTTTAAAGGAGAAAAGAATAGTTTAAATTTAAATGGTATTAATTTGATTATTTATAATCTTCCAGGTCATTCTGCTGGAAGTTGTGTCTTTGTAAATAATAATTTATTATTTACAGGAGATATAATATATAAAAATGGATTAGGCAAAGGAAGTATGCCAAAAGAAGATTCAACGTCATTGAAAGAATCATTATTAAAAATGGTAACACTTTTTAATGATGATACAATTGTTTTTCCTGGACATGGTGAGTTTGATTATTTTTCAGAAATAAAGAATAACAACAAAGAGTTAAAGAGTTTTTTAAATTTAAAGAATGTGTGAAATGGATGATTCAGGAATTGGAGTTATCGGTGCTGGTCATTATTTGCCATTAAACATTCAAACGAATCAAGATTTATGTGAACATATTTCTAGTTTGACTTCTGAGTGGATACTTGAGAAAACAGGGATAAAGCGCAGGTATCATGTCTCAGAAGGAGAAACATGTACTTCTATGGCCTTTAATGCTGTTGAAAGAGCACTAGCAATCACGGGGATTGATAAGGATGAAATAGGCTTAGTTATTGTAGCATCTTTTAGTCAGGATTATCTTTTCCCACCTATGTCTGCTAAAATTCATCAATTATTAAAGTTACCTAAAGAGTGTCAAATAATTGATTTGAATACGAACTGCGTAGGAATCGTTACAGCAATTACTGTTGCTTCTGAAAGAATGATGAACGATAATTCAATTAAATATTCGTTAGTTATTGGAGCGGAATTGCTTTCGAAATACACTGATAAGTTGGATGTAAATACATCAATCTTTTTTAGCGACGGAGCTACTGCAATTGTATTAGGGAAGGTTGAGAACGGATTTGGATTTAAATCTGCTAAATTCCGAACTGATTCATCTACTTTTGAATCTGTTAGAATGCGAGGCGGCGGATCTTCATTCCCGATATCTGAAAAAGAAAGTGATGAAAAAGCCTTCTATATAGAACAAAATGGTTTGGCAACTTGGAAGCAAGCGATTACTAATTTACCGTTAACAATTAAACAGTTAATTGATCATGAAGGATTAACATCAGATGATATTGATTTTATTATCTTTCATCAAGCTAATGGTTTTTTGATTGATTATATTTCTAAAAAAATGAAGATACCAGCTGATAAAACATATACCAATGTTGAAGAAATTGGTAATACAGGCTCAGCAAGTATAGGAATTGCACTTAGTGAGGCTTTAGAGAAAAAACTTATTAAAAAAGGAGATAATTTAATCTTAGCAGGTGTTGGAGCAGGTTTCAATTTTGGAGCGTGTTTAATAAAAATGTAAAATAAATTTAGATGTTAAAAAGCAAACTATTTCTTGAAGATATTGTTGAAACTTTAAATAATAAAGATAAGCTTCATTCAAAAAAGTTACGTTCAAATGTTCTTTTTTTAACTGAAAAATTCCCAATTGAATTTGATGAATTACTAACATTAATTCATAATTATTTCACTAATATTCAAATGTCAACTGATCAGATTGTGATTGATTATTTGAAGATGATCAATGATATGAGAATCGAAGGCTTGTATTTCATCAAAAATGGGAAGTATAGGTGTGATAGTCAGGAAGAAGCGAATAAAGAAGTATATTCAGACCATTTAGTAATGTCGTATTATATGAATGCTTTATTAGTTTCTCAAATTTTGTGGAAGCATCATTTTCAAATTTTCATGTACTTCAAGAAAAATTTACAATCTTTTTCATTGAATAAAGCGGGGATGAAGATATTAGACATTGGGCCTGGTCATGGTTTTTTTTCACATATCGTAAAAAATGAGTTTCCTGATTATCAAAAAATTGACATTGTTGATATTAGTGAAACATCATTAAACATGACTAAGTCGATTATAGGTAATGATAATGGTAAGATTAATTATTTCAAAAAAGATATTTTTGATTACAATGACAATGAAAAATATGATTTAATTGTTTTAGGGGAGGTTATAGAGCATTTAGATAATCCAAAACAAATACTTAAGAAATTACGGAGTTTATTAAGCGAAAATGGGTTATTATGGATAACTGCTCCAACAAACGCACCTGCACTTGATCATGTGTATCTTTTTAGGACTAAAGAAGAGATTTTTGATTTAATAAAAGATTCAGATTTAAATATAAACAAATATTGTTCTTTTTTTGCTGAAGATGTACCTGAAGAGCTAGCTTTGAAGTTCAAGATTACGAATCTAGTTGGGATGTTTTGTAATAAGTAAGAAATACATGAAATATACAGAAATTAATATTGGAGATAAGGAGTTTTTATCACACAGAATTACTAAAAAAGACCTTGATAAATTTGTGAATTTAACAGGAGATGATAATAAACTTCATGTTGATGAAAAATATGCAAGCAAAACTCATTTCAAAAAACCAGTAGTACATGGAATGTTGGGAGCTTCTTTTATTTCAACTTTAATAGGGACAAAATTACCAGGAGATGGAGCATTATGGTTTTCTCAAACATTAGAGTTTTTATTACCCGTTCGTATTGGAGATGAATTAATTGTTTCGGCAGAGGTAATTAAAAAAAATGACAAGGATAACAGTATTGAACTTCGTGTTGAAATCAAAAATCAAAATAGACAAATTGTTACTAAAGGAATTTCAAAGGTAAAAGTGTTAGAACTTGAGGTGCTTGATGAACAACAGCTAAACGAATCTAATGAGGGTAATATAAAAACAGCATTAGTAATTGGAGCTACTGGTGGAATAGGAAGAGCTACATGTGTTCAATTAGCAAAAGATGGGCACAACATTATTATACACTATAATAAAAATGAATCCTTAGCAGAAGAAATTAAAATTGAAATTGAAAAGCATAATATAAAAGCATTAATTTTACAGGCTGATATATTAAAAGAGAAAGAAATAAAAGAAATGGTTTTTAAAGGGTTAAGAATTTTTAATACGATTGACATATTAGTTAATTGTGCTACATCTTCAATTCCAAATATAAAGGTGGTGGACTTAGAATGGAGCGATTACTTGCAGCAATTAGAAATCAATATTAAATCTACATTTTTATTAGTCAAAGAAGTAGTACCTTCAATGATAGAACATGGCTATGGGAAAATTGTAACGATTGGAAGTTTAGCAACTGAAAAGCCAAATAGTGAGTGGAGTCATTACATAACCGCAAAATCGGCCTTATCTGGCCTTACCAAATCTTTAGCGTTTGAATTGGCTCCCAAAGGAATTCGTATAAATATGGTGACGCCAAGCTTAATTAGTACTGATTTAACAGCTGATATCCCTGAAAAAATTAAATTGTTAACTGCTTCACAAACTCCTTTGAGAAGGTTAGCTTTAACAAATGATGTCGCTAAAACGATTAGTTTTCTTGCGTCTACTAATTCAGACTTTTTAACAGGTGAAAATATTCGTGTTAATGGTGGACAGGTAATGATATAAAAAATGGAAAATTTAAAATATACTGAATTACTCCAGTTGAATAAAAAAATGGGCGAATTGGCTTTTGATATTTCTGGAGAAATTGGAGTTTTATCAAATGTTACTGTTAATACCTTTAAAGATGTTTTAGAATATAGTTGTAGAATTAAAGGATTTAATCCTATTATTGAAATCGGTAATTATGACAACATAGTTCAGGATAGTTTAACTTTTAAATCTAAAAATACAGTCATAATTTTCTATGAAGTATTAAATATTATTGATTCTTATTCAGGTTTCTTCGAAAATATAGATGAGGATATTTATATAAGTTTGAAGCGAAAAATGTTTTTAGAAATTGATATTATATTTGATAACTTGAAAGATGTGCCTTCTGTTATTTTTAATACATTTTCTGGAGCCTACTTCCCTAATAATTCATTGAGCGAAACGAAAGTTCAACTATTTGTACAAGAATTAAATCACTATTTAATTTTGAAAAAGACTTTAAATGTTACACTACTAAATATTGATCAAATATTTTTAAAATTAAGCATTTCAGAGTCAGTTGATTACCGATTTTATTATTCTTCTAAGGCTCCTTATACTTATAAGTTTTTCAATACCTATTCACAATTAATACTCCCTATTTTACTTAAAAGTAAAGGGAGATTAAAAAAAGCGATCATATTTGATTGTGACAACACACTATGGAAAGGAATTGTAGGTGAGGACGGAATTGAAGGGATTGATTTAAGTACAAATTCAAAAGAGGGCGTTTTTTTTAATAAAATACAGCAAATAGCTATTTACCTAAGTAAAATGGGAGTAATTATAGGTATTTGCAGTAAAAATAATGAGAAGGATGTTTTAGATGTGTTTCAGAATCATAAAGATATGGTTTTAAAGGAAGACTATTTGGTAATAAAAAAAGTTAATTGGATTGATAAAGCATCAAATATCAAAGAAATTTCGTCAGAACTTAAAATTGGTTTAGATAGTATCGTATTTGTCGACGATTCAGATTTTGAAATTAATTTAATACAAAATCAAATTCCAGATGTTCTTACGTTTCAAGTTCCTAAAAAGACATCAGAATATGTCAATTTTTTTTTAAAAATGGTTTATGATAACTTTAATTTGGTGCCTACATTAGAGGACTTGAAGAAAACAGAAATGTATCAACAACAATTTGAACGATCAATTTCAGAAAATAGTCATGCGAGTATAGATGAATATCTTTATTCACTGGAGATTGAAATAAAAGTTGTGAAAGATGATATAATAAGTTTTGAGCGTATTTCTCAATTAACCCAAAAAACAAATCAGTTTAATTTAACAACGTTTCGCTATACTGCACATGAAATAAAACAATTCATTGATGACCCTACAACCTATGTTTTTTCACTTTATGTAAAAGATAAGTTTGGAGATAATGGATTAACAGGTGTTGGAATTATAAAAGAAGATAAAAATAATAAAAACAATGTTGTGTTAGATTCTTTTCTGATGAGTTGTAGGATTATTGGACGAGGGATTGAATATGTTTTTGCTGAAAACATTATAAAAGAGATCGAAAAAGTCGGATATTCAACAATAGGAGCTACTTTTACACCAACAAATAAGAACAGTCAAGTTGAAACGTTTTATGAAAACTTAGGTTTATCTTGTGTTAATGATCATAAGGGTATCAAAAGGTACATAGCTGATATCAAAGAAATTAATTTTAAAAATAGTAACTACATTAAAGTATCATAAGAAATGGATAATACATCAACTAAAATTAAAGCGGTATTAAGTACTGTTTTTGAATTATCAATTGAGAATATTGATGAAAATTCTTCTTCAGATTCAATCGAAAATTGGGACTCATTACGTCATCTTAATTTAATAATAGCCTTAGAAGAAGAATTTGATGTTTCTATCCCTGATGAGGAGGTAGGTAATTTAGTTAATTTTAAATTGATTGAACTCGTAATTAATGAGCTTATTAAATAATAAAATACCTTTTTTAAAAGATTTTAAGAATTATAATTCTACTGCTGCAATTATTTGGAGAGAACAAAATTATAATTATTCACATCTTCTTCAAAGAACCAGTCATTGGTTCTCAAATTTAGAGGGCATAAAAAGTGGAGATATTGTAGGGATTGAAAGTGATTTCTCTCCTGAAACAATTGCAATAATGTTTGCTTTAATTGAGTTGAACACGATTATTGTTCCTCTTGACCAAAATCATTCATCCAAAAACACGCTTAAAATTGAAGTTGCTCAGTTAGATTTTTTAATTAAAATTAAATCAGAAAGAGAAATTTCAATTCAAAGGATTGAAAGCATTGAAAATAAGAATGATAAATTCAAAACAATACATGAAAGGAATGTGCCTGGATTAATTTTATTTACTTCAGGTTCTTCAGGGATTCCGAAAGGAGCACTCCATGATTTATCAAAATTATTATCAAAATTTAAAGTAAAACGTAATTCCTTGCTTACAATTAACTTTTTATTATTTGACCATTGGGGAGGTCTGAATACTTTGTTTCATATTCTGTCTAACGGTGGAACCGTTGTAATTTTAGAAAACAGAACTCCTGATCATGTTTGTGAATTGATAGAGAAATTTCAAGTCGAATTATTGCCAACATCCCCCACTTTTATAAATATGATGATTTTAAGTAGAGCATACGAAAGATATTCATTAAAAAGTTTGAAAATTATCAGTTACGGTGCAGAGCCTATGCCTGAAAAAGTATTGTTTCATTTAAATACGATTCTCCCAAATGTTAAATTGCAACAAACTTATGGATTGATTGAACTTGGTGTAATGCGATCTCAATCAGAAGATAATAATTCATTGTGGGTTAAAATTGGTGGCGAAGGATATGAAACAAAAATAGTTGAAGGTATTCTATATATTAAATCGGACTCCGCTATGATCGGTTATTTGAACGCAGAAAGTCCATTTACAGAGGATGGTTGGTTTATAACAGGCGATTCTGTAGAAGAAAAAGAGGGGTATATAAAAATTTTAGGTAGAAAATCAGAAATCATAAATGTTGGAGGTGAGAAAGTGTATCCGCAAGAAGTTGAAAATGTAATTCTTGAAATCCCCAACGTTTTAGACGTTATGGTTTATTCTGAAGATAATGCATTGACGGGTAAAATCGTATGTGCAAAGATTAAATACTCAGGTGATGAATCAAAAACTGAAGTGGTTCAGCTAATAAAGAAATATTGTAGAACTAAGTTAGAATCTTTTAAAATACCAATCAAAATTGTATTGGTTGAAAATACTTTTGAATCAGATCGATTTAAAAAAAGTCGACATATTTAAAATAAAATTAATATTATTTTAAACAGAATTATAATAATTAAAGAATGAAAAACAAAATTACAAATTCAACAATTTTAATTACAGGTGGAGCTGGATTTATTGGTTCTCATTTAGTCGATAAATTATTAGAATTAGGTAATTATATTGTTGTGTTAGATGATTTATCTAATGGTAATTTAGATAATTTAAAAAATGTAAGAAGTAATCCAAATTTTAAATTTATTGAAGGCACAATTTTAAACAAAGAGACATGTGATTTGGCGATGAGTGGAGTTAACGTTGTGTTTCATTTAGCTTGTTTAGGTGTAAGACATTCAATACATAGTCCATTTGAAAACCATCAAGTAAATGCTGAGGGTACTTTAAATGTTTTGTTAGCGGCAAAAAAAGAAAAGATTAAACAATTTATTTATATTTCAACTTCTGAAATATATGGAAGAACAACAACATTCCCAATTACAGAGAGTAATTTAACACATCCACTAACAGTTTATGGTGCTAGTAAATTAGCCGGTGAACACTATACGAATTCTTTTTTTGAATGTTATGGAATGAATACCACTGTACTTAGAATTTTTAATAACTACGGACCAAGGGCTCACTTCGAAGGAGATAGTGGTGAAATTATACCAAGAACAATTGTTAATGTATTAAATGATATTCAACCTGTTATT
>Ga0105050_10009525_pt1 | contig 10856 bp, 8 predicted proteins | sample FRY01_FD_78088 | JGI IMG/M metagenome (GOLD analysis project Ga0105050, IMG submission 78088) | Freshwater microbial communities from Lake Fryxell liftoff mats and glacier meltwater in Antarctica - FRY-01 | ecosystem: Environmental > Aquatic > Freshwater > Ice > Glacier meltwater ... | reverse complement strand
GTATGCGATGTGAGGAATTTAAAGGAACACAGACAAGCACCGCGGCTGCAGATTCCTGTGGATTCAATTCATCCACCGGTGGACAGAAACTGAAAACGAAATGCCAAAGCGCATCCTGCCCAAAGCATCATCAATCAGCAGAAACGAACAATCACTTGCCTAGTGCACCAGACCTCTGGGACAGCAGTTTCGAAGTGATGACTGAAAGTGCCGCCACCACTAATGCAATTCATGCTGAAACAAGCAAGCAGGAATTGCAGTTCCAGGTCCAGGCCTCTCTCGAGCACTCTCATTTTAAGGTTCTGTCGAACGAGTCGCAATTGCACGTACATTCCGCTTTGCCAGATGTGAGAGGAAGTAGCATGGACGGGATACGTTGCCCAGCACCCCAAAATATTCGTAGGAAGGTAGAGTCCACGTGCATGGCTTCTCAAACATTGCACATGAGTGGGCTGCAAATTCTTGGAATGGAAACACACTCGCATTCTAACGCCCTCTCCCAAACAATATTTGTGAAACCCAACTTGCAAGACGTTTCGCAATTGCAGTTTTCAGCCTCAGCAGCAGTATCGATGATTGCAGCACCTGCAGCGACTCTTTGTTTGTCGCAGCATAGAGATTCTCCAGGAATATCTGCTGCTTTGGCTTCACCTACAGATGTGAAAACAAATCTTAGTTCACTTTTTTCAGGTATGTGGTGGATCGTCGTTTGCAATTTTTTTGAGTTTTGGTAAAGACAGGCATCATTGTGCAAGAGGTCACTTGATTGGTGTTGGAGCAAAAAGTGACAAAATACACTGATTTGGCAGGTACCAGCAAATTGCCAATTCCCCCGTCCAGTGCTTGTGCTTCGAACAATTCGGATCTGTCTGTTCTCAGAGCTCGAACCTGTGTCAATGCAGGTTCCCTTGGTAAGCCATTCACCTGAGATATTTTCTTTCGCCTTCTATCACTTGGCAATTTTCCACTGTGCACTGCTAGTGATCACCTCTTTTATATTTGTAAATTTTGTTCGCCTTGCAATCTTGAGGGATTTTTCGTTCAAGCTTCTCCGAAAGGTTATTGATATTATGCACAACATTATCGCGGAATGTGTATCAATAGGCACGTACGTGGCATTGTATTGTGCATTCTTGAATCGAATTGTTTTGTTGTCTGGTGTGGAACAAAATATTATTTGTTGGAACTGTTGACGGTTGCCACATAGAATCATCGTTCTATACTATTTCTTGTCTATCATACCAAACCATTTCATCGGTCAGCATTGCAGTTGTATATTTGAGCATATGGTGTATGATCCTTTATTATATTTACAGAGTACGATCCTTTATTGTATTTACGCTTTTCTTTATGAGGCGCTTCAGAAACTTGGTAACTTGATTTTTCAATTTTGACAAAACACTTTAATATTGGCTTTTATTTTTTTATTTTTGAAAACTTTCAACGAGAAATGTGTAATTAATTATTGCTCCTGTGCTTCTTTGGTGTCGCCATTTTTTGTTGTATTATGTTTGCAAGTTTCAAGTACTGGTTATTTTCCCTTCTGTTGTTTGTTCAATATTATTCCGTATGTTCCATTTTTATAAAATTGCATTTTCAGTTTTCGATTAATTGTGGTACATTGTCTTGACCAAATTTTTTTATTTCAAAGTATGATTATTTTTAATACCCGCAAACAAATATCGGATGTATGGAGGAAATCTACATGCAGGGTATTGGGTAACATACAATAACGGTTTTTTTCTTGTCTGTATTCAACTGCTTTTGTGTTTTGAAAACTTGCAGGCATCAACGTGCATATGTCACCCGGGCCGCTGAAGGGCAGTGAATGTGCCAAGCAAATGGTGTCCATGGTTGGAAATCAGTTTTCAATCAAATCTCTGCAAGATAATCAGGATTCACCCGCATGGAAAACAGGTTTGAATTTGAGGAAGAAGTCATTTGATTTGAAATGGAATTACATTAGAAAGAAGTAATTTTATTTCTAAATATGAGTATTTTTAACATCCTCCAAATCTGTAGCAGTCAGACTGGAGTATACTCACTTGTAGAGTATTCGGTCACATACAACGATGACTTTTTTTGTCTTTGTACTCTACTACGATATTTTCTTGAAAACCTACAGGCACCAAGGTGTGTACGATACCTGGGCCACCGTATAGCAGTGAGCGTGCCAAGAAAATGGTGTCCATGGTTGGAGTGCCAATCGAATGTGTGCAGGATTATGAGAAATCACCCGCATCGAAGACAGGTTTGAATCGTAGGAAGAAGACATGTACTTTCAATCAAATGTAATCACATCAGAATGCAGCAAGTTTGCAGCAATTCTAACTTATGATATTATCTTTTTTTTAATTTCTGTGCACAACTACCGTTTATTTGTTGATGTATAACCATTTACCGCGCACCTCAAATCCACCAATGTTGGAAATTTGTTCTTAAGTCTTGTATGGAGTTACATGCATTGTGAAATTTAGATACATGCAGGGTATCGGATAATAGTTTTTTTTTTTTGTGTTTGTGATAATGAGAGATTCCTGAACAATTGCAGGCACCGACATTTATACGTCACCCGTGCCAGTGCAGTCCAGTATTCGTGCCCAACTTATGGTGTCTATGGCTGGAAAGCAGTCCAGAACCGAAAGTCCACAGATTATCAAACAATCACCTGCATTGAGAACAGGTTTGAATCAGAGGAATAAGGCATTTAATTAGAATCAAATGGAATTCAATCATCATGCAGCATCTTTTGGAAAAATTAGGATTTATGATATGATCTTTGTTTGTCGTTATTGTGCAAATCCAATGTTTCCTTGTTGATTTTGGATCTGTTATCGATCATAACGTTTTTGCGACAAATTTCACCTTGTTTGTGAATTCAGGACTATGCAACGTGGTGAAATCTTTGAAATCTTCAGTTTCGTGGGGCTTTGTATCGACCAGGACTTTTCATGATGATTGGAAGCAAACCTCTCTTCGCCGTAAGTTCTTTATAGGAGGAAATAGCCAATTTATTGAAACAAATGCATTTGGTTTGGTGACTTTATTTACACTATTTGCTTGTCCATTGGCTTTCTTGTAATGTTTGGACTTTAAGTTACTTTTTTTGATTCGTTGGAAGGATTTGCAGCCCAAGCAGAATCTGCGAAGGGTGCCTCTTCTTCCGATGAGAATCGCACCGGCGACAATTCATCAAACTCTGCAACAGTGATTGATGGTCCAGGTCTGATAATTTGAACGTTTATCACATAATATCTCAATATGCTTGAATCTGTGAATTTCACCTAATTGTGAATTTAAGTCGCTTCGAATGCTTTGAATCTGCCTAGCTGTTATTGTAGGTGTGATGGATTGCTGACGTAGTGTCTCCTTGTTGAAGCTAATCCATGGAGACATTGTTGACAGGAACGGAGGTTTTGCACTATACCCGCTCATCTGCCTCACGCGCAATCTTTTTGAACAACTTCTTGTCTGGTCAGGCTTACAGTTTTTGGCTCTCGTTATTATCTTGCCTTGATTTATGCCATTCTGTTACAATCTATTTTGCTTTATGCTCGGGGTTGAGTCTGGATACGTCACTCCGAAATTATCTGAACAATGCTTTATGAGGTTCATTTTGCGTCCCTACCCCATATGTGGGATGGTTTGTTTTTGCATAAATTTTGTGTTTTTAATTTTTCGGGTTTGCTGTAACGTTGGCCCTGCTTGGTACACATTTCTTATTTGTGTAAACTGTATTGTGTGTATTATTAACAAAACCTCAAACCACAAATTCTAAAGTTTTGAATGAATTTATGTTACGTGTCCAGGTAAACAGAGCCAGCCTGTTTCAAATGATGGTGAGTGCCTGTATCACTTCTCGATATCACCTCGTGTTACAACATGAATGTTTTTGCACGCAGCCCAGCAAAGCAACATGGATGGACCAGAAGAATTTGCGGAAAGTGATATTGAGTTTTTGACCGCTCTGTGCACTTATCCATGGCAGAAGTGCCCTCTCTGGACAAGTTGAAGATTGTTACGCGATTGTCAAGGCTGAAGGGCTTGGCGCCTATAACCAATGTTGTTTCTCCACCTTTGGACCATTCTGCAGGTTATTTGCTTTCGTAGAATGTCTGGACCTTGATTAATATTATCTGATTTGAGCAAGGAATTTGCAGCCCAAGAAAAGATTGCGGAGGGCGCTGTCACTTTTGTGCATTTGGGTTGTTTCAAGTTTTGCAATGTTTTCAGAATCTCATTTATTTGTTTCAGTTTAATATGTGTAATAGTCATTTCAAGTGAAAGGTTTTCTGTCACGATGCATTTATTTTTTGAACTTGTTTTGTATTTAGCACTCGTCTTTGGGGACATTATCTGAACTACATTTTATTTGGCTAATAGAATGTTCCTATGCTTCAATTTGGATGGATTGCTGGTCAATGCCATGTTTTTGTCTGATGGCAAAGATCTGCTCTCACGTTCAACCTGGAAGGAGCACATACATTTCATGTGCATTATATCAATCATGGTTATCTGCACGCAAAATTTCAATGTTTTCCTGTTACATGCATCAGAAAAGCAGCATTCGGCTGTCGCAAAGCAATGTGAGCGCTCCCGTCGCTGTTTGCTATCACCTCGCCTCAACAGCTTGGATACCACCCTCGCGGGCTTTTCAACAAAAAACATTCAATGTGTCGAAACCGATTGTAAGGTGGTTGACCGCTCTGATCATCTATTTGTGGAATTGCCACTTCTTCTGGGCAATTCGAAGCTTGTCACGCCATTCACACGCTCGAAGGACGTAGCCACTGCAACAAATGTTGTCTCTCAACCCTTGGAAGATTCTGCAGGTATGTGTATTGGCTTTCGTGTGATACATTGGTCTTGATTTTTTTGCTCTGATTTGTCGGAGGAATGTGCAGCCCAAAAAAGATTTACGAGGCGTGGCATTATTGATAAGAAACGCAGCAGCAACAACACATCAGAGCATGAATCAATAATGGATCCGAAAATTGCTGCAGGTTTGTTATTTTTTATGTTTACCATAGTATTTTTGAATGCAGTTTTAGTTTGTGGATGTATATCGAAATTTGAAAATCTTCATAACAATACTTTTCGCCCAGCTGTTAGGGTAAATGCATTGCATTTCTGTTGTGGTGTCCTCATGTTATACTTTTCGATCTCATTTAGGCTTAGTGTGCAATATTGAGTTTGAATGCATTGATCCCACATTATGTGAAGAAATTTGAATACTGTTCATTTCATGTCACCATGTCGCTTTCTGGATTTTTGTTTTGTGCAAGACATTGCCGTTACTGAGTGTAACCAGTTGCTTTGTCAATTGCATTGTGTGCACATATCTGACCTCTGTAATATATTTCGTTTGTTTGTGCACGGATACTGTTAAATGCACTTGTGGGACCTGAATTAAAAAAAAGAGCACAAAACGGATCCAAACGTTAATCAGCGCATTCGTCGCTCTTTGCCGTCACTTCGTGTTTGCAACTTGGTAAATTCTCCACGCAGTCCATCAAAGCAGATAGAATCTGTCCGAAAAGAAGGTGAGGTGTTCAACTACATGATACGCGTATGTGTGCAAATGGCATTTGGTCGAGGCAGATTGAAGATATCCTGGCGATTGACCTGTTTGGAAACCATACAAGCACAAACAAATGATGATTTGGATCTCTTTGAAGTTGTTGCTGATTTTTATATGAGCTCTGATAAGATGTTCCTCATGCGATATATAATCTTTGTTTGACGTGTTCTGATTCGTTGGATGTGCAGTCCAGCAAAAACCTGCCGAAAACAAAACTGGTTTCAAACGCAAACGCATGAGCGACGATTTGTTAAGCCAACCAACGGCTATAGATCCGGCACCTGGTGTAGTTCTGTTATTTGTAATGTATTATACTTCTTTTTTGAATATATCTATTATTTGTCAATGCTAATGCATTCATAAATTTCACCACGTATTTTTTCTGCTGAGCCCTGATTAAATTCATTCGTCACATTTTATTTTCAAGTTTATCCCTTTATATACATGAATTTTTTGTTTATTGATTTCAATTTATTGGGACATTGTGTGGATTTCTTCTGGGAAATACTGTACAGGTATATTTGTTGGATTTGTGAACCCCTCTTTTTTTTTGAGTCTGTAAAATCTCTCTTTTGCACCTCATCATGACGTAACAAGCTCTGCAATATGTGAGGTTTTTGTGTCAAATCGAAATGAATTCATCTGACAACATTGTGTTCTTCAGGACCAAACTCGGATCGTGCTGCTTTTGCAAAGCCAATGGTCAAAATTAAGGTGCCAGTGAAGGAGGATGCACAAAAGTCCGAATTTGTCATTCCTGCATCATCGGAGGAGTGGTTATTCAATCCAGACCAAAAGACTTTCTTGAAGCGTCCAAGAAAGATTCTTTTCCAGTCCAAAATGCGTACTGTAACTCTGCCACGATGCAAATATGGCAAATCCAAGATCCCAAGGGCGGGTAATGGTTTGCATTCGATGGCACCTTTCAAGAAGGGTCAATGGATTTCGGAGTATGGCGGAGAGCTACTTGCCATTCCTGAGGCAAAGAGACGAAAAGTTCTTAAAGAGAGTTCGCACATAAGGGGCATCGGGCCAGCGGCAGGTTCGGGAGCCGCAGTGGATGGGATTGTAAAAAATTCGAGAGGTTTCACGGCTGATTGGTTCAGAAAACACCATTTGATGGGTAGTGCTGTTAACGCAGTTCCAAAAAAAGGACTTCGCGAATCACACGCAGTCTGGCTTCAAAGGAAGAAGCGCTTTACGAGTAATTGCGAATATGCGGAAGTGGACTGCGTTCTCGAAGGTTATCGCTATCCGTATGATCCTAGCCCACTCAAGCAGAATGACCATTCCAAAAGGCGACCAGGCTCCGAACACTCGGGTTGGATGCCAGCGCGATGTTTCATCAGAGCCACGAGAGATGGAATGGCTGATGAAGAGTTTTTGGTGAAAACTTACGGGAATGGTTACCAATGGGAGTAGTGGAAGCACGAGGAGGATGAGACGTGTAGTGCAATACGCTGTAGTGGGATTTTAGGACAAAACACATTATCAAAGAATAACCACAACCTCTTTATTATGTGACGAGCATTTCATCATGCTATATTTGTGTCTTTACTTTGCAATCTCGAATATTTATTTTGAGTTCATACCTTGAATGGAGCTGTACTCCTATGCTGTTGTCAAGAAGTCTTTAAACTTGTTTCAATATTCAAAAATTATATCTCATATTTTTATTTATATGTCTTTTTGTCTACTAACATTGTTCTGAAAATGGAAATATCTTACAATATAGTTGACACGTGAATTTGTTTTTGTATACAGACGTGGCACTGGTGATCAGTGCGCATGGAACGAACATTTCTCTTGTTGTTATCAGTCATACCAGTTTTTCCGTTGGTGTATCCATTTTATGTAATCGAAAGGTTTTAGGTCTGACACATTTTGGTCTCTATTTATCCAAAACTTTGACAAGTTGCATCATATTGGTAGATTAGCCAATATTGTTTGGTCATCGACATATTCTGAGAGCATTTCTTGGACCAGATTTAATTTATTTTTGTTCCATACCAAAGAATGTTCCATTGTGGATTTCCTTGTTTCTTTTTTGATTCTACCTATGTACATGTATCCTGGGTTCTTCAAAGAAAATAAATATTTCGGAATTGAAAAGGAATTCATAAGAATTTTTGTACACATTTCGTGGGCTTTTTCCTAGTTGGAGTTGAATACTAGAGACAACGCAATTTGTTTTGAAGCAAGCGTCAGGATACAATATCCTTTGTATCATTGTGAATTGAGGCGAGACGTGGGGGGCGGAGGAAGGTATCCACACTCTCGATAACTATACTTCACATTTTCCTGTGCAAACTATTTTTTTGTTCGATCTGTATCAAATAAATCACCATGCGCTGATCCAATAGTACTTCCATGTAGCACGGGAACCTTGTACCAGTAATGCTTTTACAGAGGCCTACATCCAACGCTCATGAGATTTTTTGTTTTTGTATATTCTGAGCATTTGCACATATTTTCCTTTATTTTCTTGGGTCTCTCCCCCTTGTTTGATTGAGGCAATGCTGCTTCTCTTCAATGATAGATCTATTGCTTATATGCGTGTTGTATTGTCGCGAAGGCTTCTCTGCAAACCCCACCTTCGAACGTTTCAACGTCAGAATCAGAACCACAACTCATATATTTTCAATTTCTATTCTGCACATGTCATTCTGTGTGTTTAGTTTCAGAAACTTTGTTTTTGCGTAGAAAAACAGAGAGATACAAGAAACAAGGCACGAGCAATGCTTTTGACAGACAAAAATGAACAACCCAAGGCATCGACAGTGCTACAGAAAGATAGACTAAGAATGTTCCGAACCATATACAATATCAATGAAGGAGGTATTGAAAATGAGGTTGAGGAGGCAAGGGACAGAGTTCGGACCAAGATAGAGATGTCAATGAACCAAAGGTGCTGCTCATTGCATTTGCAAACTGATTCGTGACATACACCTCAGATTCACACTCGACAGTCTGTGTAATATTAGAAGGCGTGCTTGCATTTTGCAAATTCATGTTGTCTAGAAATGTCGCAGCCTATATTGTTGCAGGTATATATGCACAAATTGAATGAAGACAAGCCTTTCGCTCGACTCTTCCCACGTGCTTCTAGATATGTTGTCTTCATGGCCGCCGTGTTTCGTATAATTTTTGGGCAACATTTCTCTTTTATTTCTGAAGCCGTCACACATGCCATGTATCCCCCTTTGAAAGATTTGAGAACCATACATTCTTTTACTAACAACCAAAGGAATGCGCTTGTATACACGACAATGTTCTTGTCTCCATAATTCTGTGTAATCCATCTTGAAAAACAAAAAAAACATGGTTGACAGTAGAAGATTTTCGTTCCTATGCATTTGGAAATTGTAGATCCTTTTTGTGCCGAGGGCTCTTTGCAAAAGGCTCGCTATATTTGTATGTGTATATTAAATGTATGTAAATATAAATCTACGTACATATTTATATGTAAAAGTATATATACATATCTACATATATATACACAATCATTTAAAAAAAAGTAAATATACATATTTACATTCATGCACATATATATGTACAAATATACATATATATATATATATATATATATACATTTATATATTCATATATAAACGTATAGACATTTAGAATTTGTAGAACCTTTTTTTTCCGAGGGCTCCTTGAAACAGTGGCTGTATATTTGTATGTGTATATTAAATAAATATGAATATAAACATACGCACAAATTTATATGTATAAATATATATACATATCTACATACATGGACATAATCATAAAGGAAAATGTAAATATATATATTTAAATTCACGCACATAAATATATACATATACATATATATATATAGGTTTATATTTTCATGTACAAACTTATTGTATTTATACAATTATATATGTATGTATACGGGCATGATTCATACACATATAAGATTGTATATTCACATGTGTTTGTCAGTATGTATATAAATATGCGTAGGTATATTGCAGAATTCTGCAAACAAATATATACATAAGAATATATGTATATGTCAATATATATATATACATATATTGTACATATTTACATATGTATATGTATTTGTATATATAAACACATGACTATTTTCGTATTTATATGTGCATGAAAATATTCATATGTGTACATATATACATACATATGAATACATATGTAAATATGTGAAGATATGTATAAATGAATATAAATGTATATACATGTATATAGAGATATGTAAAAATATGTATATAATTTGTTTATGCATGTATTTTCATGTATATAAATATATATTTATACATATATGTATATATGTATGTATACAGATTCAAATCCGTATAAATATGTGTATGCATATTCAAAAATACCGGAAATACATATATACATACGAAAATATTCATACGTTCAAATATTTATATATAATTACATATGCATATATACTTGTACAAATATATTTGTATATATTCGTATACAAATGTACATATTGGCAAACATGTATATGTATATATATACATATGCATACATGTAAATATATATATATATATACATATTGACATGTATACATATATATATATGTACATGTATATGTGTGTATATATACATATACATATGTATTTGTACATCTATACATTTATATATATATATATATATATGTTTATATATATAGACATGTATTTATGTAAATCTATATATACATGTACATATATTTATATGTATATTGCATATATGTATGTATGTATATGTATATTTATTTAGATATATATATAAATATTTATATATGTTTTTAAATATATAGATATATATATTTACATATATATATATATATATATATATAAATATATGATTATATATTTATGTTTTCATATCTTTGTTCATATATATCTATATATATATATATATTTATATTCAAATATTCATATACAACTGCGTCTACACATATTTGTATTTATATGTATGAGTATATGTTTTTATATATCTATAGATTTATATGGGTATTTTTAACTATGTATACATATATGTATAAATATATACATATATATATATATATATATATTTACATATATAAACGCATATGCATATGCACATATACATATATATATACATATGTAAACATTTACATATATATACATGTATTCACATCCACATATACACATATACATATGCAATTACAACTGTGTACACATATATACATAGATTTATAAATAAATATATATATATATATGAAGATATGTATATATACATATGAGTGTGTATGTATATATATATATATATAAATACATATATATAT
>Ga0105050_10009523_pt1 | contig 10859 bp, 14 predicted proteins | sample FRY01_FD_78088 | JGI IMG/M metagenome (GOLD analysis project Ga0105050, IMG submission 78088) | Freshwater microbial communities from Lake Fryxell liftoff mats and glacier meltwater in Antarctica - FRY-01 | ecosystem: Environmental > Aquatic > Freshwater > Ice > Glacier meltwater ... | reverse complement strand
TCGGTCACCGTCACATCCATTCCCAGGCGCGCAAGCCTGATTGCGGCGGCAAGGCCGCCAAAGCCCGCGCCGATCACCACCACCTTTGCTGCCCGCTGTTCCATGCCGGGATTGTTGACTTGCGCTGCGGATGTGTCCAGTATGAATGACAGTTGAGTGTAAGAAAAAAATTACAGACCGGCAAAACCACCGGGAAAGGGCGTTTGATGGCACTGGACAGGCGGATTGAGGCGGCCGTGGCGCAGGCCATTGCGCGCGGGCAGGGCGGGGATGCGCCCTTGCGGCTGGCGGCGGCGTTGAATTACGCAGTGAACCCCGGCGGCGCGCGGATCAGGCCGACGATTCTTCTGTCGGTGGCGCTGGCTTGCGGGGATGACCGCCCCCATCTGTCGGATGCCGCCGCCGTGGCGCTGGAGTTCATTCATTCCGCCAGTCTGGTGCATGACGATCTGCCCTGTTTCGATGATGCCGACCTGCGGCGCGGCAAGCCAACGCTGCACCGGGCCTACTCCGAACCCCTGGCGGTGCTGACCGGCGACAGCCTGATCGTGATGGCCTTCGAGGTGCTGGCGCGGGCGGCGGGCACAGCACCCGGCCGGGCCGTGGCCCTTATCTCCACCCTGGCGACGCGAACGGGTATGCCGATGGGTATCTGCGCCGGGCAGGGCTGGGAATCGGAGCCGTCGATCAACCTGTCCGCCTATCACCGCGCCAAGACCGGGGCGCTGTTCATCGCGGCAACCCAGATGGGCGCATTGGCGGCAGGGCAGGATGCCGAACCCTGGGAAGAACTGGGCGCGCGGATCGGCGAGGCGTTTCAGGTGGCCGATGACCTGCGCGATGCGTTGTGCGACGCGGAAACGTTGGGCAAGCCCGTGGGCCAGGATGCCCTGCACGCCCGGCCAAATGCTGTGCGCGAGTTGGGAGCGCAAGGCGCGATGCGGCGGCTGAAGGATATTCTGGGCGGTGCGATCGCGTCGATCCCGTCTTGTCCCGGCGAGGCGATGCTGGCGCAGATGGTCAACCGCTATGCCGAAAAGATGACGCCGGGCGCGCTTGGCCAGATGTCGGCGCAGGCGCGCGTCTGACATGACGGATCAACCGTTTCCTGCGCTGGTTCTGCCTGCCCGCCCCAGCCTGATCCTGCGTCTGGCGGGGTCGCGCCGGTTTCAGGCGTTTGCTGCGCGGATGCCGGGGTTGCGGTGGATTGCGCGGGCGGAAGGGAAGGCGCTGTTCGACCTGACGGCGGGCTTTGTGCAGTCGCAGGTGCTGGTGGCGCTGGTCGATCTGCGCCTGCTGCACCGCTTGCGCGAGGGCCCGCAGTCGGTGGCGGCCATGGCAGCGGTTACCGCAGTTCCGCCCGCGAGGATGCAGATCTTGCTGCAAGCCGGGGCCGCGTTGCGCCTTTTGAAGCGGCGCCGTGACGGCCGTTTTGCCCTTGCACCACGCGGCGCGGCTTTGCTGGCGGTGCCGGGGCTGGAGGCGATGATAAGCCACCACACTGTGCTTTACCGCGATCTTGCCGACCCTGTGGCGTTCTTCCGGGGCCAGACCGATCCCGATCTGGCGCGGTTCTGGCCCTATGTTTTCGGCGCTGCGGGCGTCTGCGACCCTGAGGTGACGGCCAAATATTCGGGCTTGATGGCGGATAGTCAGCGGCTGGTGGCCGAGGATACCTTGCGGCTGGTGGACCTGTCCGGCATCCGGCATCTGATGGATGTCGGCGGTGGCACGGGCGCGTTCCTGGCTGCTGTGGCTGCGGCGTATCCGGGGCTGACGCTCAGCCTGTTCGACTTGCCACAGGTTGTGAAGAGCGCCCCGCAACACTTTGCAAAAGAGGGAATTTCATCGAGAGTGACCGTGCATTTAGGCAGCTTTCGTGATGACCCTTTGCCCGCATCGGCCGATGCTGTCAGCCTGATCCGCGTGTTGTATGACCATAGCGATGCCACGGTTTGCGCCCTGCTGCGTGCGGTGTTCCACGCCTTGCCGCCGGGCGGGCGGATCATCGTCTCCGAACCGATGTCGGGGGGTGCCGCGCCTGATCGCGCCACCGACACCTACTTTGCGCTTTACACCCTGGCGATGCAGACCGGGCGCACGCGGTCAGCCGCCGAGATTGCGGCCCTGCTGACGGACGCCGGGTTCACCGGGGTAAAGCCGCGTCCCGGCTACCGGTCTTTTGTCACCTCGGTTGTGACAGCCCGCCGCGCCTGACTAGCTGTCAGAATTGATCGTCAGAAAAACTGTCTATTTAAGTTGACACATATGATTGTCTGTCTAGAATTACACATGAAGCTAAAAGCCGTCCCCCGAGTCTTTGTCGGGCAGGGCCGCAGGATAAGGAGGATCGCGTGGAAACCAGAGCCGTCATCTTGTCAGGGCCACATGCGCTTGGGTTGGAAACCCTGATGTTGAACGACCCCGCGCCGGGTGATCTGGTGATCGAGGTTGCATATTCCGGCATCTCCACCGGCACCGAAAAGCTGTTCTGGTCGGGCACGATGCCGCCGTTTCCTGGCATGGGTTACCCGCTTGTGCCGGGCTATGAGGCGGCAGGCGAGGTGGTGCAGGCCGCCCCCGATACCGGCTTCCGCCCCGGCGATTTCGTGTTCGTGCCGGGGGCCAACTGCTTTGCGGCGGATGAGCGGGGCCCGGTGCGCGGGCTGTTTGGCGCGGCGTCGCGCCATCTGGTGACGCCTGCGAAGCGGGTGGTGCGGCTTGATCCGGGCCTGCGCGCCGAGGGTGCCTTGCTGGCGCTGGCCGCAACGGCACGCCACGCGCTTGCCGGTTTCAATACCGCGATGCCGGATCTGATTGTGGGTCACGGCACTCTTGGCCGTCTGCTTGCACGGCTGACTGTGGCGGCCGGAGCGCCCGCGCCCGTGGTCTGGGATACGAACCCGGCACGGCGTCAGGGTGGCGAAGGCTATGAGGTCATCGACCCTGCCACGGATTCCCGCCGGGATTACAAGGCGATATATGACGTATCGGGTGCCGGGAACCTGCTCGACACCCTGATCGGGCGCATTGCCAAAGGTGGCGAAGTGGTGCTGGCCGGGTTCTACACAGAACCTGTGTCCTTCGCCTTTCCCCCCGCTTTCATGCGTGAAGCGCGGCTGCGGATTGCCGCCGAATGGACGCCGGACGATATGACCGCCACCCGCAGCCTGATTGAATCCGGTGCGCTGTCGCTGGCCAATCTTATAACTCACACGCGCGCGCCATCGCAGGCGCCTGCCGCCTATGAAATGGCATTCACCGACCCTGATTGCCTGAAAATGATCCTCGACTGGAAGGTAGCTGCATGACCCTCGATATCCCAAACATCAAGGCTTTCGACCAACGGCTGCGCGACGAGGCGCATGAAGAGCCGACGCTGGAAATCCCGCAGGGCGAACCGACCAAGAAGACGCAGATCATTGCAATCTATGGCAAGGGCGGTATCGGCAAATCCTTCACGCTGGCCAATCTGTCGCACATGATGGCCGAAATGGGCACGCGCGTGCTGCTGATCGGCTGCGACCCGAAATCCGACACCACAAGCCTGCTGTTCGGCGGCAAGGCCTGCCCGACGATCATCGAAACCTCGGCCCGCAAGAAGCTGGCGGGCGAAGAGGTGAAGATCGGCGATGTGTGCTTCAAGCGTGGTGGCGTCTTTGCGATGGAACTTGGCGGGCCGGAAGTGGGCCGGGGTTGCGGGGGTCGCGGCATCATTCACGGGTTCGAGCTGCTCGAAAAGTTGGGGTTCCACGATTGGGACTTCGACTATGTGCTGCTCGATTTTCTGGGCGACGTTGTATGCGGTGGCTTCGGCCTGCCGATTGCACGGGACATGGCCCAGAAAGTCATACTGGTCGCATCGAACGACCTTCAAAGTCTGTATGTCGCCAATAATGTCTGCTCGGCGGTGGAGTATTTCCGCAAGCTGGGCGGAAATGTCGGCATTGCGGGGCTGGTCATCAACAAGGATGACGGGACGGGCGAAGCGGCAGCCTTTGCGGCAGAGGTCAAGATACCGGTGCTGGCAGCTATTCCGCAAGATGACGATCTGCGCAAGAAATCTGCGAATTATCAGATAGTCGGGTCGTATGAAAGCCAGTGGGGGCCGATGTTTGCGGCCCTGGCCGATGCGGTGGCGATAGCGCCGCCGGTGCGGCCGGTACCGCTGACGCAGGACGGGTTGCTGAACCTGTTTTCCGCGGAAACCACGGGCAAGGATTTTGTGCTTACCCCGGCCACGGATGCCGACATGCGCGGCAAGAACGTGGTGCTGAAGAAATCGCTGGAGGTGGTGTATGACGATGTTTGACCTTGACACACTCGCGCTGATTGATGCGGCTTTGCAACGGCTTATGCGGTCGCCAACCCCGGTGGGTGGCAAATGAGCGGCGAAATCGGATATGACAATGCCCATGCCGCGCCCTTGCTGGATGTGGCGCAGGACGAGCTTGCACCCCTGGCCGGGGATGCCCCTGTGGACGGTCTGGGCTGTCACTCCGGTGCGACCCGGATGGAGGCTGCGGCGCGGGCTTCGGGCAACTCCGAATTGCTGGACGGCTACGCCGCCGATTACCCGACCGGGCCGCATGACAAACCGCAAAGCATGTGCCCGGCGTTCGGGTCTTTGCGGGTGGGACTTCGGATGCGGCGGGTGGCGACGGTTCTGTCGGGATCGGCGTGCTGCGTTTACGGACTGACGTTTGTGAGCCACTTTTACGGTGCGCGGCGGTCGGTCGGGTATGTGCCGTTCAATTCTGAAACGCTGGTCACGGGCAAGCTGTTCGAGGACATCCGCGATGCGGTGCATGAACTGGCAGACCCCGACCATTATGACGCTATTGTGGTGACCAACCTGTGCGTGCCGACGGCTTCGGGTGTGCCGCTGAAACTTTTGCCCAGCGAAATCAACGGTGTGCGCATCGTGGGTATTGATGTTCCGGGCTTCGGTATCCCGACGCATGCCGAGGCGAAAGACGTTCTGGCGGGCGCGATGCTGAAATATGCGCGGGCCGAGATCGAGGCGGGGCCGGTGGCGTCGCCTGCGCAGAGGCGGTCTGACCGCCCGACAGTGGCGCTACTGGGCGAAATGTTCCCTGCGGATCCGATGATGATCGGGGCGATGCTGGCGCCCCTGGGGCTGGCTGCGGGGCCTGTTGTGCCATGCCGGGAATGGCGGGAATTGTATGCAGCGCTGGATTGCGACGTGGTGGCTGCGGTGCATCCGTTCTACACGGCGGCGGTGCGGGAGTTCCGGACGGCGGGACGGAAAATCGTGGGCTCTGCGCCTGTCGGGCACGACGGAACGGCGGCCTGGCTGGCGGCCATCGGGGACGCCTTCGGGATTTCAGCGGAGCATGTCGCGGCAGCGCAGAACGCATTTTTGCCAGCGATTTCAGCGGCTTTGAAGGCCACGCCGATCAAGGGGCGCATCACGCTTTCAGGCTATGAAGGGTCGGAGTTGTTGGTCGCGCGGTTGCTGATCGAGAGCGGGGCCGAGGTGCCTTATGTCGGTACGGCTTGCGCGAAAAGCGAATGGTCGGAGCCGGACCGCGAGTGGTTGGCGGCGCGGGGGGTGGCGGTGAAGTTCCGCGCCTCGCTGGAGGATGACTGTGCGGCGATGGAGGGCTTCCAGCCGGACCTCGCGATTGGCACGACGCCGGTGGTGCAGAAAGGCAAAGAGCTTGGAATTCCAAGTCTTTACTTCACGAACCTGATCTCGGCCCGGCCTTTGATGGGGCCGGCGGGGGCCGGGTCTTTGGCGCAGGTGGTGAATGCGGCAATTGGCAACCGCGACCGTATGGGCCGGATGCGCGGCTTCTTTGAAGGGGTCGGCACCGGCGATACGGCGGGCATCTGGGAAGGTGCGCCGAACCTGCGGCCCGACTTCCGTGCCCAGCACCAGAAGAAGCTGGACAAGGCCGCAAAGGCCGCTGCGGCGGAGGCGATGATATGAGATTTCCGGCACCCGCAAGCGACGCACATCGGATGCACGACCAATGCAGATGCTGTGCCGCCTGCCGCCCGGCGGGGGTTTCACACCCCCGCACCCCCGTGGGATATTTGGAAACCGAGAATGAAGGCAGGGGGGTGACCTCATGCTAGTGCAGGACCATGACCGGGCAGGCGGGTACTGGGGGGCGATTTATGCCTTCTGTGCGGTGAAAGGGTTGCAGGTGGTCATCGATGGCCCGGTGGGGTGCGAGAATCTGCCGGTAACATCGGTGCTGCATTACACCGACGCTTTGCCGCCGCATGAGTTGCCGATTGTGGTGACGGGGCTGGGCGAGGAAGAGCTGGGGCGCGACGGGACCGAGGGCGCGATGCGGCGGGCGTGGAAAACGCTTGACCCGGCGCTGCCTGCGGTGGTGGTGACAGGCTCGATCGCCGAGATGATCGGCGGGGGTGTCACGCCGATGGGCACCAACATCCAGCGGTTCTTGCCGCGCACCATTGATGAGGATCAGTGGGAATGTGCCGACCGGGCGATGACCTGGATTTTTACCGAGTTCGGCATGACCAAGGGACGGATGCCGCCCGAGGTGAAGCGCCAGCCGGGCGATGCGCCGTGCGTCAATATCCTTGGGCCGATGTATGGCGTGTTCAACATGGTGTCGGATCTGCATGAGATCCGGCGGCTGGTCGAGGGGATCGGCGCCGAGGTGAACCTGGTGATGCCGCTTGGCGCGCATGTGGCCGAGATGCGGCATCTGGTGAATGCGGATGCGAATATCTGCATGTACCGCGAGTTTGGCCGCGGGCTGTGCGAGGTTCTGGGCAAGCCCTATCTGCAAGCGCCGATCGGGATGGAAAGCACCACGGCGTTTTTGCGGATGCTGGGCGAAATGCTGGGTCTGGACCCTGAGCCGTTCATCGAGCGCGAGAAGCATTCGACGCTGAAACCGGTGTGGGATCTGTGGCGTTCGGTCACGCAGGATTTCTTTGGCACGGCGAATTTCGCCATCGTGGCGACCGAGACCTATGCGCGCGGCATAAGGCATTATCTGGAAGGCGATCTGGGGTTGCCCTGTGCTTTCGCCGTGGCGCGGTTGCGCGGCAAGAAGACCAACAACGAAGCGGTGCGCGCGCTGCTGCGCCAGCACCGGCCCCTGGTGGTGATGGGCTCGATCAATGAAAAGATGTATCTGGCGGAGATGAAGGGTGGCTTCGGGCCGCAACCGACCTTCATTGCCGCGAGCTTTCCGGGGGCCGCGATCCGCCGTGCCACAGGCACGCCGATGATGGGCTATGCCGGCGCTGTCTGGATTTTGCAGGAGGTCTGCAATTCCCTGTTCGAGGCGCTGTTCCACATTCTGCCGCTTGGCACCGAGATGGACAGTGCCGCCGCCACCCCCACAACCCTGCGCCGCGATTTCCCCTGGGATGCCGATGCGCAAGCCGCCCTTGACCGGATTGTCGAGGAACACCCGATCCTGACGCGGATCAGCGCCGCGCGCGGTTTGCGCGATGCGGCCGAAAAGGCGGCGCTGGACAGTGGCGCCGAGCGGGTGCTGCGCGAGACGGTCGAAGCCTTGCGAGGTCCGGGCTTTGGCGCATCCAGGGGAGAGATGACATGAGCTATCGCACCGCCGACACGCCCGGGCAACACGCAGCCCATCTGCAACGTGCGCCGCGCGCCGAATTCTACGCCTATTTCGCAGTGATCCTGATGGTGGCGTTGCCTTTTGCGCTGCTGGGCTGGGTGGCACAGGCGCTGCGCCGGGGCCGTTTGCCGGCACAGGGGCCGCTGGGTTCGGCATGGCATGACGCCATGGCGATCACGCCACTGATTTTCCGCGCCTGACCGCGCGAACACACTATTCACCGTGCCGAAAGGGGCGGCGGATGATCGGGGGGCATGCCGCCCCTTACACCCACGCCACAGGGGATGTGGCGTCAGTCTACCGATCCGGAGGATAGAATGGCTGATAAATCTGACCTGAGTTTCACAGGTCTTACGGACGAGCAGGCGCAGGAACTGCACTCCGTCTACATGAGCGGGCTTTGGCTGTTCACAGCGGTTGCCGTTGTTGCGCATCTGGCGGTCTATATCTGGCGTCCTTGGTTCTGAGGGGGAACGAAACATGAGCAAGTTTTACAAGATCTGGCTGATCTTCGATCCGCGTCGCGTTTTCGTGGCACAGGGCGTTTTCCTGTTTCTGCTGGCGGCGATGATCCATCTCGTGCTGCTGAGCAACCCCAGCTACAACTGGTTCGACATTGCGGCGGCCAAGTACGATCGCGTCGTTCCGGCCGAATAGCCGAGGCGCGCTCTCGTTGCGGGCGGCTCGGGGCCGCCCGCGACAAATCAACCATCACACAAGGGCCTTGGCCTGCGCCGTTTGCGCAGAGTTGGCCAGCGGCTAGCGGAGAGGGAAGCATGGCACTGCTCAGCTTCGAGCGTAAATATCGCGTGCCGGGGGGCACGCTGGTCGGCGGGAACCTGTTCGACTTCTGGGTCGGCCCTTTCTATGTCGGCTTTTTCGGGGTCACGACGTTTTTCTTCGCGGCACTCGGGACGTTGCTGATTTTCTACGGGGCGTCCTTGCAGGGCACCTGGAACCCGTGGTTCATATCCATCGACCCGCCACCGATAGAAATGGGGCTGGCTGCGGCTCCGCTGCGGGCGGGCGGGTTGTGGCAGATCATCACGGTCTGCGCGCATGGGGCGTTCATATCCTGGGCGCTGCGCGAGGTAGAGATTTGCCGCAAGCTGGGCATGGGTTTTCATGTGCCATTTGCGTTCGGTTTTGCCATTCTGGCCTACAGCACGCTGACGGTCATTCGCCCGGTGCTGATGGGGGCCTGGGGCCATGCGTTTCCCTATGGGATATGGACGCACCTCGATTGGGTCAGCAACACCGGCTACACTTATGGCAACTTCCACTACAATCCGGCGCATATGATTGCGGTCAGCTTCTTCTTCACCAATGCGCTGGCACTGTCGCTGCACGGGTCGCTGATCCTGTCGGCGGTGAACCCGGCGAAGGGCAAGGAGATCCGCAGCCCGGATCATGAGGACACGTTCTTCCGCGATCTGATCGGCTACTCCGTCGGCACGTTGGGCATTCACCGTCTGGGGCTGCTGCTGGCGCTGAACGCGACGTTCTGGTCGGCGGTGTGCATCGTGATCTCGGGGACCATCTGGTTCGATGAGTGGATCACGTGGTGGGACTGGTGGTTGCAACTGCCGTGGTGGGCCAACATCGCAGGAGGCGTAAATGGCTGAGTATCAGAATATCTTTACCCAGGTTCAGGTGCGCGCCGCACCTGAAATGGGGATGGTCGAGGATGTGGTTCTTGGCAACCGCACCAGCAGCGCAAGCTTCTCGACCCTGGCCGGCTGGTTTGGCAATGCGCAGTTGGGGCCGATCTATCTTGGCACCTTTGGCGTGGTGTCGCTGGCGTGCGGTGCGATCTGGTTCATGATCATCGGCGGCTGGTACTGGCATCTGGCCGGTTACAACCCGGCGGTGTTCGCCCGCGATCTGTTGTGGATGTCGCTGGAGCCACCGGCACCCGAATGGGGCTTGCGGATTCCGCCGATGGGCGAGGGCGGGTTGTTCTTGCTGGCGGGGTTCTTCTTTCTGATCTCGCTGTCCTCCTGGTGGATACGCACCTATCTGCGGGCCGAAGCGTTGGGGATGGGCAAGCATGTGTCCTGGGCCTTTGCCTCGGCGATCTGGCTGGTGCTGGTGCTGGGCCTGATACGGCCGATCCTGATGGGATCGTGGTCGGAAGCCGTGCCTTACGGCATCTTCAGCCACCTTGACTGGACCAACCTGTTCAGCCTGACCTACGGCAACCTGTTCTACAACCCGTTCCACGCGCTTTCGATTGTGTTCCTCTACGGTTCGGCCCTGCTGTTTGCGATGCATGGTGCGACCATTCTTGCGGTCAGCCGGTTTGGTGGCGACCGTGAGCTGGAACAGATCGTGGACCGTGGCACGGCTTCGGAACGGGCGGCCCTGTTCTGGCGCTGGACCATGGGCTTCAACGCCACGATGGAGGGGATTCACCGTTGGGCTTGGTGGTTTGCCGTGCTGGTCACGCTGACCGGTGGGATCGGCATTCTGCTGACCGGGACCGTGGTGGACAACTGGTATGTCTGGGCACAGGACCACGGCTATGCGCCGCTGCAATAAGGGGACGATGTGATGACTGACAAACCCTATTTCGAGGAAACCCGCGAATCGAGCATCCGGGGCTGGATACTGGGCCTGATGATGAAAGGCGCCGGGTGGGCTGCGGCGCTGGTTTTTGGTGTGATCGGCGTTCTGGTTGCGCTGCGGCTGTTTGCCCGGCTGCTACCCGAAAATCCCAATGCCGCGCTGGATAGTCTTCAGGGTGGCGCCGACCTGCTGTCGCGGCTGGTCTGAATACCATGGGGCAGGGCGATCCAAATCGCCCGCCCCCGCCAATTCGGGCCATTGCCGGCCCGGATCCGGGGCGCAACCACTGCCCGGTTCCCTTCCTGTTGGCAACAGGGACCTGGTGCCGTGCGGACCCCCGCACGGCACTTTTTTTCTTGGGGAGGCCAGTATGACCGACACTTCGCGCCCCGCAACCCCGACGCTTGACCGTGTGGCCGGGCCTGCCGATCTGAAGGCCCTGAGCGACAGCGCGCTGCGACGGCTTGCCGACGAGGTGCGTGCCGAGGTGATTTCGGTGGTGTCGCAAACCGGCGGGCATCTGGGATCGTCGCTGTGGGTGGTGGAACTGACGGTGGCGATCCATGCCGTGTGGCGCGGCCAAGGGTGGTGTGAACGGGCTCAGCGGCGCGGCCAAGGGTGGCGTGAACGGGCTCAGCGGCGCGGCGGAGGGTGGTGTGAACGGGCTCAGCGCCCAGTCAGCCAGTT
>Ga0105050_10009517_pt1 | contig 10864 bp, 13 predicted proteins | sample FRY01_FD_78088 | JGI IMG/M metagenome (GOLD analysis project Ga0105050, IMG submission 78088) | Freshwater microbial communities from Lake Fryxell liftoff mats and glacier meltwater in Antarctica - FRY-01 | ecosystem: Environmental > Aquatic > Freshwater > Ice > Glacier meltwater ... | reverse complement strand
AGCTTCTCCACATAGGAGGTGCATAATTTTTATCGTAACTTTGCATCAAGTTGGCATTCATTTTGGTAATTTGAACCCATAAGCTATCGGCTTGGTGTAATTACGGTGTCAATTTAAAGTAAACGGATGTTCAACGACGACGATTTCCTGAATAGCTTTGACCCCGACTTGCTACTGGCGGTTGGGAGATTTGAAGAAATGGTGAAGAATCATGGTCACTATTTTTTTGAGTCGGATGAACTGGAAGAGATATTTGATTACTACTACCATCAAGGGCACATTGAGCAGGCTGCCCAGGTAGTGGAGTTTGGTATTTTGCAAAATCCCTATTCTGCCCTGTTTTACGTAAAACGTGCGCAAATCAGCATGGCGCATGGCAAGTTTGAGGAAGCTTTGGGGTATTTGAACCAGGCAGAAATCTTTGAGCCCACTAATTATGAGCTTTATTTAATACGCGGCAGCATATACGACCTCACCGGCAACCCCAAAGAGGCGGTAAAACATTTAAAAACTGCGGAAGGGTACGCGGAAGACCAGGTTGAGGTGGTATACAATGCCTTGGCAGGGGTATTTATCAATTGGAAGAAGTACAATTCAGCCATTTATTACTTACAACTGGTGCTGAATTTGATTCCAGACCATACCGAAGCACTTTATGATATTTGTTTTTGCTACCACCAGCTCGAAGACATCGATGCGGGGGTAGTCTTTTTTAAGGATTACATCGAAAAAGAACCGTTTTCAGATGTTGCTTGGTATAATTTGGCAACCCTCTACAACAAATCAGAGTTGTTTGAGAAGGCCCTTGAGGCGTTCGACTACGCCCTGTTGATCAACGATAAAAACAGTTTGGCTTGGTTCAACAAAGCCAATACCTTCATCAATATGGAGCAATACGTGGAGGCGCTCGACTGCATGTACCGTGCCCACGATGCCGAACCCGAAAATTCGGTGTTGCGCTGTGGCGTGGGGGTGTGCCACGAAAAGATGGGCCGCATACCTGAAGCCCGCTCTTGGTACACCAAAGCCCTCGAAACCGATCCGATTTTGTCAGATGCCTGGTACGGTCTCGGCATTTGCGACGAGCTAGAGCAGCAATACGATGACAGTGTGACGCACATCCGCAAAGCGCTTGAGTTCATGCCCGACTCGGAGGAATACTGGTGTAGTTTAGGTGAGGTGTATGCCAAAATGGGAGACTCCGACGCCGCCATTGAGGCTTATCAGCATGCTTTAGACATAGATGAAGGCTATTATGAGGCCCGCATCGACATGGCGATTTCGGAAGTAGTTCGCGGCAATACACAAAAGGCAGTTGAACTGGTCGACAAAGGCATCGCTTTGCACAAAGGGGAGTCAGACTTCCATTACCGCTTGGCCGCGTACCATTATCGATTTAATTTGATGCAAGAAGCTTTGGTGCAGTTCCAACAAGGCTTAAATTTGGACTTTGAAGAACACACTACTTTTTTTGAAATCGTGCCGGACGCATTGGCAGACGTTCGATTTGTAGCACTTATTAACAATACAGATAGCAAATGAATTATCATTTATCACAAATACCTGACCGTGCGGCAAAGCCCCGCACGGAGGGAATGACCATGGTCATGGACAAAGGGCTAAGCACCCGCGAAGCCGAAGATTTTTTAACCATGGGGGGGCCTTATGCGGACATCATCAAATTGGGCTGGGCCACTTCGTATGTGAGTCCCAATTTGAACGAAAAATTGGCCTTGTACCAGGAGGCGCATATTCCTTGCTATTTTGGCGGCACTTTGTTTGAGGTGTTTATTGCCCGGGGGATGTTTGAGGAATACCGCAAGTTGCTGGCTCAGTTTAAGATGGAATATGTGGAGGTTTCGGACGGTTCGCTGGAGATTCCACACGACCAGAAATGTGAGTACATCCGCATTTTATCGAAAGACTATAAGGTTTTGTCAGAGGTAGGCTCCAAGGATGCCGAAAAGATCATTGCGCCTTATAAGTGGATTGCCATGATGAAGGGCGAGCTTGAGGCCGGTTCCGTAAAAGTGATTGCTGAGGCACGTGAAGCTGGGAATGTGGGTATTTTCAGAGGTACTGGTGAGGTGCGTTCGGGATTGATTGATGAAATTTTAACCCAGGTGCCTCCGGAGATGGTTTTGTGGGAAGCGCCGCAGAAAACACAGCAGACGTGGTTTGTGAAGCTGTTGGGGGCCAATGTAAACCTCGGAAACATCGCGCCAAACGACGTGATTCCACTCGAAACGTTGCGTTTGGGCCTGCGCAGTGATACTTTCGACCATTTTCTGAATCAGTGATATGGATAAGCTCACGGCTAAGTCGATTCTCTTTTTCAAAGGCATGGCCATGGGCGCAGCCGATGTGGTGCCCGGCGTTTCAGGGGGCACTATCGCTTTTATAACCGGCATTTACGAAGAGTTGATCAACAGCATTCGCTCGGTAAACTTGACTGCCCTGCATCTCCTAACACAGGGAAAATTCAAGTTATTGTGGGCGCATGTCAATGGGAATTTTTTGTTGATATTAATTGCAGGCATCGGTGTGAGCGTATTGAGCTTATCACGCCTCGTACTTTGGCTGCTCGAAAATGAACCAATACTGCTGTGGTCGTTTTTCTTTGGTTTGATTTTGGCCTCGATTTGGATTGTAGGCAAGAGCATCAAAGCCTTCAAACCGGGTTTGATGAGCATGTTTGTGATCGGAACGGCGATAGCCTTCTGGATTACCCGGGTAGCGCCTGCCAATACGCCTGAAACCTGGTGGTTTATAATGTTGAGTGGCAGCGTGGCCATTTGCGCCATGATTTTGCCGGGCATCAGCGGTAGTTTTATTTTGCTGTTGATGGGCAAGTACAAATTTATTTTGGGCGCCATTCAGTCGTTTAACCTCGCGGTGATCGGCTTTTTTAGCCTGGGCATGGTGTCGGGCATCTTGGCCTTTTCCCATGTGCTGAACTGGATGCTGAAGCGCCACCACGACCTCACCATTGCGTTGCTCGCTGGTTTTATGCTTGGTTCGCTCAACAAGGTGTGGCCGTGGAAAATCCCTACGATGGTATATACGGATAGTCATGGCCAAGTGCAGCCGCTAGTAGAGCGCAATCTGATGCCAGGCACCTACGCCGAAACAACTGGATATGCTTCTGAGCTTGGTATGGCCTTGTTGCTCATGCTGGTGGGTATAGGAAGTGTGGCGCTGCTCGATCGCCTCGGGCGCAAAAGGGTCGCATGAAACGCTTCGGCCTCATTGGGTTTCCGCTTTTGGGGAGCTTTTCCCCTGCATATTTTCGCCAGAAATTTGAGCTGCTGCAACTTCCTTATGCGTACCGAATACACCCGATGCAGGAGGTAGATGCTTTGAGGGGCTTTATCGATTTGCAGCCAGATGTAGCCGGCTTAAACGTCACCATCCCTCACAAACAAGCTGTTGTGGCTGAATTAGATGCGCTCGATGCTACCGCCCAGGCCGTAGGTGCGGTGAATACCATTGTAATCAAACGCCATCCGCAGCTTCATTTAACCGGCTACAATACCGATGTTGTTGGCTTTGAGCGCAGCTTGCTGGCTTTTATTGGCTCGGCGCGGCCCGCTGCTTTGGTGCTAGGCACCGGCGGGGCAGCAAAAGCGGTTTGTTATGTGCTGCAGCAGCTAGGGATGACTTATAAAATGGTGTCGCGGCAAGGACAAGGGGAAATACTTAGCTATGTACAGCTTGATGCTGCGCTGCTGGCTGCCCATCCCCTTATAGTCAACACCACACCCCTGGGTATGCCGCCTAAACATGCCGCCTTGAAGCCGGAATTACCTTATGAAGCGGTTGGACCGAACCATTTTTTATACGATTTGGTGTATCAAGTAGAGGTAACGCCCTTTTTAGCGGAAGGCCTAAGCCGAGGTGCCAAGGTGAAAAATGGCCTCGAAATGTTGCAGCTACAAGCGGATGCTGCTTGGGAGCTGTGGAATAACGTGGAAATCTAAAGGCGAAGAAGGCAACAGGCATTTAATTGGCAGTGGACTGCCGTTAAATTGCTTGTAAATCCTTTATGCGGGCTTCATATACGTACATTTCGTCACGCAGACGGGCAGCTTCCATGAAATCAAGCTCTTTGGCGGCTTTTTCCATTTGCTTTTTAGTGGATTGCAGCAGTTTGGTGAGCTTTTCGGCGCCGAGGTACTCGGTAACGGGGTCGGCGACCATGCTGTTAGGCTCAGGCTCCACATAATATTTGTGCTTGCTGTCTTTGGTGCCTTTGCGGATGTCGAGCACAGCTGTTTGGCCCATGATTTCTTCTCTGGTTTTGAGGATACCGCGGGGCGTGATGCCGTGTTGGGTGTTGTAAGCAATCTGCTTTTCGCGGCGACGCAGGGTTTCGTCCATGGTATGGCGCATGGAGGCGGTGATTTTGTCGGCGTAAAAAATAACGGTGCCATTTACGTTTCGGGCAGCACGCCCTGCAGTCTGCGTGAGTGAGCGGGCACTGCGTAAAAAGCCTTCTTTATCAGCATCTAAAACAGCCACCAAGGATACTTCGGGTAAATCGAGGCCTTCACGTAATAAGTTTACACCAATGAGCACGTCAAAAACACCCAGCCGCAAGTCGCGCAGAATTTCTACCCGGTCGAGCGTATCTACTTCGCTGTGGATGTAGCGGCATTTGATGCCTAAATTGGCCATGTATTTGGCCAGTTCTTCGGCCATACGCTTGGTGAGGGTGGTCACGAGCACGCGGTCGCCTTGCTGCACACGCTTTTCGGTCTCGTTGAGCAGGTCGTCGACTTGGGTGCCCACGGGCCGCACTTCGATGGGTGGGTCGAGGAGGCCAGTGGGTCGAATTACCTGTTCTACCACCACGCCTTCGCTTTTCAGTAGCTCATAATCGCCCGGTGTAGCACTCACATACACGGTTTGATTGATCATCCCTTCAAATTCTTCAAATTTCAACGGTCGGTTATCCATGGCCGCAGGCAAACGGAAGCCGTGTTCAACGAGGTTGAGTTTGCGGGAACGGTCGCCCCCGTACATGGCCCGGACTTGGGGAATGGTTTGGTGACTTTCGTCGAGCATCAGCAGATAATCTTTCGGAAAATAATCGAGCAAGCAAAAGGGCCTGTCGCCGGGGTTTCGCTGGTCGAGGTAGCGTGAGTAATTTTCGATGCCTGAACAGTAGCCGAGTTCCCGGATCATCTCAAGGTCGAAAGTCACACGTTCTTCGATGCGTTTGGCTTCGAGGAAACGGCCGACGGATTTAAAATAATCGGCCTGTCGCACCATGTCTTCTTGTATCTGAAACAGCACATCGGGCAGCCGGTCTTTCGGCGTTACATAGTTGTTCGCCGGAAAAATAGCGATGTCGGTGAATTTTTCGAGGGTGGTGCCACTTACGGGGTCTACGGCGGATACATGGTCAATTTCGTCCCCAAAAAACTCAATGCGGTAGGCATAATCGGCATAGGCCAGGTAAATATCTACGGTATCACCCTTCACCCGGAAGGTGCCCCGGCGAAAATCGGCAGTGGTACGCGAGTAAAGGTTGTCGACCAGCGCATATAGCAGGGCGTTGCGGGCGATTTTGTTGCCTACCGACAGCCGTATCACTTTATCGGTGTAGTCTTTCGGGTTGCCCATGCCGTAAATACAGCTCACCGAGGCTACAACGATCACGTCACGCCTGCCGCTCATCAAGGAAGAGGTGGTACGCAACCGCAGCTTTTCGATTTCCTCGTTGATGGCGAGGTCTTTTTCGATGTAGGTATTGGTGGTAGGGATAAAGGCTTCGGGCTGGTAATAGTCGTAATAGCTCACGAAATATTCCACCGCATTTTCGGAAAAAAATTGCTTGAACTCGCCGTATAGCTGGGCCACCAAGGTTTTGTTGTGAGTAAGCACCAAAGTGGGTTTTTGCACCTGCTGCACTACATTGGCCATGGTAAAAGTCTTGCCCGAGCCCGTCACCCCCAGCAAAACCTGGTGCAATTCGCCATCATTCACACCTTCCACCAACTGGCGGATGGCTTCAGGCTGGTCGCCGGTGGGAACGTATTCGGAGGTGAGCCTAAAATTCATTTGAGTTGTTTTTGCATGGAGCGGTGCGGAATGCTGACTTCGGTAAAGGCGTCACCAAATACTTCATAACCGAGTTGGAGGTAAAAAGGAATGGCCGTATCGCGCGCAGACAGACGTATGGTGGTAAACAAATGTTCGCTGGCAAAGGTTTCGCTCCACTCCACCAACATTTTGCCGATGCCCTGGCCTTGCGCTTGGGGAGAGACCGCCACTTGCCGCATTTTGATAATGTACATGTCTACCGGCTTGAGCACCAAGCAGCCCAGTAGTTCGTTGCCTTGCCAGCCACTAAGGTGGAATTCGTTTTTTTCTTCCTCCAATTGCTCGGGAGTAAAGTATAAACCGAGCGGATGTCGTAAAACGCGGTCCCGCAAGGCAACGCTGAGCGCATATTCTACCGAACCGTGTTTGATTTCCTGAAGCTGAATATTCAAATCCATATGACTTTGAAGCTGCCAAACAACACTTGAACGCGGATATCAACGACCGGCTCGTTTAGTCCTTGCAGGTCCGCATAGCGCTTCTCCCCAAAGTTTACCCCTTTGCCATTGGGCAGCTTGGCTTCACCGAAAAGGGCGTTGGCAGTGATCCGCACAGGCATGTCGCGGGGCATGAGTAGCTTGACTTCGCTAAAAGTGCTGCTGATGTACAGACTTTTGCCTCCGCTCGAAAGGTGCTCGAGGTTGATGATTTGTTCTCCGAACAGCGTGGTGAAACTTTCAGCTGTGGAATCGTCGCTAACCCGGTTGTGGACGCTGCCAAAGACCACGTTTTGGGTGTTTTGCGTGGGGCGACCGGGACCAGGCAGGCCTCGGCCGGTAATCAGCATGGCCCCGATGATGAGCAGGCCGAAGCTGAGGAGGAGTTTAAATAGACTGATATCTAAGTCTAGCAGGTTGTTGGCCAATAATATAGCGCCCACTAAGAGCAGCAAAATGGCAAGGACGCGTTGACTGTTCATGGGTTTTGAATTTAGTGACAAGTTACGGAAAAGCCAGATAAAGCCGAACTTCACTTATCTTCGTTTTATGAAAGTTGTTGCATTGTTGCCAGCGCGACTCGGCTCCACGCGTTTTCCAGAAAAAATGTTGGCCGATTTAGGGGGAAAGCCCCTCATCGTACGCAGCTGGGAAGCAGTGCAAGCCACAAACTTATTTGCCGAGGTGCTGGTGGTTACCGACCACGAGCGCATTTTGCAGGCCGTGGAGGCGCATGGGGGTCGTGCTGTGATGAGCAGTCCTCACCACCAAAGTGGCAGCGATCGCATAGCAGAAATAGCCCTTTCGCTCGATGCCGATCTACTGGTGAATGTGCAAGGCGACGAACCTTTTGTGCAGCACGAGAGTCTGGTCGCCTTGCTCCGCTGCTTCCAAGATGCCAGCGTGCAGGTGGCTTCGCTCATGTGTAGGTTAAACGATTGGGCCGATTTTCAAAACCCCAACGTGGTAAAAGTGGTGTGTAATCAAGTTGGTGATGCGCTTTATTTCTCGCGTGCCGTGGTGCCTTTCCCCCGCGACGTAAATTTGCCGAGCAGTGGTTTGATGGCTGCTGATGCCTTGCCAGCGAATGTTTTTCAGCATATCGGGGTGTATGGATACCGGCGGGAGGCGTTGCTGGCTTTTACAGCCTTGCCACCTTGTGCCTTGGAGCTTACCGAAAAACTAGAGCAGTTGCGCTTGCTATATTACGGCATGCCCATTCGAATGGCGGAAGTAGCCGAAAAAAGCATCGGCATCGATACGCAGGCTGATTTGGTGCGGGCGAGGAGGCTGTTGCAAAAATAGCAGGAAACGGGCCAAACGATCATCCTACGTATCACCAACGAAGGAGTGTGCCTCCGTCCCCGTTTATTATTGCCGATGGCCAACACCCATATTCCCGCCACACATTTGCGTTTTAGTAGTCATTGGCCCATTTATTGGGAAGGTAAACAGTTGCCTTTTAAGGCCATGCTGGGGGATTTGCAGCTGCGGATTATCGATTATCAGGAGTTAAAACAGCTGATTTTTAATGGCATGTGCCCAAAACAGCTGTACGTCGTTTGCCATTTGAGAAGTTCAGCTGGTTGCCATTGTAGCGACAGCTGACCAGCTTTTATCAATCATTTTCTGCGGTGGTGGCGCAGGTTGTTGGAGGATTTGGTAGGAGGAGCGCCTTGATTAAACTAAAGGCCAGCTTTAGTGTGCGCAACAGCTTGCGGCTGTTACGCATGGAACATGGCAGACCCCTATTTTTTTGCTATCTTTGCGCTTTAATTGATTTTTTCATGCTGAATATTGTACTTTTTGGCCCCCCAGGCGCCGGCAAAGGCACCCAATCGCAAAAACTCATAGAGAAATACGGCCTCATTCACTTATCAACTGGTGATTTGCTGCGGTCGGAAATTACAGGAGGGACAGCCTTGGGTTTGGAGGCGAAAAAATTAATGGATCAAGGTTTGTTGGTGCCCGATGCGGTGGTGATTGGCATGATCGACAGCAAGCTGAACGCCAATAAAACGGCGGCAGGCTTTATTTTCGATGGTTTTCCGCGCACCATTGCGCAGGCAGAAGCACTCGATGCGTTGTTAGCGGGACATAAACAAGCCATCAGCTGCATGCTGTCGCTGCGCGTAACCGAAGAGGAACTCACCAAGCGGCTGTTGCTGCGAGGTAAAAATTCAGGCCGCCCCGATGACCAAGACGAAAGCATCATCCACAAGCGGATACACGAATACGAAAACAAAACCGCAGCAGTGGCTGGCTATTATGGCGAGCAAGGTAAGCTGCGTGAAATAGAAGGCATTGGTGCCATCGACAGCATTTTCGCTGCTCTGTGCACAGAAATAGAAGCATAAATACCCCATTTTGGCTGAAAGCAATTTTGTTGATTACGTAAAAATCTGTTGCCGCTCGGGTGCGGGTGGCGCAGGTTCGGTGCATTTGCATCGTGATAAACACACAGCCAAAGGTGGACCTGATGGCGGCGACGGCGGTCGCGGCGGTCACATTATTTTGCGGGGTAACTCCCAGCTGTGGACGCTGTTGCACTTAAAATACCGCAAGCACATCATTGCGCAAAATGGCATAGCCGGCAGTTCAGGTTTAAAATCTGGGGCCAATGGCCCAGATGAGTACCTCGAAGTGCCCATCGGCACCGTGGCACGAGATGCCGAAACGGGTGAGCAGATTTGCGAGATCACGGAGGATGGGCAAGAAATTGTGCTTACCCCAGCCGGCCGCGGCGGACAGGGCAACCACCATTACAAAAGCCCTACCAACCAAACCCCCCGCTACGCCCAGCCCGGCGAGTCGGGAATAGAGATTTGGAACATCCTAGAGCTCAAACTGCTAGCTGACGTGGGTTTGGTAGGCTTTCCGAATGCTGGTAAGAGTACTTTGCTGGCCAGTATCACGGCAGCTAAGCCGGAGATTGCCGATTATCCCTTTACTACCTTGGTGCCGAATCTCGGCATTGTACCTTACCGCGATTACCGGTCGTTTGTGATGGCGGATATTCCAGGTATCATCGAAGGTGCGCATGAGGGCAGGGGCTTGGGACATCGTTTTTTGAGACACATTGAACGGAATAGCTTGTTGTTGTTCATGATTCCTGCCGACGCTAAAGACCTGCGGGCTGAATATGCTATTTTGGAGAACGAATTGGCGATGTACAACCCTGAGTTGATGCACAAACGCCGGGTATTGGCAGTCACCAAGAGTGATTTGCTCGACGAAGAGCTGATGGGCGAGCTGCGTTTGGAACTACCCTTAGACATTCCTACGATTTTTATCTCGAGCATTACGAACTACAACTTGATGCAGCTGAAGGATTTGCTGTGGTTGGAGTTGCAGGAGAAGGCTTAAGATCGGCTTTAGAACCCGCTTCCAAAAAGGCTGCTTTGCAGACCCAGAAAAAGCTGCTCATCCACGAAAGCGTGAATACTGCCAGGAGGACACTTATAAGGAGGTAGCCAAGGCGCAGCAAAGGTTATTGCGGAGCCAGACCAATGCGAGCTGTACCGCTATTGGGTCATTTTTTTTGCGTGGTGGTATGCCGTTTGCTGGTTGTATTTGAGGTTTTCGAATTTTTCCCTGTACAGGCGCTGGAGGTGCAAAAATGATTTTTGGGTGTACGCGTGCGTACAGATTTGTTCATAGCGAAGCCCACATACCCCATTTTTTTTTAAATAAATCCAGCTTGATTCTCCAATTACAAAAAGCAAAGCAAGAGATCAAGCTGAAGCATGGAAATTGAGCACAGGACCGACCGGTGATTGAGCTTGTCGAAATGACGGGTCGACATACTTACGTCAACCTTAGTTCGCGATCGTAAAGCGCACAATCAAGCCGCCGCTGGTTTGGCGGTTGGGGAAGGTGGTAGAGATAAAGGGCGTATTCAACACGTAATCGAAGAAAAAGCGCAGGTTCACGCGGTCGTTGAGCACGTAATCGGCACTAGGCTTGATGCTCACATTGCGACCACCGCCTGATGGCTGGGCTTCTGCCCCATCTAAATCGCGCAATATATTGGTGTTTTCGCGGATGTTGAGGTCGAAACGCACATTTAAATCATTTTTAGCGTTGCCCTGCACCCCGTTAAATAAAAACGGCAGCTTGTCGGCAGTAATGCGGTAGCCAATGCCCATGGTGATTTCATTGGTGCGCATTTCGTTCATGCGGTTGTTGAGGAGCGTTAGCGTTAGTGTGCGCATCTGCTTGTACTCCAGCCGCGCGGTGATGTTGTTACGCAAAGTGGCATCTATTCCTATCAAAGGCGCCAGCTGCTCCGAAATGGTGATTTGTGTGATCTGGTATTT
>Ga0105050_10009515_pt1 | contig 10866 bp, 12 predicted proteins | sample FRY01_FD_78088 | JGI IMG/M metagenome (GOLD analysis project Ga0105050, IMG submission 78088) | Freshwater microbial communities from Lake Fryxell liftoff mats and glacier meltwater in Antarctica - FRY-01 | ecosystem: Environmental > Aquatic > Freshwater > Ice > Glacier meltwater ... | reverse complement strand
CCTGATATCCCCCCGAAAGCCAATGTTTTGATTGATTCAAATGATGCCTTAGATACCATGGTTTTTCTCCGTTACTCTGTTTGTTCGTCTACCTTTTTCTGGACTTCAACGGCTTCTTTTTCATCATTAAACGATTTCACCATACGATCAACGATTGCGCCCTTGATTTGCATAATGGCATCGTGAATCTCTCCCAATGGGGAATCAGGTGCTACGCAGAATTCATACAGTCTGTCGCCAATTTTTACTTCTAGGATTGTTTTTTGCTTAATCATTTTTCTCCAAGTTTTGGGTTACGGTAAATTTATACTTCACCGCAACCAGAAAATCAAGCGTTAGAATTGTCGTAAAATTACATAATCAAAACTCGAAACGTCTGTTATTGCGGCTGCACCTGTTGTAGTAAATGCGGCCACAGTGAAACTTGTGGCATCACTGATTGTCGTTACTAGGAATCCTAGGGCTGGTGTACCGTTCAGATTTGATCTAGTTACAAGAATTCTATCCTCGTCTGCAATGTTAGTTTTGGCGATTGTTACAGTCCCCGCGACCAATGTCCCTCGGCCAATAAAGTCTGTGACCGCTCCTCCATTCATACGAATCTGTGTAGCTACGTTACTCAAGACTAAATTTCCTACAATGTTAACGTTACCTGACCCAGCTTGAATTGTAGTTGAAGCTGTAGTGTTAGTAGAACCAATAGTGACAACGTTAGCTGCTGCGCCAGTGGCAATCTGCAAGGTCTTAACCCCTGTAGAGTTGGCGAGGTTTATGGCCTGAATGCCTGTACCACCAAACAGAGTGACTGTTCCTGTGTTTCCGCCTGTTCCCCCAATATTAATTGTCCCAGATGTTGTTGTAGGCATGAATGTATAAGCCGATGTAGCCGCACCATCCAATGAGAAGTTACCCGTTCCAACCAAGAGATTCATGGCTGCTGCACCGGAAGCAGTTCCGATGGTTACAAGGTTAGCAACTGCACCTGTTGCAATATTTACAACTTTAGCTGCTGTAGCTCCACCAGCAATATTGACTGTGGTCGCTCCTTCTCCTGCGCCAAGAGCTACAATATTTATTCCAGAGGAAGATCCCAAGGTCATTGTACCTGTTTGAGCAGTTCCTCCAAGAGTGAACGTTCCGCTTGTTGTACTCGCTGCAATAGTATAAGTGGACGTCGCAGCACCATCTAGCGAGTAATTGCCCGTACCTGCAAGAAGAGTGAGTGAAGAAGCTCCATTAGACGATCCCAGAGAAACTATGTTTGCACCTGCTCCCGTTGCAATCGCGAGAGTTTTACCGCCTGTAGAGTTGGCGAAGTTAATGGTTTGTAAACCTGACCCACCAAATAAAGTGACTGTGCCTGTATTCTCTCCAGTACCACCAATATTGATAGTTCCGGAAGTCGTTGAAGGCATCATAGTATAGGCAGTAGTTGCGGCTCCATCTAGTGAGAAGTTACCTGTACCAGCTCTCAAGGTCATCGCTGCTGCGCCAGAAGTAGTTCCGATCGTTACAAGATTCGCTACCGCTCCATCAGCAATGTTTACTACTTTAGCTGCTGTTGCGCCTCTCGCAATGTTGATAGTGGTTGCACCCTCACCAGCTCCGATCGCCACGATATTAGTACCTGAAGACGATCCTAGAGTAATTGTCCCCGTCTGGGCATTTCCCCCAATTAGAACTGTACCAGTTGTAGTTGATGCTCCAACCGCGTAAGTTGACCCGGCTACGCCGTCCAGAACAAAGTTTCCTGTACCAGTTGTAAGTACTAAGGCAGTTGCACCCGTTGCATTACCGATAGTGACTGTATGGGCGATTAAGTTTGTTCCGATATTTAGAGCGCCTGTACCAGCATTCAAAACAATGCTTGTTGCACCAGTTGAATTTCCGAGAGTGATAGTTCGGGCTGCTGCGCCTGTACCCATATTAATGTTTTGAGCAACGGCATCGTTACCAATCCCAATCACACCTGCTGAAGAGTTAAGCTCTAAAACGCCCGCTGAATCGATCAATACTGTATCAGCTGAAGTAAATACCATATCGCCTGCACCAGTGGTATTAAGTGCAATGCCTCCTGTTCCAGTATTAATCGTAACTGCTGTTGCACCAGTAACGTTCCCGATAATCAGTGTTCTAGATCCTGCACCAGTACCAATATTCACCGCGCCCGTTGAAGCATCCGAAGCAAGATTCAAGGCTGTTGCGCCTGTAGTAATGGTTGCTGATGCACTCAAAGATGCAAGGCCCGTTGCTCCGATTGTTGTAAACAAACCGGAAGCAGCCAATGTGCCTCCCATAGCAGGTGGGGATGCAAAAGCTAGACTTAATTTTAGTGGAGTAATCGCAACGTTATCATCTGTATATGTAGTTGTTTCGAGCGACGTAGCCAATTGACCAATCCCCGATACAGTTTCACTCCATGCAGGGGCTCCCGCAATCGCCAAGTTATCAGCATAGAATTTAGTTGCGACTGTGCCTGTAGGTGCGCCCAAGTCCGTAAGTTTAACTGTACCAAAAACAGTTGTAGTTGCAGTCGGCACTAAAGATCCTACGGCAGATGCAAGGGTAACTGGACTGATATAAAGACTGTCGCTATCTGCTGCTGCGGCTTCTACTGAATTGGCTGCGCGTACAGATCCAGTCAGTGATTGACTAGACTGGGGGCCTGTATATGAATTTGGACGTTTATAGCGTGGCACGGAAGACTCCTTATTGTATTTCTTTCTTATCCTCAAGATAGGCCATTCAAAAATAAAAAAAATACAATTTATTGATAAAAAAGTAATATTTTGCCATAATTATGTTTTACCATAAAACAGGAGGGGTATTTCATGCCAAAGTTAAATATGATGGTGTGAATCCCTAAAAAAACAATGAAAAATGTTGACAGAACAGGATTTATTAGAACGACAATATACCTACCTAAAGATTTACATGTTCAATCTAAAATGATGGCGCTGATTACAAATACAAATCTTTCAAATTTTATTCGAGTATCTCTATCTGAAAAAATAAAACAGATCAAGGAGAAGGCCAGAAATGAAAACACCAATAAAAGTTGAAATTGGTCAAAAGATTCGCGAGTGGACTATTATTGAATTTGACCGCTCAAAAATAGGGAAGGGAAGACATTATTTCTGCAAATGCAAATGCGGAAAAGTTCTATCTAAACCAATTAGTGCATTAATTGCCATTGGCCCTAATATGTGCAAATCGTGCGCCACGAAACATAGGGGATTTCATAAATTAGGAAAACCTCTTGAACTTCAGGGAAAAGTTTTTGGAGAATGGAGAGTTCTGGAGAGAGTATTTAATGGGAAGCGCGGAACTTACTGGAAATGTAAGTGTTCTTGTGGTTTTCTTGGAGAACTTTTTGGTCCTGAACTCAAAAGAGGAAAATCTACTAAATGCAGATCTTGTGCAACTAAAAAAGCATCTTTCAAACATGGGTATGGAACTCGAGGGAATATTAAATCTGAGTATAATTCATGGGCTCAAATGAAACAACGGTGCCTAAATTTAAAAGACAAGAGAGCTAAATGTTACAGTGGTCGAGGAATCAATATATGTCAAGAATGGATAGATTCTTTTGAAAGCTTCTTGTCATACATAGGTCCGAAGCCATTTAAAACATATTCACTAGACCGAATCAATAACGACGGAAATTACGAACCAGGAAATGTTCGATGGGCTTCTGCAAAGGTACAGGCGAACAATCGATCAACCGGAAAGAAAAAATGATAAAATCAAAGAAAGAAGAAGGCAAAGATATATTTTTATTTGTTGCTACAACATTTTCTATGACTCGAATAAAATATATCGATCTGGATGGGAAATTAACCGTGGGTTATTGCGCAGAAGAGTTTATAAACGCATTAGGGACTATAAGCGCAACACAAATCAAAGAACTAGAGAGACCTGAAAATGTACATACCTGATTCAGAATGGGACGCAATCATCATGGACGCCGTTAATCTTTCGTGCCTTTTAGAAGACGAATCCATGCACATAGTGATCGGAAAAAGAGAATATAAAATAATTTTAGCGTTCCTATTTACGATAATCAACACGGAAGACTCAAAGATCCCAAGGAAAAGACGCACGAAACATCAAATCAAAATTGGTAATAATAAAAGAAAGATCGCTAATTGAATTAAATGATATGTGTGGTATTATGGTGTTAAATTATAGGTGAATTATGATTGTAGATATAGTGATTATTTCAATCATTTCCATTCTTTGGTATTATTCTGGACCGCGTAAGTGAGAAATTTATGGTAAAAAACATTATTGGTATTTTAATTATATCTGGACTGGCTGGCCTTTTTTTTGGATATCCATTGGGATTCCTAGCCATCCCTGTGGTGTTGATAGAGTTTTACGATTTTTGTAAAGATGAGGATCGGTTCGCAGAGGAATGTAAGATTGCTCGCTTAAAAGAAGAAAAACAATACGCTATTAATTTGAAACGTTATCGTCAGCAGGAACGGAGAGATCAGAAGGCAGATCGCTTGCTATTCGAAGAGCTACTTTAGCCCCTTCTTTTAATCGAGATGCCGCCCTTTCCATGATATGAGGATTGTTTGTATTAGATGCTAAAATAGCCTCTTCAACCAATTTAAGAAATTTAGGATCTGAAATCAACTTGGATATCTGCCGGACGCCCACTAATGTCCCCCCTGTTTTAATGAGCGGTAGCACGTTACCAGATAAGGCTTGGCCTACATCCGCCATTAAATTTGCCGCGAAAGCCAGATTTACAAACGCTACTTGAGATTGACTGGTGTTCAAGAATTTACTTGCAGATTCGGCTAACGTTCCTGAAGTTTTCATTAATTTATCAAGACGATTAAATGCTTCTTTGCCCAGTAATTCCTTAACTATTTCTCTGTTATTTGCCTTTTTTAGAGAAGTGGCGAATTGACCAAATTTAATGTTATGGTTAAGACCGTACTCAAGATTTTTTTCTAAAATCTGATCCAACTTAAAGCGGGATAAGTCCTTAAAAATCTCTTTACCTTCAACTGACGAATCTAGAGACTTTTTGATATCTCTAATCCCCTGAGTTGTATTCATTTTTGTGAGGATCTGTCGAGGATCTTGTGTTTTTAAGGAAGAAGCAATGTTTTTATTACGAAAAGTTCTCGCATGCTCACCAAATTTCTTGTCAGCCAACTTATAGTTTTTAGCGAATTGCGCATCTTCTCGGCCATATTGTTGAATTGTCGTATCAATCTCTTTCGCAAGTTGTTTTAGGAGCTGTTTTGTGCCCCCCTCAATTTCATAATCTACTATATCGTGGATAGCAATCTTATCATTTATCAAGTCTTTAACTTTAGCTGACTTCAGTTCGCCAGTTGGGTGCATCACATCTTTTTTTAAATCCTCAATGAATTGTAAAACTGCCTTTTGTTCAGTCCCTTTTATACTTCCAGGCTTAAGTTGAGTTTCTAATTTATTTATCATAGAAATGACTCGATCGGGATAAACAGTTGATTTGTCTGTTAGACTTTTCGTAGCATCATTGTAGATATTACTGTACTGAGCTTTGCTTGCGTCGCGTTCAATCCTAAGTCTATCTTGGACGGCTTGGCCTGCATCATGCACCGTTTCAAATTGTGCCTTTCCCAAATCCTCAACGATAGTTTTATATCCTGTCGCCACCTGTTCTGATAGCCGAGTTTTTAGCTGTTCCAGAGCGCTCCCAGTAAGAGGGGATTGGGCTAATTGACTTTGAATAAATTTAACTGTCTTGCTGTTCGTTAAAGATCCAATATCTAGCTGAACTCCTGCTTCTCGCGCATCATTTATAATTTGCTTCTGAAGAGCCAAAGTGTCTTTTGGAGTGAATAAAGAAACGCCTTTCACAATACCTTTTGCAATTGCTTTCTTAGAGGCTGTGATGGCTTTAGCTACTCCTTTGAGTGAGCCTAATGCAGCCCCAGGAATAAATGCTCCCGCCACACCTGATAAGATCTGCCCTACTGGGCCCAATTCGCTCTCTTCGGCTAACTGAACCCCTGTAGCTAGGCCACCCAGAGAAGCTAATCCTCTCGCTCCACCTACCCCACCAAATGCAGGGGCCTCTCCAATAAACCTTCCGAACTTTTCAATTCCACGTTCGACCGAAGTTTCTGGTTGAGCAAGCAATTTATCTTCAGTGAAAGTTTTCTGTCCTTCTTGGCCTTTGCGCACCTCTTCGTAGGTAGGAAATGCTTTTGACGCCACAGATCTCAACCATTCAGGAGATTCCTTCTGCGCTTTTTCTAATTTAGAAATATCTCCACCTGTCGCAGAGACAACGGTTTTCAATAAATCAAAAGCTGTTCTAGGAAGGGCCCGAGCACCCGCCACCGCAGCTTGACCAGCTATTTGACCTGGACGTTCTACAAATTCCTCATACAGTCCGCGCTTCGGAGCTTTAGTTTCGCCTTCCACTTTTGAGTATTCGTCCCAAGCAAAAGATGGACTTTCAGAAACTTGAGAAAAATCATTCCAGTCAAATTTATTACTCATTTATCACAACTCCACCAGCGGCTCTTGCTTGGTCAACTTTATCTTTAGGAATATTTCTAATCACACCTGAAGGATCTTTCATTCTCACTGTATTCTCTGCCTTTTCAATCCTCTTCTCTTCGCCTGGCAATTTAAAAATACCCTTGAGAGCAGCCATTTTACCTTTGATGGTTGCATCAGTATCCGTAGAGCTAGGAGCCAATCCCTTGATATAATTGAATCGTCCCTGAGAAATCGTTCCTTTAGGATTGAGTAGGGGGATTAAATGGCTAATAAAAACCTCCCCAAGTGTGTCTAATTCTGCTCTCTCCTGTCTTCCTCTAGGCATCAGTGCTCTAAGACTAAATCCAGTCGCACCAGAACCTAATATCTCTTCAACTCTATTGAAGGCACTCTGGACTTGTTGGGTTCCTTCTTCCGATTTTATTTGTTTTTCATTTCTTTGCTTTATGAACTCTTTCTGAACGCCAGGGTCTAACCGAGCAAGTGACGGATCTAATCCTTGATTTTCAAACGCTTGGCCTTGCTGTGCGGATCGGATTTGAGCTTGCTTATTTTGGATGATCTGTAACGCTGGCCCTTGTCTTTCGGGGGAGATATTTCTTAGGATTTGGGAAATCATCGCATTTTGTTCATTGGGATCTTCCGAAGCCATCGACTGCTCTAAGATCCGATCCAGCGCGCTTTTCTCTTGTGCTCCACGAATAGCCCCACTGACATTCCCACCTATCGCTCTCCCCATTTCAAATGGACTTGGCATACTCATCGGCCGTACTCCTGTATTCCTGTATATGGATTGTAAATTTGATCTTGTTGCTCAAAACCCTTGCTGGGAGGTCGATATTGGTCGATCAATGCGTTGGGGTGGGCGCCTGGTTGGTCTCTTTGCTCGCCAAATGCTTCTAATATCCCTTGCAGACCGGTCCCAAATCCGGGACTGGATAAATATCCTCCCACTCCTTGCATAGCAGCATCCATTCCAGACTGTTGAGGAGCAGCACCCGGGCCTTGTCCTAGAATTGTTCCCATCGCGCCCAATTGTCTATTCTGTGCGCCCTGTTGAAATTGCATGTAGTGTTCATTGAGTAACTGATCCATATCGACACCAGCTCTAGTAAGAGTATCATCTAACCCAGTGCCTCTTTGTTGCCCTGACGAGATATAGGCTTGTTGGATCTGTGGAGCTGTTTGTCTTTGGAATCTCTGACGTGCAGGAGCAGCAAAAGACCTTTCAAAGTCTTCTGGATTTGCAGCGAAAAGACTTGAGTATGGCCCTTGTCCTTGTAGCGATCCAAGAAGTTGATCGACCAACTGTTTTTGATTTTTCTGCATGTTGGTTTCTTGGCTTTTCTGTCTCCCGAAAAAACCGCCAGCTGCACCACCTAGCAACCCACCTATGCCGGTCCCGATGGCTGTTCCAATTACAGGGACAACTGACCCTATAGCCCCTCCAATCCCTGCGCCTGTTCCTGCACCTTGCCACATACCTTGAGTGTCAAATGACATAATATTTCCTTAAGGACTAATTTGAGTCCAAATTACATTCGTTGGAGAAGTATGATTCGTCAACATTTCAACTTTATTCGTGTTCAAATTTATATTAACAGTTCCTTGATCCAAAAAGACATCAGAAACTAAACCATCGGTAGTCCTTTGAACGAGATCAACTTTCTTATTTAACTGAATGGCTATATCTGTGTAAAGCTGTTCCACAATACGGAGCAATTCTTCTACAGTCATGTCAAATCGATCGCCAACTTGAAGATATTCTGGAATCTTTGTCATGAGCTTGTATATGCTCCTGGACTCGCGTGAATCCTGATGGATGTGATAATAGTTTGTCGAGTAGAACTCTCATTGCTCAAAACGAATTTCAGGAAATTGGCTTCGTGGTCAACAATTATTTCTATCCATTCGCGTTCAGCATCTGAAATGGGTGATTCGACTCTTACATTTTTAATTATATCGTTTTCCAGATTATCAAAAATACCTACATTCATACCTGCGCTATTTGTATTTATCAAAAACTCAATATGAGACACATAAACCTGTCGTCCATGACTACGATAAGGGTTGAACGGACTCATTTCAGCTTGGAAATCGATGATTTTAGAGACCGTTCCTCCGCTGGTATAAGCTGTAAAATTAGTAGAATTTATATTAAGCGTTAATGATGTAGCGGACGCAGCTAACACAAAAAGTTTTAGACCGTTAATCTGCGTCATTCCTCCGACATTCGCTAAAATAACTCTATCGCCTACCTGAAAAGCTGAAGCGCTGACAGTGACAACAGCACTTGTGGCTAAAGTTATGGCGCTGATATTGACGAAATAGTCATCGAAATCTTTATTTATTTCGTAGACGAAGCCTAGATTATCCCCAGCTAAAGTCTTCTGAACTGAAGCCCCTCTACCTATTTTGTTCCAAATTTCCTCTGTTTCATCCCATCGCGCCCATGCTGGATTCATAGCGCCGTCAATGTCATTCCATACTAGATCCAGCCCGACATCAGACTGTCCAAAAACACTAAACCTTTGAGTGTTCTGGGCCCATGTATTTTCTTTATAATTATAAATCAATACCGAATCTTGTGTATTTGTAGACAAAGTTGATAGATTACTCCGATAAGCGAACATGAACTGTTCAGTTGCTCTATCGAAGCCTCCGTATGTCAGCTCAAATTTGTTTTGTTCGACCTCATCTCTTGTGAAATTAGGGAACTTATCATCAAATCTTAGAGACTGTCTTCCGTCCGTAGTGATACATCCGGTTTTTCCCAAGGACTTCACCTCATATGCCCAAGACACTGCGGAGAACCCGGCATCTGTACCTAAGACTGATGGGATCTTGCGAACAAAATATGGGTTGAATACATCTCTTGTTTTTTCAAGTGTCCAGCTTGATCTTTGGAAATTCAACACCAAAACATCGCCTAAATTTAAAGCGCCCTTCATCAGTTCATAAGTATCTGCTGACAAAAGACCAGATCCCGGCGCATTGAAGCTATCTCCATTTCCGGCTGCATCGCTAATCCCTGAGTATAGGATTCCTTGATTGTATTGTGTTCCCCCTATCAGAGGAACGAAAAAGTTAATCCTTTCACCAAACCAAATAACATTAGTAGCCCTTAAAAGATTACCGCTTGCAGGAGGTACATAAAGAACATTATCTGCTGCGTTTGTGAATACCTTTACACCACTTCCCGGGCCGGCTAAATTCTCGTAATAATACACTCCGCCACCAAGTGTAATATCCATCCCTTTGCTCGTGAAAACAAATCGTTTAGTTCCTGCTGCGGTGAGATAAGTCGTTCCTGAAATATAGGCAGTTGGATCAGTAATACCAAAATTTACTATTCCTAGAGTGCTTGTAAATGGGATCTGAGTGAATGTATTGGTCAGTGCAACATAGATATATAGAAACTGTTGAGACGCGACAAGAAGTTCTTTAGACCCATCGGGAAGAACGTTCTCAAAGATCCCCATTACTCTCGTATTGTCAGAAAGACGATCCCCAAATTGGGTAAACCCTAGGCGCGATTGAAGGACTTGACGATAGATAAAGGCGTTCGTTAGGCGATCAAAAGCATCAGACGGATTTAGAAAATTCACGCCTGCCTTGTCAACCCCTGTACGAAATCCTGTAACTTCGTAGATATCCATCTATCCCCCAAAACAAATAAACCATCCTTGCGATGGTGCTACTAATGTACTTGCATCATTCCAGAAATCGAATTTTACCAACGTTGTAGATAGGGAAGTTGTTATCGATGCAGCCCCTCTAACACTAAAAAAACATGGCCTTCCTGACGCGGACGATTGCATACCCCCACCTAAAACAGCGTAGGTATTAGTTGGCAAAGCATTCGTATAGGTTGCGGTATATTGCCCCGTGGCAGTATTGCTGACAGAGGCAATATTAAAAGCGTAACTAATAGTCCCCACATTATTAAATACGGCCATAGCTCGTATTCCAAGCAATTGAAGGATAGATACATTTGGAATAACAGCTGCATCTTGAGAGACGGCAAAAGGTTGTGAGTTTTGCGCCCCTGTGGTAGTAGCTTCCGTAGGTGTTTTGAATCGGCTGAAATAAACCAAATCCATCCCCGTTGCAAGAGTCGCATTCGTTGCCAGAGATTTATTAGCATCATTTGTAGCTACTGTCTGCACCCACTTATGATGCCCATTCTCGTCCACTCCTATATTCCAATAGTGGTCATTGTTCATGGTCGTTTCTGTATAGGCAGTATTCTGTTGACCGGGAAGGGTATTTTGACTAACAGACGTTGCTCCCTGTGGCCAAATTGGATTCCATGTCATATTATCTACCTTTACCCTTTACTGGCTT
>Ga0105050_10009512_pt1 | contig 10868 bp, 4 predicted proteins | sample FRY01_FD_78088 | JGI IMG/M metagenome (GOLD analysis project Ga0105050, IMG submission 78088) | Freshwater microbial communities from Lake Fryxell liftoff mats and glacier meltwater in Antarctica - FRY-01 | ecosystem: Environmental > Aquatic > Freshwater > Ice > Glacier meltwater ... | reverse complement strand
TTAAAATGACAGTAAGGTCAAAAAACCTTACTAATCCTTTTTAAGAATCGTCAAGAACGCTTCTTGTGGTACTTCCACATTACCAATCTGTTTCATACGCTTTTTACCTTGTTTTTGTTTTTCAAGGAGTTTGCGTTTTCGACTAATATCACCACCATAACATTTTGCCGTTACGTTTTTACGCAGCGCAGCAACCGATTCACGTGCAATAATATTAGCACCAATTGCTGCTTGAATGGCAACTTCAAACAATTGGCGCGGGATAACTTTACGCAATTTAAGCGCTAATTCGCGCCCAATATGATAAGAATTTTCACGGTGAACAATAACAGCAAGCGCGTCGACAGGTTTGCCGTTAAGAAGAATGTCCATCTTAACTAGGTCAGCTTCTTTATAATCAGCTATTTCATAGTCAAGACTTGCGTATCCAGAACTGAGTGACTTGATTTGATCGTAAAAATCAGCAGCAACTTCATTAAGGGGAAGTTTGTATTTAAGAATAACACGGTGCTCGTCAAGATGTTTTATATCTGTTTGCACGCCGCGTCTTTTTTGACACAGTTCCATAATGTTTCCCAAATATTCTTGGGGCACAATAATGGTTGCATCGATAATTGGTTCGTAAATTTCTTTAATATAATTTCGTTCGGGAAAGTCAGAAGGATTTTCTACAATTTTTTCGGTGTCGTTAGTTAATGTTAGACGATAACGAACGCTTGGTGCCGTTGCAATAACAGGCATATTGTATTCTTGTTCAAGCCGTTGCTTAAACACGTCCATATGAAGCAGGCCCAAAAATCCACAATGGAATCCAAGACCCAGCGCAGGAGAACTTTTCTTTTCCACCGTAACGCTTGCGTCGTTTAAGGTAAGTTTTTCGATAGCATCGCGCAGAACTTCAAAATCAGAATTTTCGATAGGAAATATTCCGGCAAAAACCATTGGTTTTGCGGGTTTAAATCCAGGAAACGGTTCAACTGGTTGTTTGGTCAAAAAGACGGTTTCTCCAATACGTGCTTCTTTAACTGACTTCATGCCAGTAATTAAGTATCCTACTTGGCCAGCATATAAAATGCCTGTTGACGTTGGTTCTGGATACATAAGCCCGATTTCGAGCACTTCGTAGGAGTTTCCTGCTTGTGCTAAAGAAATCATGTCACCTTTTTTAATAATGCCGTTGCGTACTGCAATCAAACAGACTACGCCTTGGTAGTCATTAAACCATGAATCAAAGAGCAGCCCTTTAAGCGGTTGTTCTCTGTCTGACTTTGGCGCTGGCATACGTTCAACAATGGCATTTAAAATTTCGGTAATGCCAATACCCGTTTTTGCCGAAGCAAGAATGAGCTCTTCTTCTTTAAAGTCAAAAAGCGTATCAAGTTCTCTTGCCACGCGCGGCACGTCAGCAGTTGCCATATCGATTTTATTTAAGATAGGAACAATCGTTAGATCTTGGTCAAATGCTAAATAAAAGTTTGCAATTGTCTGTGCTTGAACCCCTTGTGCCGCATCGACAAGCAACAATGCTCCTTGGCATGCGTACAATGAACGGGATACTTCATAACTAAAGTCTACGTGGCCAGGAGTATCAATTAAATTGAGTAGGTACTGCTCGCCTTTGTATTCATACACCATAGAAGCTGTTTGTGCTTTAACCGTGATGCCTCGTTCTTTCTCGACTTGTAATTTATCAAGAAATTGTTCGTTTTTATGCCGGGTCGAAAGTGTCCCGGTAAATTCAAGAAGACGATCTGACAAGGTTGATTTTCCGTGATCGATATGAGCGATTACAGAAAAGTTTCTAATTTTATCCGGTGTAAATGAGGCAAGTAATTCTTTGGTTAATATTTTCATAGGTATCCACGTTAAAAACAATGGGAAGTACATGTACCAGGTAGAGTATCCAAATTTGAGCGCTTGCGCAAGCATCAATGGGATGGAGCTGTTTCTCTCCTATGGCTTATTCTTGTCTTATTCTTTCATTCGGGGTATCATGTTTCGGTATGCGCAAGCAGTCGCAATTTCCATTTTTATCTAGAGGGTACTGGTTATGGCAGCCGAAACCAAACCGGATGCGTTCCCAAAAGGAACGAGGCCGATTTTAATTGAAGAAGAGTTAAAAAGTTCGTTCTTAGATTATGCTATGTCAGTTGTTGTCAGTCGTGCAATTCCTGACGTGCGTGATGGACTTAAACCAGTGCACAGACGTGTGTTGTATGCAATGCATGAGCTTGGGTACCATCATGACAAGCCGTATCGTAAATCGGTGCGTGTAGTCGGTGACGTGCTTGGTAAGTATCATCCCCATGGCGACCAAGCGGTTTATAATACTATGGTTGGTATGGTGCAGACCTTTGCAAAGCGGTATCCGCTCCTTGATGGACAAGGAAACTGGGGATCTGTTGATGGTGACAACGCAGCTGCTATGCGTTATACCGAAGTCAGAATGGAAAAAATCACTCAAGAGCTGCTTGCCGATATTGACAAAAACACTGTTCCTTTTATTCCAAACTTTGATGAATCAACCACTGAACCTATTATTTTACCAAGCCGTTTACCAAACCTTTTAATCAATGGTACGTCGGGTATTGCAGTAGGTATGGCGACGTCTATTCCTCCTCATAACTTGGGCGAAGTTATTGATGGATGTTTAGCATTTTTGGATAATGAAACGATTACCGAAGATGAACTTATCAAATTGATTCCCGCACCAGACTTTCCAACGGGTGGTATCATTTGTGGACTGAGTGGCGTTATTAAAGCGTACAAAACAGGACGCGGTAATGTACTTGTTCGCGGTGTGACCGAGATTGTAGAAACCAAAAAAGGTTCTGCAATTATTATCACCGAATTACCGTATCAGGTAAATAAAGCAGAATTGATTATTAAAATTGCCGATTTAGTAAAAGAAAAGACTATTGAAGGTATCACCAATATTCGTGATGAATCAGACAGACGCGGTATGCGCGTGGTGATCGAAATTCGCCGTGGTGAAATTCCTGATGTAATTCTTAATCAAATTTACAAATTTACGTCGTTACAAACATCAATATCTATTTTAAGTTTGGCACTTTTAGATAACCGTCCGCTTGTGTTTACCTTGCGTGAATTGGTTCGTCAATTCTTGCTGCATCGTGAAACAGTGGTGTACAAGCGTACTGTGTTTGACCTTGAAAAAGCAAAAACGCGCGAACACATTCTTGAAGGTTTCATGATTGCGCTTGATAATATTGATGAGATTGTACAATTGATTAAAAAATCTGAAACTGCAGATGATGCGATTGTTTTGCTGGGTAAGAAATATTCTTTGTCTCCCGAACAATCAAAAGCGATTCTTGAAATGCGCCTTCAGCGTTTGACCGGCATGGAACATGAGAAAATTCGTTCTGAAATTGCTGATATCAAGCAACGTATTATCTATTTGCAATCGGTTATTAATAATCGTGCAGTGCTTAAAAAAGAAATTCGTGAAGAGCTTGTGTACATCAAGGCAACTTATTCAAACCCACGCCGCACTAAGATCGAAAATTCGTATGAATTATTAACTGATGTTGATTTAATTCCTGACGAAGAAGTAGTGGTAACATTGACTCAGAAAGGATACATAAAGCGCGTTCTCCTTAATACTTACGAAGTACAACATCGTGGTGGAAAAGGTAAGATGGGAATGCAAAAGCTTGATGATTCTGAGGATATTGTGAGAGACATGTTCGTGGCAAAAAACCATGACGAGCTGTTATTCTTTACCAGCTTTGGACGTGTGTACAGTATGCCTGTGTATCAAATTCCAGAAGGATCACGTACAGCAAAAGGCCGTGCCGTAATCAACTTGCTCCAACTAGGAGAAGGTGAAACTGTTGTACGCTTGCTGTGTATGCGCGACATGGAAAACAAAAATATTGTAATGGTAACCAAAAAAGGTGTTATCAAAAAGACCAATGCGCAGGCGTTTGCCAAGATTCGTGTATCAGGTATTCGTGCATTGGGACTTCGTGAAAACGATCACCTTTCGTTCTGCGGCGTCAGTTCTGGTGATGACTTTATCGTATTGGCAACGGCACATGGACAAGGGATCAGGTTTAAAGAATCTGAAGTTCGTGTAATGGGTCGTCAAGCTGAAGGAGTAATGGGTATCAGACTGCGCGATGGCGATCATGTTGTTGGTATGGAAATTATTGAAGATGAAAACAAAAATCTTCTGTTTGCAACTGCTAACGGTTATGGAAAGCAAACACGTGTAGGTGACTTCCGTGTAGCTCATCGTGGCGGAATGGGTGTGCGTACTATCCCAACTGACCGTAGAAATGGTGATGTTATTGGCCTGGTAATTATTGGTGAGTTGTCCCATATTCTCTTAATTGATGATAACGGTAAGATTATTCACTTGTTACCAACAGAGATCAGAACCATGGGCCGTCAAGCTAAAGGCGTGCGTTTAATTCGTTTAGATGCTTCAAGGCGCCTTGCTTCAATCGTTGCTTTTGAATCAGAAACTGAAAGCAATGACGAGCAATCGTCAGGATCAGATTCTGATGGAGGCGGTAATTCATCAGAATCTTCTGGTGGTGCGCAAGACGTTAAAGAAGCTCCTTCTAAAAAAGCTGGATCACGCGGTGCGGTAAAAGCAGAAGGCTTTGATGATGAAAACAACATAGAGTTAGCAGTTATTGTTATCGCAGATAATGAAGAAGAAGAGCTGGAAGAGTTAATCGTTCCGGTCTCTGCTCCTGTAGAGCCTTCTTTGCAATTTTCTCCCTCAACTAATGAGTCTTTTTCGGCAGCAGCTACGTTGCTTGAAGATGAGGAGTCATTTTTGACAGGAAATAAAAACGATAACCAAATGCTTATGTTCTAAAGCAAATCAAGCTTAAAAAAGCTCTAATAAGGCCGATTGTTGTGATCGGCCTTATTTTTTTGGTACATTTTTAAAAAGGATTATAAGGTTTTTAACCTGTCTTAGCAAAAAGCAGTTGTTCTTAATGGAGGGTCATGATGAAGCATTTAGGTCGTATTTCTTTTTTAATGGTACCGTTTTTATGTGTATTTTTAGCACTTCAAGCGGGACAGTCACCTATAAAAAAAGCTGATCCAAGAACTATTTTGCAAAAATCGCTGCGTATGATGATGTTGATTGATGATTCTGAGAGTTTTTCAGGAGTGGCGGGGCCTGTTGCAAAACGTCTTGCAGTCGGACTTTCACAAAAAACTTCTCCCATTATAGCAACGCATTCTCTGGTGAAAACTCTGTTAAAGCGCATGTATGAAGTTGAACGGAGTAATAATCCTGAAAATAAAGAATTTAAAGATATCGGTTTAAATCTCGCTGAATGGGACGTATATCATGCCCCTGAAAATGCCTACTATCTCTTTATTCCTAAAACAATGCATTTTTTAACCGAACCTGTGACTTTTTCTAACGGTGAATTGCCTCCATTGCGTGCTGCTCCTTTGCAGGTTGATAAAAAAGATCTGATAAAACTTGAAGGTGATGCGCATACATCGGGTACATCGCTTATGGAGTATCTTGGTAGGCAAGGTCGTATAAGCGATAAAGGAAGTCCTTCGCAGTACTTTTTTGGGTACTTTGATGTTGTCTCACAACTTAAGGATAACGGAAAACTTAAGGAACTAGCAGGCGAGTATGTAGAAAAGGATTCTACAAAATTTGATCAGGGGATATTTACAAGTGGTCAAAAATGGCACGAGATAGTCGACTCGTATTTCTCATTGATGCCCTCGTGGAATATTATCTTAACAGGGCATGGTTCTCTTACTGAAAGAAATATTGCGGGCTTGGATACCGAAAGTTTTCAGTCATTGTTAAAAGATTTTAGTCGTGTGCGGTGTGCTTTAATGGTGATTGAGTCTTGTTTTAGCGGTGGGGAAAATCGTAAAGCTTTGGTGGTGGTTGATAAATCTAGAACTGGGGGGGCAGCATTTCCAAAAGTTACGTATCCAATCTTATTATTAAGTACTACCGATGCGCCTGTTGTAGATATTTTGAATGACGGTAAAAATCTCACTCATTTTTTTGAGGCTCTAGAAAACACAGAAGATCCTTATTGGCTAGGTAATGCAGCGCGCTATGCATTAGAAAAAAAGGGTCTGTTAGATTTTAGAAATGTGGCGCAACTTTATCTGCCTAACGTAGGAAGTTTTTCGATTACTATTCCGCATGAAAATCTTGGGGAAAATGGTATAAAGGTTCCTTTTAAAGGAGTTTTGGTTTTAGGCGAAGTATTGAACAAGAAATTTGCTTTAGAAGAATCTGTGGTGCGTGCACGTCTTAAAAAACTTCAACAGTTAAGTACGTTAACTACAACTGAAGAAAAAAATAAAAATGAACTGCAACAGTCACTTAAGAATGGTAATGAAAAAAATGTGGCAATTGATCTTTTAGGCGTCCAGCTGGTTGCGATTGGCACCCAGCGGGTAACTGTTCCACTGGTAATAAAAGGGACTGGTTTATATCCTCAATTTTTACCCATGAAATACAATGTTTCTGGGTATATAATTGATTCAATTTCTCTTGAAGGAGAAAATAAGGCGCAAGGGATTTTTGCATTTTTAAGGGAATCATTTTTGTTACCCAACGCTCGTGAAACTGATGTGCGTTTTATGATTGGCAAATTGACAGGGATAAATGATTTTAGTCGATTAGAGGTGAGTGCAGAGAGCAGTGTAGAGTTTGAAACATTAAAAAAATCAGCTGCCCAACTTAGCGCTATTATAACACTTACTGACGTTGTTGTGTCTTCTTATCTTAAGGAAGAAATAGTGGGGATGGGGTGGAACAAGAGGGAACAGACATCGTTACTTATTAATGCTCATTTTAAATGTGCAGGTACCTACTGGTCTTTGAGTCTCCGTAAAGCATTAGGAGACCAGTTGGTTCATACTGTTGGAGTAGATAGCGCCTTGGGCTTTGTTTATAACGCGCAGTGGACGTTAAAAAGAGTTGGCGTAGCGCCGTGGAATGTAAAAGATTTGGATGATGACGAACTTTTGTATTCAATTAGTAGACCAGACGCTTTTAGTACCATTACGCCTTATGATAGTGCAGCTCAGGATATTGAGTCTGATGTGCTTCAGGAGGTATTTTTACCGGCTGGAATAACTCAATACCAGCAAGGTGCATCAGGAAAATCAAAGGGAAGAAGACGTTCATCAGGATCTACTCCTTCTCCTTTGCCAATTATGAGTAATGAAGCGAGTGCAAGAGCAAGTGTGGACTTTCAAAAAAGCCCTTTGCCTGCCATTGAAGAGCAAGGGAATCATTCTGCGCATGATTTGGTTGTGATAGAAAAACCGTTTACGCAGGATGAGAAAAAAGCTTCTAGCTCTGAGTTTTTTAGTACAAGGGTAAATGTAGCTCCAGAAGTAATTCATGCGTTGGAATTAACTATTCAAACGGGCGATATAGAAAAAGTTGCGAAGCTTCTTAAGGATGTGGATGTTAATTTAAAAGTTTTTGGTCGATATAGTTTGATAGGATCGGTGCTTTATTGGCTCAAAGATCAGAAACTTGCCCAGAATCTTTTAGACAGAGGTGCTAAGCCAGATATGTATGCGATTAGTAATCTCTTTCCTTTACTGTCATCTGGTTTAAAAAAAGTGAGTAGTGAGTTTGCTCAGAATCTTATTTCAAAACTGGAGAATGGAAAGGAGTTGCCCTTTGATGAAAAGCGCCATTATCTTACAAGTGCTCTTCGGGAGGCAATTCCTGTGGAGGTTTTTGAAACGTTAGTTAAAGCGTTTGGTTTTAATATTATGGTAGATGGGGGATCTCTTCTTTATGACGCAATTTATTATCAAAGATTTGATAGTAATGATTATGTGGCTTATTTGTTAAGACACCGTGCGCCGGTTGATTACGTTGCTGAAACTGGCAGTGTGCTCTATCTAGCACTCAAACAAGTTATTCCTGATTCACTTTCTATTTGGGATGTGCTTTTAAACCGGGGCGCTACAATAACTAAAGAAGAGTATAAAAAACTCGAACCAGATTCTCTTGATTCAACCAGAGAGGTTACTTCTTACCAGAAGATCATGAACGCATGGATTTTAAAAAATAAAGATAAGATCGTAAGATAAAAGAGACTTTAGAACGTAAATCGATTAGTGAAGCTGCATAATGCAGCGCGTACATAATGCTTTAGTTGCCTTTTAAAAAGGTCTGAGTGGCGGTTAGTACAGGGGTTTTACTCCATAGTCTTAAAAGGGGGGGTTAGGATGGATTTTTATAAAGGTGTTTTTTTGAGAGCGGTCTGGGTGTCCTTGAGTTTTATGGTGTTGGGTCACGTAGGGGCGGTGTGCGCATCTGTTTTTGATAGTAATAAATTTCTTGGCCAAAAAAATACAGAAAATCAGTTGCCTTTGATAGTATTGGTTGATGAAATTGAGACGGAAGATAATGGGTTTACTGCGTTAACTCAAACTCTAGGAATGGCATTTAAGTATAAAAAATCTCCTATTATTACTACAACCAGTTTGTTAGATCTTTTTCTTAAAAAAGCGTCCTATAGTCTTGCTGTTACTGAAATTAAAAATGCAAAGTTTTTAGCATCAGAATGGGACATTTACCATAAAAAAGAGACAGCTTTATGGCTCTTAATTCCTAAAAGTTTTGGTGTAGTCTCCTATAACTATTTGCTTGAATTTTTCCCAGGACTAAGGGTTGAAGGTACTCCCTTTAAAGTTGACCAATCTGAATCTGTGCAGTCATTAAATAACTTATTATTAGCTCAAAAGGTTGATGAGATTAATAAGCAGCGTAAAGCTCAACAACGTTCAGTAACTCCGAGCGACTTTAAGGCTTACTTGTTTAATCGGGATGATGTGTTATTACAGCTACAAGGTAATCCATTATTTACACAGCTTATTGATGAGCATCTTAAGGAAGAAAAAAGTAAAATAGTGCCGGCCTCTAGTAATACTAGGGCGGGATTGTATTCTCTTTCGCAGTCAGAAAAAGACGCATTTGTTAGGAAGCAAAAAGAGAATGAAATAGTGGAAGCCTATCGTTCTTCTTTTCCTGCAGTAATTCCGTTTATCATGGGCCATGGAACTAAGAATGAGCGTATTGTAGGGTTTGAAATAAAAAAGTTTCAAGAATTTGCACAGTTTTTTAATAATTTACATGTTTCATTTGGACTATTTCTGTCCTGTTATATAGGGGGAAGCAATAGAAGCTTTATTATTAATCAAAATGCCCCGGATGAAAAACAATCATTTAAATCTCTTAAGTATCCCTTTCTTATTGTAGGCTCGGGTGAGAATATAGTTGATGCAAAGCCACTTTTGAGTGATAATTTTGGTAAGTTTTTTGATAGTATAACTGCCAAAAATGACCCTAATTGGATAAGTGAACTAATTTCTTATTTTTCTCTTTATAAAGGTCATTCAACTGTTAATGCTCTTAATGTTGGACAATTATTTATTCCTGGAAACGGATTTTTTTCTTTCCCTCAAATACATGGAAAACTTCAAGAAGGTTCAGATGAATTAAAAGTTCTTAACGCGCGAATTGTAGTGCTGGGAGATGTGACTAATAAAAAAAGTAGTGTGCATTCGCAGTTGATGAGTAATACCTTAAAACGACTTAAAACTCTTGAAGATAAAACTCCGGCAGAGCACACCTTAGAAAGAACCCTAGAAGCTCAAAAAATTACTCACAAGGACGAGATTGCAATAGAGGCAGCCACCACGCAGCTTGTTTTGTTACAATCACCTTTTGTAAAAACTCCGCTCGTAATTAAAAAAGGTAGAATGCCGGAGGGCTGGGATGAGGATGATTTAAAGTATCCACGTTTCTTACCTATGTATTACTTTGACTCTCACGCAAGTTTAGCAGGGGTGCCTGGCGGGACGGAAGGAGCTTATATTTTTGATAGTATTAAACTTGAGGATTTTAAAACTTCTTTAACGAAACAAGGAATTTTTAATTTTATAACGCAGTCTTTTGGATCTTCTCATGAATCTGAGCAGACGCTTCGTTTTATGGTTAAAAGGTTGGAAGGGGTAAATGATTTTTCTTCTTTTATTCCAAAAGATGCGGCGGTCGGGGCTCAAACAGATCCTCTTTTGAAAGAGTTACAAGCGTTACTTGCAAAGAGCCAATCAAGCCTTGTTTTAGAAAATGTATTTATCCAGCAATCTCCCGTTAAGACACTGTATGGAAAAATAAAATTTAAAGGATATATAAGCTTTAAATGTGATGACTCTTATTGGATGCTTGTAATACCTGGGGATTCTAGCAGCATGCAGGTTTATAAAATCCCTGCTTTTGAGTGGAACAATGTGTCACTGACAGATGAAGAGTTGTTTGATGTGCTTAAAAACAAGCTAGTAACTTTTAATTTCATATTTTCTTCAATTTTTTCAAAGTGCTGCGCCGATGCTTTTGTTAAAGAGATGTTGAAGTTCATCTTTCCAAAAACTACGCAAGATGCAGAATTAGTTGCTTCACTCTTTTCATATGACAAAAGGCAAAGAGTTTTGGATGATACAGCAAACTTTGTAGAGCAGGTTCTTGAAGCATGCAAGGAAGGAAGTTTTGGTAAAGTGAAAGAGTTAGTGTCGAGTTTTTAGTTAATCAAAAAATAAGATTATAGAGAGCCTTTTAAGAGTAATTCTTGAAGGGCTCTTTTGCTTTTTTGGGTGATTGCCTCAAAAATGCTGGGTGCGTTGGTTTTTGACAAACAGCTTGTACATGGTACCCTTTGGATTAGTCGAGGGGGACTATGGATACAGTCAATACAGTACTTTTACATCTTTCGTTAGTGCCTGGCGTTGGTCCGGGAGCTATTCAAAAAATTCTGCCATTTATTGCACAGGGTTTTAATGCGTATAAAGCCACTGCAGGAGAT
>Ga0105050_10009510_pt1 | contig 10868 bp, 10 predicted proteins | sample FRY01_FD_78088 | JGI IMG/M metagenome (GOLD analysis project Ga0105050, IMG submission 78088) | Freshwater microbial communities from Lake Fryxell liftoff mats and glacier meltwater in Antarctica - FRY-01 | ecosystem: Environmental > Aquatic > Freshwater > Ice > Glacier meltwater ... | reverse complement strand
GCCCCCTGGCGCTCCATCGCCTGCGGCGCTGCTTCGCGGGTCGTCCGCGTCACTGCGGCTGGAAGCCGCTGTCCTTGATGATGCGGGCCCACACCTTGCTGTAGGCCTGTTCGCGTGTGGCGAGTTGTTCGGAACTCATGTAGCCCACACTCAAGCCCATGGCAGTGAAGCGGTCGCGCACATCGGGCAGGGCGATGGCTTTCTGGATCGCGGCGCCCAGCTTGTCGAGGGTTGCCTTGGGCGTACCAGCAGGCGCAAACACGCCGTAATACGGCACGTCCTCAAATCCGGCCAGACCGAGCTCGGCCAGCGTGGGCACCTCGGGCATGGCGGCCTGGCGCTCGGTGCCCATCACCGCCACCACCCGCAACCTGCCGGCCTTGTGGTTCTCGATGAAATCGGGCACCGAGGCCACACCGGCGGGGATCTGGTTGCCCAGCATGTCGGTAATCATCGGCGCGCTGCCGCGATACGGCACAGAGATCAGATCGAGGCCATTCTTCTTGGCAATTTCCTGCACCAGGAACTGCGGCACCGAGTTCGGCGCCGGAATGCCGACCGAGCCTTTGCCACCGGCCTGCTTCACGCCCGCCACATAGTCTTTGAAAGACGCGGCGGGCGTGCCACTGGAAAGCGCAAACGCGTTGACAAAGGTGGCGAAACCGGCCACCGGCACGAAGTCCTTGGCCGACTCGAAGCCCGGGTTTTTGGTAACCATGGGCAGAATGGTGATGCTGTGGTCGTGGCTCAGAAACAGGGTGTAGCCATCGGGCGCGGCGGCCTTGAGTGTTTGCGCGGCGATCTGCCCACCAGCGCCCGGCTTGTTCTCCACCACCACCGGCCCACCCAGCTCCTGCTGCAAACGCTCGGCCAAGATGCGGGCGATCGCGTCGGTTCCGCCGCCTGCGGGAAAGCCCACCATCAGCTTGGTGACGGTGCCGCTTTGGGCCGCTGCCCAGCCAGAGGCACAAAGCGTGGCGGCGAGCGCAACACCGCGCAGCGTGCGGCCCATGAAGGAACGGCGAGGAGTGGTCATGTTGATTTCCAGAAAAAGCACAAAGGACAAGAGAAAAAACAGGAAAAAATCAGGTGCCAGGCGCATCCACCACCTCGGCGGCGGTGCGAAACGCGTCCACCGCCGTCGGAATGCCACAGTACACCGCAGCGTGCAACAGCACCTCCTGAATTTCCTGCACGCTGGCGCCGTTGTTGAGCGCGCCCCGCACATGGCCGCGCAGCTCGTGCTGTTTGCCGAGCGCGGTCAGCATGGCCACGGTGATCAGGCTGCGCGTCTTGCGGTCGAGCCCGTCGCGCTGCCACACATCGCCCCAGGCGTTGCGCGAGATATGGTCTTGAATGGGCTGGGTGAAGGCGCTGGTGCCAGCCAGCGCGCGCTCCACAAAATCGTCGCCCATCACAGCGCGGCGCGTGGCCAGCCCCTGGTGGTATTGGTCGTCTTGCATGCGGGTCTCCGAGGCGTTGGGAAGAATTGGCATGAAGGATAAACTCGTTTCGACTTTAGTTTTCCCTATCAGGAGACCCGCCATGACCAGCCCCCGCTACCCCATGCCCGAGATCGGCACCTTGCCCGAAGACATCAAAGCGAAGCTGATGGCGGTACAGGAAAAGGCGGGCTTCGTCCCCAACGTGTTTCTGGCGTTTGCGCGTCGGCCCGCCGAGTGGCGGGCCTTCTTCGCCTACCACGACGCGATCATGACCCCCGAGGCCGAGGGCCGCAGCTCGGGTCTCACCAAGGGCGACCGCGAGATGATCGTGACCACCACCAGCGCGGCCAACCAATGTCTCTACTGCGTGGTGGCACACGGCGCGATCCTGCGCATTTACGAGAAAAAACCGATGCTGGCCGATCAGGTGGCGGTGAACCACCGCAAGGCCGACATCACACCGCGCCAGCGCGCCATGCTCGATTTCGCGATGAAGGTTTGCAGAGCCTCGCACGAGATGGAAGACGCCGACTTCACAGCTTTGCACGCGCATGGCTTTGACGACGAAGACGCCTGGGACATCGCCGCCATCACCGCCTTCTTCGGCCTGTCCAACCGCATGGCCAACGCCACCGGCATGCTGCCGAATCCCGAGTTCTATCTGATGGGCCGGGTGCCCAAGCAGAAGTAAGCCGCAACGGCAGGCTCAGGCAAAGAGCGCGCGGATCGGAGCCGGCAGGGGAACCGACTTTTTTTGCGGGAAGTTCACCCACACGGTGGTGGCGCCGCCGCTGGCGTAAACCGTTTCTGGATCGTCCTCTCGGGCCAGCGTGCACCAGCTCTCGAAGCTGCTACGGCCGGGGTCGCTGACATACATGGTGGCGACCACCGTGCCCGGGTATTCGAGCTGTTTGTGAAAATTGCAAAACGCGTTGACGATCACCGGCCCTTCGCCGCGCGGATCGGGCTCGCAGCCAGTGGCTCGCATCCATTCGATGCGCACCGTTTCCAGGTAGCGGAAATACACCGCGTTGTTCACATGGCCCATGGCGTCCATGTCGCCCCAACGGATGGGGATGGTCATGGCGAATACCTGTTGCTTGTTGGCGGGGAGTTCGAGTTTCATTGGTGGGCCCGGATGGACGCCAGCATGCCCGCCACAAACAGCGCGCAAGCCAGCCATTGCAATGCGGCTGGCCAGTGGGCCAGCCAGAGAAAGCCATACAACAGGCCAAACACAGCTTCGCTCACGATGAGCTGCCCGGCCAGACTGGCGCTCAGGCGACGGCTGGCCATGTTCCACAGCACAGACGCGATCCAGGCCGCGCCAATGCCGGTGATCACGCACACCACCACGAAGTTGTCGAAGCCGGGCCGCCCTACCAAGGTCGTCAGGTCGGTGCCGGCCACCGCCCAAATGAGGAGCGAGCCGAGCCCGGCGGCCACGCCCAGCCAGTTGGCCCATTGGGTTGAATTCACCTCCGGGTGGCGCGCCAGCCAGCGCGTGTTCAGCAGGCCAAACAGCACCCAGGACGCGGTGGCAAGCGCGGCGTACAACACGCCAAGCCAGAACGCCAGGCCGACCGCCACCGCACCGAGCCCCTGCGTGGTGGCGTAAACCATGGCACCCATGCCGGCAGCGGTGAGCGCCAGGCCGGGCAGCAGCGCCGCCCAGCGCAGGTGTTGCGGCTTGCCCAGCAGCATCATCCACAGCGGAATGGTGCCCACCACCAACACCGGCAGCGTGGCACCCGAGGTTTGAATGGCCAGCGACAGCAGCAGGTAGTAACCGGTGTAGCCCAGCACACTCAAACCCAACGCCGCACCCGCTTGGCGCCAGGTCGGCAGCGCGCGGTTGCCGCGCAAAAACGAGAACCCAAGTAACAGCAGGGAGAGCGACGCGCAAGACAGGTAACGCCCCACGGTGAGGTCCACCGAGCCGAACCCCGGCGCCATCAGCGGCGCCACAAATGCCATGCCCCAGAAGGCACCGGCGCCAAGACCGGCGATGACGCCGGTGGTCATGCCTGTTGCTGGGTGCACTGGAGCGCCCAAAGAACCCGCGATGGTCATTTCAAATGCATCACAAAAAAGTTAGACGGAGCCCGTGCCTTCAACCCTGCACACCGCCGATCTGGCTTTGCCAGTCGGGCGGCATTTTCCCCTTGGGGGAAGCCGCGAAGCAGCGCAGGCAGGAGCCGGTCTGCGGCGCAGGGGGGAGCGTCAAGCCCCGAATCCGTCGTCCGCCGCAATCACAGCGCTGTTGGTGAAATGGCTTTCGGCTGCACACAGCATCACCAGCAGCGCGTCCAGGTCGGTCGGCTGACCGACCCGCTTGCGCGGCTGCATGCCGATGGGCTTTTGGCCCTGCTCGGTCTGCCAGTGGGCATGGTTGATCTCGGTGCCGATACAGCCCGGGCAGATTGCATTCACATTGATGCCAAAGCGGCCACACTCCACCGCCATCGCCTTGGTCATCTGCACCACCGCCGCCTTGCTCATGCAGTACACGCCGATCTGCGGCAGCACCTTGAGCCCAGCCATTGATGCGATGTTGATGATGCGCCCGCCCACAAAGGAGCCCGGTGCCAGGCCTTGGCGCGCGCGAGCATGCGCTTGGCCACCTCCTGTGCCACAAAGAAGGCGCCTTTGGTGTTGGTGTTGAAGATGAAGTCGTAACCGTCTTCGGTTACGTCCTGCAGCCGCTGCGTGGTGCTCACGCCAGCGTTGTTGATCAGGCTGTCTACAGCGCCGCCCTCGGTTTCGGCGTGCGCCACCGCTGCCTTGATTGAGGTGCTGTCGGTCACATCGAGCGCCACCGCAGGGGCGTCGCTGCCTTCGGCCTCGATGCGCGCACGCAACACCATCAGGCGGTCGGTGCGCCGGCTGGCCAGCACGACAGCCGCACCGGCCTTGGCCAGCGTCTTGGCGAACTGCTCGCCCAGGCCACCCGATGCACCGGTGATCAGCGCCATGCGCCGCGACAAATCCAAGCTGTGTGCCATCTGACAATCTCCTCGAAAGTAGACAAAGGCCCTGTGGCGCCTTGCGCATAACGACGATTGTGCTCGCAAGCCCCCAAAAATCCCCAAAATAGCCGCTTCCCCCCGTGACAACGCCCTGAGATGCCAAACTCAGACACATCGGCGCACCACCGATCACTTTTACTTTGGCTAGGACACCTCTCAATGACACCCGAAGACATCCTCAGCACCCACGGTCCGCGCGAAGCGATGGCGTACGACGTGGTGATCGTCGGCGGCGGGCCCGCCGGCCTGGCCACCGCCATTCGCCTCAAGCAGCTGGCCAGCGAGAAAGGCAGCGAGGTCAACGTGTGTGTGCTGGAGAAAGGCTCGGAGCCCGGCGCGCACATTTTGAGCGGCGCGGTGATGGACCCCAGGGCTTTGACCGAGCTGCTGCCCGACTGGAAGGAGCGCGGCGCGCCACTGAACCAGCTGGTGACAGAGGACGATGTGCTGTTCCTCAACGAGACCAGCCAGAAGCGCACACCCGACTTCCTGGTGCCACGCAATTTTCACAACCACGGCTGCTACGTGGTCAGCCTGGGTGCGGTGTCCAAGTGGCTCGCGGAACAGGCCGAAGCGGCAGGTGTGGAAATTTTCCCCGGCTTTGCAGCGGCAGAGGTGCTGTACAACGGTGACGGCTCGGTCAAGGGCGTGGCCACGGGCAACCTGGGTTTGGGCAAAGATGGCGAGCCGCTTGAGAGTTTCCAGCTCGGCATGGAGCTGCACGCCAAATACACCGTGTTCGCCGAGGGCGCTCGGGGCAACCTGGGCAAGCAGCTGATCGCCAAGTTCAAGCTCGATGAGGGCAAAGACCCGCAAAGCTATGCCATTGGCGTCAAGGAGCTTTGGGAAGTGCCAGCCGACAAGGCGCAACCGGGCAAGGTGGTTCACACCGCTGGCTGGCCGCTGGACAACGAAACCTACGGCGGCGGCTTTCTTTACCACTTAGAGGGCAACAAGGTCACGCTGGGCTTTGTGACCGGCCTCGATTACAAAAACCCCTGGCTCAGTCCGTTTGAGGAAATGCAACGCTGGAAAACCCACCCCGCAGTCCGCGCCCACATTGAAGGCGGCAAGCGACTGGGCTATGGTGCGCGCGCCATCACCGCCGGCGGCCTGCTCTCGCTGCCCAAAATTGTGTTCCCGGGCGGCGTCTTGGTGGGCTGCAACGCTGGCTTTTTGAATGCGGCGCGCATCAAGGGCAGCCATGCTGCGATCAAGAGCGGCATGATGGCCGCTGAAGCCGCCTTCACCGCTCTCGCTGCGGGCCGCAGCAGCGACGAACTGACAAGCTTCCCCGAAGCGTTTGAGGCCAGCTGGTTGTACAAAGAGCTGCACCAGTCACGCAACTTCAAGCAGTGGTTCAAGAAGGGCAACACCATCGGCGCGCTCATGACCGGGATTGAGCAATGGTTCCTGCCCAAGGTCGGCGTCAGCACACCGCCGTGGACGATTCACCGCACCCAGGCCGACCACACCATGCTGCGCCCAGCGGCCGAAATGCCGCAGATCAGCTACCCCAAGCCCGACGGCAAGCTCACATTTGACCGCCTCTCCAGCGTCTTCGTCTCCAACACCAACCACGAAGAAAACCAGCCGGCGCACCTGACGCTGAAAGATGCAAGCGTACCGGTGCAGATCAACCTGGCCAAGTACGCCGGGCCGGAAAGCCGCTACTGCCCGGCCGGTGTGTACGAGTACGTTAAAACCGAGGCTGGCGAAGACCGGCTGCAGATCAACGCGCAGAACTGCGTGCACTGCAAAACCTGCGACATCAAGGACCCAACACAAAACATCGTCTGGGTCACACCCGAGGGCGGTGGCGGGCCGAACTACGCCGGCATGTAAATTGAAATTTTCTGCCTCGATCCAGCCTTGCCAGGGAAGGTGAATCCAGTAGACTGCAACAGACCAGAACAGCGCGCCACACGCGGGCGCTACTGAAGGCTTGGGAGGCCTGCCACGGATGAGCGAGCGGGCTCCGAACGCCAAGGCAAAAAGACCGGCAAACACCGCCTAACAAGCGGTGTACCCCCCGAAAAGAGGCCCTACTTGAGAAGGCCCACCGACAGATCAAACGCGGCATTGCCTGCGCGAATCTCTCAGGCAAAGCGGCCAGAGTGGCAGCACACGCATGCAGCGTGGCGCGCTCAGGTAACGCGCCTTGGATTGTGCCCTCAAGCCACTTGAAAGCGCGCCATGCCCATTGCTCCCGCTCCTGGCGAACAGCTTCAAACCCCGCTGCACGCCCTGCACCTTGAACTCGGCGCCCGCATGGTGCCATTTGCCGGCTATTCAATGCCGGTGCAGTACCCGACCGGTTTGATGGCCGAGCACCTGCACACACGCGCAGCAGCCGGCCTGTTCGACATCTCGCACATGGGCCAGCTGCGCTTGGTCGGTATCGACGCCGCCTCGGCCTTTGAGACCCTGCTGCCAGTGGATGTGGTTAACCTGCCAATCGGCAAGCAGCGCTACGGCCTGCTGCTCACCGAGCAGGGCGGCATCATCGATGACCTGATGTTCGTGAACCGTGGGGACGATTTGTTCATCATCGTCAACGGCGCCTGCAAACACAACGACCTGGCGCACATCCAGGCCACCATCGGCCGGCTTTGCCATGTGGACGCGCAGTTCGACCGCGCCCTGCTCGCCCTGCAAGGCCCACACGCTGTCACCGCCTTGCAGCGCCTACTGCCCGGCGTTGAGAAACTGGTGTTCATGACCGGCGCTGCCTTTGGCTGGGCGGGAGCCAACCTGTTTATCACCCGCAGCGGCTACACCGGCGAAGACGGCTTTGAGATTTCTTTGCCATCCGACCACGCCGACGCCTTTGCCCGCGCGCTGCTGGCACAGCCCGAGGTGCAGCCGGTGGGCCTGGGCGCGCGCAATTCGCTGCGTCTGGAAGCCGGCCTTTGCCTCAATGGACAAGACATGGACACCACCACAACACCCATTGAAGCCGGCCTGCACTGGGCGATCCAGAAAGTGCGCCGCAGCGGTGGCGTGCGCTCGGGCGGCTTCCCCGGCGCCGAGCGCGTGTTGGCGCAGCTCGACAGCGCTGAGCCGCTGGCCCGCAAGCGGGTCGGCATGATCGCGCTGGAGCGCATTCCCGTGCGCGAGCACTGCGAGATCCAGTCGCTCAACGGCGCAACCATTGGCGAAGTCACCAGCGGCTTACTCGGGCCCAGTCTCGACAAACCCATCGCCATGGGCTATGTGAGCCCGGAGCAAAGCGCAGTCGGCACGCGGCTGCAGGCCATCGTGCGCGGCAAAGCGGTGCCAATGGAAGTAGCGGCCATGCCGTTTGTGCCGAACCGGTATTTCCGTGGTTGACCAAGTCCTCGAAGTCCCATTCGTCTTTTCATCGCGACGAGTCCCAACCAGAGCCTGAACCCATGACCACCAAATACACCGAAGACCACGAATGGATCCACGTCGAGGGCGACATCGCCACCGTCGGCATCACCCACCACGCGCAAGACGCGCTGGGGGATGTCGTGTTTGTCGATCTGCCCGAGGTGGGCAAGTCGTTTGCGCAGAAAGAGATAGCTGGCGTGGTCGAGTCGGTCAAGGCCGCAGCCGATGTCTATATGCCGGTCAGCGGTGAAGTAACAGAGGTCAACGAAGCCTTGCGCTCAGATCCGTCACTGGCCAACAGCGACCCACTGGCGGCAGGCTGGTTTTTCAAGGTGAGGTTGTCGGCAGCCGCTGAAGTTGACGCGCTGCTGGATGAAACGGCATACACCGCCTTCTCCGCAGCGGCTTGAACCGCACCCGCCGCGCTGCGCGCAACCCCCTCAAGGGGCGGCGCTGGCAGCCCGGCGAAGTCGGTTCTGCGGCGCCCTGGCGCAAATCTGCCCGCCTGCCTTGCAGTTCGCGTGCGAGGCGTTGGGTGCCGATGCCCCCACCCCACTTTTTAGGTGCCACCATGCTGATGCCGTCCGCCAAACCCCTCGCTGAACTCGAAAACGCGTCTGAGTTCATCGCTCGCCACATCGGCATCAGCGAGGCCGACGAGGCGCACATGCTGTCCGTCATCGGCGAGGCCTCGCGCCGCGCGCTGATCGACAGCATCGTGCCGCGCTCGATCGCGCGCAGCACCGGCATGAAGCTGCCCGCTGTGGCCAGCGAAGCGGCAGCGCTGGCCGAGCTCAAAGCCATTGCCAATAAGAACCAGTTGCTCAAGAGCTTCATCGGCCAGGGTTACCACGCCACCCACACCCCCGGCGTGATCCTGCGCAATGTGTTGGAGAACCCAGCCTGGTACACCGCTTACACGCCCTACCAGGCCGAGATTTCGCAGGGCCGCATGGAGGCGCTGGTGAACTTCCAGACCATGGTCACCGACCTCACCGGCATGGACATCGCCAACGCCTCCATGCTCGACGAAGCGACCGCCGCCGCCGAGGCGATGACGCTGGCGATGCGGTCGGTGAAAAGCAAGAGCCATACCTTTGTGGTCTTGGGCGACTGCCATCCGCAGACCATCGAGGTGATCCAGACCCGCGCCGCGCCGCTGGGCATTCAGGTGGTGGTCGCAAATTCCGCTGAGGAATGGAACGCAGCACTGGCAGGCGACTTATTCGCCGCCCTGATCCCCTACCCAGCCAGCAGCGGCTGGGTGCAAGACTGGGCACCCGATGTGCAACGCATTCACAGCAAACAGGCCGCCGCCATCTTCGCCGCCGACCCGCTGGCGCTCACGCTGCTGACGCCACCCGGTGAATTCGGTGCCGATATCGTGGTCGGCACCACGCAGCGCTTCGGTATGCCCATGGGCGCCGGTGGCCCACACGCCGCCTTTATGGCCTGCCGCGATGCGTTCAAACGCTCATTGCCGGGCCGGCTCGTGGGGGTGAGCGTGGACGCCCACGGCAACCCCGCCTACCGCCTCGCGCTGCAAACGCGCGAGCAACACATACGCCGCGAAAAAGCCACCAGCAACATCTGCACCGCGCAGGTACTGCCCGCTGTGGTCGCCAGCATGTACGCCGTGTACCACGGCCCGCAAGGCCTGAAGCGCATCGCCCAGCGGGTGGCCAGCTACACCGCGATCCTCGCCAAAGGCCTGGCGCAACTGGGCCTGAACCAGAACCGCCAGACCCCGCACGACACCGCGTTCGACACGCTGTCGTACCAAACCGGTGAGCAAACCACCGCCTTGATGGCGCGCGCCGTGGCCCATGGCGCCAATCTGCGCCGTGCCAGGGACACTTGCCTGTGCATCACGCTGGACGAAACCACCACCCGCGACGACGTGGAGCTGCTGTGGAAAATCTTCGCCAAAGAGGACCAGACCCTGCCGAGCTTTGATGCGTTTGAGAAAGGCATCGAGCCGCTGATCCCGATCGAACTGCGCCGCACCAGCGCCTTCATGACGCACCCGGTGTTTGGCAGCCACCAGTCCGAGACCGGCATGCTGCGCTACATCCGCTCGCTGAGCGACAAGGACCTGGCGCTGGACCGCAGCATGATCCCGCTGGGCAGCTGCACCATGAAGCTCAACGCCACCAGCGAGATGATCCCCGTCACCTGGCCAGCGTTCGCCAACGTGCATCCGTTTGCGCCGGCCGACCAGCAACTGGGCTACCAAGAGCTGGACCAGCAGTTGCGCGCCTGGCTCTGTCAGGCCACCGGCTACGCCGGCATCAGCCTGCAGCCCAACGCTGGCTCGCAAGGCGAGTACGCCGGCCTGCTGGTCATCAAGGCCTGGCACGCCTCGCGCGGCGAAGGGCATCGCAACATCTGCCTGATCCCCAGCAGCGCCCACGGCACCAACCCGGCCAGCGCGCAGATGGCGGGCATGACGGTGGTGGTAACGAAGTGCGATGAGAGCGGCAACGTGGACATGGCCGATCTCAAAGGGAAATGCGAGCTGTACAGCGCAAACCTGGCTGCCGCCATGATCACCTACCCCAGCACCCATGGCGTGTTTGAGACCACGGTGAAAGAGCTTTGCGCGCTGGTGCACCAGCACGGCGGGCGGGTGTACGTGGACGGCGCCAACATGAACGCGCTGGTGGGCGTGGCCGCGCCCGGCGAGTTCGGCGGCGACGTGAGCCACCTGAATTTGCACAAGACCTTCTGCATCCCGCACGGCGGTGGCGGCCCCGGCGTCGGCCCGGTGTGCGTGGTCGAAGACCTGGTGCCGTTCCTGCCCGGGCATGCGACTTCGGAAAAACAAGGCGGCTTCGTCAGCGCCAACCGGTCCGTCGCCGGGCCGTCTCAAGGTGGATCAGCCCCCACGGGGGGCAGCGAACCTCGCGCAGCAGGTAGCGTGGGAGCAATTTCAGCGGCACCGCTGGGCAATGCGGCCGTGCTGCCGATCAGCTGGATGTACATCCGCATGATGGGCGCCGATGGCCTGAAGCACGCGACCGAGGCCGCCATCCTG
>Ga0105050_10009505_pt1 | contig 10873 bp, 8 predicted proteins | sample FRY01_FD_78088 | JGI IMG/M metagenome (GOLD analysis project Ga0105050, IMG submission 78088) | Freshwater microbial communities from Lake Fryxell liftoff mats and glacier meltwater in Antarctica - FRY-01 | ecosystem: Environmental > Aquatic > Freshwater > Ice > Glacier meltwater ... | reverse complement strand
GACAGGCGGCGCGGCGCGCGTATTGAACATGATGGAGGATTATCTCCAAACCGAATGGCCTGACCTTGACGTCTGGTTGACCAGCACAACCGAGCAATATGCCGTTATCGCCCTGCAGGGTCCGAATGCCCGTAAAGTGCTTGAACCGCTGGTGAAGGGCATTGACCTGTCCGCTGAAGCTTTCCCGCATATGGCGATCCGCGAGGGTACGATCTGCGGCATAGCAACGCGCCTGTTTCGGGTAAGCTTTACCGGCGAACTGGGTTTTGAAATCAATGTGCCGACGGCTTATGGCCGCTTTGTGTGGGAACAGTTGATGGCGCAAGGCGCACAATATGACATCACGCCTTATGGCACCGAGGCGATGCACGTTTTGCGCGCCGAAAAAGGTTTCATCATCGTTGGGCAAGATACTGACGGCACGGTGACCCCGTTTGATGCTGGCCTTGGTTGGGCAGTGGGCAAGAAAAAGCCTGACTTTGTGGGCAAAAGATCAATGGCGCGACCGGACATTGTCGCACCGGGACGCAAGCAATTGGTCGGGCTTTTAACCGATGACCCCAATGTCGTATTAGAGGAAGGCGCGCAGATTGTTGCTGACCCCTATCAGCCAATCCCGATGACGATGATTGGTCATGTCACATCGTCTTACTGGAGCGAAACGCTTGGCCATTCGATTGCGATGGCGCTAGTCGCGGATGGACATCACATGATGGGTGAGACGCTGCATATTCCTATGCCGGGCAGGACGCACACGGCCAAAATCAGCAGCATAGTTTTCTACGATGCCGAGGGAGCGCGGCTCCATGTCTGACGCCGCGATCCGTCATGAACCTGTTTCCGAAACCCCATTTATAGCGGCGGGCGTCTCAATCAGCCTTGCTGCACCTATGCAGCGTCATTCGCTGCGGGCAAGGAATGCTGAGAATTTGGAAACCTTGCTTAACGTCATAGTTCCACGTTCAATCGGCGCGTCCGAGGGTGCTATCTCCTGCCTTGGTCCCGACGAATGGTTTTTGCGCGCCGAGGCTGGCGCGCCGATCCCGACCGGCGAAGGGCTGCCGGTTGCCATCACCGATGTTAGCGAACGGAGCATATGCCTTATCGTCGAGGGCCCGCGCGCATCGGAAATTTTGATGTCGGGATGCCCCTTAGATCTCGACAATTTTGCCGTCGGACGGGCCACGCGAACCATTTATGAAACGGTCGAAATCATCCTGATCCGCGATGCTGAAGAACGGTTTCATGTTGAAGTCTGGCGCAGCTTCGCCGTGTGGCTGCGAAGTGCGATGACAACAGCTGCCAGTCATTAGCAGGGCTGACTGATAACCTTGGGGGAGGGCGGCAATGGCACGTTGGGATAAAGTGATCGATCTGGGCAATTATGGCCAGTCCAACCGCAATTGGGCCGGGATGCACATCAACCCCGCCGTCTTCTTTCCCACGGCATGCATTTCCCTTGCTGTGATTATATTTAGCGTGATTGCGCCCAACATGTCGACGGAAGTCTTCGCTGCTTTGCGCGGTGGTGCCGTGTCCCGTTTCGACTGGTTTTTTATGATGTCCGGCAACCTGCTTTTGCTGTTCTGCGTTGTTGTTGCGGTGTCGCCTTTAGGCAAAATCCGCTTGGGCGGTAAAGGCGCGACGCCCGATTATTCCCGGCTATCGTGGTTTGCCATGCTGTTTGGTGCTGGCATGGGCATCGGCCTTGTTTTCTATGGCGTGGGGGAGCCCGTTACCCATTTCACATCCGCCATGGCTGGCGGGCCAGCAGCACCATTGGGAGGAGCCGCAGGCGATGCCGATGCCGCGAGAAGCATCGCGATGGCGGCGACCATTTTTGACTGGGCGCTTCACCCATGGGCGATTTTTGCGGTGACTGGCCTTGCGCTTGCGGTGTTCCATTTCAATTTCAACATGCCGTTGTCTATGCGCTCGGCATTCTATCCCTTGTTTGGAAAGGCCGTGTGGGGCCGCACGGGAGATGTGTTAGAAGTTCTTGCGGTACTGGCGACAATTTTCGGGCTCGCGACGTCTCTTGGGCTCGGCGCGCAGCAGGCGATGGCAGGGATTGCCTATCTTTCTGATATGACGAGTTCGTCGCTGATGATTCTGGCACTAATCCTTGTCATGGCGAGCATAACATTCCTGTCGATCCGGGGCGGCATTGACCGCGGCATTCGGATTTTAAGCGAAGTGAACTTGCTGGTTGCGTTTGCGCTGCTGATATTTGTCCTTACAACTGGGTCAACGCTTCAGCTGCTTGGCGACCTTGCAAGCAACATCTATAACTATCTCAAGCTACTTCCGGCATTATCCAACCCTGTTGGCCGTACGGACACCGGTTTCTATAATGACTGGTCGGTTTATTATTGGGCGTGGTGGATGAGCTGGGCCCCTTTTGTCGGTATGTTCATGGCGCGCATTTCACTGGGCCGGACCGTGCGTGAATTTATTGCCGGGGCGGTCATTTCGCCAAGCTTGCTGGGCATATTGTGGCTGACCATATTTGGCGATGCCAGCATCGCGCAGATAGTTGCGGGTAATGGTGGCCAGTTGGCATCGGCCTCACTTGATACCCAATTATTTGTGCTGCTTGGCGCTTTGCCGTGGGCGCAATTCACGTCCTTTGTTGCGATTGCTCTGATCCTGATCTTTTTTGTGACGGGTTGGGATTCCGGTACTTTGGTCATCGACACAATGACGGCGGGCGGACGGACGGATACGCTTTTGAGGCAAAAGACAATCTGGCTGATCGCAGTTGGCGGCATTGGCGTCGTTCTTCTCCTCAATGGCGGTCTGACTTCACTTCAGGCAGGGGCCATCGCCACTGGCCTACCTTTGGCGCTTATCCTGCTGGGAATGTGCGTTGGAACGCTAAAAGGGTTGCTAGCATTGCAGATGCGTCCCGATGACGACGAGGCCGCCAAAAAGTGACGCAAGCGTGCAACGCCCCTGCGGCATAATCAGTCTATGTCGAAAATGCATAGGACTATTACGTCAAGTCTAGCATAGCCATTAGCACAGGTAATAATAGCCGTGGGCTGTGCCTGAGCGCTTGGGGGGGCTGCTGAATGAAATTGCCACAGGAATTCGATCTGCACGCGCTGGAAGTGTTCGTCATGACGGTTGAGCTTGGCGGCATGTCTCAGTGCGCAGCGCATCTTCAAGTCACGCAATCGGCAGTTTCGCAAACTATCGCCAGGCTGGAGACCGGTATCGGCGCGGCTTTATTTGATCGCACGACGCGCCCATTGGGTTTAACCGCAAGCGGAAAATCCCTTTTTGTGCGTGGTCACAAGCTTATTGCCCATGCCAGACTGGCTTATGATGAGGTCCGCGAAGGCGCAAACCTTCCGATTTCCAGTGTTACCGTTGCGATGTCATTCAGCTTGGCCAATCAACTTACAGCCCCCATCCTGCAACATCTCGGCCCCCGCGCAGATCGATGGAATATTCGGTCGGGCATTTCTATGGAGCATCAGGGTGAGTTTCTGGCGCGGGACATTGACATGATGGTAACCGGAAGCTTCAACCTTGAGCATCGCGATACAGTGGAGCTGCACGCCGTGTTCGAGGAAAGCTTCATCCTTGTGTTCCCCAGAGATTATCGTGAGCCACTCGATCCAATCGGTGTGCCCTCGTCCTTACCATTCATCCGTTTCTCCCGACTGACGGGCACCGGCCAGCAGATCGAACGGCAGATTGTCAGGATGAAGCTGAAGCTGCCACAACTGGTTGAAGTGGAATCGTCGCATCAGCAATTGGCCTTGGTCGCCGCAGGCATCGGGTGGACTATCACCACGCCAGTATGTCTAGCCGCTGTGCCTGAGTTGCTCCCCGAGCTTCGCGCCGAACCGATGATGCGCGGACGCTTCTCGCGCGCGATTCAGGTAGTGGCGCGGATCGATGAACTGGGCGATATTCCGCAGCTTACGGCGGCTTTGTGCCAGCAGGTCTTGCGGGAAAAAACCTTCCCGCCGCTGATTGCTGAATATCCGTGGATGTCCCAGCAACTGTCATGGCCAGCCGAGACGTTTGAAGGCGGAGAGATTATGGCATGATCCGCTGCGTCTGGTTCACCATCCTGACTTTTCTGGCTGCGCCGGTTAACGCTGGCATTCCCAGCATCCCCGGTGTTGATGCACCAGAGCTTGCAAAGCTCGGTACAAATAATGTTGGGTTTCGTTCCGTCCTGTTGAACAACAGGAACCAGCCGGATGTTGAAAATGGCAATTGGGACGGCACGGAAGCCCCGCTTGCCGACCGCAGATTACGTGTAGATATCTGGTACCCCGCATTGCCAAAAAAAGGTTCAAAAGCTGTTTTATACCGCGGAACCCTTCCTGCCGAACCTCCGCGTCCGCCAGTCGATTTCACGCAAAATGGTATTGCGGTGGCGGGAGCCAAGGCAGCGGGTAGCAAATATCCTCTCGTGATCGTTAGCCATGGATACAGTAACAGCCCCGCCGTAATGACGTGGTTGACTGAAAATCTTGCGTCCAAGGGGTATGTTGTTGCGGCCATCCATCACAGCGACCCAAATCCTTATATTGTGTCAGCTGCCACCCGCGCGGCGCCGAATTACAACCGACCGCGCGATATTGTCTTTGTTGCAAGCGAACTCAGGACCGTTTTGGGCGACCTTATCGATGCCGACAATGTCGCGCTGATTGGGTATTCGCAAGGTGGCTATGGGGTGCTGACGGCTGGCGGGGCAACACTCGATCCGTCGGGGCCGAACATGGACCTGGTCGCAGGTGGCTTGCTCAAGAAATTCGCGCGCGGCAGTGGGCAGGCTGATGCCATGAAATTGTTAGGGGTGAAGGCCGTGGTTGCACTGGCACCTGCTGGCGGCGCTCCACGCAGCGCATGGGGCGCCGACGGCCTCGCCGCGTTCACTGCGCCTTTGTTGTTGATTCACGGTGATAGTGACCCGGTCGTTGACTATAATACAGGCGCGTTGGCGGTCTTTAACGGCGCGGTGAATAGTGATCGTATGCTGCTGACTTATAAGCAGGCTGGCCATGCGATTGCGCTCAATCCAGCACCGCGCAACATGCGCGGGTCGGTTTGGGATATGGACTGGTTTGAAGATCCCGTTTGGCGGCAAGACCGGATTAGCGCCATCAACCTGCACTTCATCACTGCGTTTTTGGCCGTCCACCTTCGCAACGATGACAGCAAGGCGGCGTATCTGAATGTGTCAGTCGCCGATTCGGACGACGGTGAATGGAATGCGCCCGCTGGAACACCGTGGGGCGCGTATAGCCCCGGCGGCGATGACGTGACATTATGGAAGGGTTTCCAGCGCCGCCATGCCCGCGGCATGACGCTCGTTCACCTGCCTAGATCTCCAGATTGAGCGCGGCCTGTTCCCAGAAGTGCATTAGCCCCTGACTGAAGCTTGCAGGCACATAAGCGTCGCAGGTATTTTCATCGACGACGTGCAGGCGGACATTGACATGATCGATGATCGTTGCCGCGCTGCAACCAGTCGTGAAATTCGGGCTTTCTGCATCGAAAACGCCACCTTCCATAAGGAGCGTGCGCCAGCCGAAGCCGGCCAAGCGCATGCGCACGATGCCGCCGCCAATCGCCGTGAGCGCTCCGTCATCAGCCAGTATGTCGGGTAGCGCCGACACATTGCCCTCTACGAGCCAGACGGTAGGCTCAAAGCGGATCAAGCGAAGGGCGTCGCTGCCTGCGGACTGACCCATATTCGGCAAGTCAAATCCGCATGTTTTCTTGAACCTTTTTGCAACCGCGGCCGGACTGCCCCAAATCTCAAGCACATGAAGTGGTGCAGGGGGCAGGGCTGTTATCGTTACATCAGTCACGATAGCGTTCTCCCGCTGCATCATAGAAATGCGGCGCCACAACGCGCACGCGTGCCTGTTGCCCGCGGGTGGGAGAGCTTGCGATCAATTCTTCTCCATGCCGGGCAAAACCATCAGTCAGTTGACCAAGCGCAATGGAACCGCCCGCAAGGACGCGGAACGCCGCGGCGCTGACATGCCCTTGTGGTGACGTGCCTTCGCCAGTGACGAGCATCGCGCCTTCGGGAATATCGCCGGTGATTGCCTCCAATCCGACCAGTTGCCGCCGTCCCGGTTCAGCCAGGGCAGGGCGCGATAGACCGGATGCGCCAATGAAATCGCCCGCCTTGTTAAGCATCTTGTCGAGTGCAAGATCATGAGGCGTCATGCGCCCGTCGACTTCCCCCCCGACAACCAGATGCCCCTTTTCGATCCGCAGAAACTCCATCGCCTCAAGCCCGTATAACGTTCCGCCTTGAGCCGTCGTCTGGCTTTCGCACGCGACCCAGACGGTCGCGGCCTTGTTTGCCTCGACATAGATTTCAAACGCCCGTTCGCCGCTGTAGCTCGCGGCGAGGATGATAACAGGGACGCCCCCGATGACCGCTGGAACGGTCGACATGTGGCGCGGTGGCTCTTCACCGATTAACGCTGCAAGTACAGCCTTGGCCTTTGGCCCTGCAATGGCAATACCAGCATGATGTTCCTGCACATTGACTGCCGATATGCGCAAATGCGGGCACAGATATTGGCGGACATAAGAGATATGCGTCGCCATTCTGTCCGCCCCACCCGTGGAACTGGTGAGCAGATAGCGGTTTTCCTCAAGCCGCCAGACGGTACCGTCGTCAAAGACAAGGCCGTCCTCGCGTAGCATGAAGGTGTAACGGCCACGCCCGACAGCAAGTTTACTAACCGTGGTCGCACAGATGATTTCAAGGAAAGCGGCAGCGTCCGGCCCGCTGACTTCGAATTTGGCGAGGGTAGACACATCCGTCATTCCAACGGTGGTCCGCACGGCCTTTGCCTCACGCAGGGCGGCTTGCGCCAATGTCTCGCCGTCTGTGGGATAAGCGCGCGGGCGGAACCAATAGCCTAGCGGCTGCCAGATCGGGTTTTTTTCGGCGTGCAGTTGATATAGCGCAAGTTGGCGAACATGCGCGCCCGCATCTTTCGCGCCAGCACCTGCGAGCAAGCCCATCGTCACGGGTGTGTAAGGCGGACGGAATGTGGTCAGCCCAGCTTCGGGAATGGCGACGCCTTGTTTCTCCGCCAAACGCCCCAGCGCCGCCATATTGCTGAGCTTGCCTTGGTCAGTGGCCATACCAAGCGTCGTGTAGCGCTTGAGATGTTCAACTGAACGATAGCCCTCGGCCCAAGCCAGATCGACATCGGCTAGTGTCACGTCGTTCTGAAAATCAATGAAGCTTTTCTTAGGAGGTGAAACGGGCACCATTTTGAATATGGGTTGCGGGTCTGCACCGCCGCCGATGGTCGTAACATTCTGGCGCGATGTGGCGGGGATAAAGGCCTGCGCAGCATCATTCCAGTCAAGTGTCCCGCCTGCTTGCATGTGCAGATGAACAACGGGCGTAAAACCGCCAGATACCGCCAGCAGATCCGCATCGAAGCTAATCGGCTTGCCATCAACTAGCGCGCTCACGTTTGTCAGGCAGTGGCGTGCGCCTTTCGTCGAAAGCGGAACGGCGTTGTTGTAAACGCGGAATCCGCTGTCCTCACCAGCCGGTGCTGGCCGGGCGTCGAGGATGGCGACCACTTGAGTCCCAGAGTCTGCGAGCGCCAGCGCGGTTTTGTAGGCATCGTCGTTGTTGGTTGCGATGACGACACGTTTCCCCGGAATGACGCCAAAGCGGCTGACATAGGTGCGTACCGCTTGCGAAAGCATAACGCCGGGACGGTCATTATGCGCAAAGGCCATTGGACGCTCGATGCTTCCGGTCGCCAAAATGACGTGGCCAGCGCGGACATGCCATAAACGTTGGGCAACCCCGTGCGCGGGAATTTGTCCGGGTTCGGATATACGTTGCGTCAGGGTGACGAGGTCATGCTCCCAGTAGCCTGAAGCGGTTGTGCGCGTGAGGATGAGGCCATTTGCGGCACGAATGCGTCCCGCGGTGGCGCTGATCCACGCTGCATCCTGTTCCTGAGGATCGCGGACCAACGACGGGGCGAGGATACTGTCTTGCTCCACGAGGATTACGCGCTTGCCTGCTTCGGCCGCGTCAACCGCGGCCTGCATGCCTGCGGGGCCCGCGCCAACAACCAAGACATCGCAAAAGGCTGCACGCTGGCTGAACCGGTCGGGGTCTGCAACGGTTGGTGCATTGCCAAGCCCAGCGGCCTTGCGGATGAAATATTCGTAGAGCATCCACCTTTTGGCTGAACCGAAAAACGTCTTGTAGTAAAAGCCTGCTGAGAGGATCGGAGCAGCTAAGCCTAGGATCGACCCGACATCAAACGACAGGTTTGGCCAACGGTTCTGGCTTTTGGCCACTAGACCTTCATATACGAACACATCAGTAGCGCGGGTGTTGGGTTCAGTGCGACCGCCTGTGCCGATAGTGACGAGCGCATTGGGCTCCTCAATCCCTGCGGTCATGATGCCGCGTGGGCGGTGATATTTAAAGCTGCGGCCGACAAGACCAATTCCATTGCGCAGCAGCGCCGCGGCCAGCGTATCGCCTTCTTCAGCTGTGTAGTTCTTACCATCGAAGCTGAAGTTGATCATGACAGAGCTTCCGGCCCAACTGCACGGATAGCGATGATTTCGTTGGTCACACGGTGACGGGTCACCACCATCCACGCGCGGCAGCCATAGGTATGGCGCCAGATTTCATCATCCACGCCGCGTGGGTTGTTGCGAGTGAACAACGTTGCCATTGCATCTTCGGGCGACGCATCAAGCGGCACAACGGAATCAACAGTGCGTTCATAAACAAACTCGGCTTGGGCGCGCGGGCCGCAATGCGGGCAGGTGAATTGCATCATTAGCGGCTATTCGGCATGGGGCCGGTCCCTGTTTCATCGATGGTTGCACCGCGTTCAAAACGGTCGAGCGCAAATGGCGCGTTGAGTGAATGCGGCGTTCCCGTTGCAAGCGTGTGGGCGTAGGTCCACCCCGACGCAGGTGTCGCCTTAAATCCGCCATAGCACCAGCCACCGTTAAGGAAGAGGTTCCTTACCGGCGTTTCGCCAATGATCGGCGCGCCGTCAAAACTCATATCCGTGACGCCGCTCCACGTCCGCACCATCCGCAGGCGCGACAGCGCAGGGACCAGCGCGAGACCTTGCGCCACAGCGCCTTCCATCACCATCGGGTTGCCACGCTGGGCATAGCTTGGCCAGTTATCCGGGTCGCCGCCAAAAACAACGCCCCCCTTGTCCGATTGGCTAATATAACAGTGCAGCGATTGCGACATGATCACGCTGTTGATCATAGGCTTTACGCCTTCTGTCACCATGGCTTGCAGGGTCTGCGCTTCAACGGGTAGTTTAAGCCCCGCCAGATTTGCAACATGGCCGCTATTGCCTGCGACGCAGATACCTACGCGGCCTGCACCTATCCGGCCGCGGGAGGTTTCGACACCGACCACTGCCCCTCCATCCCTTACGAAACCGGTCACTTCGCATTTTTGGATGATATCCACACCCAGCGAGTCCGCTGCACGTGCATAACCCCAAGCAACTGCGTCATGGCGCGCAGTGCCGCCGCGCCGCTGGATCAATCCGCCTTGAATGGGAAAACGCGCATCGCGGGACATATCGAGCAGGGGTTCAAACTTTGCGACTTCGGCGCGAGTCATCAAATCGGCATCAATGCCGTCGCACCGCATGGCGTCACCACGTTCAGCCAGCTTGACCATATCGGCGTCGCTATGGCCAAGGAACATAGCACCGCGCGGGCTGAACATCACATTGTAGTTCAACTCATCGCTTAACCCATGCCACAACTTCAAGCCAAATTCGAAGAGGTCGTGCAGGGGCTTCAATCGATAATTGGAACGCACAATCGTCGTGTTGCGTCCCGTATTGCCACCGCCAATCCAGCCTTTTTCCAGAACAGCAATATTCTTGAGGCCATGGACCTTGGCCAGATAATATGCCGTCGCCAGCCCATGACCGCCACCGCCAATGATGACGATATCATAATGCGATTTGGGCTCTGGGTCGCGCCATGCCGGCTGCCAATGCTTTTGCCCGTTGAAGGCACCGCGCAGCAATCCGAACGCCGAGTATCGGTTCATGGAATCGGTATCCACCCGCGTTTTTCGCGCCAATCGGCTTCCAGATTGTCAAAGCGCGATAGTTTCAGGATATCGATATTGGCGAACGAGCATACTCCATCGATTACCAAATCCCGGATCGCATGGCCGGATGCCGGGGATAGGCCGAAACCGACGCTGGACATGGAAGCGACAACAACATTGTCGGGGCTGGTGAGCCGGTCAATAATGGGGCGACCGTCAGGCGAATTTTCGATGATTCCGGCCCAACTGCGGATGACATTGAGATGCGCCGCCTTGGGCAACATTTCAGCCAATCGCTTTGCAAGGTTGCGGGCCAGCGGGGTTGACGGGCGCGCGGCGGGGCCATCTGCGTCCATATCAAGCCATTCATGCGGGCCGCCGCCATAAGCAAGGTTGCCACGCATCGTTTGCCGGCCGTATATTTTATGACCGTCAACGCCGCCAAGCGGCATCATCGGCGCAGGTTCGGTAATGATCATTTCGGCGCGAGCCGCCGCCAACGGTACGTTGACTCCGAGCTGCGCCATTAATTGCGGTATCTGTGGTCCAGCTGCAACCACCACAGCGTCACAACCATAGGTCGCATTGGCTGTTCTAACGCCCGTCACTTTTCCACCAGCAGTTTCAAAACCAGTTACCGGGCTATGCTGAATGATTTTACCGCCCAAATCCTGCAAGGCCCAGGCGTAAGCCTGCACACTGCGTTGCGGGTTGGCATGGCCACCAAATTTATAGTGCACGCCGCCATAGCAATTGTCGCCAGCGAGCGGCACCGCCTCTTGCACT
>Ga0105050_10009502_pt1 | contig 10876 bp, 12 predicted proteins | sample FRY01_FD_78088 | JGI IMG/M metagenome (GOLD analysis project Ga0105050, IMG submission 78088) | Freshwater microbial communities from Lake Fryxell liftoff mats and glacier meltwater in Antarctica - FRY-01 | ecosystem: Environmental > Aquatic > Freshwater > Ice > Glacier meltwater ... | reverse complement strand
TGTTTTTACTGGTCCCACTGTCGGTACTGCTGGCACTTGCTGTGATGGGTGTACTGGCATGGGCCGTCTGGTCGGGTCAGTTTGAAGAGCTTGAATCTGAAAGCGAACGGATTCTGATGACTGAGCCTGCTGCCCCGGTTGATGCAAGCTTGATCCATATCAATACGCCGATTTCCACCCATCTGCACACTCAACCGCAACTTCCGTGAAAGAGGGTTCATTCATGAGTGCCGTACTCCCCGTTCCAATCATCAATACACGCCAAAGAACTTGGGCCGCCTCAAAAGCCACGGTTTATAACGACAAGGTGGTTCGCCAGTTCAGCATCATGGCGGTAGTGTGGGGCGTGGTCACCATGCTGGTAGGGGTGTTTATTGCAGCGCAAATGGCTTGGCCGGAGCTGAACTTTGGCATCCCGTGGTTGTCGTTCGGCAGGCTGCGCCCGTTGCACACCAACGCAGGCATTTTTGCGTTTGGCGGTTGTGCGCTATTTGCCACCAGTTACTACGTGGTGCAGCGAACCTGCCAGACGCGCATCATTTCAGACAAGCTTGCAGCATTTCACTTTTGGGGCTGGCAGGCGGTGATTGTGGCGGCGGTTATTTCGCTGCCCATGGGTTACACGCGCGGCAAAGAATACGCTGAGCTGGAATGGCCAATTGCACTGCTGATTACCTTTGTTTGGGTGGCCTATGCCATCGTTTTTTTTGGCACCATCGGGATTCGAAAAGTGCGCCACATTTACGTGGCCAACTGGTTTTATGGGGCCTTCATCATCGCTGTGGCCATGCTGCATATCGTCAACGCTGCGGTGGTACCTGCTGGCTGGATGAAGTCTTATTCAGCCTACGCAGGCGTACAAGATGCCATGGTGCAGTGGTGGTACGGACATAACGCGGTGGGCTTTTTGCTCACAGCTGGCTTTTTGGGAATTGTGTATTACTTTATCCCCAAGCAGGCCGAGCGGCCAGTGTATTCATACCGCCTGTCCATCGTGCATTTTTGGGCGCTGATATTTACTTACATGTGGGCGGGCCCGCACCACTTGCATTACACCGCGCTACCCGACTGGACGCAGTCGCTGGGCGTGGTGTTCTCGTTGATCTTGCTGGCGCCCAGTTGGGGCGGCATGATCAACGGTGTGATGACGCTGTCAGGTGCCTGGCACAAGCTGCGCGATGACCCGATCATTCGCTTCATGATTGTGGCGCTGTCGTTTTACGGTATCGCGACTTTTGAAGGGCCGATGCTGTCGATCAAGACCGTCAACGCGCTATCGCATTACACCGACTGGAATGTTGCGCACGTACACGGCGGCACGCTGGGCTGGGTCGGTTTTATATCGATGGGTGCGCTGTATTTCCTGGTGCCACGCATGTTTGGCCAAAGCAAAATGCACAGTGTCCCCGCTATCGAGCTGCATTTTTGGATCGCCACCTTTGGCATTGTGCTGTACATCGCCGCCATGTGGATTGCGGGCGTGATGCAGGGGCTGATGTGGCGCGCTATCAATACCGACGGCTCGTTGACTTACACATTTATCGAAAGCGTCAAGGCCACCTATCCGTTTTATGTGGTGCGCTTTTTTGGCGGTATTTTGTACCTGGTGGGGATGCTGGTCATGGCCTGGAACGTTTTCATGACAGCACGGGCGGGTAAGCCATTTGATGCGCCCATTCCTGCCCACACAGCGCATGCATAAGGATCATCATGGCATTTACCCACGAAAAAGTTGAAACCAGCAACACGCTGATGATTGTGTTGATCTTGTTGGTGCTGGCCGTTGGCGGCTTGGTCGAAATCGTGCCGCTGTTCTTTCAAAAATCCACCACGCAGCCGATCAAAGGCATCACGCCTGATTCGGCCTTGAAAGTGGTGGGCCGTGACATTTATATTCGTGAAGGCTGCTACAACTGCCACTCGCAAATGATTCGTCCGCTGGTGGCTGAAACGCTACGCTATGGCCACTATTCAGTGGCTGGCGAGTTTGTGTATGACCACCCGTTTCAGTGGGGCAGCAAACGCACCGGGCCCGACTTGCACCGCGTGGGCGGCAAATACAGTGATGAGTGGCATCGCCTGCACCTGATTGCGCCGCGCGATTTGGTGCCTGAATCCAATATGCCCGCTTACCCGTGGCTGGAGAAAGCCCCTGCAAACCACGCATCCATTCAAGCCCACATGAAGGCGCTGCGCCGCGTGGGTGTGCCCTACACCGACGCCCAAATTGCAGCTGCACCCGATGAGGTCAAGGGCAAGACCGAGCTTGACGCGCTGATAGCGTACTTGCAGGGTTTGGGTCTGGCGTTGAAATAACGGGGAAAAAACATGAACTTCAGCATGGACATCAACAGTCTTCGCAGTCTGGTGACGGCTGTCAGCTTTGTACTTTTTGTCGGTATTTTGGTGTGGGCGTATTGGCCCTCTCGTAAAACCGGTTTTGACGAAGCAGCGCAATTACCTTTCATAACTGACCGGGAGCCTTAGTCATGAGCGATTTCGTGCATGGATTCTGGCCCTGGTTTGTTGCAGTCATCAGTCTCGTATCGGTGCTGGCTTGCGGCTTGCTGCTGTACCTGGCGGGCAAAGCCACCGTTGTCGCACATGATGGTCAGCCTGACGACAACACCACAGGCCATGTGTGGGACGAAGACCTGCGCGAATACAACAACCCCCTGCCGCGCTGGTGGTTGTGGCTGTTTATTTTGACGATTGTTTTTTCGCTGATTTACCTGGTGATCTTCCCCGGTTTGGGCAGCTACAAAGGGCTTTTGAAGTGGTCAAGTGAAGCTAAGCACCAGCAGGATGTCACGCAGCTGCGCGAACAGGTTGCACCTTTGTATGCGGCATTTGCCGCTCAGAGTGTTGAGGCTTTGGTCAAAGACAAACGCGCTCTGGCAGTCGGTGAGCGGCTGTTCATGGACAACTGCTCGCAATGCCATGGTTCTGACGGTGCAGGCAGCAAGGGCTTCCCGAATCTGACCAACAGCAATATTGCCTGGCTGGGTGAACGTGGCCCGGCGCACATTGTGCAAACCGTCACCAACGGGCGGGTTGGCGTGATGCCGCCCATGGGAGCAGCCATCGGTGGCGAGGCCGAGATGAGCCAGGTGGCTCACTATGTGCTGTCGCTATCCGGCAGCCCGCACAACGAGATCAAGGCGTTCAGCGGCAAAGCCAAATTTTCTGCCTGCGCCGCATGTCACGGCGTCGATGGCAAAGGCAACAAGGCGCTGGGTGCGCCCAACCTGACCGACGACTACTGGCTGTATGGCTGGGGCGAGGCGGCGATTGTCAGCGCCATCAAGAACGGTAAAAACAGTGTGATGCCTGCCCAGTCTCCGAAGTTGTCGGCTGAGCAGATTCATGTAGTTGCGGCTTATGTTTTGAGTCTGTCGCAGAGCACGGCTCTGACAGTTGCACCCAAAACGCCCTGAAAAGATAAATTGTGCCCGCCTCTGCCGAGACAATATCCAGCCTGCGAAGAGTTATACCGATAGCGGTCGACGACTCTTCAAGCGTGGCATCGCTCTACCAGTCAGATGCCAAAATTTATGCGCGTAGTGTGTCCGGCTGGTTTAACTATTGGCGCTGGGCCATGGTGTTTGCAACACAGCTGGTGTTTTACGGCCTGCCGTGGCTGTCGATCAATGACCGCCAGGCGATGCTGTTTGACCTGGCGTCGCGTCGCTTTTATATCTTTAATCTGGTGCTGTACCCGCAGGACCTGATTTACCTCACCGGTTTATTGGTCATCAGTGCTCTGTCGCTTTTTCTATTTACGGCAGTCGCTGGGCGGCTGTGGTGCGGTTACACCTGCCCGCAAACGGTTTACACCGAAATTTTTATGTGGGTTGAGCGCAAGATTGAGGGCGACCGCATCGCCCGCATGCGGTTGGACAAATCACCCTGGGGTTTGAACAAAATAACACGCAAGAGCGCCAAGCAGGCGGTGTGGATTGCCATTGGCTTGTGGACAGGCTTTACCTTTGTCGGCTACTTCACGCCCATCAGGCAACTGGCTGGTGAGGTTCTCAGTTTTGGTATGGGGCCGTGGGAATTGTTTTGGGTACTGTTTTACGGTTTTGCCACTTACGGCAATGCGGGCTGGATGCGTGAGCAGGTGTGCAAATACATGTGCCCCTATGCGCGCTTTCAAAGCGCCATGTTTGACCGCGACACGCTGACGGTGACGTACGACGTCGAGCGCGGAGAAGGTCGCGGCTCGCGTCCGCGCAGCGACACACCGGCCCAATACCACGCCAAGGGTCTGGGCGACTGTATTGACTGCGGCCTGTGCGTGCAGGTGTGCCCAACGGGTATCGACATTCGCAATGGCTTGCAATATGAATGCATCAGTTGCTCGGCGTGTATTGATGTCTGCAACGGTGTGATGGACAAAATGCAGTACCCGCGCGGGCTGATCCGTAACAGCACTGAAAACGGTTTAGCTCAAAAATTAAATCAAAGCCAAATGTTCAAGCGGATATTCAGGCCGCGCGTGCTGATCTATACGGCTGTGCTCGGCGCTATTACCATCGGCATGCTGTGGAGTCTTTTGACACGTTCTGATTTCAAGGTTGATGTCCAGCGCGACCGTGGCTCGGTCGCACGAACTGTGGATCAGGGCATGACTGAAAATGTTTATCGTTTGCAGATCATGAACGCCACTGAACGCATGCAGGCCTATTCAATTCGGGTTGAAGGCCTGGAGGGCGGGCAGATCGTGCCCGACGCGCAAGTGATGGTGGATGCAGCCAGCTCGCGCTGGATACCTGTGCGGGTGCAAGCGCCGCCGGGGTTGACTGCGGGATCGCACCCGATTACTTTTGTGATTGCTTCTCAAGCTACACCACCTGATGAAGTGGTCGAAGAATCCGTATTTTTGGCACCGCGTTAGACATTTCCTTTGAGGCATTGCATGATAAAAAAATCCACCCAGCCCATGCCAACAATACCCGCTATGCGCCCCTGGTACAAAGAGTTTTACGTCTGGATGGTGATTGCCGGGCCTGTATCGGTGATATTGGCCTGTGCGGTGACAGCGGTGTACATCCTGCAAGGGCCTGATGCCGTGGTGTCTGAAAATTATTACAAGGAAGGCCTGGCACTTGCCAAAGAAGTGGCGGTGGCTCAGCCTGCCATGCAGCCGGCCAAAACAGGCCGCAACCACAGCGCGACTGGAGGCGATAAAAATGCCAAACCTTGACCTGGAAAAGTCGCGCAGCGTCAAGCGCTGGGTATTGATCACATGGCCAGCATTTTTAGCGGCTTGTTTGCTCGAAGCTTTGGTGTTTTCAGCCGTTGACCCAAGCGAAGTGCATTGGCCCGGCCAGACTGCGCAGCCGTCGCGCCAGGCAGTCTACACGGCTGCGTTTTTCAGTTTTTGGCTGATTGCGATGGCCTGTAGCAGCCTTGTTTTGTGGTTAAACAAACCGCCGCGCGACGTCAATGACACTGCTCGTGACTGACAAGCCGTTTTAAAGCGTCTGCATTTTGAATATGAACCTGGCGTTGATTGATGGTGATGATCCCATCATCGGCAAATTTTGAGAAAGTGCGGCTGACTGTCTCTAGCGTTAGCCCCAGGTAGCTGCCAAGTTCTTCACGCGTCATGCGCAGCACAAGGTCAGAGCTTGAAAAACCCCGCGCATGCAGGCGCTGTACCAAATTCAACAAAAATGCTGCCAATCGTTCTTCGGCCCGCATATTACCCAGCAGTAGCATCACGCCATGCTCACGCACGATTTCACGGCTCATGATCTTGTGGACGTGATGCTGCAGTGCCTTGACTTCTCTGGCAATTTCTTCAATCCGCTGAAAGGGCAGGGCGCAGACTTCCGTGTCTTCCAGGGCGATGGCATCGCAGGTATGCAAGTCCGTGGCTATTCCGTCCAGCCCGACGATCTCACCGGCCATTTGAAAGCCAGTGACTTGGGCTCGCCCGTCTTCAGATGTGATGCAAGTTTTTAAAAAACCGCTGCGGATGGCATACATCGCGGTAAATTTGTCGCCGGCTCTAAAAAGCGCGCTGCCGCGTTTGACAAAAGGCCGTTTGGTCACCAGCTCATCAACGCGTTTTATTTCATCAGCATTTAACCCGATGGGCATACACAGCTCCCGCATGTTGCAGTTGGAGCAGGCTATTTTGATCAAGTGTTTATCCACTTTTTCCCGTTTAGCTGGTAGAGGCTTGAATGATACAGCCTGAGCAGAGCGGTCAATGACAAAAAAACTGGTGCTGACTGACATGGTGTTTTCCCGCGTTGGTTGGATTTTTTGCTGTGAGAACCGGGAAAAGCTTGAGTTACATCAAAGAAATTGATTGATGTTTCACGCATGATCGAAATTACCCAAAAAGGCTTTTTTGCCGCGACCGTTTATGCCCAATTTTTATGTAAGCCAGTCATGCTTTTGTTTGCAGGACAACGCGCCGTGGGTGTATCTGGCTGAACTGAGCGCATGGATTTAACACTCGCTGCAACCGCCTTGCTCATGGGTTTGGCGGGCGGGCCGCACTGCGTGGCGATGTGCGGTGCGGCTTGTGCGGGTATAGGCCGCACCCAGGTTGGCCAGAGCACACGCGCGCTATGGGTGTTTCAGGCAGGCAGGCTGGTGGGCTATTCGGCTCTGGGCGCACTGGCTGCCGCATCCATGCAGGGTTTGGGCTGGCTGAGTGTCCACTCCGCTGCTTTGCGCCCTGTTTGGACCCTTTTCCATGTTGCTGCTGCCGTGCTCGGGTTATTGCTGGTCTGGCAGGCACGCCAGCCGGTCTGGCTTGAAGATTCAGCCCGCAAGGTTTGGCGGGGGGTGCGCTCAGTCACTGGCCATTTCAACGGCGGTGCAGGCCTGGCGCCGATTGGCTTGATCGGTGTCTTGTGGGCTTTGTTGCCCTGTGGTCTGCTTTATTCAGCTGTGCTGGTCGCAGCCCTGACCAGCAGCGCTGCTCAGGGCGCGGGCGTGATGGCATTGTTTGCGCTGGGCAGCAGCGTGTCACTGATGGCCGGGCCCTGGCTCTGGTTGCGTTTGGGGCGGCAGGGCTCTGGCCAGTGGGCCATACGCATTGCAGGCCTGGCTCTGCTGGCCAGCTCGGTCTGGGCGCTGTGGATGGGGCTGGTACACAACACCGCGCCTTGGTGCCTGAGTCCCTGAATTTGCCCCGGGATAGCCCGGGACAGGCCTTGAATCAAGGCTGAAATAGCTCTTACAATTCGTTTTTTCGGGTCTGTTGCCCGGGTAAAGCAGATCCTTCCTAAACTTTTTAAGGATGTAAGACATGTTCAAAAAGCAGTTCTGGTGGGTTGCGTTGGCAGCTCTGGTGTTGGCGGCCTGCGGCAAAAAGCCCGAGACACCCGCAACAACGAATTCCGTTGCAGCGCCCGTTGCGGCGGCTGAAGAAAAAATCCTGAATATTTACAACTGGCCTGACTACATCGCCAAAGACATGGTGGCCGGTTTTGAAAAGGAGACCGGCATCAAGGTCAACTACCAGACGTTTGAAAACAATGAAGGCCTGCAAGCCAAGCTGGTGGCGGGTAATACGGGCTACGACATCGTGGTGCCCGGAGCGGTGTTTGCCAAGCCGCAAATTGAAGCCGGCTTGCTGCAAAAACTGGACAAAACCAAACTCAGCAACATCTCCAATCTGGACGCCAGCATCATGGCCAAGTTAAGCGCGGTGGACCCTGGCAACGCCTACCTGGTGCCATGGGCATGGAGCTTTACCACGGTAGGTATTAACAAGGCAAAAGTTGCCCAGGCGCTGGGCAATACACCCATGCCCGCCAATGCGTGGGATTTGGTCTTTAACCCTGAGTACACCGCCAAACTCAAATCTTGCGGCATTGCGTTTTTGGACTCGCCGACTGAAATCCTTCCGCCCGCCATGCACTATCTGGGTAAAAATGCCTATTCCAACGACGTAGCCGACCACAAAGCGGCAGGCGAGATGCTGGCCAGGGTGCGGCCACATATCCGCTTGTTTACCAGCACCATGATTGACGACCTGGCGGGCGGCAAGGTTTGCGTGGCACTGGGTTGGGCAGGCGACATCAACATTGCACGCGCACGGGCGATTGAAAACAAAAACGGCAACGACATACAGGCCCTGTTGCCATCCACGGGTGGGCTGATCTTTTTTGACAACCTGGCGATTCCCAAAGACGCCAAACGCCCGAACAACGCTCACGCTTTCATCAACTACTTCTTGAAGCCCGAGGTGTCTGCCTCGCTCAGCAACGAGCTTGGCTATGCCACTGCCAACAAGGCAAGTCTGGCCAGCGTCAAGCCAGACATCGCCAAGGACCCAGCGGTGTTCCCAGATGCCGCCAACCTGCAAAAAATGGTGCCACCCAACAGCTTCAGCAATGAGGCGCGTCAGTCACTGAGCCAGGTGTTTACGCTGTTTAAAAAAGGCAATTGAGTTTTGTCGGGTTATTTGCAAACGCAGCAGCTGGTCAAGCGCTTTGACGGCGTGGCTGCCGTTGACAACGTCTCGCTGACCATCAACAAGGGTGAAATTTTTGCCTTGCTGGGCAGCTCGGGCTGCGGCAAGTCCACCTTGCTGCGCATGCTGGCCGGGTTTGAAACACCCACATCAGGCCGCATCACGCTGGCCGGTAGCGACATTGCCGCCATGCCGCCTTACGAGCGGCCGATCAACATGATGTTTCAGTCGTACGCGCTGTTTCCGCATCTGGACGTGTGGGACAACATTGCGTTTGGCTTGAAGCGCGAAGGCATGCCCAAGGCGCAGGTGGCGCAGCGTGTTGACGACATGCTGCGCCTGGTGCAACTGCAAGACTTTGCCAAACGCAAGCCGCACCAGTTGTCAGGTGGCCAGCAGCAGCGTGTGGCACTGGCTCGCAGCCTGGCCAAAAAGCCGCAGTTGCTGCTGCTGGACGAGCCACTCGGCGCGCTGGACAAAAAACTGCGTGAGCGCACCCAGTTTGAGCTGGTCAATATTCTGGAATCCGTCGGCGTGACCTGCGTGATGGTGACGCACGACCAGGAGGAAGCCATGGCCATGGCCACGCGCATCGCAGTGATGAGCCAGGGCCGCGTGCTGCAAGTCGGTACGCCCAAAGAGATTTACGAATACCCGAATTGCCGCTTTGTGGCCGACTTTATTGGTAACGTCAATCTGTGGGAAGGCACGCTGGCACTGGATGCGGCAGACCGCTGTGAGGTGAAAACCGCGCATGGCGTCGTTCATGTGGGGCACGGCATCAGTGGCACACAAGGCATGGCCTGCGCGGTGGCGATTCGGCCTGAAAAAATCAATATTTCAAAAAACCGCCCAGCCGCCGTTAACAACCTGTTTACCGCCACAGTGCGGGAGATCGCCTACTTTGGCAGCTACAACACCTTCATTGTTGAAGTGCAAGGTGGCACCACGGTAAAAATCCTTGAGGCGAATACCTCCCGCTACGACAGCGGTGAGATCACCTGGAACGACGCGGTGTTTTTCTGGTTTGATGAAACCGCCCCTGTGGTCTTGACCCAATAGTCATCTCAACAACCATGCAAACGAAGTTTTCACTCGGCAGGCGCTTTGTGATTGGCGTGCCCTACGTCTGGCTGCTGCTGTTTTTCGCATTGCCGTTTTTTATACTGCTGCGCATCAGTGTGACCGACATGGGCGGCGGCGTAGACCCATTTGCACCTCTGATAGACACCACGGGTGGCGCATGGCGGCTGATGCTGGAGTTTAAAAACTACGTCCGTATTTTCAGCGATGGTGATGCCTCTGGCGGGCCTACCATCTATGTGGATGCCTACAAAACGTCGCTCAAATACGCTGCGCTCACCACGCTGCTGTGCCTTTTGATCGGTTACCCCTTTGCCTATTTTTTAGCGCGCTGCAGGCCAACCGTTCGCCCCGCGTTGCTGATGCTGGTCATGCTGCCTTTCTGGACATCTTTTTTACTGCGCATTGCAGCGTGGAAAGGCATTTTGGCTGATCAGGGCGTGCTGAATAATTTTCTGCTTTGGCTGGGGGTGATTGAAACGCCGATGGTGATGCTCTACACCGATGTGTCGATGCTGGTGGGCATGACTTACGTGTATTTACCCTTTATGATTTTGCCGCTGTATGCCACTTTGGTGAAGATGGATTTGCGCCTGCTGGAGGCTGCGCATGACCTGGGCGCGAGCAGCTTTAAAGCCTTTTGGTTGATCACCGTCCCGCTAAGCAAGGTCGGCATTGTGGCTGGCTGCATGTTGGTGTTTATCCCAGCGGTGGGTGAGTTCGTCATCCCTTCGCTGCTGGGCGGTGCTGAAAACATCATGATTGGCCGCGTCGTGTGGGACGAAATGTTCCGCAGCAACAACTGGCCGCGCGCCAGTGCCTTGTCAGTCGTGATGATTGTGCTGATTCTGGTGCCGCTGGCACTGTATTACCGTTCAAAAGACGCGGTTGAAAAATGAAGGCAGCGAAGTTTCTCGAAAAAAACATGGGTCGCTTTTGGCTGGTATCCGTGTTTATTTTTTTGTATATCCCACTGTTGTTCCTAATCGTTTTCTCTTTTAACAGTACCCGGCAAGACGGCGTGTTTACCGGCTTCTCGCTGCGCTGGTATGAGGCGCTGCTGACAGATTCGCGACTGGTTGAAGGCTTCTGGCTGTCGCTCAAGGTGGCGCTGCTGACGGGTACGTTGTCGGTCGTGCTGGGCTGTTTTGCGGCTTTCGTTCTGGTGCGCTACAAGCGGTTTTCAGGCCGCACGCTGTTTTACGGTATGGTCAATGCGCCGCTGGTGATGCCCGAGGTCATCATCGGGCTGTCGTTGCTGCTACTGATGGTGGCCAGCCAGCGGTTGTTTGGTTTCCCGGAGCGCGGTTTCATCACGCTGGTGCTGGGCCACACCTTGCTGGGCAT
>Ga0105050_10009501_pt1 | contig 10877 bp, 16 predicted proteins | sample FRY01_FD_78088 | JGI IMG/M metagenome (GOLD analysis project Ga0105050, IMG submission 78088) | Freshwater microbial communities from Lake Fryxell liftoff mats and glacier meltwater in Antarctica - FRY-01 | ecosystem: Environmental > Aquatic > Freshwater > Ice > Glacier meltwater ... | reverse complement strand
ACCGGTGACCGTGTAGGTTCGTCCGGCGGGCTGCAGGGCCGCGTTGCTCATGTCGACGTTGCCCGCGATGAGGGCCAGAAGGGCGGCCGTGAAGGCATCACCGGCATCCTGCGGGACGGTGAGTTCAGGGCCGCCGTCCTCGCACGACAGGCCCTCATCCTCGCTCAGCGCTTGGGCGATGTTTTCAACGATCCCAACAGCATTGCGCTTCACCCACGCCAGCGCGTCCGCTTCTGTGGCCGTGCGGAAAACCTCTACAGTCACCGGCCTTCTGGTAAACGACAAGGCATCAAGGATATCATCGGCGTCGACAGTTGTCTCACAGATGACGTGGGAGAGCCCAGCATCTCGTTCAGACTCGACTTCTAAGCCGTACTGCTGTGTGCTAATCATTCTCATAGGTTTGGCCAATCGGCGCGCGAGTCGCCGGTGTAGGGGATGGGGTCCGCGGGCCGCACGGGGCTCTTGTCGGGGGTGTCCTCGCGGCGGGGTGGGGTGTCGGGTAGGTCGTCGGTCGTCATTTGTGTCCACCGACCCAGCGCCAAATGACGATGTCGGCTGGATTAGTGCCCTCTTCGCTGCGGGGGTCAGCCCTGAGGCCATCCACGCCGTGAGCCCAGACCCGCAGTTTACCTACTTTTAGCGCGTCCATGATCTGGCGCGCGGTCAGCGGCTCGACCGCGGCATCAACGAGGCTAAGTGCCTCAGACAGGGAGACAGCTTCTATGTCCATTTTGACGGACCGGACAAACGCCTTCGTCTGCAGGCACCTTGCGCACGTTACCTCGGAAGTGTTGGACGTGCAGTGAGCTGTGAGGGCTGTCACGCCGCACGTAGCGCCACCAGCACGCCGACCGTGGATGAAAAACAGTGGTCGCACCATGTAGTGAGTCGTGGGAGACGCGCCTTTGAGCACGGTCTTCATCTGCGTCATTGTAGACCTGCTCCTAGCTCACTGCTTTTATGTTGCAGTTCAACACGACAGTTATCGAGCTGCTTTTGTTGGTCATTTTGTTTTATGGCTGCAGTGATAATCAGTATCCCTGCGATGCAGATAAGGCTGATGGCGGTCTGGGCAGCGCGTTTGGCATCATCGCCTTTCTCCCTCACCCAGACCAGAGCGGAGTGGCCTGCCAGGAAACTGATGACAAAGATAACTAGTGGGATGCCGGCCATATTATTCGTCACCTTGTAGGTTCCGCTGTCTGCGGATGTGGTGTGGTACAGGCGTCTTGCCTGCTGCTTTGCGGATGGGGAGCTCACCGAGCGGGAGGTTGTAAGAGACGTCAGCCACGCTGGCGCCTGACACCACTTGCTTCCGTGCCTGCTCGAGCAGGCGGAGGCGTTGCTTGTGGCGCCGCACATCCCACAAGGCGTACGTGGGGTAGTCTTGGCGCTTCAGGCAGTCCATGAACCATGGATAGGGGAGGCGGTGAGTTAACGCGAAGCTCGCCAGTGTCGGGGCGGCATCAGCGTGTTTCGCGTTCTCAAGCCACTCCTTTAAGTCTGTCAGCGCTAGTTGGTACCGGTGACTTCGTATCTCATTCATTGGGTCCTCCGTTGGAAAAACAGTAGACAACTCACAGGCACCACATGTCAACGCTTATTTCTCTTGTAAAAGACATGGCGTTCATTTATCTGCTGCGTCCACTTGAGACCTTACAAGGACTACACATGCTACTCGGTACCCTCATTATTTTAATCAGCATCGTTTTCTTCGCCGCTGGCGTCCGCTGGGAGCGAGCGCGCGCAGCAGAGCGCGCCGCCTCCCTCGACATCGAACAGTGGTTGAGTCGGCAGACACGCCGTGCGCCCACCCCTACCCAGGTGGCTAACTGGATAATGGCGCCAACTCAGACGCCTTCGTCTTCGTCGAAGACATCTTCAGCGCCTAACGCGTCGTAGTCGGGTTGGAGCGCAAGGAACTCCGCCCACACGGGGTGGGGTTCTTTGCCTTCTCGGGTCCCAGGTTGCGGGATGTCAGGGCGCTGGAGCCACTCGACCTCGCACACAGCCGATGGTTGGGCCTCATAGACGGCGAACGCTACATCGAACATGGCACCACCCTTCCCTGAGAAGGGCAGGCGCCACGCGAGAGGGAGAAACCATCTGGGACGCGGCTGCCCCGCGCGGCTCTGTGCTTGCCACCATTGGGTGGGCAGCAGCAACACGGTGTAGCCTGGCGTGTTCGCGGTCTCGATGGCGCACCGCAGCGCGAAGTCGTCACCCACGGAGAACGGTGGGTTGCAGAAGATGTGTTGGCGGCGGGGCCACATCACCTCAAGCGAGTTGCACCCTACGACCACTTGTTGTGTGGGGGTGTAGTGGTGCAGGTCTTTGACCGCGGCTTCGTCGGAGCGGAGCTCGAGGGCCCACCGGTCTTCTTTAGGGACGCCCAGCCAGTGCAAACTGGACCCTGCGCCCGCGGCGGGGTCCAGCCAACGGCCTGTCCAGTCAAGGCCCTTCCGCTCCGCCCAAAGACGAAGGGCTTCCAGCCCGCAAGGGGGTGTGGGGTAGAAGTCCTTGTCTCTGCGCTTAGCTTTCTTAACCACGCAAGTAATCCTCGAGCGTCACACGCGTATCCGAGTCGGTGCGCTCAAGGTAGCGGGTGAGCTCGTCACCTAGACCCACATGGCGCAGCTGGCGCCATCCATCCGATAGGTCATCGGTGTTGTAACACTGGTCTCCTGCGAACGGCGCGACGAAGCTGCCCTCCTCGTCGCGCATGTTGCTTCCTAAGGCGAAGGCGATTGTGAGGGGGTTGACGAGTGGCACGCCCTTCGCTAAGGAGCTCCCCTCATACAGGGCGTCGTCGTAGAAACACACGTGCTCGAAGGGGGTCAAGTGCTTTGCTTCCCAGAGCCCCTGCAGCTTCTCTTTGAAGCCGTCGCTCACTGTCTCGCGCATGTAGGACACCCGTGCAGCGCGTCCGACAGCGTAGAGGACGTCACCCATGTCAGGGGTCGGCTTCACCGTTGTGGGTACGAAGAACGGTACGTGCCACGGGCGCGTCTGTGGGCGTGAGGTTAGCAAGGCGTCGTCGATCGCGTGCGCTAACTTCTGGAACTCGGGCTGGACAGCCCCGTCAGTTGAGATGCGCGTGCGTAGGAGATGCTTCCACGCCTCGATTGCGCCTGTCGCGATGACGGTCACACGCATGAAAGGCTCGAGGTATCTGTTGGCGTGCTGCTTGTGCACGCCGAAGGCTTCAAGCCACTCAGCGGTGCCCACCGCTGACTTCTGATGAGATGCAATGGTTTCCACCACTCGGCGATACTCCGCAGCTTCTAGCAGGGTGACCCCTCCCATCCCTTTCTCATTCTTGACCATCATGCTGCTCGAAGGCGTGTACCCAGCAGCCTCCACGATCTCGCAGAAGCGCTTCGTGGGGATGGCGCGCGACGAGCTCGTGTTCGACCTGATGGTCGCGTGCTTGTTGAACTGGCTCAAAATGATGCGAGGGAACTCGAGTTGGTACGTCAAGATCTCCCGTCCACACCATATAGAGTGAGCCAAGATCGTTGCACTCGCCACGGGGATGTCGCCCGGGATTGCTGGGACCTCTTCGCGCCCCTGCTTCTTTCGTTTAACTATCATCTACTTTCTCCTGACGTACCATGTGTATGGTGTGTAGTTGTTGTGCTCGTCCACATGTGACTTGTCCACCGTGAACATCTCCTTCAACCTGACCTGCCACCACACACGCGAAATGGTGGAGGCAGTGACGTTCATCAGGTCTGCGATGGTCTGCGCGCTGACCCGCTCCCCAATGGAGATGTTCTCGCCGATGCGCGCGCGCAGTCGCGCGGGAGTGCAGCGCCACCCTGCTTGCTCGACGTACTCCTTGACGAAGTCCCCTTCATACGTGGTGAGCACTTTGTGGAAATGAGCATAGTGTACGTTCAACTCTTTAGCCCACTGAGGCAAAGATTTAGCGCGAGCATAGCTAGATTTAGCTGAAACAAGGTGGGCCTTCATGCGTGGCACCGCGTTGAGGATGGTCTCTACCTGCGTCGTCGCCGGTGCTCCCTTCTTGCGTGCACCTACGGTCTTCGCTGGGTGTGGTTTCTTGTCAGACATCGGGAGCCTCCGCATCGCGTTCAGCGCGCACAGCAGCCACGGTCTCGCGGATGGCTTGGTCAACTCGGGCCAGGGTGCGCTCGTCACGCAGGACTACGAGCACCGCATTGACCCCGTCCTCTGTAACGAGCTTCAAGAGCTTGGCACTGGATGCTCCCATGGGAGGCAGGGGGATGTCTTGCCAGACCTGAGGGGCAAGCGCCGTCTTCTCCGCGGCAGGCGGCTGGGCGGCAGGCGGTGGTACACTGGGCACCTTGGACTGCTCGTCGTCCCTGGCGTAGGCAGCGCGTGTCGGTGTCTGGAGTAAGGCAGCGACAGATGCCTCGACCTTCTTCGTAGGCCACTGCTTGCGCACAGCGAGTGCGGCGAGCTCATTGAGCTGCGTGTCCATCCCCTTGCCCGCCAACGCGCGGATGCACAAGGCAGCATTCAGAGGGAGCTTCCCTGCGCCCACGAGGTCGCGGGTGGCGGCAGGAAGATCGCAGAGGTAGAGACGTTTGCGCACGTAGTCAGTCGACCGCCCGATGCGTGTGGCGAGGATGACCGCGTTCAGTTCCTTGTCACCGTCGAGCAAGGCTCTGAACGCGTAGGCTTCGTCCATCGCGGTGAGGTCTTGCCGCTGCAGGTTTTCCACCAAGGCAAGCTCTACAGTAGCGCACTCCGGAATGGAGTTGCGCTCCGCAGTCGATGCTGTCGTCCGCCGCGCCCCGACAGTCACCTCAGCGAGAGGGGTGCAAGGGACCTCGTCAATACCTAAGAGCGCAGCAGCTCTGAAGCGGCGTTCGCCTGCAACGATGACCCACGGCTCCCCATTGGTGAACTCAGCATCGGCCTCGGTGGCTGCCCGCACCACAATGGGCTGCACGATGCCGTAGGATTTGATGGAGGCGGCAAGCTCTTCAAGGTTGCCGAAGTCCGAACGTGGGTTGCGTGGGTCCGGGTGGATGTCAGCGCGAGGGAGGTACCACGTTTTAGGTGCTTCACTCATTGGGTGTCTCCTCACCTTCGGCAGGGGACACATCTTCGCCCGTGGCGTGCGCTACAGCCGCGGCTTCAGCAACCTGCATCTCATACGCTTTGTTCAGCATGGCGTTGACCATGACCTCGATGCGGTAGACGTCGTCCTGGGACGGCGCCTTACCTAAGATGCGCTTGGTGGTGTCGCGGATGAAAGCCTCGTATGTCGCGCGGACCGTGCGGTTCCACTCGAGCCAGTGCTTTACCATCTGCCTGAGGAGGGGTGACTCGGTGCGGAGGTCACCTTCTTTTAGCAGCCCCAGTGACACGCACATCTCTTCGAGGTTACGTATGGGGTGGTTGGGCGCAAGTTCGACTATCCCCCAGAGGGCGACTTCGACTGCGTGGTCCGTCACAGGTCCGGTGCCCTGCAGGACGTAAAGGAGCATCGGCTCCTTTAACCCGGGAGACAGGAACCGATCGGGGACCGGGATACCTGCCGCTAAAACATAGTTCCCGACGAAGCCTGCGACGCTGACGAGCACCTGACTCCTGGTATCGAAGAAGGAGCTGCCGGGAATCTCGGGGACATCAAGGTCCTCAGGATTCTTGTCATCGGTTGGTGCTGCAACTGTGTGTTCCATGTGTTCCTCTTGGGTGTAACGAGACAAGGAGGCATACACCATCGGTGCACGCCTCCTTGTTGTCAAGAGGTAACTTGTGGTGAGGGCGGTTATCTTCCAACTAGTTGGTAATGCTTTGATGAAGCATTACACCGCCACTGGTAGGTGCGTGGGTTAGACACCATCGCCTCTGCCACCACCCACGCGCGCTTAGGGCAGCGGGCCTTAGACTTGGGCAGTACACGATGGATGTTGGCCACCCAACACCGGGCCGCCCAGATGATGTTGTGGCGCTCTTCATCACCACCGCACACCTCCGCGATCCTGTCGGTGATTTGGAAGGGTCCTTGGGACAGGTACCCTCTCCCTGCGCGGTAGTCGCCGCGTATCAGCCCGCCACCCCGCATCTCTGTGCGCATAGATGCTTCGATGCACCAGACGGCGGGGAGGAGCCCTCGTTCAGTTGCGGGGATGCCTAGCGCCGGTTCAAGGCGGAGCAAGGCGAGGACGTGCCAGTGGTCTACCAACTCGCTGCTGGTGCGCCAGTCACAGTCAGCCACCGCCTTGTAGACAGCAGTGCGCTCCGTGTCTGTCGGAGGCTCAGCGACCAGTGATGCGTACTCGTCGTCGAAGAAGATGTCGTGCATGCTGCACATCTGTTCAGCATTTGCATCGCATGTCACCCAACAGAGTGCTACAACTACGCCCACTACTGTGACTAGGAAGTTGCGGAAGCGCCTATGGGCGTACCCGGTGAGGTGGTCAATGTCCGAGTTATATGACGTCATAAAGCTATCTCCTACGGAGCTAGAGGCTCGCCTTGCGGCGATTAAGGAAGCAGACCCTGCGCGCTACAGCAGCCTACTTGTCAAGCTAGACGAGTACGAAGTCGCCCAAGCGCGCATCGACCCAGAGGCGTTTTGCCGCTATATCCTGCGCGATGAGCAGACAGACGGTCCGCTCAACTGGGCACCATACCACTCTGATTTCATTCGATGTTTCATGCAGATGGATGCGCACGTCGTCTTCGGTCACGTCGAAATGGGCAAGACCCAACTCGGGATCGGGTGCGTCCTTTGGATGATTGGAAAAAATACCAACCTGCGTATCTTGCTGCTCGGAGCAACCTCTACGAACAGCGAAGCGATCGCGATGACGCTGCGCGCCCACATCGAGAGCAACCCCCGGCTGCGTAAGGTGTTTCCAAACCTCAGGCCAGGGGTTCCTTGGACCGACGAGTCCTTCAACGTCGAGCGGCGTGTAGGCATCACGACGAACACCATCACGTCGCGCGGTACGAACAGCTCCATCATTTCGTTCCGCTTTGACTTCGTGTGGGGCGACGACGTCGTCAACGCGGAGAACACGCAGACAGCTTATCTCCGTCAGAAGACCCTAGCGTGGCTGCAGAGTGCTCCCCTCTCACGTACCTCGCGCAACATGCGTGTGTTCCTCTCAGTCAACAAGTGGCACCCGAAGGACGCTGCCCACGCCATGGCGGCGCTCCCCGGTTGGACCTCGCGCACCTACCCCGTCGGCAAAAAGAATGCAGACGGGACCATCACATCCTACTGGCCAGGGCACTGGCCAGAGTCGCGCATCCGCGACATGATGCGAAAGCGGACGCCTGCGGAAGCGGACCGGATGCTCTTCTGCATCACCTATTCAGAGTCGGACTCACGCATCGACCCCCTGTGGTTTTCGGCTGCGTTGGACCGCGGCAAGGAGATCGGCGGGAAGCTGGCATCGTGGACGGCGGGCATCAAGCTGCTTCCGGGTGAGGTGCCTGTAGTGGGCGTGGACCTCGGGCTCTCAGACAACGAGGGCTCCGACCTCTCAGTGCTGTGCTTCATGGGGATGCGCATTCCCGAAGGCGGCTTCGAGATCAAGGACTACGCCGCGGTCGCGGCGCACGGGCTCTTGCGGGGACCATCTGTCCGCATCTTCGGGTACATCTCAGGTCAGTGGTTGGTTGACGTCGTCCTTCAGGAGATCGTCAAGTCCGCCTATGCCTTCGACCGCGACCCCCTCATCTTCGTGGAGTCGGTGCAGGCTCAGCGGTGGGCAGTCGACATCATCAGTAGGAGCCACCCGCACATTCAGATCTACCCCTTCCTCACTCGCGGGCGAGGGTCACGCGCCAACAAAAACCACAAGGTGTTTGGCGTCGAGGGGCTCTTCCGTGCCTTCGCGCACAACGAAGCTGACCTCATTTGTGGTGAGGACGGTGAGATCAACAACGACGTGGGGGCCTTCGTGGACGAGGCGGGCGCCTTCATGCCCGAGAACCACCCTGGCGACAGGCTCATGGCCACGTGGATCGGGTACACCGGCGGCATGGCCTACATGCTTGAAAACCAGATTGGGGAAGGGGGGATCGCTGAGGTTTACGCACCCCCTGAAGACGCCAAGATGCAGCGGGACATGACGCCTGAAGAGCTGTATCAACGACACCTTCGCTTGACACATGCAGCAGATCATGCACATGTGTCGGGTATCCAAAAGCAGATGCTCGAGGACTACCAACAGTCACAGGAAGGTGTGCATGGAATCGGAATCGGGATCTTGGATAGGTGACTTGGCCAAGAGGATGGATGAGACGGACCTGACCGGTTTTTACGAGCTGCCAGATCTTGAAAACTTCGTCCTGTATAAGCTCACTCACATCCCCACCTACGTGGGGCGCGTGCGCCCGTTCGACATGAACAAGATGCCGTGGTTACCTCATGACGAAGTGGCCATGCACACGCCCGACGGGTGCTACCTGGTCAACTACGACTGGCCCGATGCGCAGCGCGCTGTGGACCTGCTGGTGAGTGCTGTGAGCGTGACCGTCGAGGTGCTAGTCATGGTGCCCCTCAGGCAGCTGACGCGCGTGTTCCTCGCGAGCGGTCGCACCCCCGATGCTATCCTCATCTCACACCAACCAAAGAAGTGGTGTCGGGTGAGAAGGGACGACGCCAAGCAAGATATAGATGACCACGTCGCCATCCTTGCCTTCTCGCCTAAATCTAAGAGCGTCCTACAGTGGGCGTACCTTGACGAGTTTGCCCTCTTCCAACTTCGCCCGCGTTACTCACCCTGCTAGTACGGTGAGCTTCGCACATGCGGACTGTCTCCGCTGCTCTCTCTTAAAAAGGACACTGCCATGACTCCTGAAGACGCCGCACGGAACCAGTTCCCCAAGCACGCCCAAGGTCCCATCGTCATCGAACTCGACCGCGAAGCAGACGCCGCGGGCAACTTCACCGCCAAGGCGCGCTACACCGGTAGTGCCGCTGTACTTGCTGAGGCCACCGAGGCCAGCAACATCGCCGCGGTCACCGCTGTACTGACGCTGCTCGCTGCCAACTACCCTGGGGGCAACCTCACCACGTTGATGCCGCTCTCTATCGTCAACGCGGGCGTGTCTGACTTCTACTGGACCCAGTGATCAAAGGGCGTACGCCCTACAACAAAAGAAAAGGAAAGGTCCCTGTGGTATCGCGTATACCGTAGGGGCCTTTCCTTTTGGGGCGCGCACACCCTCCAGCGTTCTTGGCAAGGGCGAGGCGCTTTTTTAGCGAGCCCACCGAGCTTTCGTCACTGCTGATGCAGCTCTGACACAGTATCAGCAGTGAGTCAACGAGAAAGACCCACATGCGCACTGGAGAAGGAGTGGGCGTGTGGGTCTTTTAGTTTTGGGGGTGAGCCCCCTAGTTGCTACAACGAGAGGTGCAGCCTACTCGACTTACGCCCAGACTTCAACGAAAAGTACGTTGGTGTCCGCTAGCTGGCCTGCGCCACCCGCCAGGAGGATGGTGACGACACTGGCTGTCGTGGAGCCAGGGACTGCTGTCACGAGGACAGAGTCCGTGCCCAGACCTGTCTCGACGCCCAGCGCCGTCGCGGCCTTTGCCCACACCTTCATCGTCGCCGACTGGACGGGCACGCGGACAACCACAGTACCCGCGGAGATCATGGCGGCAGTGATGGTGATCGCTGCGCGCGCTACCTGGGTAGGCTTGGACGCCGCACCGACCGAGAGGTTCAGGTTGGCGAAGATAAACGCGGCCACTTCGGTCAGCGCATCGGAGCACGCGATGTTCGGTGTGGTCCCGTCGACGCTGTCTCCGCCGGGGGCGTCGGCCGCTGTGATGCGGAGCACGCCACCAGAATAGGCTGCGACGACATTCACAGTACCATTTTTGAGTGCTGCAGCGGTGCCGACAGTCTTGAGGATACCCGTAGCGACACTGCCGGGGTAGACCGCGTTGATGGCGTCTACGAGCTTCACCATGGTTGCGGCAACGTTCACCCCGATGGGCACACCGATGTTCACGTCGGCAGCAACGCGCCCGGCTGCGGTCACGAACTCGTAGACGTCCGCCCCGATCGTGAGGGTGTTCGTTGTGGTCGGGTTCACCGCGATCGGGATCGCGTTGTACGCCACGAGACCTGCGACAACATCTTCCAGCCGTGCAGTCAGCGCAGCCGCCGCCACGCCAGCGGTGCCATCAGACGCCTCAAGGAGCTGCAGCCGCTGGTGGGTAGCGTAGTCGTAAAAGACAGGCGAGAGGCTGTCAGCGCGGGCCGCTGCGGAGGCAGTGAGCCCGACAGCGGGGTCGCGGTAGAGGGTGAATTCTGTAGTCATGGTCTGTCCTTTGGTTCGAGCGGGCGCGGGGGCCACGCCCCACAACACCCCTAAGGTCACCACTTATTGAGTAGCTACGCCACAAAAGGAGGAGGGTTTTGGGGACGCGTGGTGGGGTAACTCTGTGCGGCTGTGAGCTTGCTGTACCTATTTGTCGATAGGTATGCTTTTTTGCTCGACACGTCTTACGCTTCTGTGCAAGGTGGTCATCAGACGCCGAGCAAGGAGGCACAAAGTGAAAAAAACAGAGATTTATGGGCAGTTGACCAAGGTCGAGCGCAGGCTCATCATAGCAGCACGAGGTGGTGCCACGATGGCCCAGCTGGTGGAGCGCACCGGGTGCTCGGCAGCATATGCAATCAGGCTAATGGACAACCTCGTGGAGGCTGGATTCCTCACCCGTGTGGAGCCTACGCGGATAGTATGGACAGCAACAGATTTAATCACGCGGGAGCACAACTAATGACGGCCACCAAAGGGACCCAAAACTCAAATCTTACGGCAGCGAAGAAGGCGAAGTCAGACGAGTTCTACACATCCATTTCCGATGTCGAGCGCGAGCTGTTCCACTACAAGACACAGTT
>Ga0105050_10009499_pt1 | contig 10877 bp, 13 predicted proteins | sample FRY01_FD_78088 | JGI IMG/M metagenome (GOLD analysis project Ga0105050, IMG submission 78088) | Freshwater microbial communities from Lake Fryxell liftoff mats and glacier meltwater in Antarctica - FRY-01 | ecosystem: Environmental > Aquatic > Freshwater > Ice > Glacier meltwater ... | reverse complement strand
GCTTTCGGATTTAAGAAAGGTTATGGGTCCTCTTTAAATCCTCATTTCCTAGCCCTTTCACAGCGTTTCTATATTCAATATTTTAAGGTAAGTTTCTGGGATGAAGAAGATTGTATTTGGCCTGGTTCTGTATTTGTTGTTAAGTGGGAATGTTTAAATTTATAGGAAAACTACTCAAGTATATTATTTATTTAGCAGTTGGACTTGTGGTAATTCTTTTGCTGATAGGAATATTTAATACTCCCGAAGAAAGTGAAATAATTGACCTCTCAAGCAGTGGTTCAAATAAATCATTTATATGCAGTCTAGGAGGTGAAAAATCTAAAATTAAAATTAGAGGAAATACTGCAATAGAAACAACTGCAGCAGGAGTTACTATAAATTACTCTAACGTAAATAAAACTAACAAGGGAGCTTTTGCTCTTGAAGGATCTTCAAAACAAGGTCGCTCTTGGTTTGTAGGGGCTCAGTCGTACCTACTTCTTGATACAAATATGATTCCTTATAATTGTAGATGAAAAAACTTTTGAGGAACATTTTTAATTATGAAAATTGCTTCCAAGAAGCGCAAAAGCGCTTTGCTTCAAAATCTAGTTAGAGATAAAATTTTAAAGAGCTTCCCCCACTTAAAAAAGAAGGATGTTCAAACAGCCTCTACAGGCCAGAATGGACCTGACATTATATTAAGTAAGGTGGCTAAAAAATTAGCAGGTTGCCAGTTTGAAGTGAAGAACCAACAAAAGATGAAAACCATTTATGATTGTTATAAACAGGCCTCAAAACATACTAAATTAACCCCTGTAGTTGTCTACAAGATGAACACCAGGGAACCTTTGGCAGTCCTTGACCTCAATGATTTTTTTGATTTAATTAAGAGTTAAGATGAAAGAAGATACATGGAAAATATAATTGGTTGGATTATTGGAATTCCCTTACTTCTTGTTACAGCTTATGTAGTATTATCTATCCCTTACAGCGTAATTGTTAAACCATTATATAAAGCAATAAAAAAAACTCCTACGGCTTTTAAAAACACTTCTGCAAAATTACAAAGGAACAATACTAGAGGAACATTGAAAAGGTTAATTGATGCAATGTTAGAAGCTGAAAAAAATATTCATATTGCTATGGAAACTGATGGAAACCTATCATATCTACCTCATCAGGTAGTTATGGATCAACTAATGCTTATGATGATTGAGCCAAATAAAATTTGGAAATTATAATTTTAAATGAAAAAAAATTAAATTAAAAATAGTTAAATAATCTTTTTTGCTCGATAACCCATATTTACTAGAAATTTAAAGACTTATCTTGTCTGGATTTTAGGAGTAGAATTTGGGGGTGATAAGCATATCTGCAATTGGAATAGGTGTTTTTACCGGAGTGGTGAGTGCAGAAAAAAGTTGTAAAGATAAAAGATGAGGAATATGCAAAAATCTTCTTTTGTAATTGGACTATTAAATTCTGAAGACAAAAATATAGCTGAATACCTAGCAACATGGGATGATCTTAATGTTTTTTTTAAAACGTTAGACAAAAGTTGGGATTTTGTATCTCAATTATGGAAATCAGATAGAGAGATAGAAAAAGATAATAAAATAGCTTGCCAGGAAAAAATTGACGACTATTTATTATCTAATACTAGATTGGAATTGCAAATATTATTATTTAAAAGATTTCAAGAGGTTTTCGAGATAGAAGAAGAAAAAATTCTAAGTCAAAGACAGTTAAATGATATTTCTTATGATTTAGAGATAAAAACTTTAACATTCCAAAAAGAATTTTCAAATGAAGAAGATAAGTTAAAAACTTTTGCAGGGAATACTTTTGTAGATCTCAGAAAGTATTTTTTAGAAATAATGGTTGAGCAATTTAAAGACTTAGATAATACAAAACAAAAAAAAGTTTTAGAAGAAATGGTCGATAAATTAAACAATTTATCATCAGATGAGTTGAAAGAATTTAAAAACAAAATGAATATTGACGAAGTAACAAATGAGTCTATAAAAAAAATTCTTTTGGGTGGAGGAATTTATTCTATGTTTGCGGGAGCAGTTGGAGTTGTGGGTTTTCCAGCTTATTTATTTTTGACAAGTTTTATTGGGGGAATTTCTTCTATAATTGGTATTACTCTTCCATTTGGTGTTTATACAGGAGCAACTTCTGTAATGGCTTTTTTGTCTTCATGGTTCTTACCTATAATATTAGCAGGAGGATGGTTTTTTAGTAACAAATATACAACAAAATTAAGAAAAGTTTTTGCTGTTGCTTCTATGGTGAGCATTTCATTTCAAGCATACAAGGATGTTGATTTGAATGCTGTGAACAGTTTTATTGAAAAGTATAATAAAGATTGAATTATATAAAAGTGAATAAGTCTTTTAATGTTTTGAATATTCTTAACAAAAAAATTCATAAAAAAACTATATATGACAGATTATTAACTGAAGAAGGCGCTTATGCATCTTTAAGTGTTGGTGATTTATTGTATGATTATCTAAGAGTTGACCCCGAGGTTGTGAAAACTTTAGATATCATTCATCCTGATGATGACTTGAGCAATCCAATATTAGCTGGTTGGTATAAAAAAACTAAGATGGATTTCTTCTCAGAAAAGTCAACAAATCCAGAAAAATCTTTTGCTGGACATGAAAATAGAGATTTCGGATATTCGGCCGAAAGATATTTTGGACAGCAGTTTCAAAATCAAGGAGCCGAAGTAAGCTACCCAACTTCATTAAATAATCCTGGTTTTGATTTGTATGTTAATGGAGTTGAGGTTCAGTCTAAAGTTGGATCTAGCAGCTTAGTAGATAAACACTTTGAAAAATATCCAGCTGACGAATACCCAAATAGATTACTGGTAACTAATACTGAGGCAGTAGATGAATATATAAAAAGACACCCTGAAAACGCTGATATGATACTTGATGGAGGCCCTATAAAAGATATTAAAGATCAGTATTTCAACTCCTCCAATTCAGCTAAGGAAATATTCAATGATGAGGAATTTTTTTCATTACCTATTGCGGAGTCAATATCTTTTGGTTTGATTATTTCAGCAGCAAAAAATTCTTATAAATTTATACAAGATAAAAAAACTTTTTCAGAAGCATTAGTAGATACAGGAATTGATACTGCAAGTAGAGTAGGTACGATAGGAATTTCAGCTGCTACTGGAGGTATTGTTATTGGTATATTATCTGGCGGACCCTACGGCATTATTGCAGGCAAGTTAGTAGGTGGTGTTCTTGGTTTATATCCTGGAAGAAAAATATCTACATTAATCAAGCACAGCATTAGATGTAAGGATGAACAAATAATACTTGAAAATGCAATCAAAGACTATTTGAGAAAATTAAATGCTATTTCAATAGAAAATATGAAAGTTTTTAAAAATAAAGAAAAGATTTTATCTAAATATTTAAAAGATAAAAATAAAACAACATCAGAGTTTTGGGAATATTTAGATTTAAAAATTCAGGATGAAAAAAAATATAAAGAGTCAATAATTGGAAAAATTAACCAGTCAGCAAAAGATGTTTGGAGCTTAAATGAAAAAGCTGAGTATCTTAGTTCAATTGCAGATGAGGTTATATTTTTAGGAGGGAAAATTGGAATTGGCCCAATGTTTTTAAAAAATGAATATGAAATACTAGTCTCTGCATCTAAAAAATATAACAAATGTATTGATAAAATAATTTGAATTATTTTAATTTTTTTGACCTTCACTTTTAAAACTTATTAAGTATTTTCCGGAAGCTCATGCCCAGATCCAACAGTAAAGAAGCAATAACAATATTTCCCAGCCCATCCACCGTTCCCATGCCATCACCTAGACACCTTATTTAAATATTGGTAGGCTTAGCAATGATGGAAACAATTGAATTTCTTAATCTTTTATATTTAATGATATTTGGCTAATCTTCCTTATATTTGTACGTTCACCCCGTTCCATTGCCCTCTATTATCTAGTAGAATTACGGGATGAAATTTAAGAACTCTCAAAATAACTACATTGAGAAAGTTTCAAGTCCATTTTCTTGGCTGTGGGTTTTTTTAATCGGACCAATCTATTGGGCAGCTCAAGGTATTTGGAGACATGCGGTAGTTCATCTAATTTTAGCTCTTATAACTGTGGGCATAGCTCATTTTATTTATCCTTTTTTCACTTATTCAATAATCAAAAAACATTATTTAAAACAGGGATGGAAAGAAATTAAAAAATAAATATTTTTTAATGATTGTGGTTAAGTAGTTAATGTATGCCAGCATATACTTAAAGGAAACTAATAAATTCTCTAAAATGGCAAAGTTAACAAATTTTAATCTTTGCAGTATTTATGGGTTCAGTATTGCTCAAAAAAGAAAATTTTGACATATATCTTCTGAAGTCTTAAGGTAAAATTATCAAAAATGAGATTTATTATATTTATTATATTTTTTCTTAAAGTTAGTTTTGGATATGCAGATCAGCTACAAGTAACTTACGCCGGCTTTTCTTTTTCTGGAAATTTTATAGATAAGGATAAAACAGGTCAGTTTACAAATAAATTACTATCTATAAAAAAAGATAATGGAATGGATATTGTTAGCGATAGTCTTTTATCAACAATTAAAAAAGTTAATCCAAAAAATTTTAATATTAGTTTTGAATTTGCAGATTTAAAAAAAGGTTCAAAAGAATCTATTGTAATGGCGATAGCTTTAGATAATGAAAGTTATTCAGTTGAATATGAACCTATAAGCAAAACATATTTAAATAATTTAGTTAATTTTTATCAAATTTTATTTTATGACTTTAATTCAAAAAAGTTAATAGCATCCATACCATTTGATACTGAACTCCAATTTTTTTCTAAAAAAAAATTAAACGAACAGGAAATTGTTAATCGTCTAAAAACATTTTATACATCTGGATCAATTTCACAAAACGAAGAAAAAAAAATAAATATTTTTAGTAAGTTAGAAAATATTTTAAATAATTTTTATTTAAAAAATAAATATAAATTTCGACTAGGGGTAACGAAGGTTATATTTGAAGATAAGGCGAAACCATTTTTGCCAAAACAGCATGAAGGAAATACAGAAATATTAAACAATATTTTTGCTCAATCTTTATCCTCTAGACTTTCGCTTCATCAATCAGTTGCGTTAGTACCTTATTCTGAAGGAATGGCCATTGGCGGAACCATGAAGCAGAGATTTGTAAATAGTGATGAAATTTATGATGTAAAATTACCAAAACCAGATTTTAATATAAATCTATATATCCGAGGTTTTAAAAAAGTTGCTGCAAAAACATCCGATGTTTCAACAATATATTTATTTGGATCTTTTGTTAGAATTCAAGTTTTGCAACCAGATATAAATAAAGTTTATTTTGATGAAAAAATTAAAAATGCTAATCAAATTAAAATACCGAATAGTATAAAAAATATTGATGAATGGAGAAAATTTTACATAAGTACTTTGGTATTATTTGATGAGTTTTCTGCCAATATAAAAAAACCAGATCCTAAATGGATAAATAATTCTTTAACAAACAAAGATTCTGCAAAAAAAGCTTTTCAAAATTTAAATATAGTACTTGATAAAGTAAGATAATTTTGGTCTATTATCTCATAAAGGAGATTTACAAATGTTCAAAAAAACAACTTTAATAATTTTTTCTATTTTTTTACTATTTGCCCAAAGTGTTTTTGGATTTGAACAGGTTGGCAAGGCTTCTTATGATTTTTCATCGATTGGAAAATTTGAAGAAAACAAATCAATTATAATTGATAATGCTAAAAAGGATGCATGTAGTGATGCCTATAAAAAATACTTAGCAACTTTTAATCAAGATAAATTAAAAAATTATGCAAGAGTTAAATCCAAAATTGAAAGTAATTTAAATTCATACATAGATTGCAATGCTGTAGTTGATGAATCCTTAGATTTTGCAAATAATAAATATAATATTGTTGTTAAGGCAAGTGTAAATACGAATAAAATTGAGCAAGCAATGATCAGTACGTCTGCAGTTGCTACAAAAAAAGGTGAGGGCTCTGAAATAGTAATGTTTATGGTTTCTCGAACTGTATCAAGTGTAAAACAAAAAGATAATAGAAGAACAACGGTTAATCAGAATGAAAAATCGCAAGATATAAATCAAACTGAAGCTGCAAAAGATGGAAATATATCAATTTCTAGTCAAACAGTGACTACTGATAAGCAGGTTTCAGGAGGAAATACTATTGAGAGCGCACCTGAAATTTCATACAAAATTGAAGACGGCTACAATGAAGCAATTAGCGGTGGCATGGAAGAATTGCTAAATACAGCCGGCTTTGAATTAGTTCCATCATTTGATGTTGCGTCTCTTGATCAAATACATAACGATGTCAAAATTGCTTTTAGCCAAGATAGTAGCCTACCGCCAAAATTACGCAGAGGTATTGGAACGGCAATGAAAGACAAGGGGATAAAATATTGGGTAGAAGGTATTTTTGACATAGGCAAAATGGAGACAGATCCTGCGACTGGTGCAAAAGTAGTAAATGTTTCAGTTACAAGGGCAACCTTGTGGGGAGCGAATAGCAAGGGAAGGTTCAGGTCAGTTGCTACCGTTTCTGGCAATCAACGTAAAGGAAAAGGAACTAGCTATGATCAGGCAGTTAAGAATGGAATTAGATTGTGTGCACAATCTGTTGCTAAACAAATGGTTGATAAATTAAATGCGAAAGGAGTAAATTAAATGAAAAAAATAAAAAACTATTTCAATTATGGGCTGTTTATAATTTTTCTTATAGGAGCCTCAGTCAATGCTAACGCAATGATACATGATAAATTAAAAATCCCTGGAGTTGGGGGTGGCAGTTCTTCATCTTCAAAAGTTGATCTGAAAGGAGGAAAAACCGAGTTAGTCAAATTATTTTTTGAGTCTTCAAATAATTTTTTAGAAGCTCAAGAGTTGCTTTTAAAGGCTTACGGAAAAAATCAAGAAGCAGGACAGGTTGCGGCAGCTTTGAAGTACGCAAAGAATAGTAATTATGGAGAGGCAGATAGAATGAAAAATTCTATCCAAGCAACTACAGAAGCAAGTAAGGCAGTAGAAGCAAGTATTAATGATAAAAGTATAAAAATAACTGCGGAAGGCAAGGTTTTGTATGCAAAAGCTATTCCTGCAACAGGCAAAGGTTTACTTGGTACAATCAAATTAAGGCCTAAAGCACAACAAATGGTTACTGGTATACAATCAAATCCAATATCAGCTGTTTCTGAGATTGGTGGATTAGCAAAAATAATTCCTAATATACCTAGCTACATTACAACTATGTTTAAAACTACTAAGCTGATTGCCACTGGAGCTAAAGCAAATGACATCAAAGGTGCAAAAGATTTGGAGTCTAAACTAGGTGATATTTAAGTATTCAAAATATTTAGTTATTTCAGTTGTAACTGCTTTTTTATTATTAGCCCCCAATGTAGTTTTTTCAAAAATTATATTTAAAAAAGTAGTCACCACTGGTGTAGGACAATCACTTGAAGAGGCTGTAAACAATGCATTAGCCGAGGCTATATCCATGGTTAATGGTAAAAATATTCAAACTAAAACCGTTATTCAGATTTTAGGAGGTGAATCTATACCTCAAGATAAAAAAACAAATTCAATTCTTTCTCAAATTTTAGAGGCTATTAAGTCTTCAGAAAATAACAAAGATAAAAAAGTCATTGAAAAAAAAGTTAAAGAAAAACCAAAAGCTCCGGAGTATTCACAAAAGTATCTTAAGGACCTTGTTGATGAAACAAAAGGTGGAATTAAATCTTATAAAATAACCAAAAAATCAAAAAACAAAATTGGTTGGGATGAGGTTGAAGTAGAGTCTGAAGTTGCAGTATTTGATTTACCTCAAGAGGCAAAAAGAACAAGAGTTGCAATTTTACCATTCAGATTGTTTGATGTTGCGGGAGATAAAGAAAAACTTAAAAGACGATTGTCGCAAGAATTAAATAACTATTTGGTACAAACTCGTAAATTTACAGTTTTAGATAGAAATTATATCGAAGAAATATCAAAAGAAAAACAATCAATCTTAGATGGAAAATCACCTACCATTGAAATGGCAAAAATAGGAAATGAAATTTCTGCAGACTTTATTTTTGTAGGCTCGATTGAGGATTTCAAAATAAAAGAAAAAATAATAAAAATATTAACTTCCGATAAAGAAATAAAAAGAAAATCTGCTCAGATTAATCTTAACTATCGATTAATTGATGTGGCAACTAAGCAAATTTATTACACAAATACTATAAAACATTCATTTGGTATCAAAGACGACTCTGAAAGTGCAGAGTCCGGTGTATCGGAAATAGTTGCAAAAAAAATTGGCGAAGAAATTTTGTTCTCTATCTACCCTGTTCTTGTAGAGAAGTTAGCTAATGGAGAACTTTATTTGGGTCAGGGCGGAAATCAATTTAAAGCTGATGATAAATATGAAATATTTGAAAAAGGTGAAAAAATAATTGATAGTTATACAAAAGAAGTTTTAGGAAATGTAGAAACTTCTAAAGGTCAAGTTGCAATTACACAAGTAACGTCAAATTATACAAAAGCTAAATTTTTAAAAAAAACTGATACTCTAGAAATCAATTTTGTTCCGGGCAAGTATTTAGTTAGACCTATCAAGTTGGATAGCAAAGCATCAGAAGAACAAATTTATAAAAAGAATAAAGAAAAAATTGACAAGCAAAGAGAAGAAAGAAAGAAGAAGTTAGAAAAAGATTTTTAAAAAATTATTTTTTTAATTTGGATATAATAATATAATTTATATAAACGCCATCTTTGTTAATTGTTTCATTTATTTCAATTTTAAATCCTGATGTAATATTATTGATTAATCTGCTATTTTTAACTTTAGAAAGTTCTTTATCACTACTGCCGTTTCTCACAAAATCAACCATTTGATTTTGGTCATTACAGGTCATAAAATCTTGGGCAATAAGATTAGCTAATTTTAATTTAGCAATTATTAGATTTTTTTGTTCTGCAAGTTTCTTGTCTCCAGATTTTTCTTTGTTTTTTATTTTATAAAAAAAACTCTGATCATATGAAAATGTTTTAAACCATTCTGGGTCACTAGGCTCGTCAACTGCAGAAGTTTTGAGAATGCATGTATTTAAAATGCTGTTGCTCTTCACAGTAGTACATGCAGAAAATATTAAGCAGATAGCTAAAATAAAAAAAATTTTCATAAGATTTAATTAATTTAATTATTAACTGATAAATTAATTAAATTCTATAAATAAATAACTATTAAATTAGTAAATATTTTTACTTATTTTTAAAACATAATTTAAGGTAAAAATTAATTATCTTCTGTTTTTTCTAAAGTGAGCCCTGCAACTAATGAGCTAAATAGAATTGATTTAATAAAGATCATTCGCTTACTGATTTTTTATATTTTTCTTCTATTTTAATTGATAATTCTCTTTTTACACCCTTGAAAATATTAGGTAAATTTTTGCTAACTCGATCAAGGATGGCAATAGCTTGTGCGTAGGTAGCATATTTTAGATCACTATTGACAATGGAACTGACACACTTGGAGTTACAATCTCCTGAAAGAACAGTTTGAATAATATGGCCAGCAACTGTTTCGTAATATTGATCTGATCTTGCCTGGGGGCTTTGACAATTCATAAGTAATAGCAAAGCAGCTATCAATGCTGAAGTGATCAAAGTGTTTTGTTTGTATTGGTATCTCACATTATGAAAATTAATTTATTATAGTCAGTCTAGCAAGTTATCAATTCACCAACAATCATTAAGCTAAATTTGTATCTTAAAAGTTTATGTATACTTACTTAGTTGCAAAATAAAATTTTGTTCGTTAAAAATAGGTAATGCCAACCTATACCGTTATCACATCCAATCTTGAATTAGATAAGAGTAAAAAAAAATTATACCCATTAGCTCTACTAGCTGTTGATGCAATGAAAACAGATTTTCCCTGCAATTAAACCATCCCAAAAAAATTTCCCAAAAATTTTTAGACTTCACTTTTAAAACCAAATAACTATTTTCCGGAAGCTTATCTATAAACTCGAGTGTAAAGGCGATCTTTCTGGGTCCCTTTTTTCCTCCCAGGTGTCCACCCCCTTTTGTAAACTTGGAATAATTGAAATCTATTGGGACCCCTCTCTTTACTAAACCTTACAATTATAAGTGGGAGGTCTGGGAGGTGGGAGTAGTTGTTTAAAGGATAGACTTTTCTGGATTGCGTGAGACCTAGTGGGTACACTGATGTGACCTAAAACTTACTGGAGTTACTTTGAATGAACGATAATAAATACACCTTGACCCGAAGTGCCTTTGCGAAAACTATTGGTAAAACCATAGGTTCTGTCAAACAGGCTATGCGTAGAGGAAACTATAAGGACCAATATGTGGTACGCAATGGGCAATACTTTTTTAGACCTCAAGAGGCACTGCGTGAAAACCAAGATCATAACCCAGATACACCTGTAGTCACCAAAAAGAAAATCAATAGGGGAAACCATGAGAAGGCCAAGTACCCTAATGAAGCCTTTCGGGCTCACAATGAACTCAAGAAGTTAATCTCATTACAAAAGAAAGTGTCTCCAGAGGTTGCCGAAGAGTATGTCTCTGGGTTTGACCAATGGAAAGAAGAGCATAACAAAAAGATACAAAGACATGTCTCTAAGTCTATCCCTAAGAATTACGGAGGTATGATTACAGGACCTAACTATATAGCCCCTAAAGATTCCACGAGGTGGACTGCATTGGAACCTAAAGTAAAAGATGAGTACGACAAAGCTATGGAAGAAGCAGAAGATAACTTTGATTGGTCTAGGAAATACTATTAAGT
>Ga0105050_10009497_pt1 | contig 10879 bp, 9 predicted proteins | sample FRY01_FD_78088 | JGI IMG/M metagenome (GOLD analysis project Ga0105050, IMG submission 78088) | Freshwater microbial communities from Lake Fryxell liftoff mats and glacier meltwater in Antarctica - FRY-01 | ecosystem: Environmental > Aquatic > Freshwater > Ice > Glacier meltwater ... | reverse complement strand
AATTGGCACTAGGTTATATTTTTTGACGTATTCTTCATTAGCAATTATCACTGCTGCAGCACCGTCATTAATTCCTGAGGAATTTCCTGCAGTCACAATTCCTTCTTTATCAAAAGCTGGTTTTAATTTTGCTAAAGATTCTATCGTGGCATCATGTCTGATAAATTCATCTTTTTTAAAGAGGATTTCTTCTTTGCCACTAGTAATAGTTAAAGGTAAAATTTCGTCATCAAATTTGCCATTTTTCTGCGCAAGACTTGCTTTTTCTTGAGATTTTAATGAGAATAGGTCTGCTTCTTCCCTGGAGATATTATATTTTTTAGCAAGATTTTCAGCTGTGGTTCCCATATGATAATTATTAAATGCGTCCCATAGTCCATCAGTTACCATCATGTCTTTGAGTTCCGCATTACCCATTTTGGTGGGTTTGCGCAAGAAAATACTATGCTGAGCCATCGACATATTTTCCTGTCCACCTGCTATAATGAGGTTTGCATCTTCGGCTTTGATCGCTTGAGCTGCAAGGCTTACGGCTCTGAGTCCCGAACCACAGACTTGGCTTACCATCCATGCAGGCACTGATTTATCAAGGCCAGCAACAATAGATGCCTGGCGTGCAGGATTCTGTCCCATGCCGCCAACCAGAACTTGACCCATGACAATTTCAGAAATGTCTTTTGAATCAAGCTTATATTTTTCAACTAATGAGGAGATTATCTTGCTACCTAAAATATGCGCAGGAGTAGCCGCAAGCGCTCCACCAAAAGATCCAATTGCCGTTCTGACAGCTCCACAAATATATATATCCATTATAAAAAAACCTCACCTAATTCCGCTAACCCACTTTATAATAGGTTGCCAAACTTTACTATAAGATTTTTTGCTAATTATCACTCCAATATGACCGAGTTCGCTTTCTATAAGGGAGCTATCAGGAAGTAAGTCTGCAAGGGCTCTAGCACATTCATGATTTACAATGCGATCGTTGTTACTGGTGATAACCAAGCAGGGAATTTTGACTTGCTTTGGATCAATAATCTTGCCCAGGATGTTCCATTTTCCCAGCATAGCTAGATTATTATCATATAGATCTTGCTTTATCATTCTTGCCAAAGATATCGGTAAATTCAGACCATTATTAGCCCAGTATTCTACTTGAAAAAATAGCTCTTTATCTTCAGTGGATAGTACTTTCTCTGGGAATTTTAAATATTTCTCGATGATTTTATCAGCATTAATGCTATTCATGTAAAGAGATATCAGTACAGCCGGTATGCTTTTCAATGACTCATTGTGCGTGTAAGAAGAGGGAATTTTATACTCCATCTTTGAAAAATCCCATGGCGTTGCAATAAAGATCATCTGATCAATAATTTCAGCTAGATGAAAATAGCTTGCAATTGCGAGGTTTCCGCCCAGACAATAGCCGACTATAGTGAGTTTTTGCCGGTGTCGGGCATAGAGAATCTTGGCAAAATTTATAATATCATCAATATAAATATTAAGTGTGAAATCATCAGTAGGGCTTGACCAATCAAGTAAATAAGTTTGATGAGATTTTTTTAAAAAATTACAAAAACTTCTGTCTGGATTGATATCTAAAATGTCAGATTTATTGATGATTGAAGGGATGATTAAGATGGGAGGTGAATCTGTGATCTCTGATTTAAAATATTTTAACCTGCTAACTTGTCCTAAATCAGTGACCGCGTTGCAGCCGGATTGATGAGAATTTTTATTGTTAAGCAATGCAATCGATGTTTCATAGAATTTTTTATATTCCCCAAGCAATGAGATGTACTCTTGCGTAATATTATCCGTGATTTTTTCTTCTGTGAACATTAGAATTCCCGCTCATTCTTTTGCAATTTCAATTCTAAAGTGAGCCGAGATAAAAAACAATCTGTTAGATTTTATAAATATATAAATATCTTTTGGTAAAAAGGTCGGGGTAGGTTATCTTTTTGTAAAGAGGTAGTGCATCAAAAGGAAAATTATTCGAAAAAATCAAGCACCCGGGCTTTGCTTCTTGTTTGATTTTTATTTGCAACTTATCCAAAAATGATTTGGTAAGGAAGGTGAATATATAATCAGCTTTGCTTAAATCAGTTTGAAATAAATCTTCATTACTCAGCGAAACATTTTTATATTTTAGATAATATTGCTTCATTTTACTGACCTGGAAAATAAAACGAAATTTCTCTATCCCTATGATTTTTAGAGAAGGAAAGTTTTTAGCGAGCGAGAAACAGACGGAGCCTGTACCTGATCCTAAATCATAAAATTTTTTGCCTTTAACTTCAGATTTTGCTATTTCGTCTACTATATCATTGATTAATCGCTTTTCAGTAGGAATACTCGGGGGAAAGGTAAAAATTATTGTCGATATTGGCAGAATGACTCTTGCGACTAATATTACTAAAATGAGGATAATAATGATCATCGCGGCGATTGCTAAATTCATTGAGGAAGCCCGCAAGTCAGGTGGATGATTTCACCAGTTAATGATCTGTTATTAATTATATATTCTATCGTTGATTCAAGGTCGCTAATAGCAACGGGTCTTTTGAGTAAAGATTGCTTACATAATTCTTCAAAATGTTTCTCTGATTCTCTTGTGCCCCTCATAACCATTCCCAGTGCAATGCCATTTATCAAAACCTTTGGGGCAAATTCTTCGGCCATCATTTTAGTAGTAGTTTCCAATATATTTTTGCTCAGAGAATAGCTGGTAAAGCTATCAGAATTTGGCTTGATAGTATGATCCAGAAGGTTAATTACATAACCTGGGACATCGTTATTAAAATGACCTTGTGATGCAAAAAATTTGGTTAGCAATAGTGGAGCCACAGAGTTAACAGAAATATTGTGCCCAAATGTGTCAGGAGTTATATTGTCGATGCTGTCATTAATGAAGCTGGAGGCGTTATTGATGAGCAGTGAGATGCGACCATGTTTCTCCGCGAGATTCTCAAAAAATGTTTTTATTGAACTTGGCATAGTAAAATCACAATGTTCAATCTCCATGACATTCTTATTTTTTAGCGCGAGTTCTCCTGCTTCTTGCCTCGATTTATTATAGTGAACGATAACAAACCAACCCCTCTTTAGCAAATACTCAGAGATGGCTTTGCCAATTCTGATACTACCACCGGTAATTAAGGCAATTTTTCTTTCGCTGTTTAACATTTTAGCTTCATTATCTGTCATTTAATGGTAATATTAACATACTCGGTGAACTTGAAGGATTGGTTCGTTATTATAAATATCCATAAAAAGCACTTAAATCTAGTAGACTGACTTTTTATAGCTATTTAAGACTTCTGAAACTTCTTCAAATTGACCTTCGTCTGTCGGTGTATTGCAGTCTTCAGTGACATTGCAGTATTCTTGCTAAAGATACAATAGAAGAGAGGATAATGGAACATAATACTGATACCCTTATAAATATTTTGCTGATCATTTTGAGTGCTGTGCTTGTTGTAGCTATATTCAAAAAGCTTAAGTTATCACCAGTCCTGGGCTATTTTGTAGCAGGCAGTATTATAGGTGAAAATGGTCAGGCTATCGTTTCGTCGAAAGAACTAGAGTTTTTTGGCGAGATAGGGGTGGTATTTCTGTTATTTGCGATCGGGCTCGAGCTCACTTTTGAGCGCTTAAAGGCAATGAGGAAGCACGTGTTTGGCTTCGGCTCAGCTCAGGTAATAATTACCGCTATTGCGATCTATACAGTTTCAAGGCTCTGCGGGATTGGCCATAGTGCGGCTATTATTATCGGGGGCGGTTTTGCATTATCCTCGACTGCTATCGTACTGCAGGTTATAGCTGAAAACAGGGAGCAATCCACCCAGGTCGGTAGATTATCTCTTGCTGTGTTATTAATGCAGGATTTTGCTGTAGTGCCTTTGCTTGTTATAGTCCCGATGTTATCGGGAGAAGGAGGGGCGTTAGTAAAATCTATGGGAGAGGCCCTTATCAAAGCCATCATGGTTTTAGTACTTATTTTTGTAGTGGGAAGGGCATTCCTAAGACCGGTCTTCCATAGCATAAGTTCTTCAAATTCAGCAAAAAGCAACGAGCTTTTTATGGCTACAACGCTTCTTATAGCGCTTGGCGCCGCGTGGGCTACAGATTACATGGGTCTATCGCTTGCACTGGGAGCTTTCGTTGCCGGGCTGCTTGTGGCTGAGACAGAGTTCCAGCTTCATGCAGAAGAATCTATTGCGCCGTTTAAAGCACTGCTACTTGGTCTATTCTTTATGACTGTCGGTATGACAATCAATTTGAAATTAGCATATGATAACCTAATGCTAATAGCATTGCTTTCATTGTCATTACTTGCGATTAAAGCCTTAATTATTTTTCTCCTCAGCGTTGCTTTCCGATTTTCAATTGGGGTGTCGATTCATTCGGGATTACTACTTGCACAGGGTGGTGAGTTCGCTTTCATTCTCTTTAGGCTTGCTGGAGAGAGGCATATAGTTGATGATAAAGTTTCGCAAATCTTGCTACTTGTTATTACTATTACGATGGCTCTTACACCTCTGCTTGGCTATATAGGGAAGCTAATATCAAGCAAGCTTGATGAGGCTAGTGAAGTTGATTATGAAAAAAATAATACAGAAATAGCAGATCTTAACAACCACGTGATAATTTTGGGTTTTGGCAGAGTAGGAAAGATGGTTGCAAGGTTGCTTGAGGCTGAAAATGTGCATTATATTGCAATTGATATTGACCCTGAGCATGTTGCTGAACAAAGAAAAGAAGGTTTTCCGGTTTATCTGGGTGATTCAAGTAGTATCAAGTTACTTAAGTCTGTCGGGATTGAAAGATGTAGCTCAGTAATTGTGGCAATGGAAAATAAAGTTACTCTGCTTAAATCTGCTCGCGCTATCAGCCATATGTATCCTTATCTACCAATCGTTGCAAGATCTGCTGACTTAAGCAGAGCCACGGATTATTATGATGCGGGAGTAAAAATTATTGTGCCTGAAACCTATGAAACTGGTCTACAGCTTGGTGGTGCAGTTTTGAAGTCAATTGGTGTGAGTGAGTTTGAGGTAAGTAGAATTAAAAACCAGTTTAGGGCTGGTAATTATATAAGATTACCGAAGCAAGAAGATGAAGAATATAGCAATTAGTTTTACTTTAATCATCAGTTTTATACTGTTTTCTTTCGGGGCGATGAGTGAGTCAACCGCAGATCCTTATTTTGTCGCCTTAAAATCAAAAGAGACTAACCTTAGAACTGGACCCAATATCAGATATCCAATCAAATATAAGCTGACTAGAAAATTTGAGCCATTAAAAGTGATAAATAAATTTGAACACTGGAGGCAAGTTGAGGATTCAAGTGGTGATAAAGGGTGGATTCATATCGGCAATCTAACTGCGAAGAAAATGGCCAAGACCCAATGTAATGCAAATATAAGCCTATATTCAAAGCCTGATACAACATCACAGATTGAAGCTTATGTAGGCAATGACGTTCTCTTTGTTGTGATTATTTGCAAGGGAGCCTGGTGTAAACTAGATAAAGATGGCACTCGAGGATGGATCGAGAAAAAATATTTATGGGGTGCGATAAGTGACCAATAATATCAAGTTCTTTAATTTTAAGAAAGAAGGAAAAGCAGTTCCTGGAGCCTTGTATTTAAATGAATACTATGCCTTGAATGAAAACATAGATATTATTGATTTAGCGCTTGATCCAAGGAAATTGAGCATAGATATGCTCCATCTGAGAGATAAACTCGAAGCAGAGCAAATAGAATTTTTAACTCCTGTGATTAACCCAGGTAAAGTGATTTGTGTAGGATTAAATTATGAAGATCATGTAAAAGAGCTAAGCCGTGAAACACTTCAATTTCCTACATTTTTCTCAAGGCACAATCACTCTTTCGTCCCTCATATGCAAAGCATATTAATGTCATCTTTATCTGAAAAATATGACTATGAGGCCGAGCTGGCTGTGATAATCGGCAAACCGGCTTATAAAATTAACCGAGCTGAGGCTCAAGATCATATTTGCGGATATTCTATTTTTAATGATGTAACGGTAAGGGATTATCAAGTCAGAACAAGTCAATGGTATTTGGGTAAAAATTTCTATCAAGCCGGATCATTCGGTCCATTTTTGGTCCCTGCGTCCAGTTTACCCTCAAACGGGGAAGGTTTGAAGATGGAGACCAAGGTAAATGAAATTATATTGCAAAGTGCCAATACTTCCGAGATGATATTTAAGCCTGATGAGTTGGTTTTTGAGTTGGCAAAAATCATGCCGCTCGAGAAAGGGGATGTAATAATCACCGGTACTCCTGGAGGAGTTGCAGTTTCAAGGACACCTAGAACTTATTTAAAAGATGGGGATATATGTACTATCTCGATTGAAAATGTGGGTCAACTTCAAAATAAATTTATCAGAGCAAGAATTAAATGAGTTTAACCCCGATAGTAAAAAACCGAGTATTTACAGTTTTTATCGTCTTTCTGGCTATTTTATCGCTTGCAGCAGCATATTTCTCTTATAACGCCATTACAAAGCCAGGATTTAATGGGTCTGATTCAACTTTAATTACCAAGCTCTTATTGATTGATTTGGTCCTAATTTTATTATTGATGTTAATAATCTCCAAAAAAATATATGATCACTGGCTTGACCAAGCTAGCAAGGGATCTTCTTCGAAATTACAAAAAAAGATAGTAATGTCTTTTATATTGATAGCTATCGTACCTACAATTCTGGTAGCAGTTTTTTCAACTTTATTTTTTAACTTTGGAATTCAATCGTGGTTTAATAATAAGATAAGTTCATCTTTGGAGAGGTCCGTAGAGATAGCCAAAATTTCTATTGATGAGCATCAAAAGCTTATAAAATCTGATGCTGAAGCTCTAGCTCAAAATATTGGATATATTTTATATCATTTCGACATGAATGACTCAGAAAGCTTAGGAAATTACTTAACCAAGCAAGCAAATGACAGATTGCTCGCTGAAGTGATTTTATTTAGTGATAGGCCTTTTGAAATCGTTGCAAAAAGTGCTTTTTCTTTATCTTTCGGCCCTGGTCTTATGCCTGTGGAATTGCTTGAAAGTCAAGGTCAAACAGTAATTATGCCTCTTGAAGATCGAGTGAGGGCTCTAGTTAAAATCAGTGATAATTTATATTTATTAGTAAGCCGTTTTATCGACCCTAAGCTAATAAGATACTTAGAAGATGCCCAAAGTACTACCGGTGAGTTTAACAATTTGAAGATCGAAATGGATAATATCCAGATCAAGTTTTCATTGGTTTTCATTATTGTCTCTATGATTTTAGTTACTATTTCTATTTTTGTAGGGGTTTATTATTCCTCGTATATTACTTCTCCAATAATGAGCTTAGTCAGGGCGACTAATAGAATTAGGGAGGGTGATTTTACTTTTAGGGTAGATGAGCGAAAAGAGAATGATGAAATTTCAACTTTAGCAAAATCTTTTAACCTAATGATTGAAAGAATCGAGAAGCAAAGAGATAAGCTTATCGATGCTAATACTCAAATCGATAATAGACGTATCTTTATTGAAACAGTTATTTCAGGTGTTTCTGCGGGTATTATAGTACTTGATAATAAATTTAAAGTTACTTTGCTAAACAAGCAGGCTCATAAGATACTTGGGTATCAAAAGAAGAACTTGGAAGGAAGGCATTTATCTAAGGTATCAAATGAGCTTGGGCAATTGGTAGAACAGATTTCATCTAAGGAGATGGTTCAAGGAGATTTGACTATTGAAAGAGATGGTAAGATGTCAATAATTCACGCAAAAGTAATAACAGAGTTGAAGCAAGATCAAATCATAGGATATATTGTCACGTTTGATGATATTACTGCTTTAGTTCGGGCTGAGAGGAGCGCTGCGTGGACTGATGTTGCCCGAAAAATTGCTCATGAAATAAAAAACCCCCTTACTCCGATTAACTTGGCAAATAATAGATTGGTATCTAAATTTGCGGAAGAGGTAAAAGATAAGGATAGCTTCATGAAATATACCGCAACTATTGCCAAGCATGTTATGGAAATAGGAAGTCTGATTGATGAATTCGTTAAATATGCAAGGATGCCTTCTCCTAAAATTTCAAATCATAATTTAGTTAAAATTGTCAAAGATTGCATTAATATTAGAAAAGAGGCAGAACTCAATATCGATAATATTTTTACTACTCAAAAAGATGAAATAATAGTAAAATGCGATAAGGTGCAAATCGGTCAGGTGATAACAAACTTGGTCAAAAATGCAGAGGAGGCTGTGTCATCTGAAGATAATGGCAGCCATGAAGGTAGAATAGAAGTAACTATAGAGGAAAAGAAAAAGAGTGCTATAATTACAGTCAAGGATAATGGACATGGCTTTGATAAAGATATATTCGATAAATTAACGATGCCATATGTAACGAATAAACCCGGAGGTAGTGGTCTGGGGCTTGCAATAGTTAAAAAAATACTTGATGATCACGGAGCAACTTTGGATTTCGGCAATAATGCTGATAAAGGGGCTTTCGTTAGGATAGTATTTCATACAGAGGACGTAAATGAAAAAAAATGACATTCTTGTAGTGGATGATGAAAAAGACATTAGGTCTTTAATATGCGATGCCTTGAATGACAATGCATATTCAACTAGAGAAGCAAGTAACAGTGATCAGATTCTTAAGAGACTGGAAGAGAAAGTTCCTGATTTAGTCATACTCGATATTTGGTTACAAGGCAGCGAGCTTGACGGACTTGGGGTGCTCGAGTTAATACAGAAACGCCATCCGAATCTCCCTGTCATAATGATCAGTGGACATGGAACGATTGAAACCGCGGTAAAATCTATAAAAATGGGTGCTTATGATTACCTTGAGAAGCCTTTTACCGAGGATAAGCTCTTGATTTTATCAAAGAGAGCTTGCGAGTCTGGAAGACTAAGACGAGAAAATTTAGAGCTTAAGTCAAAGGTTAGTGAAGCAAAAGAATTCATCGGTGAATCGGCGAAGATAAAAAATCTAAAGCTATTAGTGGAAAAAGTTGCTATTTCACAGAGTAGAGTGCTGCTTAAAGGCGAGCCGGGAACAGGGAAGAAGCTCCTTGCAGAGATGATCTATAGAAAGTCAAAAAGAGCCGAAGAGGCTTTCGTCATGTTCGATGCAACAGGGCTATCTGAAGATGAAGCTATGAAAGAGCTTTTCGGTAGTGACGACAATAGCTTGGGTCAAGCCAAAAAACTAGGACTTGTGGAACTTGCCCATAACGGGACTTTATTTGTAAAAGAAGTAGGAGAGTTATCACCCGCAGTGCAAAAAAAACTATTATATTTCTTGCAAGATCAAGTGTTTCAAAAGAAAGACAATCAAAAATCTGTTAAATTGGATGTCAGATTCATCGCTTCTACAAGTAAAGATTTGACTGAGCTTATCAAGCAAGGTAAGTTCCGTGAGGATTTATATTATAGACTAAATGTGGTGGAGCTTAATGTCCCTTCTCTCAGTGAGCGAAAAGAAGATATCCCGCTAATAGCAGACTATTATTTCGCATTTCTCAATAGGACCATGGGTATGGGTTATAAAAAGCTCTCTAAAGAGGCTTCGATTTTGATGCAGTCCTATAGTTGGCCAGGAAATATAAGGCAATTGAGAAATGTGATTGAGTGGATTTTGATTATGTCTCCTAAAAATGAGGACGTAGTAAAAACAGATATGCTTCCTCCTGATGTAAAGCCAATGCACAATGCTCCTGGAGCCAATCAAGCTACATTTGATGAGGGAACAAGGATGATGACGATGACTCTCAGAGATGCCAGAGAAATGTTTGAAAGTCAGTATCTGAAATCTCAATTAGAGAGATTCAGCGGCAATATAACTCAAATGGCTAATTACATTGGAATGGAAAGATCTGCACTTCACCGTAAACTTAAATCCCTGCAGATTTACAATGTTGCCGAATAGATTGCCACAAAAAGTTATCTTTGATTTTGACAATACTTTAGTCGATACTCAGCCTTCTATTCACAAGGCTTTTAATGATACTCTTGAAGCATTCGGACATCCTATATGGTCAGATGAAGAATTATCGAAAAAGATTAAATTCTCACCGCGCGACTTTCTACATAAAGTGATCGGCGTAGAAAATGAAGCCAAGGGGCGAGAAATATTCTTGGAAAAATACAAGACCCATAGCAAGGATTGTTTAAAGCCACTAGATTTAGCTCATGAATTAATTTCTTTTTTAAGTGAAAATCAAATAGAGCAATACATCATTAGTAATAAAAGAGGATTTTTACTGCGTCATGAAATTGAGAATATACTGAATTGGAGTCATTTTTTTGCTAAGGTCATTGGTTCGGAGGACTTTGAAAAAGATAAGCCTGATCCTGCAATTGTAGAATTTACAATTGGTCATCCTGCTGATAGAAATATTTGGTTCGTTGGTGATACTGATGTTGATGTTAAGTGCGCCAAACTATCCGGATGTTATGCTATACTTGTAAATAATAAGCCAGATGATGAATTTGAATATTTACCGGATATAAATTATCCAAATATAGAGATGTTTTTATCTGATTTAAGGAAAGTGAAAAATGCTTAGATTAACCGTTTTTATGATAATGATGATTTCTTTTAATGCTTTTGCTGAAAACGAGAGTGAAGTGAAGGAGGAGATTTTAGACGCAGATATAATTTCTATCTTGGGTAATGAAGATCCAGGGGAAGAAGTTCAGCTCAAAGATAATATAATAACAGATGATAAAAAAATTGAGCAAGAGCTAAGCAAGGAACTGCAAAATTTGAATGAAGCGCAAAAAGTCCCAGAGAAAAATGATAACCGGGTTAATTTCAAGAATGCAGCTCAAATTCGAATTT
>Ga0105050_10009495_pt1 | contig 10879 bp, 9 predicted proteins | sample FRY01_FD_78088 | JGI IMG/M metagenome (GOLD analysis project Ga0105050, IMG submission 78088) | Freshwater microbial communities from Lake Fryxell liftoff mats and glacier meltwater in Antarctica - FRY-01 | ecosystem: Environmental > Aquatic > Freshwater > Ice > Glacier meltwater ... | reverse complement strand
AGCGGTCTGCGGGGACAGATGTTTGGTCCTTTCCCACGAACCAAATTAGAGCAGTCCCTCTCATTGTGGCGCATACGCACTTGGATGCTTCCAAGTTTAGCGCCTACTTGACAACGGCCCCGGATCCTAATTTCGAACGGCCGACTTCACCCAGTTGGGTGGCTATCAGAACAACCTTTGCCGCCGGTGAACACCGTTTTGACACCAGCTCCCAAGGTGACTCCATGATCTTGTCATCGATTGGTCGCTCGGCTGTCAATTGGCGGGGCGACCTACGGCTTCTTTTCCTCGCCCTTCTGCGACCAGTTACGCATGTCGGATTATTGTGGCTGCTTGCGTGCGGATTTCTATGGTTCCGCGGGGCAATGTTGAAGGCTAATTCAACCCAGTCCAGTTCACCATCCACGAAGCGTCAACCTCAAGGGCATATTGCCGGACTGGATCAGATGCGCGGCATCGCAATCCTGATGGTGATTACCTTCCATTTTCTCTATGCGACGTTTCACTACGGAGCGTTGGGTTGGAATGGCGTATTTCCAAATCTGAACCACTCAGCAACCTTCCTGTTGGTATCTCCATTGACTTTTGGATTCGGTGGAGTGGGGTTGTTTTTTGCGATTAGTGGATTTTGCATTCATCTAAGTTACGAGAAAACGAAAGTACAAGGGTGGGGGGCCTTCTTTCGGCGGCGTTTCTTTCGAATCTACCCTACATATCTAATTGCACTCGTGGTGTTTGCATTCTTCTATCCGCCAACTCGCTACACCCTTACCAGCCTAGCCAACTTTAAACAGTTCTACTCGGAAGTCTTCCTGTGTTTCAATCTGCATCCTTCGACCAGATGGCCAGTCAACGGGTCGTTCTGGAGTGTTTCAGTCGAAATGCAACTCTATCTCTTGTTTCCATTCGTCTATTGGCTCTCTCGCCAGCTCGGATGGAGTACGGTACTTACGTTGTGTTTCGTTTCAGAAACGGCAGCTATTTGGAGTGGTTGGCTGTTTGACGCAGAGCCACCATTCTGGATAACGAACGGTCCGTTCCACTACTTGTTCAGTTGGACCATCGGTGCCAAACTCGCAGACGACTACATACATAATCGACCATTATGCCTGCATTGGGTACCGCTCCCGTTTTGGCTGGCACTCTTGACACTATCTCTAACATTCAAACCGCTGTCAGAAATCAACTTTATGTGCTTCTCGCTCACTGGAGTTGCATTGATTGCTCGGCTGATCACGGAGCAACTCGTATGGGATTCGCAAAGTAGATTCGGACGGCATCTCGCGTGGTTGGGTGTCAGCAGTTATAGCCTCTACCTCTTTCATCAGCCAATTTTGGACACTGTCGCTGGCACGATAGTTCGGCTCAGTGATCATACTGCTTTTAAATACCAGCTTGGACTAATTGGTTGCGTTGCTGCGTACCCGCTGATTCTGGCCGTCGGCTGGTTTTCATACAGATACCTTGAGTTGCCGAGTATCGCAGCAGGGAAGTGGACCAACAGTCGGGTCCGGCAATGCTCAACAGCCCTACGTTAGTCAATCTGTGTTCAGAAGTGCTGCATTAAGCTCGAAACTTGCCGCTGCGATGATCGCTGCACGTTACATGTTGAATGCCACCAAAGCACAAACGCCTTTTAGCCTTCTATTTTTGGGCCATTGATTGCTCGTCCCACAACCTATGAAAAACCGTCCAAAAATTTCTGTCGTAACTCCATCGTATAATCAAGCAGCGTTTCTCGAGCAGACAATTCTGTCGGTACTTGAACAGGATTATGACAACGTTGAGTACATCATTATTGACGGTGGCAGTAACGACGGATCGGTCGACATCATTCGCCGGTATTCCGATCAGTTGTCCTATTGGGTCTCGGCGCCGGACGGGGGCCAAAGTGAGGCGATCAACAAAGGTTTTGAACACGCCACTGGAGATATCTATTGTTGGCTTAACAGCGACGATTACTTTGAACGTGGAGCTCTATGTATGGTAGCCAAACATTTTAGCAGCAATCCTGAATGGCGAGTACTAAACGGCGGGTGCAGAATAATTGACGAAAGGTATCCGGATCATCAATACACACGCTCGCTGAGTGTCGCAGCAAAAGACGCGTTAGACGAGTGGACCCAACATTGGTTTGCGCAACCATCGACGTTCTGGTCGCGAGATCTTTGGCAACAAGTGGGACCGGTCAGGAATGACCTCCATTTTGTTATGGATATAGAGTTGTGGAAGCGTTTTCTATTGCACACCAGCATACACGGCGTCACTGATGTTCTGGCGACTTGCCGAATGCATGACTCGGCAAAGTGTGCCAGTTCTTATACACAAGTGATTTCGGAGATGTTTGTGCTTCTGTTCGATGAATATCCGGATGTGAACAACGAATTTAAGGAGAAGGTCCTGCGACAAGTGAAGGAGGTCGCAGCGGGGAGCGAGCGTGCACTGGCGGCGAATAGAGAATTGGCGAGTAAATTATCGCTGGAGTCCAGCTTGCGAGGTGCGCTTCAATCGGAAGCAACCGCATTGCGCGACAGTCGCTGGCTGGCAATGGGGAGTACGCTCAAGAACATGTTTTGGCGACGCTGAATTTTTACGAACCCAACTATCCAAACTTTCGCGACAACCGACGTGTTCAATCTCACCGTTCAATCTTGTGTCAATTTGCAAAGCGGCGCTTGGACAGATCCTAGAATAGTCTCAGAAGAACACCTCATGAATTTGATATCTCGTATTAAAAGCCAAATACGGCAGTTTTCCGGGACGAAAGAAGCGTGGCTTGACTACTGTTTTTTCCAGAAACTGATGCTGTCGCACCCTTCAGATAAATGGACAAGTCATTCTTTTGGTCCTCACTACTTCAGGCATTTTTTGCCGCGTCGACTAAAGACGACAAAGATCCTTGAGATTGGAGTCGGTGGCTACATGGATCAAACCCGAGGTTACAGTGAGCCAACAGCTGGTGGTCATTCCCTTCGCTTTTGGAAAGCGTTCTTTCCCAACGCTCAAGTCTTCGCAATCGATATTGAAGATAAGAGCCCATTGGCAGAATCACGCATTCGCATCCTGCAGGGGAGCCAAACGGATGTAACATTCCTGGAGAAGGTTGTCGAAGAGAGTGGCGGTTTCGACATCATTATCGACGACGGAAGTCATGTAAACAGTCATGTTATTGAAACATTCAAGTTTCTTTTCCCAGCACTTGCCGAAGACGGCCTCTATGTTGTCGAAGACACCCAAACCAGTTATTGGCCCGAGGGTTACGGTGGAAACATCTACGACCTCAACACTGATGAAACAATGATGGGATTCTTCAAATCACTCGTTGATGGTTTAAATCATGTAGAGTTTCTTCGACCCGGATATGAGCCAACTTATTTTGACAAACATATCCTCGCAATGGCCTTCTACCACAATCTCGTGTTCATCGAAAAGGGCGATAACTCAGAGCCGAGTAATATGGTTGTAGATCACAAACTTGCGTAATCCTGTTTTGTTATTCATCGGCGATGGTCAGAGCTATCGAACAGACCTGCCTCGCATGACTTCACACGCCAGATGTATAAAGTCCCGCAGTCGTTGGATCACTGGTAAACATGAATGAGAACATGAAAACGCTTCCGGGATCCGGTTATCGCATTGAAATCGACAGCTGGATCGGTCGGCTTGGTAATCAGTTGATGCAAATCACTGCTGGGATTAATCTCGCCAGGCAAACACAGTCAGTTCTGAAATTCCCAAAGCACTCGTTGATCAAACAGAATCACTTTGATTTCAGGCAACCACGTAGCAGAGCAACTGGACCGATGGTTCGCGGCAATTTTTTCATGCAGCAGGACTGCTACCAGTTCCCAATAAAGCAAGACTCGGTACGTCGCAAGATATGCCAGGATTTCCTGTATGAGCATGTCGCGAAAAGGCAATGGACTACCGCTTTCCTGAGATGGTTTCAAAAAAATCAATGTGAGGTAGACGATGAGACACTTGTAATCAACATGAGAAGCGGGAAAGACATTTTCCGAGAGAACCCGCCTGAAGATTGTCGCCACTACCTTCAGCCACCATTGTCGTTCTATAAATACATTATTGAATCCCACGGCTACAAAAAGTGCGTTATCGTCACTGAGGGTGACCGCCGAAATCCAGTGATTCCCGCACTCCTGTCGTGGAATAGGGACATTGAACTTCTTCCACATGTCAGCGTTCAAGACGACATTGCCACTATCTTGAACGCCAAACATCTTGTCACTGCACATTCTAGCTTCAGTTGGTGCCTTGCGTTGATGTCGAAGAATCTGCGTGTGCTTCACCAGCCCTTTACCTGCCAGATTCGTGGGATTAGCGACTACGAAATAAATACATATGACTTCAGCGACTATTTCGCTGCGGGCGAATGGTGCTCCACAGCGAATCAGCTGGCATATATGATCAGTCATCCCCTCGAGAAAGTCAGTCGCGAAGACAAGCCATTTGATCCGAATGAGCTTTCGTCTGCCCTTTAGTTTGACGCCGCCCCTGATGTGCCGACCAATTGTGTGATCACCTGCAGAGGATGGTGCAATCAGTGGAATCCCGTGCGGTAGGCTGCCACAGGCGTGCGTTATCTCGGGTTATCGTGTGAAATTTGACGAACGAAACAGTTATGATATTCAAACAACTTTTTAAAAAACTAAGCCGAGAAATAGCGACTTCAGATCATTCGGCAGATCCACAATTTCATTTATCAAGACTGAACCGACATCAACTCGCATCACTTGATCAGGCATACCGGGACATTGATCCATATCCGGGTTTCAGCAAATACCTCAATGCAGCCGAATACATCCCCATGGCTCTATGCCATGTTGAACTGGCAGGATTGATGGGGCACCAGCCCGTTTCGCTTCTGGATATTGGCACTGGGGCTGGTTACTTTCCATTTGTTTGTTCGAATCTCGGCCACAATGTGATGGCGATGGACGTTCCTTCCCATGACTTCTATATCGAAATGACTACGCTGCTCGGGGTCAATCGCATCGAACATCGAATTGAAGCATTCCAGCCGCTCCCGAATCTGGGAAAGAAATTCGACTTCGTAACAGCATTCGCGATCTGCTTCAATGGACACGCAACAGACTCGCTTTGGGGGCCTGATGAATGGGCATATTTCCTTCGTGACCTCAGGGACAATCACACCAATCCAGGAGCGACATTGTTTTTCAAGCTGAATCAGGAGCCTGGCGGCCAGTTGTTTTCCGATGAGCTTAGGCCATTCTTTGAATCCCAAGGTGCCGCCATCGATCTCGATATGGTGCGGTTAACAGTTTGAATCTTTGATGAAGTGGTTCCCCTCATTACGTCGTCGAAAGCCCCACGTCCTGCTGTTGTTGGACGTGCCAAACTGGGCATTTGATAATTCAGCTAAGCAAATTGCCCAGCATCTGTCAGGGGAATTCGATTTTTCATTTCAGTACGTTCATCACAACTCGCCATCACGCCTGAATCCGAAAAAGTTTGACCTGCTGTATGTCTTCTTCTGGGGGGAGACTTTTCATCAGCAGTTCGGCTTCTCACCGTCACGGACAATGAAGGAAGTTTCGAGTCATCGCTGGGTGGACGACGAACGATTTGGACCATGCACTGCACCGGAAATGGTTAGCCGATTCTTGGGTGATGCTGAAACCTTGCTTTGCACCTCGAAACGACTCCAGAACATTGTTATCCCGCACCATCGGAGGGCGTTTCACACTCCCAATGGTATCGACACAGAACTGTTTTTTCGAAAGTCCGACCGCTGCGAGTTGCTAACATTCGGATGGGCTGGCAACGCATCAGACCCACTGAAAGGCCTTGATGACATTCTCTTGCCGGCCTGTGGATCAAAGTTCAAATTAAGCATAGCACCTGGACAGATCTCTCACTCAAAAATGAATGCCTTCTACAACCAACTGGATGTATTCGCTGTGGCATCCAGACATGAGGGGGAACCACTGACACTTGTTGAGGCGATGGCGGCTGGATGTTTTCCCGTGTGTTATAATGTTGGAATCGTGCCGGAACTGATAACGCATGGTGAGAACGGATTGATTCTTCAGGAACGATCACCAGAGGCATTTCGAAAAGCATTCACCTGGTGCCAGGATCACCCTGAAATCGTCCGCGGAGCGGGACAAGCGAACGCCATCAAAATAGCGAAAGAAAGAAACTGGGTGACGATAGTTGACTACTTCCGTAAAGCCTTTAACGACACTATTGAGTATGCAAACGGGGAAGGAACCCGAAACAAATGACGCTCGCTGTCAACATTTGTGCGTACGACAGCGTTGAGTGCCATGGTGGTCCGCATGTTTGGGTCACTCGAATTGCTTCCGCTTTGAAGAAACTGAATGTCGATGTTCGTGTAACACTGCTGTCCTGGGATATCCCAGAGCAGGGGTTTGCTTACACCGCCCTGCAACAGCAAGGTGTTGAGGTGGCGACAAAACGGCTAACGGAAACCTCGGAAGATGTACGGTGGCTGCTTCAGCAGGTAGAGCATTCGGCTCCCGACGTGTTTGTCGTGAACAATGTTATTCCGGCCTACTACACCACGCGCTATTTAAAAGAATCAAAGATCGCGACAGTAGGTGTTATTCGGTCGGATGTCGAATTCTACGATCGGATTACCCAGCGTTTCGCGGTAGCTCCAGGGGTTGACCAGGTTTCAGGGCTGGTGTTTGTCTCAAGTTTTCTGAAAGGCCGTTTTTCCGCCACAAGACCGGAATTCCCTGCATGTGTCATCCCATCGGGCACGACCCTTCCGGAAGAACCAAATTTAGCAGCAAATGGGCCGCTTGAGATCGCTTACGTCGGACGTCTTGTCGAAGAGGCAAAACAGATCACTAAATTAGCTCACGCATTTGTGAACCTCGTAAAACGAGTTCCAAATATCCGCGTGACGCTCTATGGAGACGGCGACCGCCGTGCGAGTATTGAGCAGATTATTGTAGCGTCAGAATGCCGCCATGTTCGTCTGGCTGGTCACCTGCCGGACACGGAACTGCGAGGAGAACTTCTGAAGACACATGTACTCGTTCTGCTTTCGGACTTCGAAGGATCACCTATGGCCGTGATGGACGGGATGGCCTGTGGGTGTGTTCCGGTATGTCTTGATATTCGTAGCGGAATTCCCGACCTCGTTCAGCACGAAGTCACCGGTCTGATTGTTAAGGACCGTGACGAAGACTTTTTCGCAGCGATTCAACGACTGGAGGAAGATCGCGTTACGTTACGCCGACTCTCGATCAACGCCCAAGAATTCTCAGCGAAGTACCTATCCATCAAGGCGTGCAGTCAAAAGTATCTTGAGTTTTTTGAATCGATCGGAGCAACGACCACTAAGCCCAAATTCCGCACGCCAAATACAGTGGAACTGCCATCGTTCGATCCGATTTTCGCGTCTGAGGACACTCGGGGTAGTTCTCGTCCCCTCCAGCAGGAATGGCAGGACACAATACGACAAAAACTCGGAAAGCTTTATCGCCGATTCAGAAACCCGAGAAGTGGCGCGACCGGATCTGATCGCGCGGAGGCTTAGTTGGGAACAACCTGCATCATCAGGGGCCATAAGCCACTTATCAGCGAAACGTTTCTTGACGCACATGCCAATCGGCTAAGCGGTGAGAAGGTCGTACTGCAAAACTATTTCCCTGAATACACACACAACGGTCGCGCCCTCCGGTATTTCTACAGTCGTCGGCCAAAACTTCGCAAACTGCTACGGCTGTTGCCCGTGTTTCTTTATGACAAATGGGTTTCAGCACATGAACAATCTGATGCCAGAACTCTGGACTTCATGACAGGCTTCTTTGAAAAGCACAACGTAGATGTGATTTTGGCCGAATACGGATTCAACGGTGCCGATATCACTCCTGTTGCCAAAGAACTCGGTATTCCTCTGGTCGTTCATTTTCATGGGCATGATGCTCATCGCCAACCGGATCTCGAACCTTACCGAGATCGTTACGCGGCAATGTTTGCCTATGCTGACGCGATGGTCAGTGTGTCTCATTTCATGACAGAAACGCTGATTGCCATGGGGGCTGATCCTGAGAAGATTACCTACAACCCATACGGTGCTCGGGAGTACTTCTATGACGTTCGGCCGAGCTACGACAGCTGCACACTTGTTGCGATTGGACGTTTTGCGGACATCAAAGCACCGTACCTGACCTTGATGGCTTTTCGCGATGTATTGGTGGAAGTTCCTCAGGCAAGGCTGATTATGATTGGTGATGGTCCGCTGCTGGAAACGTGCAAAAGCCTGGCCGCGACTTGGGAAATCGAAGATTCTGTCACATTCACGGGAGCTCTAACTCATGACGAGGCTTTGCCTCTACTGAACCAAGCATGTGCGTTTGTGCAGCATTCCGTCACGACCAGTTATGGCGATGCAGAAGGAATGCCCAATTCGATTTTAGAAGCAGGAGCCGCGGCGCTGCCAGTCATTTCCACCCGACATGCTGGTATTGCCACTTCGGTGATTGATGGGACGACAGGGTTTCTGGTGGAAGAACGTGATGTCGATGGTATGGCGAACCGTATGGCAGAACTGCTGAAGGATCCGGTTTGTTGCCGAACAATGGGGCAGGCCGCTCGCGACCATGTCCGGCAGAATTACAACATTGGTCAACACATCGGCAGGTTGCAGCAACTCATCGACAAAGCTCGTAATTCAGGCCGGCGACTGGAGGGAGCACAGAGTTGACGAGTATACGACAATCGAGTTGTCGGGCGATCTCTCAGCAAATTGGTCGTTTCGTGATGCCCGCCAGCAAGTCATTTACGGTGGTTGCCGAGGACTGCTGGGCGGGCATGCTCTACCGATTTTTGTATCGGCCTTATATGACTCCTTTCGCGGGCACTTGGATTGACCCTACCACGTATCTCGACTTCTTGGAAACGCTGCATTTACAGCCCCAGTATGAACTTGAGTTCTATCGGGATGACCGGTTCGCATATCCCACGGCGTTTTTTGGCCCCGCTCGTGTAGGGTTCATGCATGCCGAAACTCGTATGATTGCTCAGCAGTCATGGACTCGACGAATGGCGAGATGCAAACTTGCGCAGTCGCATGTGAAGATTGACTTTCGTAAGGAAGGATTCGGAGAACATGATATTAAGCGATGGAACAAACTGAAACTCCCCCGTTCAGTTGCGTTTATTGATCAAGCGATCGCAGATGAGTTTCCGGTCGTCCACAACAAACTGATTGTCGATTGCGACACAGAATTCTTCGCAACGTTAAAGAAGTCGCTTTCGACATTCTGTTGGTGGCGATGGCTGAAGAGTAATGGAGGACCCACGCACCTGACAGCAGTCGATCTGTATCTCAACCGCTGGCTCTTGGAAGAATTACAAAGAATCACTGGGTGAGGCAGTCATTGAAATGACATTAGGTGAAGATAAGAATCGCAATTCTGCGTAGGTCGACAATGTTTGTTTGCTGATCCGTGATCCGTTTTGCTACCAGGTGATCACGCCACCTCGCCTGTTTTTGTGACTTCACCTTCGCAATGAGGCCAACTGGTGGCATGTAGCAAGGCATGCAGCAGGTATCGATCCGAATTTGAAATGAGGAATTTACTCTCGAGATATCACAAGCGTTTGTGGCGTGGATCACGCAATCTAGTTAACGTGACTCGGCGATTGCTGCTGAAACATGTCATTCCTTCTGAACGTTTCTGTATCGTATCTGACAATTGCTGGGGCGGTGAAATTTACCGGCTACTGGGCCTTGAATACGCTTCACCCTTTGTCGGACTGTGGATCTCCCCGGCAACATATCTGCATCTGCTTGAAAATATTGAAAACTCGTTGACACATGAACTCAAATTCTACGACGATCCGGCCTTTAATTACCCCAAGGCGATTTTGAACGGGACCGGAATCGGATTCATGCATTATGGATCTGAGGAAGAGGCAAAAGAAAAATTCATCCGGCGATTAGCTCGATTTGACTTGGATAAAATGTTCGTGAAAGTGGATTTTCGCGACCCGTCCTATGTGCCTGATGACATCACACGCTGGAATCATCTGGCGCTGCCGAAATCTGTTGCATTCGTCGGAAATAAATCGCAGCTTTCTAGTGTTCATCACGCCGTGTATTTGGGTAGCGATACCGATTACTATTACACGCTGAAAACGTCGCTCGTTAGCTACTGCTGGTGGAAGGCTCTGCGGGAAGTGCAGCCTCGACCTCTTACCTTTTTCGAATCGGCCGTCAACCGAATCGTGATCAACGATGCACTACCGAAAGCACCAGCGTGAACAGCATGAGTCAAATACCGCTCAACGACTTGTCCGCGTCAATGCTACCGTTATTGGATGAAATCCAGAATGCAGTATCAAGAGTCGTGGCATCAGGGTGGTTCCTGAATGGCACGCAAGTTAAAGCGTTTGAACATGCGTTCGCAGAATACAATACCACCGAGTTTTCAGTGTCGGTGGCAAACGGCACGGATGCACTGGAGATCGCGTTGCGTGCAGTTGGTGTTGGTTCAGGCGACGAAGTTGTCACGGTCGCAAATGCCGGGGGGTATAGCACGACGGCAATTCTGGCCATCGGAGCAACACCTGTTTACGCTGATGTCGATGAATACTCACTGTTAGTTGATAGTGACTCCGTATTACGATGCATGTCACCCCGAACTCGAGCCGTCGTAATTACGCATCTCTATGGACGAATCGCAAATGTCGATGCCATTCAACAGTTGATTGGCTCAAAAGTACCGGTCGTCGAAGATTGTGCACAAGCACATGGTGGAAAGTTGGGTCAGCGGCGAGTCGGAGGACTTGGGGCAGCCTCTGCATTCAGCTTTTATCCGACAAAAAATCTAGGCGGATGCGGGGATGCCGGAATGGT
>Ga0105050_10009487_pt1 | contig 10885 bp, 2 predicted proteins | sample FRY01_FD_78088 | JGI IMG/M metagenome (GOLD analysis project Ga0105050, IMG submission 78088) | Freshwater microbial communities from Lake Fryxell liftoff mats and glacier meltwater in Antarctica - FRY-01 | ecosystem: Environmental > Aquatic > Freshwater > Ice > Glacier meltwater ... | reverse complement strand
TGCTTGATCAACTGACGGTACATTCAGGTCGTGCAGCACTTTTGCCATCTCGATGCCTTGTGGTGCAAAGCAGTGCAACTCTCTGAGTTCCACCTCTATCCCACCGTTGGCACCTACCTTCCCAGGTGCCGCGACAGACTCTTGCTCTTGAGGAACATTCAGGATTTCATTGTTTACGGAAACGTCAACCTCACTGGTCTCGCCTTGCGGGAGCGCTGGGGGTTTGATCTTCAGAAGCGCTTTATGTGGAATGCTCCATAGCTTTATCACGCCGTCGCCGCCTCCGCTGCAAAAAACGGCGTTGCCATCGCTAAGGTGAGCTGCAGTGTGGAGCACAAAGACGGGCGCATTGTGAGCCTTGACAGTGCTCACAAGCCGTGCGTCCTTCCACATGTAGAGAAATCCTTCCTGGTTTCCTGTGATGGCATAGCCGTTGCTGAAGGTACAACTCAATTGAATCGACATGACACCTTTCGAAGACAGATCTGCATTCTTCGCTATAAGTTTCCCGGCGACTAGGCCCCAGAATCGCACATGCTTTACTCCGCATGTGACTAAGCACTGGGGCTCGCCTGGAGGAGACTGCAAGTCGTTGCTTGCTATTGCAAGCGTGGCATTCATGCTGCCTGCTACCACCGACAAGACCACTCGCCGCTGCCAGTCCCACACGGTCAAAGAGTGCTCGAGATTGTCGCTCACTGTCACCAAAAGTGTGCCTTGCTCGGCAAATGACATGACAAGGATGCCCTTGGCATCCGTGGCTTGAAAGCATACAATCTGTTTCAAGGAGCGCTGTGTCCGGCCCTCGAAGCTGCGAGGCTCCTGCCTTTGGCTGTCCCAGACACAGATCAAGGGCGTTGTGCCGGTCTGACCGCTGGCAAAAAGGCGTCCGATAGGGTGCGGCGCTACACATGATATGTCCTCGCTGTGCCCCATAAAGAATCGCTGAAGGCCGTGCTCACGATCTTGCACCACAACCAGTTTGGCCGTGTAATACACAGCATGGAAGGAGGAATTAAAGCATGCATTGCCATGCCGGTCGTGCCCACGGCAACCATGGACTGCTTCTAGCTCTAGCTCCTGATTCGGCACCGCGTACATTGAGTCATGGGGCTGCCAGCTCAGCTGCCTGCCATCTTGCCACATATTTGGTGCGAAGACACCGGCGTGGAAAGGCTTGAACAGTTGCAAATCATGATTCTCTTCCTCCCCACCATCCGCAGCAACTGTCTTGACGTGCTCCAATTGGGACGACCTGAGCAGCTGTGCTACGTCGCGGTGCACGTCAGTCGGAACAAGCTTAACCTTCCACTCTAAGATGCACATATCAGAACTGCAAATGCTCAATAACACCGAATCATCAAAGGTGAATTTAATGTTGGTGATTGGTCCTGCATGTGCTTCGAAACGCTGATTCAGTCCTTGCTCCAACGAGGGATATCGAAACAGCCGCACACTGCCAAAGTGGTCGGCAGTGGCCAAGAGTGCGCCATTATGCGACCTGTCAACAGCAGTGATCTCTGACACATCGGCGTAGGTGTGACAAGCACCTTGCGAGGCCCATGTCATGGGGCAGTTTGCACTAGACCAGGCTACATCGTTTAGTTTGTGTGCTGCCTCTATTGGCTCTATGCCACCCTTGTGCATCAAGGTGATGTTCCAGAAGAGCAATTCCTCGGACGCATCATTGGAGCGAAGGCGTACGCTATCGCACGCCCAGTCTATCTGTCGCACCACCTCGCGGTGTCCTCGACACACACCCCACCGGTTGTAGTTGGTTTTGACAAGGTATATATCCAGCACATTGTCTGTGGACGCAACAGCCAAGTATTGCCCATCTGGCGAGTACTTTACGTCCGTCACCAGACACCGTCGATATGTCAAGTGTGTCACGAATGATTCCTTGTAGTCTCGACCTCTGCGCATAGCAGCAGCATCCAAGATGACCACGCCTCCCTCTGTGAGCGCTACAGCCAAATGCGCATTGGCGCCCACGTTGTAGTCGATGGCACTTGCTGCATGGCCGACGCTGATTGAGGCGATGAGCTGGTGGATCGTGGCATCCCAGAGCCTGACAACACCATCGTGGCCAACGGTGGAAAACTCGGCCAATTCGGCGTGCGCGCACAGGCCAGTCAACCCCGTTCCCGAGTGTGCCCGCACCACTGGCTGGAGAGTGTGATGCAAGACTTTGATATCTCGGGGATTGCGAACGTCGATTTCAACTTGCACCACCTCGTTGCCTCCCGTGCCCACGCCCACACGCAGCCAGCCTTCTCCAGCACTGCAATGGGCCAGCGCCCGGACACTAACACTTGCGCTCATCAATGCTGGTCGTATTTGCAAGCGTGCGATGTCAAGCTGATACAACTTGGTGAGCGCTGCTGCCGACATGTCATAGGCACTGATGCATATCATGCCATCCTTGCCACCACTCAAGACAAGCTCAGGCGGCGTATCAGGTGTACCTGAGGCACTCTCAGGTATGCTGAGGGAGAAAACAGGGCCTCGGTGCGCGTTGCGCAGATTGAAACACAACATGCGGTCTTTCCAGACGTATATGCTACCATCCTCGGTGCCAGTGAGCGTGACAAGCTCCTCATTCTGGAAAAAGGTCGCGACACACAGCATTGTCTGTACGTGACCCTTGTTTCCAAAGATGCCACCACGCCCCAAGAGCGCCGGCTTTTTGTCGTCGAGGCGCCAGAACTTTATGTGACTGACTCCCACTGACACAAATATCCCATGGACTGGCGAATGCACGGCCAAAATTGCATTCATGTCTCCATGCGAACTGCACACGAGCTTTTGCGAATTCACGTCCCAGACTGCGAGGTGATGCTCAGTATCGCTACCGACCGACACTACCCAGTCTGTGCCCATGAAACATAGTGCCGCCACATCACACATGTGAAATCCCTGGAGGCCAGCAGACTGAGTGGGCGTGTCTTGGGATTGGCTAGACACGTGCCAGATGCAGATGGTCCCGCGCTGCCCAAACTCGCCTGTGGCAAACAGACAGGAGCTAGATCCATGCGGGCATGGTTGCTTAGCCATGGCTCCAATTTGGTCCTTGTGCCCTGCCATGAAGCGCTGTGTATTCGATGGCACATGCTGTACCACGCCCACAGCCCCCGCACTATAAACCAAGTGTTGTGCGTCTAAAAAAAACAAGTTATTACCGCCCGACCATCCTTGGTATCCGTGCACGTGCTGCAATGTGAGCATTTGCGTGTGTGCGGGCTGGTGTTGCGCGTCAACATCTAATGCATCGTGCAGCTGACTGTCATGTGGTATAAGACATGGTCGCATTGCCTCCCAGACCTGCATTGCCTCTTGATCGAGCTGCGTTGCCTCTTGAGCCTGAATGCCCTCTGCTACTTCACGTGCCACCACTTTCATGTGTGCAGTGGGCGCATAATTAAGGAGTTTGGAACCTTTGTGCTGGGACCAATCGGAGGGTGCACACACAACGCCAAGCCAGGGCTTGATACCCATGAAGTCATCGTCATCATCGTCTTCGCTGCCGAGCAACACCTCGAGATCGCCCACCAACTTGGGAAACTTGCGGTTGATGACGCCAGTCTCGAAAAGCTTTCCGAGCCTCTCTAGCATCGTGCTAGCTGTCGGCTCGATATTCCAGCCCTGTTCGTGCGGTAACAAGCAGATATCAAAGACGAGAGATCCAGCCCGTATGGCAAACAGTTGAAAACGCTCTTCTCCCACTTTTAACAGCTGCGATAATCCAGTACTGATCTCCTTCCATGCAGTGGCAGCGAGCGAGGAAGACACAGCCATATCAGGGCGCTCGTCCAGTGTTATCCGAACTAGCAAGCCTTGCTGCCGTACGAGACTGCTTCTGGCGATGAGGGCGCGCACTTCTGTATCGTCTTGCTTGACGACGCGGTGTAGCGTATCTGCAGGCTTCCATTGAATAATGCACATGTCTTTGCTGCCCACTGACACCATGCCGTGGTCTTGATGCAGCAACCGTACCGAGGCAGGCACTGAAGCATGGCCCTTTAAGCGCCGTGCTGCAGCTATGCCGCGGCATGGGAAGTTGTAGAGCAAGACATCCTTATCCTCCCACGCCAGCAACAGGTGCTTGTCGCGCGAAGCAAAGGCTGAAGTGCGAGAGTGCTGGTCGTGGCGATTGGGATCATAAATGCCCTCGACTGGCCAGCCCAGCGCGCTCGTCCAGCTGGCCCACACGACATCGGCCATACTTGCAGCATCGCCTATCAGTTGCGGATTCATGTCACCCTCGGGCGTTTGCATGCGCCAGTAGAGCAGCTGCATGTCGACGCCTGTGCTTTGCATCATGCTGCAGTCCTCAGAAAAGTCAATAGACCGAATGTTGCATTTGTGTGCTGCGAGCGTTTTGACCTTTTCGTAACTGTTTAACCCGTCGTCGTCCTGCACTTTGAAAATCGACACCTTACCACCAAGGCAGGCAGCCAGAAGGTGCAAACCATCAGGGCTGTAGCGCAGAATACTGACTGCCTTAGCGCCTGTCGTGCTCAATTTCATGGCCTCGTCATTTTCATTCTTGAGAAACAACTTTTCGCAATCCCAGTTCATGGCAGCAGCAGCTGCGATGGCGCTTGCATCAAAAATCCAGACTTCACCATTCTCGAAACCCACACTGAGATGCTCGCCATCTGGGCTGTAATGCACAGCCGTAGCCGTCAAGCGATGGTCATCATACGGCATCAACTGCATTGCGCGCAAACACTTTCGAGCAAGTGTATCCCAGATTCTGAGGGTCGAGTCCCACGCAACCGTGACAAACTCATGTCGCAGCGGATGTACATCCATGCCGTAGATACTCCCTTGGGTGTGGGCCTGAACAACGACCATGCTGCAATCCGGAGCGCGCGGCACTTTGGCAGTGGTCTCCAGGGCGAATTGGTACATCTCATTCATACAGGTGCCCACATAGATGCGGTCATTGCTGGCAGCGATTCCGCGGACGGGAAATTTGCGCGAACTAAACGGCGTCTGCATATTGCGTGTCTTTTCCTCCAGGTCTATGGTCCACACAGCAGCCACCCCTGTGGACATGTGCGCATCCCACCGCCGCACCTTGCCATCCGCTCCACCCGTCAACGCGTAGGTACCACAGTCCTGATCGCCTTGTCGTGGGACTACAATGACGGTTACGGGCCCTTCGTGCGCCTTCTTCTCAACCGTTATGAGTCGCCCCTTTTCATTCCAGAGGTAGAGAGAACCATCATGGCAGCCAGTCACAGTGGTGCATGTAGCACGTCCATCACGTCGCACTTTCATGAACCCTATGCTCAGAAAGGTCTGGAGCGAGCCCTTCTTGTTCAAGTCAGCCAACGACACCTCGAATGTTGTGCCGACCATCGTCCAGAACTTGAGATGCCGCACACCTGCCGTAATGATCGCCGAGGTGATGGGATCAAAGCGCACGGCCATCACAGGATTGACACCAGTTTTGCAGCTCGCAAGCCGTTCCTCTTTGCGCCAGTCCCATACACACAGACAATGATCTACATCGCGTCCCACCTGCGCAACTCCACACGCAACACCGCCACGCCATCATATCAACACACCCACACTGCCTCCCTCGTCACAGAAAAGCGCCGGCAATCATCGCCGCAGCGCTCAACACGCGCAGTAGCCTATGCGCCGAGAAACACTCACTGCAGGAACCCGCATCAATGGCGCACGGTATTGCAAAGACTTGAATGTAGAGCAAGGACTTGTACGTAAAGCAAAGACTTTGATCGATAGAACCCCCCCCCCGGAGGAGGTTTTCTATTTACTATGTTCCCTGATCAAGAGCCGTGTGTACGTGATTTCACGACGAGATGCGACGGTCGCATCTCGTCGTGAAATCTAGTACACACGGCTCTTGATCCGGGAACATAGTGAATAGAAAACCATCCCGGGGGGGGGGTTCTTTCGATCAACTTGTATGTAGAGAAAAGACTTGTAGGCAGAGTAATGAAAGGCAAAGCGACATGTGAGTAGAGGCAAAGACAAATAACGAGTGGCACAGGCAAAGACTTGTATGTAGAGTGCTGGGGCTGAGGTAGGCGTAACTTTGAGCAAAACTAGGGGTGCGGCAGCCGTAGATTTGAGGAAAGGCAATGCGACTTGAGAGGAGAGGCACAGAGAGGCACAGAGAGGCACAGAGAGATACAGAGAGACACAGGGAGACACAGAGAGACACAGAGTGGCAAAGGCACGCGTGATGACAGGCAAAGCGACATGTGAGTAGAGGCAGAGACAAATAACGAGTGGCACAGGCAAAGAGACCGTGACCAACTTGTTGCCATCTCGAGAAAACGCCAGTGTGGCGATGCCAGACTGGTGGAACCCCCAGAGCGATGTGGTGGCAGGCTGCTCAGGTGTCTCGGCGTCCCAGACGAGAACTTTGGAGCTCTTGCCTACATCTCCACTCGCCACCAAGCGCCCCTCTGGATGCATCGCGAGGCACAGCACGCCATCCGAATGCCCGTTGAAGAAGCGCTGGCGCCCATGCACTAGGTCATGCACCACACAGAGGCTAGCAGCCGGATAGATGACTTTGCCTGAGCCTGTACATGTGACAGCATCCACTGACGAACTGCCCGCGTATCCATGCACGTGCTCTATTTGCATGTCAGCATGCGGCTCGTTGTTGTTTTCAACCTGAAAGCTCAGTTTGCGCGAGCCCTTGTCGCGTGACCAATCAGACGGTGGCTTGCTAGCAGCAAGCCAGGGCGGTACCTCGATGTAGTCCTCGCTGGCATGCAGCGCAATAAACTGCTGCTCTTCTGCGCGCCTGTGGGCAGCTTGCCCCCAGATGCGCCCGTCAACATCTTCTAGATTGTCGCACAGCTGCAGCAGATCCTGGATTTCAGCATGGTCTGTGGGCTTTTCCCCTTTGTCGCCCTTGTAGACCCCCTCATCGCCACCCAAATCCTGCGCCGCCGTCACACCTGCCGACGCTCCAGGAGTGCCCGTACCTCCACCACCGGATGCACCGGCCCCGCTGCTAGCACCTGTGCCACTGCTCCCGCCTGCACCTCGACCTTTCCTCGCATCACCAGAAGCTGCAGCACCGGGACCATGGCCCAGGGCACCCCCCTGCTCTTTGTCTTTGTGTTGCTTTTGCTGGTCCTCTTTTTTAATGAGCATCGAGTCCCGCACGCTGCCCTCCATCCGCTGCAGTTGCTGCTGCTCCAAGTGCAGTTTAGTCTCCTTGTGCTTATTGGTATCGCGGAGGGACTTAATCTCATCAATTTGCGAGCTTGAGATCCGTTTCAGCTCCTCAATCTGTTTTTCGATCTCGACGAGCTCCGAGTCAAGCTGTTGGTTGCTTTCGCGCACATGCCCCACCTTTTCCTCCACCATGGACACGGTGTTCTGGGTTTTAGACACGACCATCTGAGACTGAAGGCGGGAGTCAAGGGCAGCAGTCTCAGTCTCGATGATCTGTTTGCGCAAGCTGTCCATCTCTCGCTTGCCACCATAGGGCGCCATGTCATAGGACACACTCTTGCGCTCAGGCGATCTTGTTCCACCTCCCGCCCGTACTCCGCTGACATCCAGGTCCTCTTTTTCGTCATCACCCTCCTCAATGCCAAGCTCCTCGAGCGCACCCGGGCGCAACTTGTACTTGGACAGCTCGGCCTTTTTCTGCTTAGCTTCGCTTTGATCAGCTGCCTCTCCTGGCCTGCCGATGAAGAGGATTGTTGGCACATTCATCCCACCTTGGTACTGCCCCTTCTTTTCCACTCGGAATGCATGAGCACTGATTTTACCGGGGGGCGGCAGTGGCCTAGCAGCCGCTGCCGCGCCGCCGGTTGCTGCAGTGCGTGGTCGCATCACGGGCATGATAGACGGTGGCCTCCGCGGCACTGGTCCTGCGACAATGATGAGTCTACAATGAGCACCATTCGCGCACGAGTACCACCAACAGTTAGAGACAGCGTGATATGCAAGCACAACACGCTTGCATATCACGCTGCCCATGCCTGCGCGCGCCCTTAAAAGTTGCCTAGGGTCCCCATCATGCCACGGTTGCTTCGCGCGCAGACATGGGTTCCCTCACGCACATCCTCATGTGCGGATACTTTTCAAGTATCTCAAAGTTCACTCGAAATATGATGAGAAAGAACAATGGGTGCGGATCTCCGCGCCTCACCTAATTTGGCAGTGCCTGGACGATTCATTCCGCCAGGCCCTCCCCCACCGCTGCGGGCGCCTGCCACAGAGTCGGCGCGCGCTAAAACTCCCACGGAGGGAGCGCGACTGCCGCCGAACATGCCGCCGGTATCTGCATGATGATGAAGATGAAACCAGTGAGAACCGCAGACAAAACTGTTCTGCACCAGGAACGAGATCAGTGCTGGAAAATTTTCGTTTTTGAAGAACCGATGAATTCTTGCACGCTTTGTCCTGGAGCGCCTGAACATTCTCATTCTGCGGCTCGGCTCTTGCTGGAAAGCACACAAAATTTGGCAACTAGGACATCTGCTCGCAGCATTGGCAGGATAGCATAGTGCAGAAGAGCCAGCCAAAACATGCTTTGTCATACCTGCCCGCGCCCAGGAGTCTCCCATCGCGATCTTTTGGCGTTCAATTTGTCGCGCGATTTTAGCAAAAAGGGTGTGTCCATGTGTCCCATCGAAATTTATAATCGGAAATTACGGACCTGAAGGAGAGGAGAGTCTCGCGCGCTTACAAGGTGCGGGCGTCCTGTACGTGTCCTGCTATATGTACTGCCTGTGCGGTTTGCCCTGATTGGTTGGTCCCTTTGCTCTTTAATCATTTCGCTTTCATCAGCTTAGCTGGTCTGCATCCTGCGTACAAAGGCGGTTGAATGCTACTGCTCAAGAATCCTTTGCCCTCGTGCCTTCCTCACTGCAGGGGGGGGCTTCCGTGCCGTGGGGCACTACGTTCCTGAGAAGTTCGGGAGTCTTGCTTGTTGGTCTTGTTAGCCCGTTGTTAATTGCATCCCACAAACCTGTATACTCTTTGCATTGGCGGCTCCTCGAGTTGGTGGCGGACAACAGTCAGGGAGGATTCCTGGGGTCGTATCTAGTTGGCGCATGGTTTACTTGTCGGTGCACGCTTTTTCCTTGTCGGCGCAGGATACTTTTCTTGGTCACAAAAAAAACGTGCTCATACCTTTTGGGTCACGAGAAAAATATCTGTGCCAACACAAAGTTGCGGATCCAGAGGAGGTACCCCAAGTGGTGCGTGGCAGATTCGGGGCTCTAGCCCCTCGCTGCCGTGCACCCACTGACTAAGGCCAAAGCTTAATAGGCCAGACAACCGGCCATAAGTAACTGATTTATTTTCCGCACCATTTTGGGAGCTATTTCAGACAACCAACAACGAGGGCACAAGACAAATCTGCATCTTTTTCGTTCTTCGCAAGAGGGTCGATGCAGCTTCAGGGCTTCAGGAGTCGTTGAGGGTGTGGGACTGAAGTGTGGAACAAAAAATATGGACACTGTGTCTACTGTGTCTTCCCCCGCTGCAGGGGCAGACGCCAGTGGCGAGGAGGGTGCGAATGGGGGAGATCAGATGACTGCGCTTACGCAGGCACACCATGCGGATGTGCTTGCATACGTGAATTACAACAAAGATGCGACGGGCTCGATAACTGAGAAAATGAGTTCGGTCACTCTTGCTGCCACGCCAACGCCTGAGGAGATTGAGCACTACACCCGCTCTCTCGAGTCACCCGGCGAGATCCAGAGCCACGGGTGGTTGCTGCTGGTAGATGAGGCGGAAAACTGCGTTATTCGCGCCGCCACCGACAATGTACTCTCGCTCTTTGGGGTTCCCGCGGAACAAGTGCTAGGCCGCTACTTTGGCTCGCTCTTTGTGGAACGTGAGAGAATAGATTCTGCCGTGGCCATGTCGGATTTGCGCCTCACGAACCCTGTCAATGTCACGCTCGTGCCGAGAGCTGGTGCTGCAGGGGAAAAGAAGAGAAAAGTCAACTTGATTTTGACCCGATCTAGATCGGGGCTGCTGGTGGATATAGAGGAAGTCGACATGGCGAATATGGGCTCATTTTCGGCGCATCAGCGTGTGCGTCTGACAATTGGGGCGCTCTATGATTACACGGATCTAGTGACCATGTCGCAGCAAGTCGTGGAGCAAGTTGCCCAAACTACCGGCCACACGCGCGTCATGATGTACAAATTTCACGAAGACATGCATGGAGAAGTCATTGCTGAGTGCAAGTCCCCTGAGGAGGAGAGTTCGTGGTTAGGACTCCATTTTCCCGCCACTGACTTGCCTCAAAGGTCTCGTGACCAGCTTGCGGAGGAGCACGTGAGATTAATCGCCGATGCGCGCGCGCAACCCGCCAAAATAGTCACAGATGCCACATTGGACAGATTGGGCGGGCGCGACAGCGTTGATCTCAAGGGTTCCACACTGCGCAGCCCTCACCGCTGCCATCGCGAATACCTGGCGAATATGGATGTGCGTGGCACACTCGTGCTTGCCGTGCTCATAAAAGACCACCTATGGGGCTTAGTTGTGTGTCACCACCCGAAATCCCGTTCTGTGTCGTACCCTACACGGATGGCGTGCGAATTTTTGGCGCAAGCGCTCGCTATGCGGATATCAAGCCTTATGGATATGATTGTTCACAGCCGTCACGAACATACTCTTCAACTGCATGCAAAATTATGCGAGTTCATGTACAAGCACGGCCCTTCCTCGCGCGAGCGGCTGCAGGGCCTCGTCTCCTACACCCCCAACCTCTCCCACTTCTTCACTGGGTCGGGGTGGGGAGCAGTGGTATTTGAAGGTCACGTACTGCCCGTGATCGCCGATGGCCAGAACGCGCCCAAGGAAGAACATTTGCTGAAACTCTACCATATCTTGGAACAAGGCAAAAAAG
>Ga0105050_10009486_pt1 | contig 10886 bp, 6 predicted proteins | sample FRY01_FD_78088 | JGI IMG/M metagenome (GOLD analysis project Ga0105050, IMG submission 78088) | Freshwater microbial communities from Lake Fryxell liftoff mats and glacier meltwater in Antarctica - FRY-01 | ecosystem: Environmental > Aquatic > Freshwater > Ice > Glacier meltwater ... | reverse complement strand
GTGCTTGGCTGAACAGGTCGGGGTATAGGCGCCAGGTACCGAGAACAGCGCGACGCGCTTGCCCTTGAAAAAATCAGCGGTCCTGACTGGCTGCGGGCCTTCGGCGGTGCTGCGGATCAGGTTCGCGTCGGGGATCGTTTCGCCTACGGAAATTGTCATGGTGCATTATGTCCTTGCGCGGGAAGCTTGTGCGGGGGGCGATAATGTCCCCCGCGCGCCTGCGCAACCGGCGAACGTTGCTGTCTGGCGGTTAATTTCGCGGCACAAAGGGGCGCAACTGACATTCTGGAGCCTGCTGATCGGCTTGACCCGGCACGCGTGGAAAAGACATATAAAGAATTCTTTATATTTGATTCTGGCGGGAGGAGCGGTTATGGGCGGTCCATTCGCTAGAAGCGTCGCGCTTTTTGTCGTCCGCCGGACGCATGGGCCGCCGACAGTTCCATATCCGCCCGGGAGAATATCAGTGGCCACCGTTCTGGACCGCCAGCTTGACTACGTTGTTGCCGACTTGTCGCTCGCCAATTTTGGCCGCGCCGAGATCAGGATCGCCGAAACCGAAATGCCGGGCCTGATGGCGCTGCGGAGCGAATTTGGCGCAAGCCAGCCGCTCAAGGGCGCGCGGATCACCGGATCGCTGCACATGACGATCCAGACCGCGGTGCTGATCGAGACGCTGACCGCACTGGGCGCCGAAGTGCGCTGGGCGACCTGCAACATCTTCTCCACCCAGGACCACGCTGCCGCCGCGATCGCCGCGAGCGGCGTCCCGGTGTTTGCGATCAAGGGCGAGAGCCTCGCCGATTACTGGGACTACGTCGGGCGCATCTTCGACTGGGAGAAGGACGGCGATGGCACCACCTGCAACCTGATCCTCGACGACGGCGGCGACGCCACGATGTTCGCGCTGTGGGGCGCGCGGATCGAAGCGGGCGACACGATGGGCGAGCCCGCCAACGAGGAAGAGATCGAGTTCCAGCGCGCGCTCAAAGCGTTCCTCAAGGCGCGTCCGGGCTATCTGACCGCCACGGTCAAGGCGATCATGGGCGTTTCGGAAGAGACCACCACCGGGGTTCACCGCCTTTACCAGATCGCCAAGGACGGCAAGCTGCCGTTCCCCGCGATCAACGTGAACGACAGCGTTACCAAATCGAAGTTCGACAACCTTTATGGCTGCAAGGAATCGCTGGTCGACGCGATCCGCCGCGCGACCGACGTGATGCTGGCCGGCAAGGTCGCCTGCGTCGCGGGCTTCGGCGATGTCGGCAAAGGTTCGGCCGCATCGCTGCGCCAGGGCGGCGCGCGGGTGATGGTCACCGAAGTCGATCCGATCTGCGCGCTGCAGGCGGCGATGGAAGGCTATGAGGTTGTGACGATGGAGGAAGCGGTCAGCCGCTGCGACATTTTCGTTACCGCCACCGGCAACGAGGACGTCATCACCGCCGAGCACATGATGGCGATGAAGAACATGGCGATCGTCTGCAATATCGGTCACTTCGACAGCGAGATCCAGATCGGCGCGCTGTCGAACTACAAGTGGAACGAGATCAAGCCGGGCACCGACCTGGTCGAGTTCCCTGATGGCAAGCAGATCCTGATCCTGGCCAAGGGGCGCCTGGTCAACCTGGGCTGCGCCACCGGCCACCCTTCGTTCGTGATGAGCAGCAGCTTCACCAACCAGACGCTTGCCCAGATCGAGCTGTTCACCCGCAATGATCAGTACGGCAACGACGTCTACGTCCTGCCCAAGCACCTCGACGAAAAGGTCGCGGCGCTGCATCTAGAGAAGCTGGGGGTCAAGCTGACCACGCTGTCGCAGAAGCAGGCCGACTACATCGGCGTGCCGCAGCAGGGGCCGTTCAAGCCGGATCATTATCGTTATTGAGGAATATTGCGTCACCGGGGCCACCCGGTGACGCCTCCCCCATTGTAATCCCCGCGCCCCCCGCATAGCGACGACGCGATGATCCTGACCCAGACCGCGCTGGTGCTGATCGGCCTGACGATCGCGGCCTGGACGCTGGCGGCGGGCTGGGCGGTGCTGACCGCGCGCCGCCGCCTGCGCCGTGCCGACGCGGACCAGCGGCTCACGCGGCGGTTGTCGCGGATGATCGACGAGTCACCTGCGCTGCCGTTGCTGGTCCGCGCCGACGGACGGATCGAGGGACCGCAGCGGCTGGCCGGGTGGCTCGGTCTCGATGCAATTCCCGGTTACCTCTCGGAGCTGGACAGCGGCGACCGTGGGCTCGAAACCACGCAGCTTGCCGAATTGACCACTGCAGTGCGTCGCACCCAGAAGACCGCCGCGCCGTTCCGTTTGGCGGTGACCCCGCGTGGCTCCACCCGCAGCCTTGCCCTGCGGGGGCATCTGGCCGATCCGCAGGTTTCGCCGGGCGGGGCAGCGCTGGTCTGGGTGTTCGACTTTTCCGACAGCGAGGCCGAATTGCGCCGACTGCGCGGGGATGCGGCGCAGGCTCAGGCGCGCTATGCCGGGCTGGCCGGGCTGATCGAAGCGGCTCCGCTGCCGATGTGGTTCCGGGCCCCCGATATGAAGCTGCTGCTGGTCAACAGCGCCTATGTCCGCGCGGTTGGCGGCGCGAGCGCCGAGGCGGTGGTCGCCGCGCAGACCGAGTTGGTCGAGCCGCAACAGGGCCGCACCCCGGCGCATTTTGCGGGCGAAGCGCGGCGGCGCAAGGAGCCGATCGAGCGAGTCGTTGCGGCCACTGTAGCGGGGCAGGGAGGCAATCGCCGCCGCACCCTGAAGGTTAGCGATCTGCCTCTCGGCGATGCCAGCGGCGGGGGCGGCAACGGGAGCGGCGTCGCGGGCTATGCGGTCGATATCGAGGACCTGGAAGAACAGACCCGCGCGTTTCTCGCCTTCCGCGAGGCGCAGCGCGACATGCTCGACACACTCTCGGCGGGGATCGCCCAGTTCGACGCAACGCAGCGGCTGGTCTTCGCCAACCAGCCGTTCCTGCGGCTGTTCGCGATCCCGCCGCAATGGATTTCCGACGCGCCGGGGTTCGATCGGCTGCTCGACAAGATGCGCGACAATGCGCGGCTGCCCGAAGTGCGCGATTTTCCCGAATGGCGCGTCGAACGGCAGGCCTGGTTTGTTGCCAACGAGGCGCGCGAAGAGCCGTGGCTGCTGCCCGACGGCACCCATCTGCGGGTCGTGGCGCAGCCGCTGCCGGATGGCGGACTGCTGTTGATTTTCGAGGATCGTAGCGAGCAGCTCCAGCTTGCCGCGACCCGCGACACGCTGCTGCGAACCCGCACGGCGACATTCGACAAGCTGTTCGAAAGCCTTGCGGTGTTCGCGCCCGATGGGCGCCTGCAAATATGGAACCGGCGGTTCGCCGCCGACTGGGGGCTCGACGACGCGTTTCTCGACGAGCATCCCAAGGTCGACCGGTTGCTGACGCGCATCGCCGTGCGGCTCAAGCGTCCGGCGCAGGTCGGGACGGTTGGCGCGGCGATCCGCGCGGCCACGCTCGAACGCGCCGAACAAAGCGGACGGCTGGCGCTCGCCGACGGGCGTTTTCTGGAATTTGCCGGAGTGCCGCTGCCCGATGGCAACGGCTTGCTGACCGTGCTCGACATCACCGCGACCCAGAAGGCCGAGGCCGCGCTGCGCGAACGCAACGCCGCGCTGGTCGAGGCTGATGCGGTCAAGACCCGCTTTATCGCCAACATGGCTTACGAATTCCGCACGCCGTTGACCTCGATCGGCGGGTTTGCCGAGATGCTCGGCAGCGGCATGGCGGGGGAATTGAGCGAGGCGGGCCGGGACTATGTCGCTGCGATCCTGACCTCGGTCGGTCGGCTCGGCGAGCAGATCGAGAACGTGCTTGATCTGGCCCAGAGCGAGGCGGGAACGCTGCCGTTCGAGCGCGACGAGGTCGATTTGCGCGCGCTGGTCGAAGGGCTCGTCGCGGCGCGGCGCACGGACGGTCTCACGCTGGACCTGCAAGGCAAGAGTGCGGTGAAAGTCGAGGGCGATCCGCGGCGGCTGTCGCGAGCCCTCGCGCAGTTGCTCGACAACGCCGTCGCGGCGGTAGCGCCGGGCGGGCGGGTGCTGGTCGAAGTCACCGCACGGCCCAGGGGCGGGGCGCGGGTGGTGGTCTCGGACAATGGCCCCGGGATGGCGCCGGCGGTGCTCGCCCGCGCGCTTGACGGGATGCGGGTCTCCGACGACGGCAAGACGCTGGATCGCCGCCAGGGCCTCGGTCTGCCCCTCGCGCGTCAGTTGATCGAGGCGCACGGCGGCAAGCTGGAACTGCTGTCTGAGCCAGGGCAGGGCACCTCCGCGATTGTGACCCTGAAGTGATCCGCTAGTGGCCGTGACCGTCCAACTGCCCGACCTCACCGCAATGAGCGGCTTCGGCGCGCTGATTGCCCCGCACATCCGCCCCGGCGACGTTATCGCGCTCTCGGGCGAACTGGGGGCGGGGAAGACCACTCTGGCCCGCGCGATCCTGCTCGCTCTTGGCCACCGGGGGGAAGTACCCAGCCCGAGTTTCGCGATAGTCGAGCATTACGACGCGCCCGGTGGTTCGGCGGGCCTGCGATTGCCGGTGGTCCACGCGGACTTCTATCGCATCTCCGATCCGGCCGATCTCGCCGAACTGGGGCTCGACGAACTGCGCGAAGGTGCGGTGTTGCTGGCCGAGTGGCCCGAGCATGTCGGCGGCTTCGGCGATGAGCCGGGCTGCCTTGCCATCGCGCTGGAAGCTGCGGAGAACGGACGCCGGGCCATTGTAACGCCGGGGCGCGATTGGCTAGGGCGGGAGCTATGGACCTGACCTTGCGCAATTCCGTTCCGGCAGATGCCGAGGCCTTCCTCGCCGCCGCCGGCTGGGGCGCGGCGGAGATCACGCCGCTGGTCGCCGATGCCTCGTTCCGGCGCTATTTCCGGGTGACCGGCGCGAAGGGCAGCGCGATGCTGATGGACGCGCCGCCGCCGCACGAGGATCCCGCGCCGTTCCTGCGCGCCGCGCGCTGGCTCGATGCGAACGGGATGCGCCCCCCGCGCATCCTTGCCGACGATGCGTCGCGCGGTCTGGTCCTGATCGAGGACTTCGGCGAGGTTCGGATGCGCGAGTATCTTGACCAGTGGCCCGCCGACGAGAGCGAGATTTATCGCGCTGCAGTCGATGCGCTGGTCCGGCTGCACCGCCTGCCGCCCGGCCCGTTCACCGTCTATGGCCTGAGCGAATATATGCGCGAAACGCGGCTGCTGGTCGAATGGTGGGCCCCGGCGCATGGTCTGACCGTCGATACCCCAAGCTACGACGCGGCATGGCAGGCGGTGATCGCGCCGATGCTGCCGCGCCAGCGCCCCGGGGTGACGGTGCTGCGCGATTACCACGCCGAAAACCTGATGCTGCTGGGCGGTCTGGAGGACCAGGGCCTGCTCGACTTCCAGGATGCCCTTGTGGGCCATGCCGCCTACGATCTGGTCTCGCTGTTGCAGGATGCGCGGCGCGATGTCTCTGAACGTCTCGAGGCCGACATGATCGCGCATTACCGTGCGGCGACCGGTGCAGGGGAGGAATTTGTGGCCGACTATGCCCGCCTCGGCGCACAGCGCAACGCCAAGATCGTCGGCATTTTCGTCCGCTTGTGGAAGCGCGACGGCAAGCCGCGCTACCTGGCGATGATCCCGCGCGTATGGGCGGCTCTGGAGCGCGATCTGGCGCACCCGGCGCTGGCCCCGGTGGCGGCGTGGTTCGCTGCGAACGTGCCGCCTGCCTTGCGCGATCCGGCGGGTGTGCTGGGCGGGGAATTCACGGTTTGAGCCAAGCCCTCGCCAGCGACGTGGCCATGGTCCTCTCCGCAGGCCTCGGCACGCGGATGCGGCCGCTGACGGCCGATCGGCCCAAGCCGCTGGTCCATGTCGCGGGCAAGGCGATGATCGACCATTGTCTGGACAAACTGGCCGACGCCGGGGTCGCCCGCGCGGTGGTCAATGTGCATTATCTGCCCGACCTGCTGATCGACCATCTGGCGACGCGCAGCGCCCCCGCAGTGACGATTTCAGACGAGCGCGACCTGCTGCTCGAGACCGGCGGCGGCATGGTCCGCGCGCTGCCGCTGCTGGGGTCCAACCCGTTCTTTGCGCTCAATTCGGACAACCTGTGGCTGGACGGGCCGGGAACCGTATTCTCGCAATTGAGCGCCGCGTTTGACGCCGCGCGGATGGACGCGCTGCTGCTGGTGGTGCCGCATGCGCGTGCGCTCAACTATACGGGCAAGGGCGATTTTCACCTCGATCCGCACGGCCGGGTCACCCGTCGCCGCTCGGGCCGGATCGCGCCGTTCATCTACAGCGGCATCCAGCTGGTATCGCACCGCCTGCTGCGCGAAGCCCCCGCCGGGCCATTCGGGACGATGACGGTGTGGCAGCGCGCGATCGACGAACAACGGCTCTATGGCGTCACGCATCTCGGCCAATGGTTCGAGGTTGGCTCGCCGCAAGCCATCGCGCCGACCGAAGCCGCCCTGAAACGTGGCTGAAGAACGCGGCCTCAATGTATACTCGATCGCCGCGCATCGCGGTTTCGCCGATGCGCTCGTCGCCGGGCTGATTCCGCGTTACGCCGAGCCCAAATTCGGCCTCGCCCGGCTAACGCTGCTGCTGCCCAGCCGCCGCACGGTCCGCACCGTGGCCGAGGCGTTCGTGCGGGCCAGCGGAACGGGTTTGCTGCTTCCGCGGATGGCGACGATCGGCGATCTCGATCTCGACGAGACGCTGGGGCCGTTGCTCGATCCGATCGGGGAAGGCGACATCATTCCGCCCGCCTCCGACCCCACCCGACGCTGGCTGCGGCTGGCCGAATTGCTGCGCCCGATGCTGACCGGCGAGCTGGGCGATGCTGCACCTTCGACCCCCGCTCTGCTGCGGCTCGCCCGCAACATAGCGCGCAGCATGGACCGGCTGGCGGTGGAAGGCGTGGCAGGCGGCGCACTGCTCGATGACAAGGTCGCCGATCTGTTTCCCGATCTGGCCGGGCACTGGCAGGACAACACCCGGTTGTTCGCAGTCGTGCATACTCGCTGGCAGGCGGAATTGGCCCAGCGCGACGAAATCGATCCGCCCGAGCGGCGCAACCGCCTGCTCGCAGCTGCGGCGCGGCGCTGGCGGACGCAACCGCCCCCGCATCCGGTGGTTGCCGCCGGGGTAACCAGCGCCTCGCCTGCAATCGCGCGCCTGCTCAAGGTGGTCAGCGAGCTTCCCAGGGGCGCGACGATCCTGCCCGACCTCGATCTGGCGCTGGCCGACGAGGTGTGGGACGCTTTGGGCGTGGCGGGTGGCCCCGCAGAAAAGGACGGCGACACGCTGGGCCGCGACGATGCGGTGACGCATCCGCAGTATCATCTCAAGCTGTTGCTCAACCGGATGGGCGTGGCGCGCGGCGAGGTGAAGCCGTGGCACCGCTCCGGCCCTGCCGCCGCGCCGCCCGAACGCAGCCGCGCCATCTCAAGCCTGTTCCTGCCGCCCAGGGCGAGCGCGGAATGGATCGACCTGCCGCCCGAGCAGCGGCGGCTGTCCGGTGTCCGCCTGATGGAAGCGCCGCACCCGGAGGCCGAGGCGCAGGCCATTGCGCTGCTGATCCGCGAGGCGCTGGAGGTCCCCGAAAAGCGCGTCGCGCTGGTAACGCCCGATCGCAATCTGGCCGCGCGGGTGGTCGCGCATCTGGCGCGCTGGAACGTGGTGGCCGACGACAGCGCCGGGCGTGCGTTGTCGGTCACGGCGGCGGGGCGGCTGGTGCTGGGGCTGGCCGACGCGATGGCGGAAAGGTTCGCCCCGGTCGCCCTGCTGGCGCTGCTGGGGCATCCGCTGGTTCGAGCGGGGGACGATACCCGGCCTGCTTGGCTGGAAAACGTCCGCGCGCTGGATCGGGCGCTGCGCGGTCCCCGCCCGGCACCGGGACTGGCAGGGGTGAGCGCGTTTCTCGAGCAGCTCCGCAAACCCGCGCCCCGGCTGGCAGCGTGGTGGGCGGAGGCGCGCGTTATGCTCGCCCCGCTCGAAGCGCCGGACAATGACGCGGGCCTTGCGGACCTGCTCGACCTGCTTGCCGCCATCGGCGAGGCGCTGTGCGGCACCGCGCTGTGGGCGCAGGCCGACGGGCGCGCGCTGGCTTCGCTGATCGACGAGTTGCGCGACGCGGCGCGTGCGGCCGCCACCCGGCTCGACCCGCGCGATCTGCCCGCCGTGCTGCGCGACGCCATGGACGAGGTCGCGGTCCGGCCGCCGTGGGGCGGGCATCCGCGCGTGGCGATCCTCGGCCTGCTCGAGGCGCGGATGAGCCGCGCCGATCTGGTGATCTGCGGCGCACTGCATGAGGGTTCGTGGCCCGCCAGCGCCGCGCCCGATCCATTGCTTGCGCCTGCGCTGTTGCGTGCCCTGGGCGTGCCGGGGGCGGACTTCCGCATCGGCTTGGCCGCGCACGATCTGGCCGCCGCACTGGGCGCGCCCGAGGTGGTGCTGAGCTATGCGCTGCGCGATGCGGCGGGGCCGGTGATCCCTTCGCGCTTCGTCCTGCGAATTCGCGCGATGCTGGGGCCCAAGCTGCTCCCGGCGCACCGCGAAGAACGCGCGCCGTTGCTGGCGAGAGTGCTGGATCGCGCCAATCCCGCGCCGCCCTATCCGCGCCCCGCGCCGCTGCCCTCGCGCGAGCAGCGCCGAGTGCCGATTTCGGCGACCGCGCTCGACCGGCTGCGCGGCGATCCGTTCCAGTTCTATGCCAGCGCCATTCTCGGCCTGTCGTCGCTCGACTCGCTCGATGCCGATCCGAGCGCGGCATGGAAGGGCCAGGCGGTCCACGCAATCCTCGAGCGCTGGCACGGCGAGGGCGGCGATCTTGGTGCGCTGGGAACCCGGATGTTGGCCGAGATGAGCGCGTACCCCTTCACCAAGGCGACCTGGCAACCGCGCCTGGTCCGCGCGCTCGAATGGATCGCGGCCGAAACCGAGCGCGCTGCGGCGGAAGGTCGCGCGCCGGTGCTGTGGGAGAAGACCGGCCATATCGATGTGCAGGGCATCCGCATCCATGGCCGCGCCGACCGGATCGACCGGCTCGACGACGGCGCGCTCGCTATTATCGATTACAAGACCGGCAAGCCCCCCAGTAATGCACAGGTCGGCAAGGGCTTCGCGCTGCAACTCGGCACGCTTGGGCTTATCGCGGCGGGGGGTGGGTTCAAGGGGCTGACAGGCGCGCCCGGACGCTTCGAATACTGGTCGCTGGGGCGCAACGACAAGAGCGAGACCGGTTTCGGTTACGTCGCCGAACCGCATCCGAAGCGGGCGGGAGCGCAAGGGATCGCGCGCGAAGAGTTCCTGAGTGCCACCCAGGGTTTCCTCGATGAAGCTCTGGCCAGGTGGATTCTGGGCGATGAGCCGTTCACCGCGCGGCTCAACCCCGACCTGCCGAATTTCGGTGACTACGACCAGCTGATGCGGCTTGACGAATGGCAGGCGCGCGGTGACCTTGACGAGCTTGGGGCGGAGGATCCTGCGTGAGCGACGAAAAGATCCTCGTCTTCCCGCTCGCCGGATCGCAGCGCCCCGCGGTCGAGCCCGCCGAAACGGTTTGGCTCAGCGCCTCGGCGGGCACCGGCAAGACCCAGGTGCTCAGCGCCCGCGTGCTGCGGCTGCTGTTGCAGGACGGCGTGCGGCCCGAACAGCTTCTGTGCCTGACCTTCACCAAGGCCGGGGCGACCGAAATGGCGGGGCGCGTCAACGACGTCCTGGCGAGCTGGGTGCGGATGCCCGCGATCCGGCTGTTCAACGATCTCGAAGCGATCGGTGCGCCGTCTGGCCCGGAGGCTCAGGCGCGCGCACGCACCCTGTTCGCCGCCGTGCTCGATTGCCCGGGCGGTGGGCTGAAGATTCAGACGATCCACGCCTTCGCGCATTGGCTGCTCGCGGCTTTTCCGCTGGAGGCCGGGATGATGCCCGGCACCCGCGCAATGGAAGACCGTGACCGCGACCTGCTTATCCGTCAGGTTCTCGCCGAACTGCCGGTCGAGGCCGAGGCGCGCGGCGACATCGCGCTCGTCGCCGCGCTGGAGACGCTGAGCCTGCGGATGACCGCCGAGCAGCTCGAAGGCTGGTTGTTGCGCTGTGCCAAGGCGCGCGAGCTGTGGTTCGGAACCGGCGGGTGGCAAGTGCCGCTGCGCGCGAGAATCGACCGGCTGCTGGGGTTGGGCGAGGATGCGGCGGCCGGGTTGGTCGATCTGTGCAGCGACGCCGAGTTCGATTGCGCCGCGCTGCGCCGGGTCGTGACCGCGCAAGCGAACTGGGGAACCAAAACCGGTCTGGGTGCCGCCGATTGCGGGGTCGGCTGGCTGACCGCATCGCCTGCGGTGCGGCTCGAACGGCTCGACGAATTGTTCAAGGAGTTGTTCACCAAGGAAGGTGCGCCCAAATCGCTGAAAGCGATGCTAAAGCAGGACGCCGATTACGAAGGCGCGATCGAGCGGGTGCGCGCCTCGCTGGGCCGCGCGATCGAGCGCCGCGCGCTGATCGCGCTGGCCGATCTGCTCGAACCCGCACTGACGCTGGGCCGCCGGTTCGCACTCGCCTGGGACGAGGCCAAGGCGCGCGAGGGGTTCATCGATTTCGACGACCAGATCCGCCACGCCGCGCGCCTGCTCAAGGAGCAGGCCGACGGCGAATGGGTCCGCTTCAAGCTCGACCGCCGGTTCGACCACATCCTCGTCGACGAGGCGCAGGACACCAACGCCGCGCAGTGGGACATCATCGACGCGCTGATCGAGGATTTTTTCGCGGGCGAGGGCCAGCGCGGCGATGCCTTGCGCACGCTGTTCGTGGTCGGCGATTACAAGCAGGCGATCTTCCGCTTTCAGGGCACCAG
>Ga0105050_10009485_pt1 | contig 10886 bp, 10 predicted proteins | sample FRY01_FD_78088 | JGI IMG/M metagenome (GOLD analysis project Ga0105050, IMG submission 78088) | Freshwater microbial communities from Lake Fryxell liftoff mats and glacier meltwater in Antarctica - FRY-01 | ecosystem: Environmental > Aquatic > Freshwater > Ice > Glacier meltwater ... | reverse complement strand
GTAAACGGGGTAAACTTCAATCTCTCCGTGCCATGATCGACTATCGCCAGCATATCACAATGGAACCGGGAAAAAGGGGTGGCAAACCATGCATACGGAAGCTGAGAATCACAGTCTACGATATTCTCGGCTGGCTCGCATCAGGTATGACCCCCGCCGAAATCATCGCGGATTTCCCCGACTTGAATTTAGATGACATAAAAGCGGCGCTGGCATTTGCTGCAGATCGCGAGCACCACCTCATTGCGGGGAGTGCATGAGGCTGCTGCTTGATCAGAATCTTAGCCATCGGTTGCTGGTCGAATTGGCGGATCTTTTCCCAGAAAGTCTCCATGTTCGCTCTCTCGGCTTGGCAGAAGCAGACGATCTTGTCATTTGGGAATATGCCATCGCCAACGACCTGATTATTGTGACCCAGGATGCTGATTATTCAGACTGGAACAAACTACGTGGATCACCTCCAAAAATTGTTTGGATCCGTTGCGGAAACGCTTCCGTGACCGAAATCGGTATCAAACTCAGAGATGCAGGTGGCCGTATCCTCACCCTCAACTCTGATCCAGAGGTGGAAATCGTCGAAGTTTGGTGATCCAAAAAATTCCCGTGTGGAAAGATCTCAACACGGATCAAGAACCAAGAACGCGGCCGCAGGCCGCCCCCATGTCCATCACCAAACGTATCTTCTTCGGTGCGGCCGCTTCGTGGTTCAGTCGGGGTGTGACGATCGTGCTCGGATTGGTCCTCATGCCGGTGCTGTTCCGGACGCTGCCGAAGGAGGAACTCGGACTTTGGCTGCTGTTGGGACAAAGCGCCGCCATCCTGGGCGTCCTTGACTTCGGGTTCGGGGTGACCTTGACTCGGCGTCTCGCTTTCGCCAAGGGCAAGTCGGGGTCCGATCCCAACGCCATCCTCCACGACGAGAGCCGATCTGAAATCGCCGACCTCCTCGCCACGGGACTGCGAATCTACCGGATCCTCGCCTTCGTCGCCTTTCTTGTTTCCCTCGGTCTCGGCTTCCTTTACCTCCGCAGCATCGACCTTGGGAGCGTCTCACTCGCCACCGTCTGGACCGCTTGGGCCATCCTCTGTCTCAGTTACGCCCTCACCTTCTGGGCTGCTCCCTGGACGTGTCTGCTTCAAGGCGTCGGGCATGTCGGCTGGGATGCCATCGTCGCGTCATTCACCGGGGCCCTCACCCTCATCACCCAGATCGTTGTCGCCTTGAGTGGCGGAGGGATTGTTGCCCTCGCGATAGCCGCAGCGATCGGTGCGCTCGTGCAGCGCATCGCGATCCTCGGATTTGCCAAGCGGAAACAACCCGACCTCTTTGCGTTAAAAGGACGTTGGCGCACTGATTGGTTCCGGGAAATGGGACCCCTTGCGGGACGGGCATGGTTGACTGCACTGGGGGCTGCCTTGATTCTCTATACTGATCAATTCGTGATTGCTTCGCTTAAGGGATCAGCAGAGATCCCGGCCTACCGAGCCGCGTGGATTCTCGTCCACAATCTAACGGTCGTCGCAGTCACCTTCGCGGGAGCTTCCGGCGTGTTTGTCAGTCATCTCTGGCAGACCGGCGAACACGCTCCAATGCAGCGGCTCTTGGAAAGAAATCTACGATTCGGCTGGCTCACGATGCTCGGCGGCGCGGCGGTCCTCCTCTTCCAAAGTGACACTCTCTTCAATTTATGGCTCGGACCGGGAAATTTCATCGGTTACCCGGTGATCCTCGCCTTCCTCTTCACCGAGGCGCTTGAGGCTCAGGCCTACATCATCAGCACGACCTCACGCGCCACTGGCGATGAAGCCTTCGCCTGGTCCTCGCTCGTTGCGGGAGTGGTGAACGTGATCCTCTCCGTTTTTCTTGTTCAAAAATGGGGACTTCTCGGAGTGGCTCTCGGAACCGTGATCGCCTTGCTCGTCACGAATCACTGGTATGTGCCGTTCCGCGGCCTCCGTCGAGTCGGTTACTCGCGGCGGCGGCTCGTCAGTCACACGATTGTGCCCGCCTCGCTCTGGTTCTTACTCCTTTCAGGACTGCTCTTTTTTCTTGATTCCTTACTCGCCGAAAGTACCGGCTGGGTGCGATTAGTCGTCGCGACCATCACCGCAGCCCTTGCTTTTGCCGTCGCCCTCTGGGTCCTCTTCCTCGACGAGCCTATGCGTCGTCGAATCCTTTTCAGAGTCCGTGGAATCGTCGCTGTCGTATGAACCCTTTTGCGAACCTGCGCCGGATCCGCGGTCACACCGTCTGGATCGGACCCCTTTGCCCCGACTCGTGGATCGTCGATGCGGGAGCGCACCGGGGTGAGTTTTCCGAAGAAGTCCATCGGCTTTGCGGGGCGCGAACTCTTCTCATTGAGGCGAATCCCATTCTCGCCAGTGCGTTGAAACCACCCCCACGTGGAGAGATTGTCCAGGCTGCCCTCTCCGCCATGGATGGGACGGCGGACTTTATATTTTCACGAAATGCCGAAGGTGGCGGGATTACCGGAGCGAGCGAGGACCCGCTCGGCGAATCCCAGGAGGTCGAGACCATTTCACTCGAAACCGTGTTCACGCGGCTCGGAACCAAACCGATCGATCTCCTCAAACTCGACATCGAGGGTTCCGAGTTTGAGCTAATCGAAAAAACTCCCGACGCGATCTTGCGCGGGATCAATCAGATCACCGTCGAGTTTCATGAATTCCTCCCCACCTTTGCCAACCGCCGACTGTTCGACAAGGCCCGGAAGCGACTCGAATCCCTCGGTTTCGCGTGTTTTGTGATGACTCTGCGAGGACGTGGCGATGTCCTCTTCCTTAACTCCGCACGGATTTCACTTCCTCCGACTAAGGCCTACGCCTGGCGTTTTCTCGGCCCGTGGATCATCAAACTTCGAGAAAGACTCGGTCACGCATGAGTTCGAGCCAATACAAAGACTTCGGCTTCGCCAGTGCGGATGCCTCTCACATGCACCGGCATTTCATGCCGCAGGTGATGGCTCTGGCCGGCAGGGTAGGTCCCGGCACCCGGGTCCTCGACGTCGGCTGCGGCAATGGATTCACCTGCGGAGAGTTTCTTCGTCTCGGTTGCGAGGTCGTCGGGATCGATCTCAGCGAAGAGGGCATCGCCCATGCCCGCGCGACCCATCCGACCGGCCGTTTCGAGTTTCTTGCCGCCGACGAACACCTCCTCGACCGCCTCGGTGGCGCACCCTTCGATCTCGTCGTGAGTACTGAGGTCGTCGAGCACCTCTACGATCCTCGATCTTACGCTCGCGGATGTCTCGCCGCACTACGGCCAGGCGGGCGTTTCATTTGCACGACTCCCTATCATGGCTATTTGAAAAATCTTTTTATCTCAATCGCTGGAAAATGGGATTTCCATGCGAACCCGCTTTGGGACGGAGGACATATCAAGCTTTGGAGTCGCCGTACGCTCTCGCAATTGCTCCAAGAGACCGGCTTCACCGATCTGCAGTTTCATGGCGCGGGTCGGTTTCCCGGTTTGTGGATGACGATGGTGATGACCGCGACAAAACCGTGATGACTCCGCACTCTCGATACCTTTGTGTCCAGACCGGTGCCCGCCGCGGCTACGCCGTGCCGCGCCTGTTGCACGAGGCGGGCATGCTCGCGGCGTTTTACACCGATTTTGCCGGGCCGGGCCGGGCGCTCCGGTTCCTTCAGCATTTGCCCGGATTCCGCTCCCTTTCGGCACGCCTCGCTCGCCGCGAGATCCCCGCCGAAATCGTTCACAAAACGACGGCGTTTCCGGGATCGTTTCTCCCGGCCATGCTCGGCGATCTACTTTTTCGTCGTGAACTCGAGTTCACTTTCCGTCGCCAGATCGCCACATCCGAACGTTGGGCCCGGGCGATGAAACGGCGCGGTTTTGGCCAAGCCACCCACCTTTATTCCATGCTGAACGAGGCGGGCCCCCTTCTCGACGAGGCCAAACGTCGCGGAGTCACCACCGTTTCCGAGGTCTACATCCTCCTTTCGACGGAAAAAATCCTCACCGAAGAGCAGAGGCAATTTCCCGATTGGGAATCCGGCACGACCGATCTGGATTCACTTCGCGCCGAATGCCTTCCCAGGGATCTGTATCCGCGGAACGTGGATCTCTGCCTCTGTCCCTCTGAAGCCGTCCTCGAAGACCTCGTCGCAAACTGGGGCGTGCCGCGCGAGCGAACTGCCCTCGTGCCCTATGGCATGGACCCGCGCTGGCTCGCCCTTGAGACCGATCCCGAACCTGGACGGATTCTTTTCGTCGGCACCGCCGATCTGCGCAAGGGCATTCACTACCTCGCGATGGCCTCGGAGATCCTCCGCTCGAGCGGATTCCAGGGAGAGTTCCGCATCGCCGGCAATGTCTCCGACACGGTGCGCAATCACCCGGTCTGCCGACACCTCACCTTCCTCGGGCGTATCCCGCGTGATCGCATCCACGAGGAGTTCCGGCGCGCCGATCTTTTGGTGCTGCCCAGTCTCGCCGAAGGATCGGCCGAAGTTACTTACGAGGCCCTCGCCGCCGGCGTGCCGCAGATTGTGACGCGGGCGGCGGGATCGGTGGCGCGGGATGGGATTGAGGGACTTGTGGTGCCGGAGCGTGATGCAGAGTCGCTGGCTGCGGCGATCGAACGGGGTGTAGGCAATCTCGCCTTACGAGATTCAATGGCGCGTGAGTCTCGTGAACGGGCGCGGGAATACACCTGGGAACGATATGGGGAGAGATTGTTGGAGGTTTTGCAATTCTACAAATGAAGTTCTCGGTGATGATTACGACAAGGAACCGGTGCGAAGACCTTAAGGGAACCCTCTCGAAGCTTGCCCAGTTAAAACCGAAGCCAGACGAAATTCTCGTTTGCGCCGACGGATGCGACGATGCGACCGCCACCATGGTCCGGGAGTCCCATCCAGAAATTCGATTTTTTGAGAATGCGTCGTCGCTCGGATCGGTCGGATCGCGGAAGCGCCTCCTTGCAGAGGCGTCTGGTGATTGGGTTCTTTCGCTCGACGACGACAGTTACCCGCTTGAAGACGGTTTCTTTCGTCGGATCGAAACAATCATCGCGGATCATCCAGAAGCGTCGGTCATCACCTTTCCGGAGCAACACGAAGGCGGTGGATTTGTTTCTCCTTACAAAGCCCCCGAAAGTCCGGGGCACTATGTTTCTTCCTATGCCAACTGTGGTGCGATCATGGACCGGCACTTTTACAATCGCCAGCCGGGATTTCCGTCCTTTTTTGTCCACATGTACGAAGAACCTGACTATGCACTACAGTGCTATGCGGCGGGTTCATCCGTCTGGTTCGAACCTTCATTGGTGATCCGGCACCACCTGAGTCCCGTGCAACGCTATCATCTTCGCCGCCATCACCAAAATGCGAGAAACGAACTCTGGAGCGTTTGGATGAGGTGCCCTTGGCCATTCTTGCCGGTAGTCTCGATTTTTCGGATGTTTAGTCAACTTCGATACGCTTGCCGTGAGGGTATTGTCTGGTTCCTGAAAGAACACGTTTACTGGCTGGAGGCGATTGGTGGTGTTCGGCGTATTTTTCAAAACCGCAGGCCTGTTACTTGGCACCGCTACTTCGCTTGGATGCGTCTCGCACGTACTCCCCTGTATACCCGCACCGAATTGAACGTGGCCTTTCGATTTGGAGAACGCCCATGAAATTTATATGCCTTCTCCCCGTGAGAGATGAAGCCGATATCATCGGCCAGTGTCTCGATCACCTTCTCACCTGGTCGGACGAGATCTTTGTGTTCGACACCGGAAGCGTCGACGATACTTGGGAGATCGTTCAAGATCACGCCACCCGCGATCGGCGCGTTGTTCCACTAAAGAAGGAATCGGTCTACTTTTCCGAAACACGTTTGCGCGGGTGGATGTTCGATCAGGCGCGCAAGCAACTGAAAACCGGCGATTGGTTTCTCCGGGTTGATGCCGATGAATTCCATCACGTGCCCCCGCCAGAATTTGTGGAATCACGTCTGATCCCGCACGAAACGATCGTCTATCATCAATACTACGATTTTGTCCTCCGGGAATCAGAATTACGCCTCTGGGAGAATGGGGGCGAGTCTTTAGCTGACCGCTCACGCGCCATTGCTGAACGGCGGAGATGGTATCTTCCCAGCGTTTACGCCGAACCTCGGCTTTGCCGTTACCGCGAATCGATGCAGTGGCCACCGACCGTATCGTTTCCCTACAATGCAGGCTATGTCGCAGCCGAGCGGCTCCCGATCCGCCACTATCCTCATCGCGATCCGGTTCAGTTGGAAAGGCGGTGTCGGCTTCGGTCAGTGATGTTCAAAGATAAGGCAAGAGAGGAGGGAAGCTTCGGACATTGGGCTGATCAGGAGTGGCGCAAGTTTATCACCCAGGATGATGAACCCGGACTGCTTCACTGGGTTCCCGGCGAGCCGTTACCTGCGGTCCACCAAACGAATCACCTCGCCACCGGTCCGAAACGTGCCGTGCAACGAGTTGTGCATGCAGGCCTCCTCCCCTTCCTCGATCGGCTGCGTCCCGGCTGGCCCGATGATGCTGTCCCGCAACCAATTGCCCCGGACGTAGTGCAAATGCTTAGGGAAGAATTGGGATCTTGATTCATCCGCGCTCGACCAACCACGCTCGCTGAGTTTCCACACTATGTTCGCATCCTTCCTTCGCCGCCTCATCCCCGAGCGACTTCGTCCGATCGGTTATCTCACTCACCTTACCCGCGAGCGCACGGCGTCGACCGTGTTGGAAGGCCCCTTTGCCGGTTTGAAATATGGCGAAGTATCCCAGGGCAGCGCTTACATCCCGAAACTGCTTGGCATTTACGAACGAGAACTGCGGCCCCAGGTCGCCGAGATCATCGATCGTCAGCCTCGGCTCGTGATCGATCTCGGGGCTGCTGAAGGCTACTACGCGGTCGGCCTCGCACGAGTCCTTCCGCAAACTCGTGTAATCGCTTTTGAAATGGAGGCAAGCGGGCGTGACGCTCTCACCGCGATGGCTGTCCGAAATAAAGTCGAGTCGCGGCTCGAAGTGCGGGGCAAATGCGAGCCGCAGGATCTCGCCGAAGTGCTTGGAAATAAGAACAGCGTGGTAGTGATCTGCGACGTCGAAGGATACGAGTCAGTATTGCTCGATCCCGATGAAATTTCCGCGCTAGCCGATGCCGCGATCCTCGTCGAGTTGCACGACTTCCTCATCTCCGGGCTGCGTGAAACAGTTCGGGAACGGTTTGTCGCCACTCACACGATCACCCTGATCACGCAGGAAGCGCGGAGTCGGGACGAATTTCCCTGGCGAACCTTGGGTACTGCACTGCTGCCGAAATCGTATTTGGATTGGGCCGTGAGCGAATGGCGGCCTGTCGTGATGGAGTGGTATTGGATGGTGCCGAAGTGATGGACAAAGAAGACATTCAGAGCGCTCGTGTTCTCTTCTCCTGCAGCGGTATTGGAATCTTTAATCGCGGGATCGAGACCTTTTTCCGCGAGGCTTTCGACGGCGTGCTCGGCATTCCGGGGTGGGAGATCCGCCTCCTCAAGGGGGCGGGGCCCGAATCCATTGGTGAGAAGAAGCTTAGGTGCCTGCCGCGCACGGGCGCTCTCGCTCCGCCAATAGGACGAATCACCGGCCGGAGCGCCTACGCGGTCGAACAATGGAGCAGCTTTTTTTCCGTCGCACGCGAAATCCGTCGTTTCCGCCCCCACGTCGTCTTTACGAGCGAGGCAAATATGATGTTTCTCCTACGTCGGTTTCGAATGCGGATCGGAGTACCTTTCCGCGTCCTCTATTCCAACGGAGGTCCCTGTCACCCGCCCTTCACCCGGCACGATTTTGTCCATCAGGTCGCCCCGTTTTACCGCGACGAGGCCATTGCCTTCGGGGAGCCGGAAGGCAAACATCTCCTCGTTCCGTATGGGATTCACGTTCCGTCGCAACCGTTTCCCGCAGCAGAGGAGCGGAAGTCGCTACGGGTTCGGCTGGGATTGCCGAGGGACAGGCCGGTGATTCTCAGCGTGGGCTGGATCGCACGTCAGCACAAACGAATGGATTATGTCATCAGAGAAGTCGCGGCTTTGCCTGGGCCGCGTCCCTTCCTGCAACTGCTCGGCGCGATGGATGAAGGGAGCGGGGAACTTGTCACGCTGGGCCGCGATCTCTTGGGGCCGGCGAATTTTGCCGCCGCTTCGGTCGCTCCGGAGGCGGTCGCGGATTATTACAGGGCGGCGGACGTGTTCGTGCTGGGGTCTCTCGCTGAGGGTTTTGGCCGGGTTTACCTCGAGGCACTCGCCCACGGATTACCGACAATAGGCCACCGGCATCCGGTGATCGAGTATGTCCTCGGCGAGGCTGGAATTATCGGCGACCTTTCCAAGACGAGTGGGCTCTCCTCCGTTCTAGTTGTAGAACTCGCGAAACTCCGAACAACGACTCCGGAAGAAATGAAGTGGCGACGCGAATCAGTGCGCTCTCGATTCGGCTGGGACCTCCTACGCCCCGCCTACGCCGACATGTTTCGGACCGCCGCGAACGCACCGATGCCATGGGTCACGGCCCCGTAGAATCGAGGTCTCCACCGACGATGCACACGCGACGAAGATCCACTCGCTCACGCTCGTGGCTGCCGTAATGTCCGTTCGCGCATCGAAGATACTTCGCCGTCCTCTCCCAAACTCCGATCACTTCCATGAGCCAGCTTCAGATCCTAATATTTTTCGGATTGCTTGCCTTCATTCTCGGGAAGGGTTTGATGAAACCGCAGCGATTTCTGGAGTATCCCTACTTCATGGCGGCGACCTTCGCGGTCTTCATTCTGCCGCAGGTGATCTCGCTGAAACGCTTTCCCGGGGCGTCCCCTTTGGAATCACTCACTCCGGTGATGGTGATGACCAATCTCTGTCTCGCTTGCTGCTATTTGGGGTATCTCCTCCCACCGAGTCGATGGATTGCAAAACACGGCAGCACTCCGCTCAAGCTTGATCGACTTTTTCACGTCGCTGTCGTCTTCATTGTTGTCAGCCTCTTTTTCAACTACCTCATCAGCCGGATGACGGCGGAGCAAACCGGCGGGAGCATGTGGACGGGACGGGTCACGATCTATCACTTCTTCTCCCAGCTCGTCTATCCCGGGTTTGCGATCGCACTCCTCACCGCTCTGGCTCGCAAAAGTGTCATGGCCTGGCTTTTTACGGGAATCGCTGCCATGACTCCGATCATCGCAATTGTCTTCTTCGGCCGGCGAGAAAGCGCCGCTCTCCTTCTTCTCACGATTGGACTGACGCTCTTTTTCCACCGGCGATTCATTCCGCCCCGCCTTCTCATTGCGACAGGCATCGTATTTGCGATGCTCGCGATTCCCGCAACTTCCAAGTATCGCAGCGCGATGTCGACGGGCAACAGTGATATGGTTCGACAAATCGATCTGGTGGGGAACTTCAAACGCTTCCTCACCGAAGAATCGATTCTCGAACTCCGCAACGCCGCGGTTCTTATTTATGGAACCAAGATACAGAGCAACTATGGCTACGGCGCGGCTTACTGGGACCAGCTCGTTTTCCGCTTTGTCCCGGCCCAGTTGGTCGGCAAGGAGTTCAAAGACAAGCTGATGTTCGACGAACCCGAAGTCGATCAGGAAAAGGAAGAAGAAGTGGAGATCGGGATCCGCTCCTTCACTCCTCCCAAGGGTTCAACTCTCACCGGAATGGGCGACTCCTTCAGACAATTCGGCTACTTCGGTTGCCTCTTCTTCGCCCTGATCGCCGTGATTTTCCGAAGTCTCTGGGAGACGGCTCTACAACCCAACACTTTTTTCGCCAAACTGCTCTACATCCAGACCTCGACCTCGGCAATGCGGGCTGTGACGCACCAAACAGTCGATTATTTCCCCGGCCTGCTCTACAACCTGATCTTCCTTGGAATGGCCGTGATCTACGCGCGCGGCCCGAAAGCATCTCGTCGTCTCCAGAGTTCGGCCGCATCACCCGATCAATCGCCCTCTCAGTCTCCCCATCGCTCCGAGCATGCGTCTGCTCCTCTCAAGTCTCTCGCTCCGGCGAAGAAGCGCGATCTCGCCGACCTTGAGTAGACGCGCTCCGCAGCCGCCCGCCATGCGTCTCGCCATCCTCTTCGACCACTTCGGTCCCTACCACCTTGCCCGGATCCGGGCGGCGGCGGCGACCTTGGAGATTCTCGCGATCGAGATCCGCGGTCGCAGCCGGGAGTATGGCTGGGAGCCCGCAACGACGACAGAGGTCTTCGCGAGGGAGACGCTCTTCCCCGACGGAGCGGACACGACCGTTTCCCCGAAGGAACTCGCGGCAAGGCTCGAGATGGCCTTGACCCGTTTCACCCCCGAAGTCGTCGCGATCCCGGGATGGTCCGGTCCGGCCTCCTTTCTGGCGATGGATTGGTGCATCAGACGAGGAGTGCCGGCCGTGGTGATGTCCGAAAGTACACCCCACGACGAGGCCCGCTCCGTCTTTCGTGAAACGATCAAGCGACGCTACGTCGGACTCGCCTCGGCCGGCCTCGTCGGGGGATCTTCCCATCGGGACTACCTGAAGCAACTCGGCATGGCGGACTTCCGCATAGCCGAAGGCTACGACGCGGTCGACAATCAACACTTCGCCGTAGCCTCGTCCCATTGGCGCAACACCGACCGTCCGACCCCCCCCTACTTCCTCGCCTCGGCCCGCTTCATTCCAAAGAAAACCCTCTTCCGCCTCCTCGAAGCCTACGCCGACTACGCCCGACTCAAAACGAGCAAGGAATCCGAAATCCGAAATCCCCAATCCGAAATCCACAATTCATGGCCCCTCTGCCTCCTCGGCGACGGCGACCTGAAATCCGCTCTCCTCACCCACGCCGCCGACCTCGGTCTCACCGTCATCG
>Ga0105050_10009483_pt1 | contig 10887 bp, 11 predicted proteins | sample FRY01_FD_78088 | JGI IMG/M metagenome (GOLD analysis project Ga0105050, IMG submission 78088) | Freshwater microbial communities from Lake Fryxell liftoff mats and glacier meltwater in Antarctica - FRY-01 | ecosystem: Environmental > Aquatic > Freshwater > Ice > Glacier meltwater ... | reverse complement strand
CGCTGCTGAAAAAATGGTCGTAATCGCCACCGCCTCTGGCAGCACGCCCACCAACTTGATGCCTCCAAGGTGCAACAGCTCACTGAGTTGCTGAAAGCCCAGCACCACCTCGCCCCGCGCTACCAGCGCGCCCACGGGCACGCCCGGTTGGGCTTGCACGATGCGCGATTGCAAGACCTTGGATAAGCCCCAACGCTCAAACAGCTTGACTAGCGCCACGCCACTGGGTCCGGTCGAATAACCAATGCTGGACGCGGCTTCAATTGCGCTGCGCAGTGCAGCTTCGCTGCTGATGTCTGGTACCGGCGCGCCCAACCTGACAGCTAATGCCACGCTTGACTGCACCAAGTCATGCCGGCTACCCGCAACCACCTGGCCACCAGCGATGAGTTTGTCAATCGCATCAAGTGCCAGCACCACGCCGTCAAACGCTTCGCCTGCCTGCACGCGTTTGGCAGCATCGACACCGCCCACCGACTCAATGGTTACTTTATTGCCTGACTTGCTCTGCCACTCTGCAACCAGGTCTGCCAGCAGCGGGCGCGTGGCCATGGAGGAAATCAGTTTCAGCATGCTGCAATTTTGCGCTGCAAAGCCCAAGATTAAAAGCTCGGTAGCCCGCTAGCAGATAGAACAAACCGATATAGCTCATCTATCGCTATGCCAATATACTCAACTTATGGATTTAAAGCAGTTGGCGTATTTTGTGCGCGTGGCCGAGCTGGGCAGCTTTACCCGCGCCTCAGTGGCGCTGGCTATTGCCCAGCCTGCACTGAGCCGCCAGATTCGGCTTTTAGAGGTTGAGCTGCGGCAAAACTTGCTGATTCGCAACGGGCGCGGCGCACAGCCAACCGAGGCGGGGCAACTACTGCTCAAGCATGGGCGCGGCATTTTGCACCAGGTTGAGCTGGCGCGTGAAGAGCTGGGCGCGGTGCGGGGCGCACTGGCCGGGCGTGTGTCAATTGGCCTGCCACCCAGCCTGTCACGGTTGATCAGCGTGCCATTGACGCATGCCTTCAAACAGCATTTGCCGCAGGCGCACTTGACGCTGACCGAGGGCTTTTCGGTACTGATGCTCGAAGGCATGCGGGTCGGCAACCTGGACATGGCGGTGCTTTACGATGCGGCACATTCACCCGAGGTGGAAATAACGACGTTGCATACCGAAGAGCTGGTGCTGATTTCTAAAGCCGCGAGCGCCAAGAAACCAGCCGTTAAAGGCCAGACGATTCAGCGCCAGTTGATTCAACGTCAGCCGATTCAATTAGCAGATGTTGCCGATCTGCCGCTGATTCTGCCCAGCCGCCCGAACGCCTTTCGGATGTTGATTGAAAACGAAATGAGCGCGATCGGCAGCGAACCGCGCATCACGCTGGAGGTTGACGGCCTGAACGCGATTTTGAGTTTGGTCAAAGAAGGCCTGGGGCATGCCGTGCTGCCGAGCTACACCCTGAGCAACTTTGACGACCCGACGCCGTTTACCCTGCGCAGCATTCGTGGCCCGCGCATCACGAGTGAGCTGATGCTGGTGCGCCCGTCACGGCGATCCAGTACCGAGACGCAAAAAATCGCGGCAGATGTCGTTAAATCGGTTGTGATGCAAGCCATGAAGGCCTACAGCTAAGACCACCGTTGCGCGTCAAGGCAAAATTGCGCTTTGGCAGAACTTCAAAAAACCGAATCATCATGCATGAAACTACTTTTGGTCTGGCGGGCGTCATGGGTTGGCCCGTGGCGCATTCCCGCTCACCGCTGATACATAACTACTGGCTGCAAAAGTATGGCCTGGGAGGCAGTTATGTGCAGCTTGCGGTGCAGCCGGGGCAACTGGCAACGGCCTTGCCGGGCTTGGCAGCGCTGGGGTTCAAGGGCTGCAACGTCACGATTCCGCACAAGGTGGAGGCACTCAAGCTGATACGCGATGTGGATGCCAATGCCAGGCGGGTCGGCGCTGTCAACACGCTGGTGGTGCAGCCTGACGGCTCGCTCAAAGGGATGAACACCGATGGCTTTGGCTACATTCAAAGCCTGCTGGACGCGCAGCCTGACTGGCGGGCAGACGCTGGACCGGTGGTGGTTCTGGGCGCAGGCGGTGCGGCGCGGGCCGTGGTGCTGGCCCTGAGCGACCACGGCGCCAAAGAGATTTTTCTGATCAACCGCACGCTGGACAAAGCCCGGGCGATGGCGGCCGAATTCGGCTCCCCCGTCAAAGCCGTGGCGTGGGAGCAGCGCCATGCGGCGCTTCAAAGCGCGGCGCTGCTGGTCAACACCACCAGCCAGGGCATGCATGGCAACCCGCCGCTGGATCTTGATTTGTCCGCCCTGCCGGTAGCTGCGCTGGTGTCAGACATCATCTATGTCCCGCTTGAAACGCCTCTACTGCTAGCAGCCAGGGCGCGTGGTAACCCGACAGTCGGCGGCCTGGGCATGCTGCTGAACCAGGCACGCCCGGCGTTTGAAGCCTGGTTTGGCGTGCTGCCTGAAGTCACGCCCGAGTTGCGGCAGTTGGTTGAAGCAACGCTGTAGCTTGGTGATGTTTTTTGCTATTTTTTCGATTCTTGCGCCCGTAGATATTGGGCTACAACTTTATTTCTCCGGCCCATTGGAGTGTTAATTTCCCGTTCGGGCTGAGCCTGTCGAAGCCTGTCTCGCGCGGGGAGACCCTTTGACCCTTCGACAGGCTCAGGATAGGCCAAGTTCAGGGCGAACGGATAAAGAAGTTCACACTTCACAGACCCGGATTAATAGTAAGCGAATGATTAAATCAGCGGATTCAAAGTTTTTAAGGCCTTGAAACGCCCAAAGTCACGGTCAGCCGTCCAGAGCACCGAAACAGCATTCTCAATACAGACAGCTGCAATTCGAGCATCATGAAACTGACCGCCTTTGAGTTTGGCTTTGCGGCTGAGCTCTGACAGAACAGACCAGTGCTGCTGACCGCTGTGCAACACACTGGCTTGCGGAGAAGCCAACCAGGCATCCACCTGGGCAAATGCCTGCTCCAAGGTGCTGGCAGGTGCAAATATTTTGGGGTTGGTCACAACCGCCAAGAACTCATGCAGGCAGCTCACTGGAATACCCCAAGGCTGCGCGCCTTCGGCCAATGACACCAGACATGAATAAGCTGCCTCGTAAAACTCGGATTCCTCCCGGTGCGCGTACACCAGAACATTGGTATCTACTGCAATCATGCTGGATGCTTGAGCACAGGCTTAACCACCCGTGCTGCGACGTGATCTTCTTCAAGCTGCTGCCAGCGCACCGGGGCAGCGATCAGCATCGCCCTGCCGCGAACGCTGGCTTTTTTTAGCTTAAATGCAGGCTTGATTTTGACTTGCGAATCACTGATGACGCGCCGCAAACCCTCTTCAATCAAGGCTCGTAATGTCGTCTGACTGCGCTGCGCAAGCTCCTTGGCGGACTTGAAAAGCGGGTCTGACATTTCAATAGTGGTTTTCATAGGGCTACCCGTATTAACGATATGGGTGTATTGTAGTTGTTTAAGCTCTTTCGATATGAAAACGACAAAAAACGACTTTCCACTAAACTGCAGATTCATCAAAGCAAGAAAGAAACCAGATCATGGGCGCGCAATGGAAAGCTAAAGGTAAAGAGCTGGCAGCCAACGCCAGAGGACGGGTATTTGGCAAACTGGCCAAAGAAATCATGGTGGCGGCACGCAGCGGGGCTGATCCGGCCATAAACGCCCGCCTGCGGCTGCTGGTCGAACAAGCCCGCAAAGTCAGCATGCCAAAAGACACGCTGGACCGGGCGATAAAAAAAGGCTCGGGCACGGGCAGTGAAGCAGTTCACTTTGAACACGTCATTTACGAAGGCTTTGCACCACACCGCGTACCGCTGATGGTCGAATGCCTGACCGATAACCTGAACCGTACCGTGTCTGAAGTGCGGGTGCTGTTTCGCAAAGGGCAACTCGGCACGTCCGGCTCGGTGTCATGGGACTTTGACCACGTCGGCATGATTGAAGCAGAACCCCTGGCTGCTGGCGCAGATGCAGAAACTGCAGCGATTGAAGCCGGAGCGCAAGATTTTGAGGCCGGTGAAGAAGAAGGCCACACCTTGTTCCTGACAGACCACGCTGACCTTGATCTGGTCAGCCGCGCCCTGCCCGCCCATGGCTTTACCGTGCTGTCTGCCAAACTGGGCTACAAAGCCAAAAACCCGATCGATCCAGCTAGCCTGAGCGCAGCGGATATGGAGGAAGTTGTGGCCTTTTTGGCAGCCGTTGATGCCAACGATGATGTGCAAAACGTGTTTGCCGGGCTGGCCGGTTGATGGCATTGCGCAATCATTAAGGAGATCGCCTTGAATTTGAAAAAAGTATTTTTACCTGTGCTGCTCACTGCGTTTGCTGCCAACGCCTGGGCCCAGGATGCACTGGCCACTATCCCCAGCCTGAACGTACAGCGCTACATGGGTACCTGGTATGAAGTGGCCAAACTACCCAACCCGTTCCAGAAAAACTGCGTCAGCAACACCTCCGCAGTTTACGAGGCACAACCCAATGGCACGATACGCGTGACCAACCGCTGCACTGAAGCAGACGGCAAGGTCAAGGAAGCTATTGGTGAAGCCCGTCAGATAGGCAACGCCACATCACCCAGGCTTGAAGTCCGTTTTGCACCCGCCTGGCTGTCGTTTTTGCCCTTTGTATGGGGCAACTATTGGGTGATAGATCTCGATGCCGACTACCAGCTTGCAGCCGTCAGCGAGCCAGGCCGTGAGTTGCTGTGGATACTGTCCAGAACCCCCATACCCAACGCTATGGCCTACAGCCAACTCGTAGAAAGACTGGGGAAAAAAGGGTTTGACCTGAAAAAAATGGAACCGACGCGCCAGGGCAAACCATAAATTGCAAAAATTGCTATGAATTTGTTAGCAGCCTGCCAAAACTGAAAACTCCTGGATCCCGGATCGGATCGACATCAACCGGGATAATGCTCTTGGGTGGAAACTTGCCTTCAAGCAACAATTTGCTGAGCGGGTTTTCAATCCGCTGCTGAATCGCACGCTTGAGCGGCCTGGCGCCGAATACCGGGTCAAAACCCACTTTGGCCAACTCGGCTATTGCGGCTTCCGAGACTTGCATGGTCAGTTCCATCTTCTCCAGCCGAGCCATCAACACCTTGAGCTGGATGCGGGCGATTGATTCGATATTTTTTGCGTCGAGCGCATGAAACACCACGGTCTCGTCAATACGGTTTAAAAACTCGGGACGGAAATAGTTCTTCAGCTCATCCGTCACCGCGTCTTTGATCTCCTCATAAGGTTTGCCGACCATACTTTGAATAATCGGCGAACCGATGTTGCTGGTCATCACGATCACTGTGTTTTTGAAGTCGACAGTGCGGCCTTGGCCGTCGGTCAGGCGGCCATCGTCTAGTACTTGCAGCAGCACATTGAAGACATCGGGGTGGGCTTTTTCAACTTCGTCCAGCAGCAGCACGCTGTAAGGCTTGCGGCGCACGGCCTCGGTTAAATGGCCACCCTCCTCGTAACCCACGTATCCCGGCGGCGCGCCAATCAGGCGGGCAACGCTGTGCTTTTCCATGAACTCGCTCATGTCGACACGAATCAGGTGGTCTTCGCTGTCGAAAAGAAAGCCTGCCAGGGCTTTACACAGCTCGGTTTTACCAACGCCAGTGGGGCCGAGGAAAAGGAATGAGCCGGTGGGACGATTCGGATCTGACAGACCAGAGCGCGCGCGGCGTATGGCGTTGGACACAGCGGCAATCGCCTCGTTCTGCCCGACGACACGGTCATGCAACTTGCCTTCCATCAGAAGCAGTTTGTCGCGCTCACCCTGCATCAGCTTACTGACCGGGATGCCTGTGGAGCGAGCCACAACTTCAGCGATTTCTTCAGCGCCAACTTGCGTGCGCAAAAGCTTGGGAGCTGCGTTGGCGTTAGGCGCAGCCTCGCTGTCTTGTGCTGCTTTCAAACGCTTTTCCAGGTCAGGCAGTTTGCCGTATTGCAGTTCAGCAACTTTGTTGAAATCGCCTTTTCGGGTTTGCTCCTCAATCTGAAACTTGATGCGGTCGATCTCTTCCATCACGTCTTTGCTACCGAGCGCCTGGGCTTTTTCGGCTTGCCAAATCACGTCTAAATCTGAAATTTCCTTTTGCAGTTTGATGATCTCGTCTTCAATCAAAGCAAAGCGTTTTTGTGAGGCTTCGTCTTTCTCGCGGCGCACGGCTTCGCGCTCGATTTGCAATTGAATCAGGCGGCGATCGAGTTTGTCCATGACCTCGGGTTTGCTGTCGCGCTCAATGCTGATTTTGCTGGCCGCTTCGTCGATCAAATCAATCGCCTTGTCTGGCAAAAAACGGTCGGTAATGTAGCGCTGTGAGAGTTCTGCCGCCGCCACGATGGCCGGGTCAGTAATTTGGACGCCGTGGTGCAGCTCGTACTTCTCTTTCAGGCCGCGCAGAATGGCAATCGTCGCTTCCACAGTCGGTTCGCCCACCAGAATCTTTTGAAAGCGGCGCTCCAGCGCGGCGTCTTTTTCAATGTACTTGCGGTATTCATCCAGCGTGGTTGCACCTACACAATGCAGCTCGCCCCGCGCCAGGGCGGGTTTGAGCATGTTGCCCGCATCCATTGCGCCCTCAGCCTTGCCCGCACCAACCATGGTGTGCAGCTCGTCAATAAACACGATGGTCTGGCCTTCGTCTTGCGCCAACTCTTTAAGCACCGTTTTAAGGCGTTCTTCAAACTCACCCCTGAATTTGGCGCCTGCCAGCAACGCCGCCATATCCAGGCTCAGCACGCGTTTGCCTTTGAGTGAATCGGGTACCTCTCCAGCCACGATGCGCTGGGCCAGGCCTTCCACAATCGCGGTTTTACCAACGCCGGGTTCACCAATCAGCACCGGATTGTTTTTAGTACGCCGCTGCAGTACCTGAATGGCGCGGCGGATTTCGTCGTCTCGGCCAATCACCGGGTCCAGCTTGCCCATGCGAGCCCGCTCGGTTAAATCCATGCAGTATTTCTTGAGGGCTTCGCGGTTACCTTCGCCTTCGGCACTGTCCATTTTCTCCCCGCCACGCACAGTGTTGATGGCCGCTTCAAGCGATTTGCGGGTCAAGCCATTTTCTTTGACCATTTTCCCGATATCGGCTTTGCTGTCGGCTACCGCCAGCAAATACAGCTCGCCAGCAACAAATTGGTCATTGCGCTTGATGGCTTCTTTTTCAGTGGCTTGCAGCAGCTTGGCCAACTCGGACGAGACCGAAATCTGCTCCTGTCCGCTCACCTGCGCCAGCTTTTTTATAGCTGCTTGCGCCGACATTTCAAGGCCTGCAACATTAACGCCTGCTTTTTCCAGCATGGCACGCGGGCCATCGTCCTGCTTGAGCATGGCGGCCAGCAAATGCACCGGCTCAATGTAGCCGTTGTCATTGGCCAGCGCCAGCGACTGGGCATCGCTCAAGGCTTCCTGAAATTTGGTGGTGAGTTTGTCCTGACGCATGAAAATGTCCTCGCGTGTTAATGTCGAATTGACGACTAGCTCGGGGGTATTTGCGCATTTTCAAGCCTCCTTCCGCTGGCGAGCTTGAGCCAGGTCAAAGGAAGGCGAGCCAGCTTCGATCAGTTCAGGTTAGCCGCTTTGTTTCACATTACTCGCCTCAATGCCCCATTTGGCCAGAGCGATATCGTCATTGACGCGCGCGTCCACCCAGCGCGCGCCTTCGGGAGTTTGCTCTTTCTTCCAGAACGGTGCCTGGGTTTTCAGGTAGTCCATCAAAAACTCGCAGGCCTTGAAGCTCTCGCCCCTGTGCGCAGACGTTACGGCAACCATCACCACCTGATCCAGCGGCTGCAAAAGCCCTATTCGATGCACTATTCGTGCGCCAAAAATGTTAAAGCGTTTGAAAGCTTCGTCAATCATGGCTTCAATGGCTTTTTCGGTCATGCCGGGGTAATGCTCAAGCTCCATGCTAGTTACATTCAGGCCATCATTGCGGTCGCGAACGGTGCCCGTGAAGGTACATACAGCGCCTACCCGACGGTCACTTTGGCGCAGTGTTGCGACTTCACGCGACAAATCAAAATCTTCAGCCTGAATGAATACCCGTGGCAATGTCATGCACGCATTTTGGCATGCGGCACCTGGTCCTGCAGGCTGCCAATAGCGCTGGACACCGCTTGCGCTGCATGCCCCAGGCGAGCTCGCGTGGCTTCTTTGCTGGCGTGGTTGTCGGCGTCCCACTGCAAATAAGGAATGGTGAGCGCCGCCGCGCAGCGCCCAGACATATCCAGCACCGGGTAGCTCATGTTGGTCACCCCTCGAATCAGATCACTGGGTACTGACTCGTAACCCTTTTTGTCGATGCGTTTGACAAAAGTATCGATCTCGGTTGAAGGCTTTGATGCGTCAGGCAGGCAAGCCAGAATCCTTTGACGTTCCTGCGCGTTTTGAAACGTCAAAAATACCCTGCCAGACGCGGAGGTCAGCAAGCCAACCCTGGCACCCACGTGCACGGCAAAGCCCATTTGTAAAGGGCTGTCTACCTGCGCAATCACCAGCATTTCGCCACCGCTGTGTACCGCCAGGTGGCAAGACTGGCCGACTTCGCGGGCCAAAGCCTCCATCTCCGGCAGTGCGGCGGCAATCAATCGCCCGGTAGGCGGGTATCTGTGTGCCAGCTCAAACAAGCGCATAGTCAACACCAGTTTGTCTGATCGCAGGTCATGCGCTATGTAACCCCTGCGCTTGAGGCCATCAACCATGCGGAAAATTTCACTGACCTTGCGCGAAGCCGCCGATGCCAGCTCGCTCAGGCTCAAGCCACGTGGCTGACCGGCCAGCAGCTCAAGCACATCCAGGCCTTTGTCAAGCGCGGGAACAGGGTAGCGCTGAAGGTTTTTCTCGAATGACGCCTTGCCAGTTACTTTAGTCATGAAAGCTATTTTGGCAGCAACGCAACTTTCAAGGCGAATAAGCGCGTACCAGTTGGCGCTGCTGGCCCAAACCTTCTACCCCCAGTTCCATCACATCGCCGGGTTGAAGCCAGACGTTCGGCTTCATGCCCAAACCCACGCCAGGCGGCGTGCCCGTAGCAATGCAGTCGCCGGGCAACAAGGTCATGAACTCACTGATGTAGCTCACAAGGTGCGCCACACCAAAAATCAGGTGTTTGGTGGAGCTGTTTTGCATGATCTTGCCATTGACCTTGAGCCAGAGCTTGCGGTCTGAAAAATCAGACACCTCGTCAGGCGTGACCAGCCAGGGACCAATCGGCGCAAAGGTGTCGCAACCCTTGCCTTTGAACCATTGGCCTTCACGCTCCAGCTGAAAGCGCCGCTCGGTGATGTCGTTGATGACTGAAAAGCCAGCCACATAATCAAACGCGCGGGCCTTGTCGACGTACTGCGCTTTCTTGCCAATGATGATGGCGAACTCGACTTCCCAGTCGCCTTTGGTACAACCTTTAGGCAGCACCACGTCATCATTTGGGCCACTGAGCGAGGTAATGGCCTTTGAAAATAAAATCGGCTCACTAGGTATTGGGTAGCCAACTTCTTCACAGTGGTCGCGGTAATTCAGGCCAACAGAAACAATTTTTCCAGGCCGTGCTACCGGGCAACCATAACGCGGCGAACCAGTCACCAAAGGCATGCTGGTCAGGTCATCGGGTATCAACTCTGCCAGCCCTGGCAAGGTCTCAGAGTTAATGTCATGCACGATTTGCGAGAGGTCACGCAGCGCGCCGAGGTTGTCAATAACGCCGGGCTTTTCAAGGCCGAAGGGACCAAATCTGACGAGTTTCATCATCTCTCCAGTTTTTTCAGGTTTTTTTATCTATACAAACGTTTTTTATCGGTGTATATTAATCCAAAATAAACGACTCAGGAGACCCATGCAAAGTAAGCCTAAGAAACCAGTCGCCGTGGTGACGGGCGCACGGCAAGGCATTGGTAAAGGCATCGCGCTGGCGCTGGCACAGTTGGGCTTTGACATCGTGCTGGCCGACCTGGTGCTGGATGACGTTGCCCAGCAAACCATGCGCGAGATCAACGCAGCTGGCGCAGCATGCAAGTTTGTCAAAACTGACATTGCCAACGTTTACCAGCGCCTGGACACGACCGACAAATTGTTCGCTGCTTTTGGCAGCGTCCATACGCTGGTCAACAACGCTGGCGTGCAGGTCAAGGTGCGTGGCGACTTGCTTGATGTATCGCCTGAAAGCTATGACCGGGTCATGGGCATCAATTTACGCGGTACGTTTTTTTTAACGCAGTCTGTCGCCAGGCGGATGATTGAGCAGTCAGATACGCCTACGCAGCTGCACCGCAGCATCGTCACCATATCGAGCGCCAACGCGTATCTGGTGGGGCCTGATCGCCCGGAGTATTGCTTTTCAAAAATGTCACTGTCGATGATGACCAAGGCCTTTGCGCTGCGATTGGGCAGGCACGGCATTGCAACGTATGAGATACGGCCAGGCATCATTCGTAGCGCCATGACGCTACCCGTCAAAGAAAAATACGATGGCTGGATAGCCAACGGCTTGACACCCATGGCGCGCTGGGGTGAGCCCGATGATGTGGGCAAAACCGTGGCCACACTGGCCAGCGGCTTGATGCCGTTTTCAACCGGCGATGCTTTTCATGTTGATGGTGGTTTGCATATTCAAAAACTCTAGCAGCCTGGGCTCATTTTCAGCAGGCAAGTCAATGAAATATTCAGTTTTGAAACTTCCCGGTTTAGCAGCCGTGCCGGGTTGCACTAGGGTGGGTGCGCAGGCGCAAGTCGCCAACTAGTGTAGTGTTTCACTCTGTTTGAACCGTTTTGAGTTTTTCCCTGGCACGTATGACCTTTCGCAAGATGTCACGAGCACTCTTGGTCCAGATGAAGGGTTT
>Ga0105050_10009481_pt1 | contig 10889 bp, 13 predicted proteins | sample FRY01_FD_78088 | JGI IMG/M metagenome (GOLD analysis project Ga0105050, IMG submission 78088) | Freshwater microbial communities from Lake Fryxell liftoff mats and glacier meltwater in Antarctica - FRY-01 | ecosystem: Environmental > Aquatic > Freshwater > Ice > Glacier meltwater ... | reverse complement strand
GGCGTGACGGGGCGGTCGGGCGCTGCCCGGCGGCGCTACGCGCCTTGATTCCGTGCAAAGGTAGTTGCGTCGGTCGCCGCCCAGCGCGGCCGAGTTGTGGGGCGGCGCGTAGCCACCCCACCCAATTCAGGCGCTGCGATAGAGCTTGGTCATCGAGAATTCCCGATGCCCCAGCGCCTCGGCCGCCGTGCTGCGGCCATTGGCGGTGCGTCCGATCATGTCGATCAGCGCATCCCCCGCCTGATCAATCGTCATCTCGCGGCGCAGGATGCCCGACACGTCCACATCAACATGCTCGCTCATCGTGCGGATCGTGCGCGGGTTGGCGGTGATCTTGATCACCGGCACGATGGGATTGCCAATCACATTGCCCTGCCCGGTCGGGAAGGTGTGGATGACATAGCCACCCGCCGCCATCAGCGTCACACATTCCGCCGCCGCCGACGAGCTATCCATAAAGTAGAGGCCCGGACCCGATTTCGGGGCCTCTGCCGGTTCCAGAATATCGATATAGCGTGAGGTGCGGCCGATCTTTTCCAGATTGCCCATCGCCTTTTCCTCGATGGTGGTCAGGCCGCCCTCGATATTGCCCTTGGTGGGCTGGCTGTCGGACAGGTCATCGGTCTGATGCGCGAAAATCACGTCATCCTGATAGGCCTTCCACATCTTGTACCAGCGCTCGCCGACCTCATCATTGATCGCGCGGGCCTTGCAGATATGTTCTGCCCCGGTGATCTCGGATGTCTCGCCGAAACAGCCATAGATGCCTTCGGGCAGCAGCTTGTCATACATGTTGCCGACGGTCGGACAGGAGCCAAGGCCGGTCGTGGTATCGCTTTCACCGCATTTGGTGGAGATCCACAGTTCCGACAGTGCGCAATCCTCGCGCTGCAATTCGGTCGCGTAATGCACCATCGCCTTGGCGGCACGGCTGGCGTCCATGATGGTCTTGAGGTCGCCATTCTGTTCGATGGAAAACCCCTGCACCGGCTTGCCCGTGGCCGCGATGCCATCGACGACCTTCTGGGTCCAGCCGGGTTCGATCCCGATCACGACGCAGGCAGCGACATTGGGGTTGGCCCCGGTGCCGATGATCGTGGCAAAATGCAAGTCAAGGTCGGCACCGAACTGCAACCGGCCATAGGCATGCGGGATCGCCATCGTGCCCTTGATATTATTCGCGACCGCCTCGCAGGCGGCGTTGGAGATATCATCAAGCGGCAGGATCAGGACGTGGTTGCGCACGCCCACCCGGCCATTGTCGCGCCGATAGCCCTGAACTGTGAGGTCTGAATATGCACTCATCTGGCTTACCACCGCTTTGTCTTGAGGTTGTGGGTATGGACATGGGCACCATGCTTGATCGGCGCCACGATCTTGCCGATGTCCTCGCCGTATTTGATCGCCGTGTCGCCGGGAGCCAGATCCCTGAGCGCGACCTTGTGGCCAATGGGCACATCGTCATGCGCCTCAAGCTCGAATGACGAATCGTCCGCCGTCACCACGCAGAGCATTTTCGTGCCCGCCTTGAGCCCTTCGACAACCACGACGCCGACATTATCGGCATGCTCGTGGACAAGTAGTTGCGGAATCGCCATGAAACCCTCCTCCCGGATTCTTATGTCTTATATAAGACTCATGACTCTGGACGAGTCAATCAGCTTCGCTAAAGTCATCACAGGCACGACACGCGGAGGAGCGTAAGAGACATGAACCAAGTGCCGGCCATCGGTCTGCGCCCGCTTTACCTGCAGGTGCGCGAGCGTCTGTTGCGGCGGCTGATCGACGGCGACTGGCAACCCGGCGACATGATCCCGAGCGAGAACCTGCTGGCGGCGGAATATCAGGTGAGCCAAGGCACGGTGCGCAAGGCTATCGACACGATGGTCCGCGAAAACCTGCTGCGCCGCAGGCAGGGCAGCGGCACCTATGTCGCCAATTCCAACGATGACCGCTTCGTGTTCCAGTTCTTTCGGCTGCAGCCCGACGACGGCCCGCGCACCCTGCCCTCCTCGCGCATCATCTCGGTCGGTCGGACACAGGCTGCGGCAGCCGTGGCCACCGCGCTTGACCTCTCCGCTGCTGCCGAAATCATCCGCCTGCGCCGCGTCCGCCTGATCGACGGTGTCGCGGCGCTGGTTGAGACGATCTGTCTGGACGCCGCCCGCTTTGACGGCTTTCCCGCTGCCCGCGATACGCCCAACAACCTCTACAACCTCTATTCCCGCCGCTGGAACATCACCATTGGCCGGACCGAGGAACGGATCAAGGCCGTAGCCGCCGACCCCGACGAGGCCCGCGCCTTGGGCTGCACCCCCGGCGCGCCGCTGTTGCAGGTCGAACGCATCGCCCGCGATCTGGAGGAAAGACCGACCGAATACCGCCTGTCCCGCTGCCTGACCGAGCGGCTGCATTATATGAACCAGTTGAGTTAGGCCTTCGCCTTGGCCCCTCTCCATGTCGGGCCCCATCGGGCCTGACACACGTTGCCGGTTGCCACCCATCCCAGCCGGTGAGCCCCGCTCACCGGCCAGCGCCCGCCCCGCCATCGGCGGGCGCTTCACGCCCACCGGGGGCAGGCACTGGCCTCTGCCATCGCATGGGCAGACGTCGCGCTGCCTCCACCTTTGGAGGTAAGCGGGGCCAAGGCTCCACTGGAGCCTTGACTGATCCCGCTCAATGCTTCACTCCACCTCCCCCTCTTCCCCTTCAATCAACCGCAGCACCTCAGTCGCCGCGAGCCGCGCCTCCAGCCTTGCCGCCTGCTCTGCCCGCTCGCCGTCCCCGGCGCGGATCGCGGCAACCACCTCGCGCAGATTGGCCACGCTTTGCGGCGAGCGGTCCAGCGACCGTCGCGGATGCGCCAGACCCAGCGCGCGCCAGCGCCAGACCTGCGCCAGCACGGTGGCCAGCATCTTGGACAATGTCGCACTGCCCGCCCCGGCATGGATCGCCTCGTAAAACGCGTTCTTGGCGGTCAGGATCGTCTTGGGATTGCCCCCGGCATAGGCGCGCTCCACCTCGGCCAGCGCCGCATCCAGCGCCACCAGTTGCGCGGGCGCGGACGCCTCGGCAAACAAACGCGCGCCAAGCCCTTCCAGCGCCTCACGAATCCGGTAAAGCTCATGCGCCTCGGCCACGGTCAGTGCGCGCACCACCGGGCCCTTGTTCGGAATGAGGCTGATCAACCCTTCGGATTCTAACTGGCGCAGCCCCTCGCGCAGCACAGTGCGCGAAACGCCCAGCATTTCGGTCATCTCACGCTCGGTCAGGCGGCGACCGGGGGCCAGATTGCCCTCGATGATTTCAGTGCGCAACGTTTGCAGCACCTGCTCTCGCAACGGTGCCGCCGCGCGTTTGACTGTCAGCCTGCCGTCCATAAGGTGCCTCTTGACTTGGATTGTATTACAATACTACAGTTTCTTAATGCCATAGATACGCTGGGTGAGGAGATATCTCGTGAGTGACGCCAAAATCAAAGTCGGAATCGTTGGACTGGGACGCTGGGCACGGGTGCTTGCCCGCGGCTCGCTGCAATCCAACAGGATGGAAATCGTCAAAGGCTTCAGCCGCAGCCCTGACACCCGCGCCAAATTCGAGGCCGACACCGGCATCACCACCGTCGACAGCCTCGAGGCGCTGCTCGCCGATCCCGAGATCAAGGGCGTGATCCTGACCGTGCCGAACGAACAGCATCTGCCGGTGGCAGAGGCGGTCGCCAAGGCTGGCAAACATATCTACACCGAAAAACCCATCGCCAACACGCTGGAAAACGGTATCCGGCTCGAAGCGCTGCAGGACACCTACGGCGTGCGCGCCATGGTCGGCCACTCCGCGCGTCTGCTGCGTGGTGCGCGGATGATGAAAAAAGCAATCGACTCGGGCGAACTCGGCACGCTTTCCTTCATGGAATCGAACTTTTCGAACGAACGCGCGCTTGAGCTGACGCCGGACACATGGCGCTGGTACCGGCATCGCGCGCCGGGCGGGCCGCTGTCGCAGCTGGCAACGCACCTCTTTGACTCGCTTTACATGCTGGGTGGCGAGATCGAGGAAGTCAGCTCCATCGCCTCCAAACTTTCGCCCGTCGGTGCCGAAGTCGATGACCAGTCGATGACCACCCTGCGGTTCAAAAGCGGCGCACTGGGCTATGTCGGATCGTGCTGGACCTCGCCCGGGATCTATTTCATCCGGGTTTACGGTCAAAAAGGCCTGATGCATTTCGAACTCGACTTTGGCAGCTGGGACGATCCAGACAAGGTCCACGAAACCTCGACCCTTTATATCCAACGCGGCAAGGATTGCTACGGCAAGCGCGAAGTGCTGGAAATGGGTGCCTCCAACATGTTTACCGACGAACTCGACATGTTTGCCGAAATGTGTGCCACCGGCAAAGCGGTCGAGCTTGAGGCCGCCAATGGCATCGTGGCACTTGGCATCGTCAATGCGGCGCTCGCCTCGGTCGAACGCAATGGCCAATGCGTCAAACTGGCGGATATCATCGAAAACGCACGTGCCAACGTCGCTGCCAACAAAGACGCAGCCTGAAGGAAGGACCAGCCATGTCGCGTTATTTCATCGAGCTGACCCAGCCCGAAATCAAGGCGCAGTTCGAACGGCATCCGCTGGTCATCCTGCCCTGCGGCAGCGTCGAACAGCACTCTGCCCATCTGCCGACAGGCACTGACATCTACGCGGCCAACAGCGTTTCGCACGCTGTGGCCGAGTTGATGGACGGGATCGTGCTGCCCGGCGGGCCGCTGGGCGTCACGCCGATGCACATGCCCTACGAGGCGACGATCTCGCTCAGCCCTGAAACCTACCAGCAGGTGCTGATCGAGACCTGCGTTTCGACCGCACAGCACGGCGCCAAGAAACTGCTGATCGTCAACTGGCACGAAGGCAACTCTGCCTCCATCGCGCTGGCTGCGGAAAAACTGCACCGCACCCACGGGATGAGCGTGCTGATCGTGCAGGCCTGTTATGTCGCCGAAGAGCTCTGGGGGCCATCCTGCGGCGGCCTGACTCATGCCGGCGAGATCGAGGCGCTGGCCGTGCTGCCCGATCATCCGCATCTGGTGCATCTGGACCGGGCCGAGAAATCTTCGGAAAAACGGCAGGGCGAACATATGGACAAACTGCGCCGCACCCGCAGCTATGTCCCGATCCTGACCGACATCCGCTCCATCGCGCCGACCGGCTGGTATGGCGACCCCGCACCCGCCACGGCAGAGCGTGGCCGTCAGATGATCGCCGATGTCGCCGGTGCTATCGCCCAAGAGGCCACCGCGATCTTTGCCCAGCTTGACCGGATTCAAGGCCCCGCCAGCATCGAAACCCCGGGCCAAGATATCGCGGCACAGTAACCCATGGCCACGCGCGTCACCCTCGACGATGCCACCGAACTGGATCTGCCCGGCCGCCGCTCGCGCGAGATTTTCTCGGGCGAGAACGGGGCTGACAGCACGATCCGGCTGGTCGAAATTGCGGTCCCCCTCCCTGGAGCCGCAGCCCGTCCACCCCATTGGCACCCCGACAGCGAAGAATGTATCCACGTTCTTTCCGGTCAGGGCGTCACTTGGGTGGACGGGACCGACTATGCGATGCAGCCCGGCGATACGATCCGGGTGGCGGCCGGCGAACATCACGTGAGCCGCAACACCGGCGATACGCCCTTGGTCCTGCTCTGCTTTTTCCCCGTCCCCGTCATCTCCGTGATGACCGAACCCGAGGCGCCCCATGCCTGACGTCATCTGCCTGCGCCCCAAAGCAGACTTTACCGCCATCGGCATCACCCCGCCCGAGACGCTGGACATCGCTTACATGGCCCCGGATGACACGGGCCTCGCCACAGCACTCAAAGGCGCGCGCGCGCTGGTCATCCCGGCCGTCGGCCCGGCCCTCGCACCCGACCTGTTCCACGGCACCGCGCTGAAACTTGTGCAGGTCACCGGCGCGGGCCTCGACCGGGTCGATCAGGCCACGCTCAAGGCCCAAGGCATCGCACTCGCCAACGTCCCCGGCGGCTCCAACGCGGCCTTGGGTGAATATGTCGTGGGCAATGCCATCGCCCTCTCGCGCGGCTTCAGCGCCGCAACGCAGATGATCCTCTCCGGCAGTTACGCCGATCACCGCAAGGCGATGGTCAGCGCCAGCCTGCGCGGCCTCGGCGGGCTGACCGTCGGCCTCGTCGGCATGGGGGCCATCGGCCTCGCCGTCGCACAGCGCTGTCACGACATGGGCGCCAATATCGCCTATTACGACCCCGCCCCGCCGCGCGACACATCAGCACTCGACCAGATTGGCGCGCAGGCGATGGAACTCGACGCGCTGCTGGTCCATGCCGATATCGTCACGCTGCATGTGCCGCTGATCCCCGCCACCCGCAATCTGATCGACGCGGACCGGCTTGCGCTGATGAAACCCGACGCGATCCTGATCAACGCCGCGCGCGGCGGCATCGTGGACGAGTCGGCGCTGGCAGCAGCATTGGAGCGCGGCCATCTGCTGGGTGCTGTGGTCGATGTTTACACCACCGAACCGCCTAACTCTGACAATCCATTGCTCACGCTCTCGGCGGCAGCCGCGCGGCGGATCATCCTGACGCCGCATATCGCGGGCGTCAGCCGGCAATCCTTTCAGCATCTCTTTGTCGAGGCCTGGGCCAACGTGACCCGCGTCCTGACCCACGGCCAGTCACCGCTCTACACCGCCTAACCACAGCCCCCGTCAGGACCGCCGATGCAAAGCCTTGTGAACGAATTCGGGGTCACGACGCTGGTGCTGATCGCACTGGCCGCCATCATCACATCGAGCATCCACGGCGCCATCGGCGTCGCGGGAGGCATCCTGATGACGGCGGCGCTGGCGCTGCTGATCGGGGTCAAACCCTCGGTCCCGGTGATGAGCATCGCGCTGATCATCAGCCACGGCGCGCGCAGCCTGATGAACCTGCCGGATATCAATTTCCGGGTTTACCGGACAATCATGCTCGCCTCGGTGCCCTTCATCGCGATGTCGAGCTATCTATACGTCGAACTGCCCGTTAATACCGTGGCCTGGGTTCTGGCCATCGTGATCCTGACCTCGGTCCCGATCCGGCACTGGGCCAAATCGCGCAAGATCAAGGCAGGGCATGGCACGCTGGCCGTCGCGGGCGTCGGTTACGGCACGCTGGCAGGGGTCTCTGTCGGTTCCGGGCAATTGCTGATCCCGTTCCTGCTAGGCTACGGCCTGACGAAAGAAGCGTTTGTCGCCACGATGGCCTTTATCGCGCTCTCGACCAATATCGTGCGGATTTCGGTCTTTGGCAGCACCGATATCATGACCTCGGATTACGCACTACTCGGGCTATTGACCGGCATCCTGATGATTCCCGGCACATGGATCGGGCGTAACCTGTTGCGACGGATGGCGAATCAGACGCATGATCGGCTGATCGACGGCTTTGCCATCCTTGGCGGGCTGAACTTTCTCTATCTTGCCATCTTCGGGTAATGGACCGAGCGCTGGTCCTTTTCGAGAGAACCAATCTCAAGCTGCGGTCTCGCAGCAGATAATCCCTGCAGCCGTCAGATCGGGCGGATCAGGAAAAGCACAGCTTTTCCCCGACCGCTGCGACCAAGCTGCCACGAGACCATACCCACAAGTACAACAGAGGCCGGTGCCTGCCCCGGCGGGTGCGATGCCGCAATCGCGATGCGTGGCCTCGGCGATGGCCGAGGCCGTGGCAGATGTGGTCCGCAGTTCCTTGGCTTAGTCCTTCGAACCAATCGTCGTGGTCAGATCGCCCAGACCCGCGATCGACACCACACAGACATCGCCCGGCACCAGCGGGCCTACGCCGGCCGGCGTTCCGGTCATGATCACATCACCGGGGCACAGCGTCACCGATTCCGACAGGATCGAGATCACCTCAGGCACCGACCAGATCAGATCCGCCAGATCGCCCTTCTGCTTTTGCACGCCATTGACCGTGAGGGTAATGGCACCCTTGGCCGGATGCCCGGTCTGCGCCACCGGATGCACCGGGCCCAACACGGCAGAACGGTCAAACCCCTTGCCAAAATCCCACGGCCTGCCCTTGTCGCGCGACGCAATCTGCAGATCACGGCGGGTCAGGTCATTGCCCAGACCATAACCCCAGACATGGTTCAGCGCATCAGAGACGGCGATATCCTTGCCGCCGGTGCCAATCACCACCACCAGTTCCGCCTCGTGATGCAGATTCGCGGTCAGCGGCGGATAGGCCACCGTCTCGCCATCATGCACGATGGCATCGGCCGGTTTCATGAAAAAGAACGGCGGATCGCGGTCCGGGTCCATGCCCATTTCACGGGCATGTTCGGCATAATTGCGGCCGACGCAGAAAATTCGGCGCACCGGCATCCGGGCGCCAGAGCCTGCCACGGCAATCGACGGCACAAGCGGGGGCGTGAACACATAGTCCATGGGTTGATTGTCCTTTTCAAAACTGCCGTTAGTATAATTCACCAGCCCCAGAGGCGGCAAGGCGCAAAACCGGATTTCCCCTGTATTTACTATGGATTGCTGCTGATTTTCCGCCCGCTCCACCTTCGATTTCTCACCTGCCGCCCGATCCGGCCCAAATCGCGCAATCGGTTGCATTGGGGGATGCCGAACTGTAGAGTTTTGTGGAATCGCGCGGCCCCGCCGCAGCATTGGAGGATGCCCCATGTCGAGAAATTTCACCTCACCCCGCTGGGAGGAATCGCGCCGAAACCTCGACAACGGTCAGACCTTCAACCGGATGAAGGACACGCCCTATTACCGCGATGCGGTCTATGAGCAGTTTTCGCGCGGCGAATACGAGCGGCGCTTTGCCGCGCTGCGCGCCAAGATGGCGGCGGAAAACCTCGACGTGGTGATCTGCCCCGGCGGGCCGAGCCATTGGAGCTTTGGCGGCGGCATGCTCTGGCTTTCGGGCCATTGGGAATGGCACTGTCTCGCGGCCTATGTCGTGTTCCCCCGTGAAGGAGAACCCACCCTGATCTACGGCATGGGCGGCACCCATATAGAAGCGGTGCGGCGCGAAGTATCGGTCGCGATCAGTGATGTCAGGTCAAGCCGGAGCGGCCAGTTTGGCCTCGTCATGGCCGAGTGCATCCGCGAGGCCGGTGCTGCCGAGGGGCGGATCGGCCTCTTGGAAATCGACCCGCGCAACAAGGATTACATGCCAGCCAACCAATACCTCAAACTCAAGGATGAACTGCCCAAGGCCGAGATCATCTTTACCGAAGGCTTCATGCATGAACTTGTGGTGATCCACAGCGAAGAAGAGCTTGCCTGCGTGCGCCACGCCGGAAAAATCTGTACCAACGCGATGCAGGCGATTGCAGACCTCGCGGCCCCCGGTGTCACCGAACAGGATCTGCGCGCCGCAGCCGGACACGAGATTCTCAAGGGCGGCGGCGACATCGACTTTCTCATCATCGGATCGACGCCGATGGCTGATCCCGCGATGGTATTCGGCAACCCGCGCCCCTCGCTGCGCAAACTGGCCAAGGGCGACATTATCCTGATGGAGCTTGCCGCCGGTTATCGCGGCTATTCCGCCCAGATCGGACAGCCGATTTGCCTGGGCGAACCCCCCGCCGAAATCCGGCGCTTCTGGGACGATATCGCCAAACCCGGCTATGAAAAGGTCACCGCCGCCATCGGCCCCGGCCGCCCGGTGTCAGACATGCACGAAGCGGCAAAGTTCTTTCGCAATTCGGGCGTGCAGTCCCGCCCCATCGTCACCCATGGCATCGACTTCGTCTCTGACGGCCCGCATGTCTATATCGAAGGGGCGAGCACGCATGACTATGACGCGATCCTGCAGCCCGGCATGGTGCTGATGCCCGAACCCAACCCGATCAGCGCGGACGGGCAACTTGGCATGTTCGTCGGGCATACGGTGATCGTGACCAAGGACGGGCATGAATGCGTCGATAGCTGGCCGCTCGAACTCACCGTCGTGTGATAGTTACTCCGGCGCGGGCGGGCGGTTGCCCATCCGCGCCCGCTCTGCCGCCATCAGCGCATCCATCCGCTTGGCCATATGCGCCTCGGTCGCAATCAGGCCCGCAATCTTCATCTGCGCCCATGTGGCCAGAATCCGGTTGATCCGCCCCTGATAGCCCGGCCCCATCGCGCGGTAGAATTTCGCCGTGCTGGCATCGAGGTATAGCGTCAGCTTGACCTTGGGCTCGGTCACATCAAGGTCATATTCCAGCGTATGCCACGCCTCCGGCACCTGTTCGCGCATCGCTTCGGACAAATGGTCATCGCGCCCCTCCCACAGATGGCGAAACAGACGGTCACGGGCGATCCGCTCTGACCGGGTCAGCGATGCGGCGGGAACAGGCTTTGGCGCAAGGACGGGCATCATCAGGCTCCTTTGCCCGACACCCTGCGCGATCAGGGTTAATGCCATCCGACAGCGGCGCACGCATGTTTCCGCCCAATGGCGCGTCATTACCCAAGTCTGGCCACATTCCCGCCCGAATTAAGGATGCAAATAGTCTCAAACCAAAAGGCGGAGGACCATGACATGGCTACTGTACTCATCCTGATCGGGGGCATTCTCGGGTTCTTCTCGGGCATTACCGCCTACACGCTGTTTGACGCGTCAATCATGACCGCCTTGTTGATCTGGGCCGCCAGTGGACCGGTCGTAGCGCTGGTTTCCATCGTCCTGCGGCATGCGCCACAGGCACAGTCCCACGCGCCGCACCGCAGCATAGAAACCGCATAACGCGAATTAACGTAACTCCCAAGCACCCCAGCCGATAACGGGTTTTTGTCAGTTTGATTTGGGTCTCCTTGGCCATTGGGCGCCTTAATTTTTGTGTGTGGTCGGAATTTCATGGCGCTGTGATGATTTC
>Ga0105050_10009480_pt1 | contig 10891 bp, 8 predicted proteins | sample FRY01_FD_78088 | JGI IMG/M metagenome (GOLD analysis project Ga0105050, IMG submission 78088) | Freshwater microbial communities from Lake Fryxell liftoff mats and glacier meltwater in Antarctica - FRY-01 | ecosystem: Environmental > Aquatic > Freshwater > Ice > Glacier meltwater ... | reverse complement strand
CTGCCTTGTCCGTGAAGCTGAACTCCACCTCCGGATAGGTGCTGTCGAGCCGCATCAGTTGATCCTTGACCCGTTTCCTGCCCTCCATCGCGAGGGTCAGGAGCTCCTGGATCTCCTCCGGGGCCGCACCCCCGCCCGGGAAGAGGAGCTTCATCAGGCCGGAGAAGGTCTTCTGCACCCCGTCCCGGTCCCGGGTGGAGATGGTTGGGTTCAACATGAACAGATCCCGGTATCGAACTCGCCAACGCACTCATCAAAGCAAATCGAAACTGGGTGAAAAAGGCAGCTTGATCAAGACGGGTACTCTAGGCCTTGATTTGCGGGCCGCCGGGACCGACACGAAAGCGGCGGCGATCTTGTGATGGTGAAGTCTCAAAAATCGCGCGGTAGCTGCGTGAGAAATGCTCAGGCGAGGAGAAGCCGCTGGCAAAGGCCACTTCTGTGATGGGCATGTCGGTTTGCTGGATTAACCTGCGCCCGTGTTCCATACGTATGTGCACGTAATACTGCACCGGGGTTTGCCCGTAATGGTCATTGAATATCCGGCCTATCTGGCGTTGTGACAGCTTCACATGGCCCGCCAGATCAGCAATGGACACAGGATGTTCGACGTTGGCTTCCATCATGTGCACCACCCGCGACAGCGCCGGGTTCTGAGCCCTGAATCTGGGGCGGCGTGGTAGCGCGCGGCTGTCACCGAGGGCGCGCACCTCGTCTTCGATATAAAGATCGGCCACCTTGGTTGCCAGCGTATGGCCAAAATGCGCAGCAATCGCTGAAAGCATCATATCCATCGCCGCAGTGCCGCCGGCACAGGTGAACCTGTCGCGGTCGATCTCAAACAGATTGTCCGACAAATGCACGCTGGTATACCGTTCACGAAAGCTCTCGCGGTAGCGCCAGTGGATCGTGGCGTGATAGCCGTCCAACAGCCCCGCCTCGGCGAGGAATAGCGCACCAGCACCCGCAGCACCCAGATGACACCCATGGACCACCAAACGGCGCATCCAGATCGCCAGCTGTTCAGGCATATGCATCACAGGGTCGAAGCCAATGAACAGCACCACATTTGCCGCCTGACGGACATCGGATACCGCGCCGTTAACCTCGAACATCATGCCGTTAATCGCTCTGACGGGCTGGCCATCGCCGGACACCAGCCGGGTCCGGAACAGCGTTCTGCCGCTCAGCACATTGGCGATGCGCAACGGATCGAGCGCGTTGATAAACGGCACGATGGTAAAGCCATCACCCATGTAGAAAACGACGTCGATGGGGTCATCCCCTCTACCGGCGTGAAACATCGGACCGGTGCGGGTTCAAGATGTGAGGACCATTGGCAGCCATGTTACGATGCTCGGAAAGGCAGTGATCAAGATGATGCCCACGATCAGCAACAAGAAAAACGGTAAGGCTGCGCGGGCCACCTTGAGGATATTCTGACCTGTCAGCCCCTGAATTACAAACAGATTGAATCCGAGGGGTGGTGTGATCTGGGCGGTTTCCACGACCATGATCACGAATATCCCGAACCACAAAAGATCAAACCCTGCGTCCGACACGAGTGGCAGGACCACTGTCGTCGTCAACACGATCATCGAGATGCCTTCGATGAAACATCCCAAGATGATGTACAGCACGCAGAGCGCGGCCATTAGCGTATAGGGGTTGAGGTTGAACGCGCCGACCCAGGCGCTGACCGCTGCCGGTATGCCAGCATAGGCGAGCGCAGTTGTGAGGAATGCCGCACCTGACAGGATCAGGAAAATCATGCACGACAGGCGCGACCCCGCCAGTAGCGAATCAGTGAACATCCGTACGCTGAGTGAGCCGTTGAATCCAGCCAGCACAAGCGCCCCGATGACCCCTCCCGCCGCCGCTTCGGTCGCTGTGGCGGTTCCTGTATAGATTGAGCCTATGACTGCGCCGATCAGCAAGAGAACTGGAATCAAACCGGTCGACCGCCGCATCCGTTCGCCCCATGTGAACCGTTCTGTCTCGTGGGGGGCGGTGTCTGGCCAGATCAGCGATACAGCAACGATATACCCCATGAAAAGCGTGATCATCATTGCGCCCGGAAGAACGGCCGCCATGAACAATTGAACGATAGAAACATTGGCGGCAACACCATAGACGATCATGATAATCGAGGGCGGGATCAAAAGGCCAAGCGTGGCAGATCCTGCAAGGCTTCCGATGGCGAGGTCCCTGCTGTAGCCCCGGCTTTCCAGCTCAGGCAGCGACATCCGCCCTACCGTTGCCGCCGTTGCCGCCGAAGACCCGCAGACGGCCGCGAAAACAGCGCAGCCCACCACATTGACATGCAAAAGCCGCCCCGGCATCCAGTTGATCCAAGGCGCCAGACCGCGAAACAGGATCTCGGACAATCGCGCCCGAAACAGGATTTCGCCCATCCAGATGAACAGTGGAAGTGCTGCCAGAGTCCAGCTCGCGTTTGTTTGCCATATCGAGGTCGCCAACGATTTTTCGACCGGAACCTGCGAGAAGAACGTCAGCCCTACCCAGCCGACGCCGAGAAGTGAAATCCCGATCCATAGGCCAGAGCCAAGAAACAGGAAGAACACGAACAGCATCGTCAGGGCAATTTGGGCAATTTCGGGGGACATGATGTCAATCTATATGCGTTTGTAAAAGGTCAGTCTGCTTTTCCTCATTCAGGTACGACGGCGCACCACTAAATAGGGTGGTCACGATATCGTCGAGGATAGCAATCGTCAGGACTAGCGTACCGATCGGAATGGAAATCTGCGGTATCCAGATCGGGATCACCAGCAAGCCTTGGGACAGGTCATCAAAGCGCAGTGAATCCCGCACCATGTCAAAGCCCGACCACGTGAGATATCCCACAAAAAACAGTGCCATGATCAGCACCACGAGTTCCAGCACGCGCCGCAGCGGGCCGCGCGCTTTCTCGATCAGCAGGGAGACACGGATGTGCCCGCCGTGACGGAAGGTATGGGCCAGCGGGAGAAACCCCGCTGCCACCACACTCCATGCGGTAAGATCATCCGCGCCCTTGACCTGAATGCCAAGCTCGCGGCCTACCACCTGCGCTGTCATCAAAACGCCGATGGCGACGATGAACACCGCACCTAAGAGGGCGGTTGCGGTGTAAAGCCCGTCAAGAGTACGGCGCATCTTGATCACCCTGATACATCCGTCAGATCACTGAGCAGCTTTATAAGCTTCGAAGAAGGCCGCGCCGTCCTCGCCTGCTTTGTCGAGCCATTCAGTGACAAGCTCATCTCCGATGGTCACAAGCTCAGCGAGAAACTCAGGCGATACATCGTCAACAATCAGGCCATTGGCGGCCAGGCTTGCGGTCAATTCGCTCTGAAGCGCGTTGGACAGAATCCAGCCCCGTGTCTCAGCTTTGGCCGCGGCCGCAAGCAAGGCAGCCTGATTTTCAGCCGAGAGAGCCTCGAACGCGTCGCGGTTCATGAACACCATGTTTTTGTTGCTCATGGCGTTGACGTCGTAATAATGGGTGGTGAAATCCCAGGCCTTGGTGTCATTCCCGGTCGCGGCCGAGGTGATCATCGCGCTGACGACGCCGGTGGCAAATGCCTGTGCCACTTCAGCCGATTGCACCGTTGTGGGTATCGCGCCCATCTTTTCGGCAAAGCGCGCCGTGACCGCGTTATAGGCGCGAAATTTGACGCCCTCCAGATCGGAGACCTGCGTCAAAGCCCTTTGGGCATAAAGGCCCTGACCCGGCCATGGCACGGAGAACAGCGCGATCAGGCCCTTCTCCTCCAGCCGCTTTTTTATATGAGGCAAAGACAGCTCATAGACCTTCCAGGCAGTCGCCGGGTCGCGCGAAAGAAACGGAATTCCGTCGACTTCAAAAAACGGGCTTTCCTGACCATAGGCCGACAAAAGGATCTCACCAATCTGGACCTGTCCGGTCTGCACGCCGCGCATGATTTCAGGCATCTTGAGCAGCGAGGCATTGGTGTGCAGCGTGAAAGTCACATCGCCGTCGGTGGTCGCTTCGACCTCTTCAGCGAATTGGGCTATATTTTGCGTGTGAAATAGGCTGTCCTGATAGGGCGTGGCGACCGCAAGATTGGTTTGCGCCGACGCGGCGGTGGTCAGGATGGCAAGCCCACCGACAAGCGAAAGTAATGCGTTCATTGGTTTTCCCCGTTTTTTTATAATATCTTGCAGCCGATAAGGTCGGCAGCTATGGATCGGTTTAGATTCTTTCGCCTCTCCATCTTTGTAAATTGAGCCGCGGCATCGGCCCCGCCGCATGACGTAATCAGACATGTATATGATCTATTTGGTCACAGGGGGGCTCTTGCTGCACAGGTTCCAATTCAAATCATAACTGCCGTATCGGGTGGTACAGACCTCTTATCCGGCGATGTCCTTCATGACCCCAAGAAATTTTGCGACCTCTTGCGGGCTGTTGTAGTGACACATCGACACGCGAATGCACGAATCAAGGCCCAGAGGGTTGAGGATGTTGCCGGAATAATGATCGGCCTTGCGCGTGTGGGTCCGGATTCCCTGCGCGTTGAGCTTTGCGACCACTTCAACGGATGGCACACCATCAACGGTAATAGACACCAGCCCTTCGCGCGCCGGGTTGTCGATACCGCCAATGATGGTGACGCGTTCCATGTCTTTGAGACCGGCCAGATTGCCGGTGCCGTGGATCATCGCATGTGTGAGGGCCTGTTCGTGATCATGGATCGAAGCGCCTGCCGCAAGAAACCGCGCGCGACGGTCCGTCTCATAGCTCACTTGCCCGCCAAGCCAGTCAAAATAATCAACCACATCCGACAGCGTCGCATAGGCACCGGTATCGCGCGTGCCTAGCTCCCAATTGTCGGCAGGGCCGCCGATTAAGCTGTTATGCTCGATCTCGGTCATCTGGGCGGATATCCATGCAAGCCCGTAGCCGTGCCGTGAAAACATCTTGTAGGGCGAGATCACGTAGCCGTCGATGTCATAGCTTTCGATGTCGATCCGGCCATGTGCCGCATGCTGAATGCCATCGACGATGATCAGGCAATTGGGTGCAACATTGCGGATCGCCTTGGAAATCGCGGAAATATCGACCGCCATGCCCGTCACCGGCGAGGTATGGACGATCGTGGCAACGACCGTGTCAGGGGTAATTTCGGGGATATAGTGATCTGCGGTAACGGTGCCCGTCGCGTCATCATGCGCGACCATGACATGTGTTTGTCCCGCAACCCCGGCCCAGCGAGCGCACGCACTCCGCGTTCCGGGATGTTCCAGGGTCGAGCCAAGAACACGCGCACCGCGCGGGGTGCCAAGACAAGCGTTGGTGATCAGCCTGAAAAGCAGTTCTGTCCCGCTTTCACCCATGAAAAACTGCCCTGAGGAAGCATTCATGAATACGTGCATGTCGGCCTTGGCTTTGTCGATCACGCGCACGAGCTCTTCGGCACCGGGGTTGGCGCGGCCCTGATTGTCGGGGATCGCGGCATATTGCATCGAGGTGTCGACAACCGAATTGAGCGTCAGCGCACCGCCGGCGTTCTCGAAAAAAATCCGCTCGCCCTGAACCGGGCACTGATCGACCTGAGCAAACCGCGATCTGATCTGATCCAACAGATCGTCATTGAAACCTGACATGATAACCTCTCTGCAGGGGAAGAATTACTGGGCTAAGGCCGAAACCGGCTTGCCCGTTTTGACAAGATCGAGAAAGCGCGACAGCATATGGCGCGCCGGTTCGGCGTCCAGCGCCTGAGCGATATAGCCGTCAACGTCGTGACCGCGTTCTTCAAACCGGGGGCGGTTCTGCTCGAGCCATGCCATGAGATCTGCATCGTCCATCTCCGGATGCGGCTGTACGCCCCAGACGGCTCCGCGCGACCAGCGCCACAGATGGTTGTCACACCCCGGCCCATTGGCGAGCACTTTGATATCGGGGTGAGAGGCGACAACCTCGTCGCCATGCCAGTGAAACACATACATCCTGTCGGGCAAGTCTGTTGACAAAATATCGGCGCTGCCTGCTTGCGTCAGGTTGATTTCGCCGCGCCCGCCCTCATGGTCCGCGCGTTTGAACACAGAACCGCGCCCAACTAAAGCCGAGGCGAGGATCTGGCATCCAAAACACAGACCAATCATCGGCACGTCCGCCTTGGCCAACTGCTCGATCACGTCATGTTCGCGGTGGATCCAGTCGATATCGTCATACGCCCCATCGAAACTCGGGCTGAGATAGGCGCCGCTGAAATCGGTATGATCGGGAAATTCGCCCTCATTGGTGCGATACCGCTCAATGGTCATCCCCGAAGCTGCGATCATCCGGTCGAACCGGGTTTCGGGCTGGGCTTCGTGCCAGTTGTCAAGATAGAGAAAAGGTTTCATTTGGCTGCCTCCGCTATTGCCGCGCGCCGTGCCTGCGTAGCGGCCCTGTCCACTTCGTTTGTCGGCGTCAGAACCACGCCGTATTGCTGCGCTGCATCGGTCGCAGATACAAGCCCGTCGAGCACATCGGCGCGGACCCGTTCGGGATCGCGCGCGCAAGGATCGCCGTAGCCGCCGCCACCGGGCAGTTCCAGCACAAGTCGCTCGCCGTAAGGCACAGTCTGGCGGCCTTTTGAGCGCATCGCCACCCCGGATTTGAGCCGCACCACGCCCGCCGCACCATCGCGCCCGCCAAGCCGACCCTCGGGCGCGCGCCATGTTCGGTCGAACATCGCCGCAACACTGAACGGCGCCTCGTCATGGCAGCCAAATTCAAGCACCTGGCCCAGACCGCCCCGGTTGAGACCAGCACCACCAGAATTTTCGCGAAACTCCTTGCGCCAGATGATCACCGGAAACTGCGCTTCGATCGCCTCAATCGGGGGCGTGCGGACGCCCGAGGGAAAGGCAGTTGCCGACATTCCATCGAGCGTGGGCCGCCCACCGGTGCCGCCGGTATTGAAGGTAATGACATCGAAATTCTCGGTCATCACGGGTGAATTTTCCGCGATCTCGGGATCGACCGCCGTGCGCCCGCCCCGGATCATCGGGTTCCACATAGCGCCCGCACCTTCTGCCGGCACCCGGTCCGGCGTAGCCTGCGAAAGACAGCCGAAGATCACATCGGGGAGCATCTGCCCCACCACATGACGCGCGGAAACCGGCATGGGATGTTCGACATTGAGGATCGAGCCAAGCGGCGCTGAGATCTCGGTCACGCTGATCGAGCCTGCATTGCAGGGCACATTGGGCGCGATGATGCAATTCACGCCAAAGACTGAATAGGCGATGCAGAAATTCATCACCACGTTGATCCCGAACAGGCTCGCCTCGGACGAGCCTTCGTAATCGACCATGAGCCTTTCGCCCGCGACGGTCAGTTTCGCGCAGATGCGGATCGGTTTGGTAAACCCGTCAAGTTCGGTCTCGTGGAGGTAGACACCGTCAGGGAGCGCGCGGACGGCGGCACGCACGCTGTCATGCGATTGGGTAATGATCCAGTCGCCAATCTCTTCGATATCGCCGAGATCAAACTCCTTGAGCAGGGCCACGAGCCTGCGCGCGCCTTCGTCATTGCAGGTCATCATCGCATAGAAATCACCCTCCATGTCGCCTGCGTTGCGCACATTGGTGCGCAGCATGCCCATCAGGTCTTCGTTCACCTCGCCTTCGCGGGCGAGATACATGATCGGGATGTTGATCCCTTCTTCATAAACCTGTCGGCTGTCGGGGCCAAAGCCGCGCCCACCCATGTCGACGATATGGCAAGTATTGGCCAAAAGCCCGACGACGCGGCCTTTGTGAAATGCGGGTGTGACAACGGTAACGTCATGATAATGGCCCACCGAGAGCCACGGATCATTGGTGCAGAACACATCGCCGGGCTTCATCGTGTCGATGGGGAAACGGGCAAGGAAATGTTTGATACAGATTGCCATGGCATTCACGTGACCCGGCGTGCCGGTCACGGCCTGCGCCACCATTTCGCCACGCCGGTTGAACACACCGGCTGAAAGATCGCCGCTTTCGCGGACCGATTGGCTGAAGGCGGTGCGGATCAAGGTTTGCGCCTGTTCCTCGATGGCCGAGATCAGACGGCTCCAGATGAGGTGTTTGCGAACGATTTTGAGTTCTTGCATGGCAATGTCTCCGGATCAGACGGCAGAGGAGAGGGTGGGTTTGCGGCGCAGTTCGATATCGCCGCCAGGCAGCGCGCGGGCCTCAAACGATGATGACACAACAATCGAGGTCTCGTCTTCAGTGAGGATCGCGGGGCCTGCAATTGCCTCGGTTTCGCTGACGGAGTTGCGGGGCGCGATGATAAAGTCCTGTTCAGTCTGGCTGACGCTGTCGAAGGCGCGGCGGGGGGGGGGGCCGCGGGGCGCTGTCCGGTGCCGCCTGTGCCTGCATCCGGTCGGGATGCGACGCGGTGGCGACACGCACCGACAGGCTGACGATTTCGCCCTGCGCGATATTGCCAATATTACGGCCGAAGATGCGGCCATATTCAGTGTCGAGTGCGTGTTGAATCGCCGCACCCGCATCTTCATCGAGCGCGACATCTGGCAGCGGCACAGAAATCTCGTGACCCTGCCCGGAATACCGCATGAATGCCTGACGCCTGACGCCAAGCTCAGCACCCGGAGCTGCCCCGCGCAGCACATGGCCGCGCGCCTCCTCTTCCATTTCGGTCAAAACGCGGTTGCACAGAGCCGCATCAAAGCCTGAAAGCTGATGATAAAGCGTGCGCACAACCTCGTAGGACACCGGCGCGCGCAGAAACCCGACAGCAGAGCCGACGCCGGCGTTGGCGGGGATGATGATCCGGTCGACGCCCAGCTTGTCAGCCATCTGGCAGACATGCAGCGGTGCCGCGCCGCCAAAAGCAATCAGCGTACGCCCGTCAGCGTTCTTCCCGCTCTCGATCGCATGCACGCGTGCGGCGCTGGCCATGTTTTCGCAGACCATCTCGGTCACGCCGAAGGCTGCCGCGACCTCGCCCACGCCGAGCAGGTCGCCAACCGCGCTTTTAAGCGCCGTCGCCGCCGCCGCCGGATCAAGCTGCATCTTGCCGCCGGCAAATCCATCGGGGTCGATGCGGCCCAGCGTGACATTGGCATCAGTGACGGTAGGCCGTTCGCCGCCCAGCCCGTAACAGGCAGGACCAGGCTGCGAGCCCGCACTTTCGGGACCGACCGCAAGACGGCCCAACTCATCTACATGCGAGATCGAGCCGCCACCGGCACCAATCTCGACCATGTCGATCACGGGGATACGCAGGGGCAAACCACTGTCCTTGCGGAAGCGGTAAACGCGGGCCACCTCAAAACGACGGCTGGTCTGGGCAACGGCATCGTCGAGCAGACAAATCTTGGCTGTCGTGCCGCCCATATCAAAGGAAATCGCCCGCTCGATCCCGAGCCGCCTGGCCACGTCACAGGCGAAGATAGCACCACCAGCAGGGCCGGATTCAACCAGCCGAACCGGAAATTCACGCGCTGTCTGAACCGTGGTCAAACCGCCGCTCGACAGCATCATCAGCATGCCGCAGCGGTAGCCCGCCGCCTCAAGCCTTTGCTCAAATTCGGCCAGATAGCGCGAAACAAGTGGCTGGATGTAAGCGTTGGCACAGGTGGTCGAGAACCGTTCAAATTCCCGAAATTCGGGCGAAATATCCGACGAGAGCGAGTAACACCAATCGGGGCGATGCCGTGCAAAGAAATGGCGCGCCTGCCGCTCATGCACGGGGTTCACATAGGAATGCAAGAAGGCGATGGCCAGCGACTGCGTTCCGGCGGCATCGAGCGCGGGCAAAAGCGCCTCGAGATCGGATTCGTTCAGCGGAATAAGTGCAGCGCCATCGCGGTTGAGCCGTTCGGGCACGGTAAGACGACGGCGGCGCGGCACAAGCGGCGCGGGCTTGAGAATGTTGATATCGTATTGTTCGGGGCGCCCTTCGGTGCCAATTTCGATCACATCGCGAAATCCTTCGGTCGTGATCATCGACGTCACAGCGCCCTTGCGTTCGATTAGCGCGTTGGTCGCCAGCGTCGTGCCATGAACAATCGCGTCCACATCGCCCGGGGTGAGCCCGGCTGCCGCGATCACCTCTGCAAGGCCCTCCATACAGGCATCGACTGGATTATCAAGCGTTGTCAGAAGCTTGGCTGTCAGTCGTTGCGCACCGGTTTCAAGCGCTACATCCGTGAATGTTCCGCCAATATCGATCCCGATACGGACCCTGCCCTTTTCACCTTGCACCGTCACGCTCTCCTCCCGCTGTATCGGACTCACGTCACGAGGGTATAGAATGGTATCAGGAGCATACGAGATATTTGATGTTTTTTGTACGTTTCCGGTCTTTATCAGACATTGTCGTTGCCGATTGATACAGAATGCCAAAGTTCACGGCGGACTCCGCGAACATAGCAGCTTCTCTTCATTAACAGGTGGAGCTGTCGCGGCGCGATGCCGCCCCCTTGATAGCGTTTACTTCAACAAAAGAGACGACTGTGAGGCATTAAAGAATGGGCGGAATCTGCACGAACTCAATGCGCATCTGGAGGGAAACCACGTCTGTCAGGGAAGTTGTCCGCATCTCTATTTGTCTCTAATTTCAGGTGGGCGGGATAGGACGATGACGTGGGATATTCACAAGAGCGTAAAGCAGCGATGCTGCAGCGGATGCTTCCGCCAAACAATATGGCCATTGGACAGTTGTCGAAGGAAGAAGGGATTTCGGAGGGAACGTTGCACGCGTGGCGCAGCCAGGCCAGGGCAAACACATGAAGGTTAGAAACCGATGATTTTCTGCATATAGTCATTGTCCCAACCTGCTGCTTTGCGTCTCCCCTTGATGGATCCCTTTTGAGTTTTATCGGCTTTTACGAGGTTGGGGTCTGATGCCGGAGAG
>Ga0105050_10009479_pt1 | contig 10894 bp, 8 predicted proteins | sample FRY01_FD_78088 | JGI IMG/M metagenome (GOLD analysis project Ga0105050, IMG submission 78088) | Freshwater microbial communities from Lake Fryxell liftoff mats and glacier meltwater in Antarctica - FRY-01 | ecosystem: Environmental > Aquatic > Freshwater > Ice > Glacier meltwater ... | reverse complement strand
AGAATATGTAAGCACTACTTATGCAGTGATTTCATGTGTATTTATCTCAATAATTATTTTATTTCAATTGATTAATCCATTTATTGATTGGCGACACTTATTGAATGTTAAAATTATTAGTGAGAATGAGTTATACGTTTTAACCACGGTTGTTTTTACAATATTTTTGTTAAGATTTATTTTTCAATTAACAGGAGTAGTTTATATCGCTGTTCATAAACCTTCAATTAATAATGCTATTATTACATTAGGAGCTATTTTGTCTTTCATAATTATTTTGCTACTATTTAAGCTGACGGATGATGGAAGTTTATTTGTGCTTGGAGTTGTGTTAACTGGGGCACCATTAATAGTGCTACTTGGAGCTACCTTGTTTGCCTTTTCTGGAGAGTTTAAATTTTTAAGACCTAATATAAGTTTCGTCAAATCCGCTCATATTAAAAGTCTTTTAAATCTTGGCCTTAAGTTTTTTGTAATACAAATTGCGGCAATTCTTTTGTTTTCTAGTGCTAATATTATTATTTCTCAATTATTTACATCTTCTGAGGTTGTTGTTTACAATACAGCTCTAATGTATTTTCAACTTCCCATTATGGTTTATGCAATTGTAATGACTCCCATATGGAGTGCAGTAACTGATGCGTATGCAAAAAATGATTTCGAATGGTTAAAAATGACTTTGAATAGGTTAAATAAATTATCAGTTATATTTGCTGTCGGTATTATAGGAATGCTCGTTATTAGTCCCCTCGTCTTCAAGTTATGGATAGGAAACAGGATGGAAATCCCTTTTTTACTTTCGGCTTCAATGGCTTGTTTTTCCATTATAAATGTGTTTTTATCTCCTTACACAAATTTTATAAATGGTATTGGTAAAATGAAATTTAGTATGTACTTAGTTATTTTTACTCTTTTTTGCTATATCCCTTTGGCTATTTTTTTATCAAGAATTATCGGTAATAGTTCAGGTATAATAATAACAACATGCTTAATCAATGCTACTGGATTATATTTTCAACCTTATCAGGTAAATAAATTATTAAATAAAAAAGCAAATGGAGTGTGGAATAAATGATAAAATTAAGATTGTTTGGATATGTCATTTTAGTGATGAGAAATTGCAAGAAAAACTTCCTATATGGAGAAAAACACCCAGTTTCGCTGCTTGGATCAGAAATACACTAGAAGGTTTTATAAATGATGATATGTTTGAAATACATGTTATTTCCCCTCACCAATATTTAAAAAGGGATGTGTCTTTTGAGGAAGACGGTATTTTTTACCATTTTTTTAGCATCGGCGTACCATTTATAAATAGAAGTTGGCCAGCTTTCTTTAACATTGATTTATTATCAAATTATTTTTTAAATAAGAAAAAGATATTAAAACTTATAAGTGAAATTGGACCTAAATTAATTAATTTACAAGGAGCTGAAAATTCATATTATAGTTCTGTAATTTTAAAATTATATAAAAAATATCCAGTTTTAGTTACTATTCAGGGATTTGTAAGTTTAGAAGTTTTTTCAAAAAAAGATGCAATTATTTTAGATAGGATAAAAGTAGAAGAACAAGTTTTAAAATGCTGTAATTTTTTTGGCGGGGATGTTGATTCTAAATTGATTATTTCGAATATTAAAAATGATGAGTTTGGTTTCTTCGAATACTTATATCCACTTGGATCTGGAATTAAGAAATATAATAATAGAAACACGCTTAAAGTATATGACATTTTATTTTGGGGAAGGGTCTGCAAAGACAAAGGAGCGGAAGATTTTATAAAATTAGTAGCTAATCTAAAAATTACCCTTCCAAATATAAAAGCAAACATAATAGGTGGTGCTTCGGGGAACTATTTCGACGAATTAAAAAACTTAGCAATTAAATTAGATTGTTTGGAAAATATTAATTTTAATGGATTTATTTTGGAAACAAATGAGTTATATTTAGAAGTATTAAAGTGTAAAATCTTAATTTTGCCAACTTATAACGATCGTTTGCCTACAGTATTAAGAGAGGCAATGTACTTAAAACTTCCAATTGTTTCATACAGAACCGGAAGTATTCCAGGAATTAATCATTGTCAGGAAGTTATTTTGTTGACAGATCAAGGAAATCTTACAGAGCTTCAGTCACAAACTGAATTATTACTCAACAATCAAGAGTTATTCAATCAGTTTTCAGAAAAAGCATTTGAATTTGGCGTCAAAGAGTTTGGCGTTGAATACAATTGTCAGAAAATGAAAGACGCTTACAAAACTATTCTAAATATAAATTAGTTACTAAAAAATAATAAATATGTATAAAATACCACTTTTTGATTTAAACTTCGATGAAAAAGAAGAAAATGCAGCATTAGATGTAATTCGTTCAAAGTGGATTTCCACTGGTCCAAAAACAAATGAATTTGAAGAGAAATTTGCCGAAATGTTGAATGTGAAGCACGCTGTGGCATTAGCCAATTGCACCGTTGCGCTACATTTGGCATTAAAATTAGTTGGAGTTAGTGCCACCGACGAAGTAATTTGTCCGTCATTAACCTTTGTTGCGACTGTCAATGCAATTCGATATTTGGACGCTTTGCCAGTTTTTGCAGATATAAAAAGTTTGGATAACCTAACTATTTCTGTTGCGGAAATAGAAAAAAAAATAACACCAAAAACAAAAGCAATTATTGTAATGCATTTTGGTGGATTTGGTTGCGAAATGGATGAAATTATGATGCTAGCCAAAAAGCATAATCTAAAGGTTATTGAAGATGCGTGTCATGCGCCCTTTTCAGAGTACAAAGGCCAAAAACTTGGAACCATTGGTGATGTAGGGTGTTTTAGTTTTTTTTCAAACAAAAACTTAAGTACTGGTGAAGGGGGTATGTTGATAACCAATAATACTGAATATTACACACGAACAAAACTGTTACGGTCGCATGGAATGACCTCAATGTCTTATGAACGGGCAAAAGGACATTCAACGGAATACGACGTTATTGAATCGGGATACAATTATAGAATGGACGATATTCGATCTGCAATAGGCGTTGTACAACTCACTAAAATTAAAGACGATTTAGATAAAAGGGCAATTTTAAGAAAAGAATATATCAAATGCCTAAATGAAATTGATGAAATCATTATTACATTTAAAGACAACCACTCTTTCTCATCAAATTATATTATGCCAATTGTGCTAAAAGAATCGAATCAGGAGAAACGAAATAAAGTGCGAAATACACTGGCCGAGCATGGTATACAAACAAGTATTCATTACCCTGCTGTCCATCAGTTTTCGATTTACAAAGACAATTATACCACATTACCTATAACAGACTATGCCGCAAACAATTCGATTACCTTACCAATGTATTCAAAATTGAACTTAACAGATGTAGCATATATTGCTGAAAAACTTAAAGACGCATTGAGATAATGGATAAATCTATTTTGATATTTGGCGGCGGTGCCCTGCAAATTTCTTTAATAAAGCGCGTTAAGCTAAAAGGATTTAAAGCCATTGTAATTGATCCTAATCCAGAAGCGGTCGGTAAATCTGTAGCAGATTCTTTTTTTGAAGTCGCTGGCAACGACTTCGAAAAAACGCTCAATATTGCAAAGTCAAACAATATTATTGGACTTGTTACCGCCGCAACAGATCATCCTATTTTAATGATGTGCAGAATCGCTACCGAATTAAATTTAGCATTCCCATCTTATCAATCATGCGAAACTTTGTTAAATAAGGGAAAATTTAAATTGTTTTTAAATGAAAATAATATTGTGTATGCCAAAGGAGCTGTATATAAAAAGGAAGACATAATAAACCTAGTGAATATTAAATTTCCAGTTATTATAAAACCATTGAATAATTCAGGAAGTAGAGGAGTTATTAAATGCTCGCATATCGAAAATCTAAAAAATTGTGTTGAAGAATGTCTTCTATATTGTAAGGATGGTCGTTTTATAATGGAAGAATTTATTGACGGAGATGAAATTAGCGTTGAAGCAATTGTCTATGGAGGGTTGGTACAGATAATTCAAATTACAGATAAGATTGTATCTGAACCGCCCTATAATGTAGAGTTAGGCCATATTCAGCCTTCCAAATATTTACACAGGGAAAATGAGATCAAGGATATCTTGCAGGAAATAGTAAGTTTAACAGGTTTCGATAATTCAGCTATTCATCCTGAATTTAAGATTAATAGTATGGGAGAAATTTATATTATTGAAATAGGAACTAGGTTAGGGGGAGATTACATCACTTCGGATTTAACAACTCTTTCAACTGGAGTAGATATAGAGGAATTACAAATACTCATTGCAACAAAGCAAAAAATTAGTTATAAAAAAATTGATCATTGTTCAACTATTTTATTTTTGAATTTTCCTGAAGGTACAGTTATCCAAAATGATATTGATCGAACAAAAATATTAGAACTTTATCCTAATATTACGCGATTTGTAAGTAGCTTAAAGCCAAAAGACAAAATAGATAAAATTACAAATAGTTTGGAGAGATATGGTTATGTTATCATCCAATCCTCTTGTTTAAGAGAATTAAAGATTTCCCGAGCTGAAATTAACGATTTTTTACATTTTAAATATTCAGATAATGGTTAGAGTAGTCTTGTTTGGAAATACAGGTTTAGCTAATGGGGTTTTTAGATCTTTGATAGCACATGAATCTATTGAATTATGTGCTGTTTACACTAGAAAGTTACCTGGTGATTTCCCTTATTATAATGAAAAAGAACTATGGCAGTTAAGCGAGCAAAATAATATACCTACATTTTTCGGTTTAAATGTTAATTCTGAACATGTTATAGATAATCTTTATAACTTAAAACCAGATTATATTATTGTTTCATCATTTGACCAAATTGTTAAGGAGACTGTAATAAATATAGCTAGATATGGAATAGTTAATTTCCATCCCTCTTTACTTCCACAATATCGTGGACCTAACCCTATTTCTTGGGTGTTAATAAATGGCGAGAAAATGACAGGTCTTACAATTCATAGGTTGACAAAAGGAATTGACTCAGGTGACATTCTTTATCAAGAAACACTAGAAGTTGAAGAGAGTGACAATTTGGGTAGTTTATATAATAAGCTTTCAATTTTAGCAGAATTACAATCAAAAAAACTAGTTATTGATATAGCATCTAATGGTTTACCTGTGGGTAAACCACAAGAAGAGAAAAATATGTCATATTATGCTAAATCTACTAATTTTAAATACATCGATCTTAGTGTTTCTGCAGAAAATATCCTTAATCGAATACGAGCTTTTCAACCATTTCCGAAACCGATACTTAAAATTGACGATTCGGATTATTTAATTGTGGATGTTGCTTTTAAAGATGTTAGATTAGATCAAGAAGTTGGTTTCTCAAAGGATTCTGATATGTTTTATTTTAAAAATGATGAAGTTTTAATGGAATTTGTTATTTCGCAGATTTCGTGACTTTTTTACCTATATAAATATTTTAAATGAAATTAACTGAAAAGCAATTTGAAGTAATAATTAGCTCCAATTATTCAATACTTGAAGCATTAAAGAAAATGGACTCAATTAAAAGCAAATTACTTTTAGTTGTTGATGGTGAAAAGTATAACGGTTTACTTTCAATCGGAGATATTCAAAGAGCAATTATAAGAAATATTGACTTATCCCTGCCAATATCTTGTTTAGATAGGGGGCAGTATATCGTAGCCAATACAAGCACAAATTTAGATTATATTAAAGAAATGATGTATGAGATAAGAGCTGTATTTATGCCTGTCATAAATGAAAACGGTAATGTTGTAGAGATTCATTTTTGGGAAGATATTTTTATAAAAAAAGAGAGTGTGCCCATAAATCAGTTTAATTTACCTGTTGTCATTATGGCAGGTGGATTTGGAACACGATTACAACCTATAACTAATGTGCTACCAAAACCACTTATTCCAATTGGTGATAAAACAATGATTGAAGAAATTTTTGATCGTTTTGCGATCCATGGTTGTAAAGATTTCTTTATATCTGTTAACTATAAAGCCGATTTAATTGAATATTATTTACGTAATGAAAGCCTTCCATATAATTTAGATTTCTTTAAGGAAGAGAAGCCGATGGGGACTGGAGGAAGCTTATCATTGTTAAAGAATAAGATAAATAAAACTTTCATCGTGAGTAATTGTGATATATTAATAGAACAGGACTATTTTGAAATTCTCGATTATCATAGGAAGAACAATAATGAAATTACAATTGTTGCAGCATTGAAACACTATGCGATACCTTATGGTATTGTTGAAACAGGAGAAAACGGGCAATTGTTAAATTTGACAGAAAAACCAGAATTAACTTTTAAAATAAATAGTGGTATGTATATTTTAGAGCCTCATTTATTAAATGAAATTCCTGAAGATGTTTTTTTTCATATTACACAATTAATTGAAAAAGTTTCAAATAGGAATGGAAATGTTGGTGTGTTTCCTGTTTCTGAAAAATCATGGAAAGATGTTGGGTTGTTGACCGACTATATTGATATATTAAATAAACATGTTTAAGATAAACGGATTGGCATGAATACCTCACTATCATTAGCTTTAATGTTGATATTAGATGAGTAAATGTTAGATATTTGACAAAAAAGTGACTACTAGTCACTTTGTATAACTAGTGTTGGCGGTTATGTTTTCTTTTAAAATGTTATTTTTTTTGTTATTTTCAAAAAGATATTTTAGATTAATAGATAAAAGTGAAAAACATGAGTATCGATAGTTTGCATTTATAAAAAAAAATATTTTTGCCAGAAAAACTGTATGATGGACCGTTTTTAATATTTAAATAAAGTACAACTTTTTTTTGTACAAATTATTAGGATTCGATTATATTGAATATGTGCGTAGAAACTTGAATTAGTAGTATGAAAGAAGGGGCTTTATCCGTTTTAAATAATAATTGTAGTGAATTTTATTAAAAATAATAGTAAAAAAAAACAATTAACTAATATTTTTTTAGTGTCGGTAATTTTTTTTATTTCTGATGACACTGTGACATTTGGAACAAATATCAATCAATTCCTTATTTTACTAAAATATGGGATTTATTTTGTTTTTTCCATGTTGTTGTTCATTGGTTTAAATTTCGGCAAAAATATCTTATTACTATCTAGTAAAGAAATCTTAACAATTTTTGCGTTCATTGCTTGTTTTTTTGTTACAATTTCTTTCAATGGTGATTTTAGAAATGGATATTTCCTTCAGTTATTAACGCTTTTGTTTGCAACTTTGATAGTTAAATTTTTAGATTTTGACTTATTTATAAAATGTTTTAGTAAAATCTTGTTTGTATTATCATTAATATCTTTATTGATTTTATTAATAGCAAATTTAATTCCAAGCGTATTAGCGCCATTCCCTGAAACGGTTAATTTTGGTGGTGTGATATTTAAAAATCTGCTTGTTTGTGCAGTATTTACTGAAACTAATTTTCTGAGGAATACTAGTATTTTTAGGGAGCCAGGAGTATTTGTTATTTACTTATTATTTGGAATAATTATAGAGTTTTTTTATAATAAAATTTTAAATAAAAAATATTTAATTGTTTTTTTAATTGCGGTAATCTCGACATTATCAACATCTGGCATAGGTATTCTATTCTTATTATTAGTTGGGTACATGTTTAAAGTAAATAAGTTTAAAATCTACCTGTTTGTTTCTACAGTGTTAATATTATCAATACTAACCTTAATTGCTTTACCTGATTTTTCTTCTCTTTTATTTTCAAAAATGGATACTGACTCCTCCGATTATGTTAGTACTTTAGCGCGATTATCATCCTTTTCAGTTCCTTTCTATATTTTTTTAAATAACCCTGTAACTGGAGTTGGTTTAACTAATTTTGTCACTTTGTACTCAATATACTCTGTAGAATTATTTGGTGTTTTTATTGATCCTGAAAGCGCGTCAACTAACACCATTATTAATACGTTTGCTATTTTTGGCTTTTTTTATGGTGGGTTGATGTTATTATCGTTTTTTAAAATTTCTAAGCGATTAAGTAAGTCAACATTTTCTAAAATTATTGTCTTAGTTTCTATTTTACTCATGTTTAGTACTCAAGAGATGCGTTATTCGCTATTTGTGAATGTGCTTTTCATGTATGGTTTAATGAGTGTTAATTTAAGGCGACAAACTAAATCTTTATGAATAAAATTCTTATTTTTTCAAGTGTTATACCTAAGGAACACGAAGAATATTATTTTGAAAACAGTATTGGGGCAATGTCAAATGCAAACAATAGTTTGCAATGGGCTATAGTCAAAGGCTTTATTTTAAATGGTTTCGCCGTTAAGATGATAAATTTTCCAAATATCGGAGCTTATCCATCTAAGTTTAAAAAATTAATTACAAAAACATATAACTTCACTAATGGTGGTTCAGTGTTTGGAATAAATATAGGTGTTTTGAATTTGAATGTTTTAAAGCATTTATTTTTCTATTTCAGGTTAAAAGTTTTATTACGTGACGAATATTTTTTTAAAGATCATAACTCATTATTGATTTATGATTTATACCCTCCATTTTTAAAGGTTCTAAAAAAAATAAAACAAAAAAATCCATCACTTAAGATTATTTTAGTAGTTCCAGATATTCATGGTTTCACTGGAGGGAGTTCTTCTTCTATTAGAAAAATTGTGCAATTCTTTGATCAGTCAGCTATTGATAGAAATTTAATATTTGTTGACGCATTTGTTTTACTAACTTCATCTATGATTGAAAAACTACCAAAATCTGTTCAAGATAAACCTACTGTGATTGTTGAAGGGATATATAATCCTGATAATACTTTAGTGAAAAGTTCAAAGACTATACTATCAAAGACAAAAAAAATTATCTTATATACTGGATCATTAGATGTTAGGCACGGTGTTATGAATTTGATTAAAGCTTTCATAATGTCAAGTTTTGTAGACTCAGAACTGCACATTTGCGGAGATGGCGATGGTAAAAGTGAAATATTAAAAATAGCAAGAGAACATGAATCAATTAAGTACCTAGGTCAACTGTCGCGTGAATCTGTTATAGTTAAACAGCAAGAATCCTTTCTGCTAGTAAATCCCAGAACTTCCGAAGGTGAATTTACAAAGTACTCTTTCCCTTCTAAAATTATCGAATATCTTGCTTCCGGCACACCTACTTTAATGTATAAATTGGAGGGTATACCTGAAGAATACTATAATTTCTGTTACTATTTAGAAGATGAATCAGTTGAAGCTTTATCTCTTAAGCTTATTGAAATATTAGAGGCGGATGAGAAAATATTAAATCAGAAGTGTATATTGGCAAAGGAATTTATACTAAATAAAAAAAATGCTGTCCTTCAAGTTGAGAAAATTTTAAATGTTATTTAATATATTTTATGAGAATATTAATTAATTGCTCAAATTTGGTTGTTGGTGGTGGTATTCAGGTTGCTACCTCCGTAATTACTGAATTAATAAAAAATGATAAACATTTTTTTTCTGTAGTTTTATCTCAAGAAGTCTCAAAGCAAATTGATACTAAATTATTCCCAAGTAATTTTAAATTTTATAATCTAGAAACTTCACCTGCGGGATTACTATCAAGAAAAAGTTTATGTAATAAGCTAGATCAAATTGAAGAGGAGCAGCGAATTCATTTTGTATTAACAATATTCGGACCTTCATATTGGAAACCTAAAAATGCTAAGCATCTATGCGGTTTTGCTCTACCATGGATGATTTATCCGCATAGTGTTGCATTTCAAAAATTAAATTTTAATGAAAAGATTAAAACCAAATTGCGTAACTGGTATAAGTTGTATCACTTCAAGAAAGAATCTGATTATTTTTGGTGCGAGACTGAAATAGTTAGGGAAAGAATGATTAAGCATTTGGGGTTAAGTAATATTTACGTTATTGGTAATACAGTAAGTCACCACTTCACAGAGTTCGAAAACAAATCTGATTTAAATTTAGCAAATGATTTTTTTAAGATACTTACTGTTTCCGCATATTACACTCATAAAAATTTAGAAATTATTAAGGGAATAGTTCCATTTATAAGTGCGTCCAAATGGAAAATAAAGTTTTATTTAACGTTACCCGCTTCGACTTTTTCTAAGTTATTCAATACATCCGACGAATTAAAATATGTTGAGAATTTAGGTGTAATTAGCAATAAGGATTGCCCAAAATATTACAATAGCGTTAATGCAGTTTTTGCGCCCACTTTATTAGAATGTTTTTCAGCAAATTATGTAGAAGCAATGAGTACTGATAATCCTATCATAGCATCGGATTTTGATTTTTCTAGGTCTATATGTGAAGATGCTGCAGTCTATTTTAATGCTGAAGAGCCCAAAGATGCTTATGAAAAAATCTTATCCATTGTAAATGATAGAGATAAGCAACAAAGAATGGTAATTAGAGGTAGGGAGCTTTTAAGAAAGCAGAAAAGTTCTGAACAAAGAGCTAATGAGTTAATTCACATATGTGAGGCAAATTATAAAAATTAATTTTAGATTTAAAATTTTAAAACATGAAAATACAAAATAAAGTACTTTTAATAACAGGAGGAACTGGTTCTTTTGGACATGCAGTTTTAAATCGATTCCTTGATACGGATCATTTCAGTGAAATTCGTATTTTTTCTCGTGATGAGAAAAAACAAGACGATATGCGCAATGAACTTAAAAATGATAAGCTAAAATTTTATATTGGTGATGTTAGAGATTATAACAGCGTAGAGCGCGCCATGCGAGGAGTTGATTACGTCTTTCATGCTGCGGCTTTAAAACAAGTTCCCTCTTGCGAGTTTTTCCCACTAGAGGCTACTAAAACTAATGTTTTTGGCACTCAAAATGTGATTGATGCAGCTGT
>Ga0105050_10009478_pt1 | contig 10895 bp, 11 predicted proteins | sample FRY01_FD_78088 | JGI IMG/M metagenome (GOLD analysis project Ga0105050, IMG submission 78088) | Freshwater microbial communities from Lake Fryxell liftoff mats and glacier meltwater in Antarctica - FRY-01 | ecosystem: Environmental > Aquatic > Freshwater > Ice > Glacier meltwater ... | reverse complement strand
TTCTTTCATTTCCTATAAATATCGTAAAAAACAAGAAACCCTTACATTGCTGTAAGGGAATCGTCACCTGCCTTCGGTAGCGTCCGAGGGAATTATTTTAATGATTTAAGAACTGCTTCTTTAAGCGTCTTTTCTCTTTTAGTTAAACCCTCCATTATACTCTGTATAGCCATGTCATTTACTTCATCAGCCATTTCATCTGTTAGATTATCTAGCTCATCATCTGTTAATGGAGTTCCGTCTTCGTATTCTGCATAACTTATAAAAGCATCAGCAAAGTCTGGGTAGTCTCTAGAGTCAACGCCATCTACTTCTATGGTTGATCTATCTATAGGTTTTGTTAAAGCACTAGGAGGATTCCCTCTACGTGCAGACCTAGCTAACATAGCATCAATACTTGCATTTGTACCTTTTTTTGGTTCATTCTCTAAAGAAACTTCGTTTTTCCTTTCTCTCATTGACATCTCCTCCGAATTGGAGGCGAAGTCAATTACATCGTCTTTTAAAGCTGCTAAATCTTGTAGCAAATCTGTATCTATTCCTCCCTGGTCATTCCATGCATTTATATAATCATCTACTGTAGGAAGACTTGTTATATGTTTAGGAGCATATTTATTCATTATTCGATCAAAGTTGATTCTCTCTAAAGATACTCTTAAGGCTTCTTCCCCACCTTCTATTCCTTGTTCTTTAATTAATTTACTTGTTTGTGAAAGTTTATTTTCTAATATAAACCCTCGTAGGTTAAAGTTGTTGCTCATTATGCTCTTAATATATCGTTTATAATTAACTCTAGTTTACTGTATATAGTATCAGTTGTTTTTCCTTCATTTAAGGCTACTGGGTTCATAAAAGCTCCCTGTGTAGATGGATTAGATACGAAGTCCCAACATACTAGCTCAAAATCAGTTTGTACTTCTAAAGTACCTTCGTTTGTTTGCTGTACTGAACCGGTTCCTCTAGAGGAAATACCTATTGTATGCCCTGCTTTGCATATTTCTTTAACAATATTACCTGAAGGTGTATTTAATAGCTCTATACGTCCCATAAGGGCGTCCCCCTCCCACCATAGTTCTTTTACTATATGTGAAGCGTTCTTTAGAGAGACTATAGGAGACTCAGGGTGATCAAGTTCTCCAAAGGCATTCCCAACCTTAACAAATTCTTCTATATATCTTTGAGATTCTCTAAGAAGAATTTCTTTACTGTATGTGCGTCCGTTTTGATTCTTGGCTACTGCTCTCTGCAGAATACCTTCTACTTCGTAGACTCCAGGTTTTGTTTTGGATTCTGTAAGTAGGGATCTAAAAGGGGTGACATCTACTAATAGCTGTGACATAGTTTATTTTTTTTTAGATTCATATACCGGGGTAAACATCGTTTGTTTATCCATACCTTCTTCTCCTAATGGTCTCTCTCCTGAATTATGAGCTTCTATGTCTTTTGAAGATATTGTTTTTACTTTAGGGAGATCTAATCCCTTAATAAATCCTTTTGCTATTACTGGTCTAAGATCTTTCATGAACGCTGATTCTATGGCTGGTGCTAAGAAGCCTCCAACTTTTAATCCCTCTTCGTTTGTAATATTACCTAAATCTCCGTATACTTTTTGAATCTTCTCTCTTACTTTAGAATAATACGCTTCTACATCTGTTACAATGTTTTCTAGTTGATTGATAGCATTCTGCATTCCTTGAAATCCATCATACTCGTCTGCAATATGGGAAAGGTTTCCTGTAGCTGCTTCGTTAATAGACTCTTCTGTTAATACTTTTCTAATAATAGATTTAACAGCTTCTTTTAATTTAGCATTACTTTCCCTCATATTCTGATTATCTAGGTTTTTAGCGTAATGAATTACGTCCTGTTGAAGGAGTTTTGGGTCTAAATAATCTGGATCTAATCCTCCTGAGTCTTGCCATGCTTTAATATAATCATCTTCGTCTGGTAAGTTATTTACATTTCTAGGAGTATATTTATCAATTAGTACTTTAAAATTAATTTTAAATAGGGCTTCTCTAAATTTTGTTTCTAAATCTGAATCTTCATTTTCTGCCATATTCTGATTATCTAGTTTTCTAGCGTAATCAATAATGTCTTGCTGAAGCATTCTTATATCAAGGAAGTCTGGGTCTAATCCTCCTTCGTTCTCCCATGCTTTAATATAATCATCTTCTGTAGGTAGATTATTTAATCCCTTAGGTGCGTATTTATCTACTATCCCCCTAAAATTTACTTTTGCTAAATTATTTCTAAATTCAGCTTCAAGATTTTCAGAATCTCCTTCTGTTTTCATAGCTCTTTTAATAGCTTTAGTTCTAGCTCCTCTATGTTCTTTTTCACCTGTTTCAATTTTACCGTTTCCGTCATAATCTTTATCGGCTAATTCTTTTTCGTTTAGTGAATCATAGTTAACACTAATAAATTCATCAAACTCACTTACAGGGTCTATATCTGGATTGTTCATTAAACCGGTAGCTTTTGTGTGTAAGAAATCTTTTATTATAGCGTTAAGACCGGGTATTTCCTGATATTCTGCTGTAATAGCGTTTATAGCTGCTGCTAAAATTTCTTTTTTACTACTAGAAGGTTCTTCTGTGGTTAGTCCTTTTCTCTCTTTAATTTTAGCTATAGCGGTACTAATTTGATTTTCTGTATATCCGCTTTCTTTTAGTGTTGCTTTCTTCATACCGTTAAACACGTCTACTTCTGCTTTACCTCTTTTTGTTTCAACTTCTCTATCATGTTTATTAACTTTAGAAGATTCCCCGGACACTAAGTCCAGGTAATGTGTTGGATTTTTTTCTAAGTTATCTTTAGCTTTTTTTTCAGCTTTCTTAAAATCTTCTGCAGATACTGTTTCTCCTTCCTGTTTTCCTAAAGCTTTTATTTCAGCTCTAATGCCTCTATCTAAAGATCCTAAGGAATAGTTTAATACTGGTCTTTCATCATAGACTACTTCTTCTACTTTCTTAGTTTCAAATAAGAGACCTCTATTTTTTAAGATCTGTACTGAGTCGTCAAATCCGTTAAATTGAGTTACATGCATAGGGTACTGTTGTCTCATTTGACGGACAAATTCCTTTTTTGTCATAGTGCCTTCGTTTACGGCTCTATATCTCTCTGTTACTGATTTTATCTTCATAATCTATATATAATCAAATCCTTTTGTATGTGATGGCCGTGTAGGACGGCTAACCTGTTTGTATCCTAATTTTGTTAATGTTTTCTTAGCTTTATTACCTTTTCCGAAAGCTTTTGGTGTCGCATATTGTGCTCCATCTCCTGGTGAAAAAGATGCTCCTCCGGTACTGGTAATATTTGCTTCGTCAAGCATTTCCTTTATTAACCTAGTTAAGTCTGATCTTTTCACTATACAGTTTTTAACTCATTAACTAATTCATAGTATTGCATAAGGTTAACTAAGTGGCTATCGGTTACTCTTTCCTTGTTGGTTAGAGGCTTAATAGCTTTAGATACTTCATCTAATTTAATTTTAACTACCTCGTCTTTTACCTTTAAAGATAATTGTCTAACCTGTTCAGCTATTTTAACTAACTCTTCATTTACAATTGTATGTAAACGTTTATTTGAGTTTACTGACGTAATAAACTCTCTTAATATGTTTTTCTGTTCTGGGAGTAAGTCTTTGTAGTTGTCGTTAAACTTCTCTAATAGTATTTTAAATGTAAGAAGACGTAAATCTTTATCGTACTTAGAGTACTCTTCAATTAATGTGTCCTTTACATCTGCTTCTTTCTGTGGTGATGATGTTAGGTGTTCTAAAATTGTGGTTTTATTATCCACAAGAAAAGAAGGGCTTACTAAATCAGCATTATTCTGTGCTTCTAATAAACAGTACAGAGCGGCAAGGGCTTTATAATCCCTTACTTGAATGCCGAAAAATTCATCTACATTATACGCTTCTTTAATATCAGATATTAATCCGTATTTTTGCTCTTTTAAAGCTTTTTGATCTAGCTTACGAGATACTTCCGTAATAGTAGAAACAATGGCTTCTGCTTTAGACTGGGATACATTCTTATTTTTAACAATGAATTCATATAATTTGAATTCCCTTGCCAGGGCTGTTCTACCGGTAAAATATTTTTTTACAATATTAACAGCAGCGGAATCTTTATTATTTAGAGTGTCCGAAGCTATTTGTTTTACTAGTAGCTCAAAAATAAGACCTGTATTTCTAAATTTCGAGTGTTTTACTTTCATTGTATACGTTTACTATAATAAATATGGACTAATTACCTAAATCTTTAATGTTATCTTCATTCATCATATCTGGTTCAGATATAGTTTCTTTAGAAAACACTATATTTTTTAGTGCTGCTTTATTTTTATGGTAAACTCCTTTAGTGACCATGTTCTCCATTACATTCTCGTTGTCTGATGGGTATCCGCCGTGCATCCCGTGGGTGCCTAAAGGGTCTCTTCCTCCTAAACCGGCTGTTGTTCCGTATACTGAGGCTTTTTCAGTCGGTCTTCCTCCTTCTGGGCCTGGTTCTCCCCAATCCGGGGTTTCTTCTTCATATCCTGCTGGTACTTCTCCCGGGCCTCCACCTTTTGGTGTTGAAGTAGATCTTCTACCGTACATTGAAGCTAAGTCATGAGGGGTTCCGTAAGTTGTTCCTGATTTAGCAGGATCATTACCTTCATTCTCAATTTGTGCTATTCTAAATAGGCGTTTGGAATCTTCCCTAACTAAATCTCTCATTTCCATATACTCATCTTCTGATAAGTTAAATAGGTTTTCATATATGTAATCTGATGAGAATAATTTAGAGTCTTTCATTTGATTTGCAAGATCAATTTTCTCTTTCATAAGAGCGACTTTTTCTTGTTCAAATATAATAGAAGGGGTAGTAAGTTTAATTTCAAAATTGGTTAAACTCTCTCCGGTAAATCCTTGTGTGTATAGATGTACTAGTGCAATCTTAGTTAATTCAGATTCCAGTATCTTTTGAATTCTCTCTACAGTTCTAGCAAATCTAATGTCTTCTGCTGCTAATGTTGCTTTACCTGATAAATCTCCTTCGTACCCGAAGTAAGCTTTTGGTATCTTTAATGCTGCAAACATCTTAGCTTGTAGGTATATAACGTCTGTTACACCGTCATACTCTAATCCTTTAGTAGTTTCAATTCTAGTAGAAGTATCACCTCCTCTTACAGGCATGTAGAAGTCTTCCATCATGTTCTGCATATTAAACTTTAAGTTATATTGTCCATCATCTCCAATATAAGGAGTTTTTTTCATTCCATTGATAGTCTTTTGCATGAACTGTTCTACCTCTGTAGGTGGTACGTTTCCTACATTTATATAGAACATTCTCTTTTCTGGAGCTCTCATGATTCTATGAATCAACATTGCATCCTCCATTAAAGTTACCTGTTTAAAGATTTTTCTGGCTGGCTCTAAATAAGAACGGCCGTAAGGTAGGTAATTTGTATCTGAGATTAGTCTAAAGTGAGCAATTTCGTAATTGTCAAACTCTACTACTCTTTGGTCTGATTTTCTCTTGGGTAAGTAGTTTGGATTCTGTGAAGATGCTAATCCGTCTGGGTCTAGTTGGAATGAAACTTTGGAAGGGTTTTCTGGGTCTATACCCTCTCTTCTCACCATATGGTAAACTGTATATGGAAGTACATTGTAAACTCCAAACTTCTCAGCTATCTCTAATTTTAAAAAGAAATCACCGTATTTACACATATTACGAGTCCATGACCATAAGTTAAACTCGATGTTTAATACATCGTAAAATAAATTATAAAGAACTTTTTGAATGTTTTCGTCTGATGATTTAATCGCTAAGATTTCGTTTTGATCGTTCTTAGTGCATGCTTCATCGGCAATAATATCTAATGCTGAAGCTATAATAGGATCGGTGTCCATCGCTTCATAATCAGAATATAATTGAATCCTTAATGTTTGATAATTCAAGTTAGGATTAAATATATTTTTATTGTTGTAAATATATAGACGGCTAAACCTGTCTATAAGTGAGTTTGTCTGGTATTTACCAGTCTGCTGTATTTGATTAACATCGGCAATCTTTAACTCATTACCTCCTACGTTTCTGATTACAATATCAGAAGCAAAGAGTGTTTTAAGTCTGCCAAATAGTGAAGTATCCGCCATTGAAATAATATTTATATATAAATAGTTGGTTTATAGAAGCCAGGTGATATCCTCATCCCCGTAGGCTGTCTTTATAATATATGGATTTTCTCTCTGATTTCCAACTGAAGACATAACTACTCTATTCTGAGTGTTTAGATTACTAAAAGAGGACATTTGTGCTCTGGTTAGGTCCATTCCCTGTTGTCTTAGTCTTAATGCAGTATCTCGTACATACAATGCAGTAGCACATGATATAATTAAATCGTCATTGTAATTTGTTTGTGCTTGGGGCTTTCCGTTTTTCCAAACAAATACTCTCATCTCCCCCATTGTACGTTTAGATTGTATTATTACAGATCTCTCCCTAATATACTCAGTCATCTTGGCGATAACTAAAGGTCGTGTTTTCATAGACATTGTAAAGCCTGGTACTAATTTATCTCTTTCATATTTAGACATATACGATTCTACTGTCTCCATATTACCTGTTGAACTGTAATATAAGTTTCTATATTCACGTTCCATTACCTGTTCTATAGTAGCCCACCCAATATTGGCATTCTCTATTACAAGAAGTGCTTCATTATATTCTGTTGCTATACCTACAAGAACATTACCAAAATCTTTGGGTGATACTTTGCCCTTGTATTCCCCTACTTGGGTACAAGTTTCTACATCAAATATGTGAAATGCAGAATAATCGGCAGAGTCTCCTCTAGAGACATCCGCTACAACTATATAGTCTTTAGTGTAGTCTGGTGATTCCCAAATCCATAAATTACTATCTACCCCTCTTTTTTCGACAGGGTCTCTTTGATAAGTCTGTTCGTAAAATAAAAGATCATCTGGTTCAAATACTGTATCTCCAGAAGCTAAGAAATCACAGTTATGGGATACGAGTTTGTCAGCAATGAATAGATGCTTAGTGCCTACGTCTACTGGGTCGTATAATATGAAGTCTCCTTCTATCTTTTCAATGGATACCACTGTTACATCTTTCTGTAGAATATCCCCCGGTTTTATGTTTTTAGCAAGAACTTCTAGTCCGTCAACTATAAACCTATGGTCTAAAGAAGACTGTATCTCTACACTGTTGGAAAGTATAAAATGTATAACTTCTGATTTAGATGTTTTCTTAATAGCAGAGAAAGGTTTATAGCCGTCTGGGGTCATTATCTCGTACCTTGTGTTCTTTCTAATTTCTATCATACTTCACCCTTATAAATGTACATCCTAATTTCTTTTCTATTTGCTTCTGTCTAGTAGTATCTTTACTACATAATTCACCGGTCTTATCAAAGTGGTGTTTTTCATCTACTTCTAAAGCTACATTACTTATAGGGTCGTATCCGTCTAAAAAGTACCCAAGGTGCTCTACAAAGAATTCTCCTCCATTTTCAGCATGCATAAACTTATACCCGTTCTTTCTTCCGTACTCCTCTATTACCTTAATAGAGTCTATATTATACCTAGGAGCTAATTGGCCTTTACATTTTGTTAAATACGCTAAAGTAGATACTCTCATCTTCCGTTTAGTTTCCTCAGTATGTGGTTTACCTAATTGATTTCTCTTAGGGTCTGGGCATTTTCTACAATACTGTGTCCAATTATACTTTCTACCACACTCGCATTTTAATTTACTAATATCTCTATCTAGCTCTGTGATAAACTTAAGTCTATGTGTTAGGTTGTAAGCTGTTTTGTATGTCTTCTGGTTTGTAAATAACTCCTCTAATTTAGTAGTATGTTCAAGTACTGATTTATATAGTTTAGGGTGCTCTTTAATGAAAGTTCTATTTTTAGCTTTACCTATGTAGCTCTTATATAGTTCTCCTTCAAGTAGTAGATCTCTTGTCTCTATATATGAATAAAGCTCAATAGCTTCCAACTCTTCTTTTAGTTTATCCCAATATAACTTAGTATGATTTATCACAAGAGTGCCTTTCTTTATTATAGATAGTCGCCTTCTTGCGATATAAGTGAATAAAGTTCTTCTAATGTTACATTCTGCTCTATATTAGTATGCTTGTCAAGTACCTGTACCCTACTCTCTCCCCATAGGCAATCACACTCCTGCCCTGCCATGCGTGGTCCTAAATCACGGTCCTGCATATCTCTCCAATCTTGAGTTCTTTCAGGGTGCACACTCCATGGCAGTCTCACAGGCATAAAGGAATTTTCTCCTGTTTCTGCTTTTTCCCATGTCTGGTGGAACCAATTCCCAATACCGTTAGGTGTTGATAGAGCCATACATTGTCCACCTGTTGCTAGTGTTTGTTGTGCTGCTGCAAAGGTTTCATCAATATTGTCTATAAAAGCGGCTTCATCTATTAATAGTAGAGATACCGCTTCTGATCTAGCTGCATCAGCATTCGATGATTTAGCCTGTATCTTAGAGCCGTTTTTTAGTCTTAGTGATAGTTTGTTCTTTTCAACAGATGGTAGCTTTAGCCACCTTGGTAGTTCGTCATACATAAAGATAACCTTTGTTACAAGGTTTCTAGCTGTGGCCTGTGTGGTTGCTAGTGCAAGTATGTTTTTATCCCTATGAAACAACATTAACCAGAGGCTGTATGCTGATGCTAGTGTGGATATGCCTAATTGTCTAGATTTAAGTGTTATAATAAACTGCTCATCTCTAAATAAATGTAAAACTTTCTCTTGAAATGGGTATAGATTAAAGAGTATCCTACCTCTCTGTGGGTGTTGTATATGGCAGTACTTTCTCATAAAGTACGCCGGATCCTTTGCACACTTGATGTACTCCTGTGCAATTATTTTTTTTATGTCTTGACTCATAACTCATTATTTTATTCTACTTTATTAATGCAAGTCTAGGAGTATAATCAGAAACTGTTGTTACTATCTTTATAGAGTTACCAATCTCCTGCTCAAGGTCTTGACTATTACTTATTATTTTATAGTCTAGGTCACTACTAATAAACATTATAGGATGTGCTATTTCTTCTATGTATGCTTTGGCAAGATCTTTTGCTATTCTTAAATTAAATTGCGATAAGGAATTTAGGTCCGCAGTTTCTACCTTTACTACCCCTGGGCCGTATATATCATCTAAAAGTTTCTTAAGGTTTATGTAAAATTGGTTTTCCTTATTTTTATCAGATGTTTGTTTAAGAACGTTTAAATAGTGGAATAACCTTCCCGTCCATCCTGCATTTTTAAGCGGTATTAATACCTTAGCATCTTCTTCCGGGAAGAATTTTAATATGTTTGAAACTATTTCACCTATACTATCTCCTCTTCCTGAAATCTTTTTTGGAGCTAGTATTGCACCTGTTAATGTTCCTTTCTTATTTAAAGAAGAAGCTTTTAGTTCTACTTTACCATTAGCTGTTACTACATCCCCTTTTGCTGCTTTTTTAGTATCGCTAAGAAGACAAATTAAAGCCATCTCTCCTCTCCCAACTCCTTTTTGATCGGAACCCGGGGAGAAGCTAATTAATTTATTAATATGTTTTGAATCTATACCGGTTATATTTGCTAACTCGCTTGAGAGGTTTCCTGATTTAGACAGTTTATCGTATGTATTATTACTATTATTAAGCGAGGAAATTATATTGTTTTCTATGTTATTTTTATCTGCATACCCAGCAATTAAAAGAGCTTGTTCTTCTCCTAACCCTTTTTTAGTTAATGCATTAATTAGAGAAGTAGTATACCCTTTCCCGGTTTTCTTAATAATTGAATAAAGCTTAGCATTCTGTTCTGGAGATAATTCTTGTTCTTTCGAATTTAAAAGTTTAATTAAATCCTGGACTGATTGGTTGGTTTGTTGAGTTTCTTCTTTTACTTTATCTGTAAGTTTTACTTCAAACATAGCTTCAAATAAAGCCATATCCTCTTGATTATTAATATCAGGATATCCTTTATTAGTTCTATAAGACCATTCTTGTATAATTTTATCTATTAAAGTCATTATGCTTCTGGTTCTTCTCCGTCTTCGAAGTCTATTGGTTCTCCTGATAAGTCTTCTCCTCCTGCCTCTTCTCCGCCTCCGGCTGTTGTATCATCGGCTGCAAAGTCATCTTCTCCCCCGGCGGCTTCTCCTTCTTCCCCTGGAAATTCCCCACCGCCCCCAGATGCGTCTGCTACATCTGATCCTGATACTGAGTCTTCCCCTGCGCCTTTCATTGGTGATTCTGAGTAGAGTATTGCAAGTTTGTCTAGAGCTTGTTGGTAGTCTGAAATATTGGAAAGGGTGTATCGTTTACCTAGAATTTTAGCAACAAAGGTTTTACCCATCCACTTTAACTCGTAGTCTTGACCGTTCTTGAGGTTAATTCTAAAAGCGGTCGGTCTTGGAGAGATCCAATCTATTGTATCTACAAATTCTAAAAAGTCTTCTGTTTGTAATTTTACAATAGCCTGTTTCAAGGTTGGAAACTTAGCTAAAATAGTATCTGTTGCATCTTCGAGTACAGTCTCTTTTGGTGCATCCATATCAGGTTCTTCTTCAGGTGTTGGCTTTTCTTCAGTTTCTTCTTCAGCTTCCTCTAGCTCATCTAATAAACCTTCTAATAAAACTTCTTGGTATGCTTCTAGTATAATATTCTTTAAATCGCTTTTTTTCATATTACTTAGTTCTACAATGATCTTTACCTTTAATAAATGAGTTTTTATCTTCACTCATGAAATCTTTAGCTACTTTATCCTCAAATTCAATAGATTCTTTTTCAGTTCTAAAAGATTTTGATTTATTTCCATCATTTGTTCTATAATCTACAACCCAAAATTGACCTTC
>Ga0105050_10009474_pt1 | contig 10897 bp, 10 predicted proteins | sample FRY01_FD_78088 | JGI IMG/M metagenome (GOLD analysis project Ga0105050, IMG submission 78088) | Freshwater microbial communities from Lake Fryxell liftoff mats and glacier meltwater in Antarctica - FRY-01 | ecosystem: Environmental > Aquatic > Freshwater > Ice > Glacier meltwater ... | reverse complement strand
CCCTGTCCACGGCGCGATAGTGATACATCCACTTTCCGCGCACCTTGATATAGGTCTCATCCATGCGCCATGAGGTGGCGGTCGGACGCTTTTTCGCTTGGGCTTTCGCAGCAATCAATGGGGGGTAGTTTACCACCCAACGATTTAGGGTTGCATGGTCAACATCGACGCCGCGTTCCTCCATTATTTCCTCGAGGTCGCGGTAAGACACAGGGTGGCGCAGATAGAAAAATACCGCGAACAGGATCACAGACTTCGGATAATGCGCGCCTTTGAAGTCAACCATCGTACATATCCAATCGTCGCTGCGACGTCGCCTTCTACGGCGATGCATCATGCTGCGCAAACATCAAACCCAAAATCTTGGCGACAGAACCCTCACGGGTCGATTTGGCGAAACTATGATTGATTTTAGAGGTGTACACTACCCGAAAGCGGTGATCTTGCACAATCTGCCGAAGTGGATGACCGGATTATCAAAAAACATTTGGAACATGCATTGGCACAATAGCCTGCCGCGACCAGTTCAGCGCGTCTATACCGAAAGTGGCTGGGCTGTGACAATGGTGTATGCGAAAGCTTCAGCTCTTCACCCCATTTATTCCATTACGAAAGTTTAGTCTGCGGGCCCGGGCGCACGGATACGACAGCGCACAAAATGCCCAGGCGCTATTGGTTCCAGCGTTGGGCGCGCAACGCGGCAGGCAGACTCTACCAATGGGCAGCGCGTGCTGAACGGGCAGCCTGCGGGCGGGTCAAGCGGGCTGGGCAAATCACCCTGCAACACGATACGCTGGCGTTTGCCCCGCAACGCAGGGTCAGGGATCGGGATCGCAGATAAAAGCGCTTCGGTATAAGGGTGGCGCGGGGCGTCAAACACCTGCGCCACCGTGCCTTCCTCTACCACCAGCCCAAGATACATCACCACCACGCGATCGGCGATGTGGCGCACAACGGACAGGTCATGCGCAATGAACAGATACGACAGCCCCAGCTCACGCTGCAACCGCATCAAAAGGTTCAGGATCTGACTTTGGATCGACACATCCAAGGCTGAAACAGGCTCATCACAAATAATCAAACGCGGCGACGGGGCCAGCGCGCGCGCAATCACCACACGCTGACGTTGCCCCCCCGACAAGGCAACCGGGCGGCGATCGCGTTGATCGGGGTTCAGCCCCACAAGGGCCATCACCTCATTCACCCGAGAGGCGATCAGGCTTTTTGCAAAGCCATGAATTTCCAGCGGCTCGGCGATGGATTGCGCAATCGTGCGTCGGGGGTTCAGCGCCGAAACTGGGTCTTGAAACACTACCTGCATGTCACGCCAGGTTGCACGGCGCGCGTCGGCAGACATATGCGCCATGTTTTGACCATCAAATAGAATACGTCCGGCCGTAACCGGGGCTAGCCCCAGCACCGCGTTGCCCAAGGTTGATTTGCCGCAACCGGACTCGCCCACCACGGCCAGCGTTGCATGCGCGGCAAGGGTCAGCGACACCCCATCCACGGCCTTGACCACCGCCTTTTTGCCGCCAAACCGCCCGGTGCGCACAGGAAAATGAACGCAAAGATCCTCAAGCTTCAGCAGCGTCATGGCGCGGCCTCCAAGGGATGAAAGCAGGCCACCCGGCGGTCCTCGCCCAAAAGGTCGCGGCCCGACAGCGTGGGGGTTTGCGCACAGGCGGCATCTGCACGGTTACAACGGGTGCGAAAGCGGCAGCCCATTGGCCAATCGCGGGGCGACGGCACATTGCCCGCGATGGAAAATAAATCCCCTTTTGGCGCTTGGTCCAGCCGGGGAATGGTCCGCAGCAGCATCCCAGTATAGGGGTGGCGAGGGCTGGCAAAGATCGGGCCAACCGGACCATCCTCCACAATCCGACCCCCATACATCACGCAAACCCGATCAGCGAGTTCGGCAACAACACCCATATCATGCGTAATCAGCAAAATAGCGGTCCCCGCCTCGGCCGCAAGGCTTGCCATCAGCGCAAGAATTTGCGCTTGAATGGTCACATCCAGCGCCGTGGTCGGTTCATCCGCAATCAACAGACGCGGACGCGAGATCAGGGCCGCCGCAATCATCACCCGCTGGCACATGCCGCCCGAAAGCTCGGTCGGCAGTTGTCGGGCGCGGCGGGCGGGTTCGGGGATGCCAACACGTTCCAGCATGGCCACGGCCTGCACACGGGCCGCCGCCACACTTGCCCGGCCATGCACAATCAGGCTTTCTGCAACCTGATCGCCGACAGGCACCAACGGGTTAAGCGAGGACACAGGCTCTTGAAAAATCATGGCAATATCGGCCCCGCGCAACTTGCGCAACGCAGCCTCGGGCACCGCCGCCAAATCCTGCCCGTCAAAATCAATGCGCCCTTGGCTGCGGGTCAATCCGTCGCCCAAAAGCCCGATGATCGACAGTGCCGTTAGCGATTTTCCAGACCCGGATTCGCCAACCAAAGCCACAACCTCGCCCGCCCTTATCGAAAGGGACACCCCGTCTACAAGGCCAAGTTCGCCTACCTGTATCGACAGATCAGACACCGCAAGCAAGGTCATTGCGGAACCGCGCGCGTCCAAGGACTGTTGGGATGTACGGCCCCGATGTTGGGCGCGCCGCCCTGCCCCGCCTGCACCATCGACGGTATTGCGAATTGAACCGGGTAAAGCGAATCCTCGGTGATTTGCACGGGATGCGTGGCGGATATGACGGAGGCGGTATCAAGCGCAGCGCGGCGGTTTACCAACACGGTGGGTGTGCTTGCGTCGATGCGAGGGGCATGCAGAGCCGCCTCAGGTGTTGCGCCCTGATCTATGATCCGCGACAAAAGCTGCACGATGGCGGGGAAAATCTGCCGCCCCCCAGCCGCACCTATGGCGATGTCGGGCCGTCCGTTGCGTGTCGTAATGACAGGTGCCATATTGGCCAAAGGGACCCCCCCCCCCGCGATGGAATTGGGCTGACCGGGGCGCGGGTCAAACCACATCATCCCATTGTTCATCAACAGATCGAGCGACGGCATAACCACCTTGGACCCAAAGCGCGATAGCAGCGTGTTGGTCAGCGACACCATGTTACCGGCCCGGTCAATCACTGACAGATGGCTGGTGCAATCGCCCCCTGCTGCTGCATGCCCCATATTGCGCAAACGCGCCTCATAGGCGGCGCGGATGGCATTGGCATGGGCAGCGGCAAATTCGGCCTCGCGCAGCGCCGACATATCTTGCGCCCCAAGCGCGGACAGCGTGGCAAGCAGGCTTGGCCCGCCAGACAGTCCCGGCATCGTATGCACAACGCGGTCGCGGTAGGGTGCCTGCGCCGGGGCGCACCAGCGCGGCGCATAATTGGCAAGGTCGCGCGCGCTGATCCGCGACCCCGCGCCCGAAAGATCGGCCAGCAAATGCGCAGCCGTTTCCCCAAGATAAAAGTCATCCGCCCCCGCCTGCGCCAACCTGCGCAGCATCGCGGCCTTTTTCGGCATCGGCAGATATTGCGCTGTGGTGTCATCCGCATGACGCACCCGCAGGCCGGGGTTCAAGAACAGTGCCGCCGCTGCCGCATCGCAGGACAGGCCGGGCGTGTCGATGGCAAAGGCAAGATCGGCAAACCAATCCACCCGCATTCCACGTTCGGCCAATGCAGCAGCCGGGGCGATCACCGCATCCCAGCCCAACGTGCCTTGCCGCGCCAGTGCAGCAGACAGCCCCGCCACCGCCCCCGGCACGCAAATCGACAAAGCCCCGATCAGATTGCGGTCCCCTTCGACCTGCGGCCAGTTGAACCAATCCCCCCCTGCCCCCCCGATCAAGGGGTAATCACTCGGATTTGCGGCCGCAGGCGCGCGCAGGTTGAAATCAAGCGCCTCGACCATGCCGGACGCGCTTGCGTGCAGCAAAAACCCGCCACCGCCCAACCCCGACAGCCAAGGTTCAACCACCGACAGCGCAAGGGCGGTTGCCACAGCGGCATCCATCGCATTGCCGCCCTGTGCCAAAATCTGCGCTCCAACCTGCGCCGCCTCATAGTTTTGCGCGGCCACGATACCACCGGCAGAGCTAACCTGCGGCTTGGTGATCTGCCATGACGGATGTAGATCCGGAGTGGAGTTATCCATGCGATCCACCCCGCTGATTGATCGGCACAAACGTCGTTATATCCACGTCCGCACCCCCGCCAGCGGCCTTGTGATAGGCCGCGATGGCCCCGCAGGTGGCGGCCCAAACGCTTGCATCCTCAACCAAAGGACGCAGCAAGCGTTCCAGCTGGCCCACCCGCGCTGCGCGACCGCTGATCCAGTCATGGACCGTCAGCATGAACAGCCCACCGTCGCCGATCTGCGCCGCCGCATCATCGGCCCATTGCGTGAACACCTCGCGGTCTGGACGCGGGGATTTGTCGCCAACTCCCAAAAACTTGAAGAAAATCGCATCGTCATTGTCCCAACGCACCGGAACCTCAACCACGCCACCGATGCAGTACGGCACATCGAACCCCATCAGCGACGAATCCCACAACCCAAACCGTTTAAGCTCGTGCAGCATATGTGGCGTCATTTCCCACGCTGGCGACCTAAAGCCTGCAGGCAACTGGCCAGTCTGGCGTTTAAACAGATCCAGCGACGCCTCCAGCGCCTCGGTGAACCGCGCGTCCGATGTTTCGGCGACAATCTCGTGGTAATATCCATGCAGCGCGATCTCATGGCCCCGCTGCAAAAGGCCGGGCAACAGGTCGGGGTTGTCCTCTGCCACCACGCCCGGCACGAAAAAGCTGCCTTTCAGGCCAATCCGGTCCAGCATCGAAACCATACGTGCCAAACCTGCTCGCATGCCGTATTGGCGATGCTCACGCGCTGCCAGCGTATCGGGCAACCCGTCACGATGCGCCCAAAGCCATGGCGCGTTTGCGTCAACATCAACGCTGAAACACAGCGCAGCAGACTTGCCTTGCGGCCAAGGATAAGGTGTAGGGTTCCAGATCACAGCGCACTCTTTTTGGTTTGGAAAACGTCCATGGTGCCTGCCGAATTGCCCCCATCCACGGCCAGCGATGTGCCTGTGATGTTCTTTGCAGCACTTGATGCCAGATAAAGCGCCGCCTGCCCTACATCCTCGGCTCCGGTCTGAATGCCCAAAGGAATGGCGCCCATCACCCGGTCGATATGTTCTTGGCTTAACGCCGACACTGCCGAACCGGAGGCAAACCCCGGCTCCAGACAATTCACCCGAATACCATATTCGGCCAGCTCCAGCGCAAAGCCCTTTGTCATGCGGTCCAACGCGGTTTTCGACATGCAATAGGTCACCGCCGTACGCCGCATCTTGCGCGCCGCCCCCGAGGAAATGTTGATAAAGTTGCCCGCCACCCCTGCTCCAATCATCTGAAGCGCAAAGCCGCGCATCAGCACGAAAGGTGCGCGCACATTGACCGCCATGATGCGGTCCCAGTCGGCCACCTCCATGTCCAACAGGAAGGATGACGGGTAAATCGCCGCATTGTTGACCACGACATCGGGCGCACCCCATTCCGCTTTGACCGCCGCCAGCAACGCCTCCAGCCCCGCATCGGTGTTCAAATCAGCGGCCACCGCAAACCCTGCAAGGCCGTCCGTGCTGCGATCGGTCGAACAGATCGTGGCACCCGCGTCTGCAAAATGCTGCACCAAGGCGCGGCCCATAATCCCCGCCGCCCCCGTGACCACAACGCGCTTGCCCTCAAACTCACCCTTGAAATCCATGCCTATCCCTTTCCAATACGGTCGCCCAAACGGTCGCCAATAAGATTGGCGCTCAGCACCAATAAAAACAGCGCCAACCCGGGGAACATTGATATCCACCACGCCGTCGCCACATAGTTTCGCCCGGTCGACATCATCGACCCCCAGCTTGCCGTTGGGGGCTGCACCCCAAGGCCCAGAAACGACAGCCCCGCCTCGAACAGTACCATCAGGCCAAACTCCAGCGTGGCCACTACCAGTAGCGGGCCGATGATGTTGGGCAAGATATGCAGCGCGATCACACGGGGCGCCGAGGCCCCCATCGCCCGCGACAGCCGCACAAAGGGACGGTCCGCAATCACCAAAGTCTGGCCGTAGGCCACGCGCGCATAGCGTGGCCAACGGGTCAAGGCCAATACGATGATAACATTCCCAAACCCCGGCCCAAGCACCGCAACAGTGATGATTGCAAGCAAAATGGCTGGAATGGACAGAAACACATCCACCAGCCGCATCAAAACCGTTTCCACCCAGCCGCGCATATACCCCGCCGCCATGCCCACTGCGACCCCCACGATCCCCGACAGAAGCACCGACAGCACCGCGACCGAAATCGACACCCGCGCGCCGTAAATCACCCGGCTCAGAACATCGCGCCCCAACTCATCCGAGCCGAGGTGAAAGATCACACCCCGCGCCTCGAACCCCGGCGGTTTTAGCCGTGCCAAAAGGTTCTGGCGATCCGGATCAAATGGGGCAAGCCAAGGGGCAAGCACCGCACATAGTGCAAGCCCGGCCAAAAGGATCGCGGGCCACCACGCCAGGACGCGGGCCAGCGTGACGCGGGGTTTAGCTGTGCCATCGGCTGCGTCAGTGGTCATGACTTTGCCCCCAGCCGGACACGCGGGTCAACGATGGAATAAAGGATATCTGCGGCCAGATTGGCGCCAATGGTGACAAACGCCCCCAACAGCACAACCGCCTGCACCACCATAAAGTCACGCGCCGCGATGGATTGGACGGTCAGCAGCCCCAGCCCCGGCCAGGCGAACACCGTTTCCACAATCACCGCCCCCGCCAGCAACTGCGAGATTTCCAGCGCTGTGATGGTAATGATGGGGATCATCGAATTGCACAAAAGATGGTGGCGCACCAACCGCCCGGTTCCAGCCCCCCGCGCCCGCGCCGAACGAACATAGTCCCGGCTCAATTCATCCACCACGGCCGCACGGGTGATGCGCGCATAGGTGGCCAGTGACAAAAGCCCCAGCGCCACCGAAGGCATCACCAGATGCGCCAATGTGCCGATGCCCGAAGTCGGCAACCAGCGCAGCCACACCCCGAACACAAGGATCATCATGATCCCCGACCAAAACGTCGGCATCGACTGACAGGCCAGCACCAGCCCCATAATCCACCGTGACACCGCCCGCCCCCGCGTCAGCGCCATGATCAGCCCCAAGGGCAACCCGATCAGCAGCGCCACCGCCAATGCCCCGGCGGCCAGTTGCAAGGTCTGCGGCAACCGGCTTAAAATAATATCCCAAACGCTTGCATTCTGCACAAAGCTGCGGCCCAGATCGAACCGCGCCATCTGCCACAAAAAGTCCAAATACTGCACCCATAAAGCACGGTCGAGGCCAAGCGACGCGCGCATGGCCTCAATATCCTGCTGCGTCGCGGTTTCTGGCAACAAAAGCGCTGTCGGATCGCCGGAAAGACGCTGGATAAAGAACACAAGAGTCACCACCCCGAACGCCGCAATTAAGGCTTGCCCGCCGCGATTCAGAAGGAAGCGCAGCATTACTCCGCCCAGGTCATACGGTTCAGAAACATGCTTTCATTCGCCGTTGGCTCAAACGTCAAACCGGTTGCGGCCCCGTACAGAACCGCCGCCTGATACATCGGCAGCACATAATAATTTTCGCGCACCATTTTTGCGACTTCGGCATAGGCGTCCAACCGCACCTTGTCATCCAGCGACACGCGCGCTTGTTCCAGCAAGGCGTCGACCTTAGGGTCGTTCACCCGGCTCCATGAACTGTCTGATTTCAGCAGCGGATAGGCAATGCCATCCGCATCCTGACACGCACAGGACCAGCGCCCAAAGGTAAGGCCGGGACGTGCCGCGCGATCTTCGGCACGGGCAGCGGCAAGATAAGTCGGCATATCGGTCATGCTGATTTCAACCTTGAAGCCAACATCATTAAGCATCTGCTGCAAAGCCTGCACAACACGCTGATCAAACACCGGGGCGGTGCCAAAAACCACTGGCGTTGCGGCCAGTTCAGGGCGGGCTGCGGTGATAGCGCGGGCGGCGTCTGGGTCATAAACAAACGGTGCAATATCAGGAGAATAGCCAAAATGAGCAGGGCTGGCAAGCTGCGCCACAGGCACTTCACCCGCCGCCAAAAGCCCTTCGGTGATGCCCAGATTGTCAATCGCAAGCGACGCGGCTTTGCGCATCTCAGGGTCATTGAACGGCGGCGCATCAAGGTTTAGGCCCAAGTAAGCCACTCGTTCGGTCGGGGCCGACAACGCCTTTATGTTTGGATTGCCCGCGATCTGTGCTGCGGCATCGCTGTCAATACTGACCACCAGATCGGCCGTACCGGCCTGAAGGTCCGCAATCCGCGTGGCCGCGTCTGGCACCGCGCGAAACACCGCTGTGTCAAACGGGCCGACTGTGCCCCAATACCCATCGTTGCGGGCCAACGTGACCGACACACCCCGCGTCCAATCCATAATCTTATACGGCCCCGATCCAACAGGGCTTGCGTTGAACGCCTCTGCCCCCATGGCCTCTACCGCCGCCTTTGGCACAATCGACAGCTTAACCAACTGTGCCAATAGTGCCGGATAGGGCCCGTCTGTTGTCAGCTTGACCTTGTTGCCCTCCACTACCTCGGCCCCGGTGATCTGGTTGAACTGGCCCAACTGCGGTGATGCGAAGGCCGGATCTGTGATGCGCTTGACCGAAAACGCCACATCTTCCGGTGTCAGCGCTGTTCCATCATGAAAGGTGACGCCCTCACGAATTGTCAACGTAAGCTCGGTGTCTGAAGTTTGTTCCCAAGCCGTTGCAATCTCGGCCACAATCTCACCCGCGTTACTGCGCGTCACCAGATTATCAAAGATGTTGCGATAGACGTAATAGCTGTCTGGATTCCATTGCACCTGCGGGTCAAGCGAGGATGGCTCTCCCGCCAGATCGATCGTGATATCACGGGCAAACGCGGGCATGGCAAAAACTGCCAGCGCCACACCTGTCAGCAGGGCCTTCATTGTATGGTTCATGTCACTCTCCTGTTTTGGGCAGCTGTATTGGTCCAATGGCCGATAACCCCGCTGCCGGGGGCCAGTGGCGCATCACTTTTCAATAGTTGTCGTAAAAAGAAGGTTTCCTGGCTTACGATCAAGGAAAGGCGACTGTCCACAATACCTTCCCTGTCGCCCGCCAACACAGCCTGTGCAAGGGCGGCAACATCGCCACGATGAAACCAGATTCCGGCGGTGTGATCCTCCAGAAATCGGGTGATGCGGGCCGAATGGTGCCACAGCTTGCGCAGATGCCGGGCTGTAAACGGATTGATGGCACCAAGCAAAAGCCCATCAATCCGGTCGACATAGCCGCGATTTGCTGCAACCGCACCCGCTTCGGGTCGATCTTGAAGCGCGGTCAGGATAGTGATGATCTGCCGCACCTCATTCAAGGACGCATGGGAAAGCTGCGCCTGTGCAAGCGCAGGTTCGGCGGTGCGCCGCGCGTTCAAAACATCCGCAATCAATTTACAGGTCACCGGCAGCACCTGCCACCCGGCGCGCGCCTGCGGTTGCGCCCAGCCGTCATAACCCAGACGCGCCAGCCCCGCTCGCGCCGCAGCACGGGTCAGGCCAAAACGGTCCATCATATCCGCCTCGGTCACCGTCTCACCCGGCAGCACTTCGCACCAGATCACGGCATCCAGCAGACGATCCTCTGCAAAGCGGGCTTTGGCTTCGGGTGCGGGCGGGCCATCACCGCGAGCGGCGCCGCGTAACAGCGGAGAACTTGGATCATACATGAAAATCTCAATCATTGCTTATTGACATGTTGAAACGAGAATATTGACATTGCAAGCCTAATGTTCAGATAGGCCCCGGCATTCTCGTAGCCCCGCGCCGAATGAGGCTACACATCAAAACAAATACACCCGGTTTTGTCGCAAACATAGGCCAATAGCGGAGAAAGGTTTTGTTTCCCGTCGGTTATGCTGCGAGCGCCGCGAATTGGGCAAACGGGCAGAGTTCGGGCGTCAAATGTCCTTTGCGGATCATGTTTGCTACCTCAATGTCCTCGAGTGTTGCTGAGGCGGAAACGAAGGATTTGAAGCCTAACATGGGGCGGATCCGCTTCTTTATCCATCTGTGATCCTGTTTATGCATCTGTGATCCTGCTCGACCATATTGTTCAGGTATTTGATCCGAACCATCTCTATCGGGACCGGGTAAGGGCCGGGAGCTGCCGCTGGGCGAGATAGCTGCTACAGGAGTTTTGCCGTGGCCAAAAGCAAAGGGCTCTCTGTTTTCAGGGGGGACTCACCAAACGTTGACAAGGCGTTGACAAGAATTGCGCAAACCAAAACCCGACTGTTTAGGTCGAGCTCTATCTATCTGATGTTAAAATATTTTTTGGTTGCGGGAGTAGGATTTGAACCTACGACCTTCAGGTTATGAGCCACGGCGAACGAACCATGAACAACCCCGCACGGCTGCGCTATTCTTCGCATTTTCCGCGGCTTGCACCCCCCTGCCCCAAATCGTCCATACGCTGGATTTCGCAATAAGCCGCAACGAACCTCTCCCTCTTGCTTCCACTATGCTTCCATACGGGCAAAGGTTGATGCTCCGGTAGCATTGCAGTCATTCGTTCGCTTGGTCGCGAACGGCCCAAAGCAGAAATAGCATATGCCACTTCAATGGACCGGTTTCCGGTAAAGCCAAGTTGTCAATAGAGCCCCAGATCACGCAGGACTGCAGGCCATGAAGAAATCCGCTGTCGAGCCTTGTCCGGGTCACGACCTGCGACCGCGTGGGTGACCAGATTGAGCAGCGTTGCCAGAGGCCCGGTGCTTTCCAGAAAGGCCCCCGCCTTGGTCGAGGCGTGAAAGACAAAGGGCGTGTGCGCCTGCGCCCAGGTG
>Ga0105050_10009471_pt1 | contig 10901 bp, 21 predicted proteins | sample FRY01_FD_78088 | JGI IMG/M metagenome (GOLD analysis project Ga0105050, IMG submission 78088) | Freshwater microbial communities from Lake Fryxell liftoff mats and glacier meltwater in Antarctica - FRY-01 | ecosystem: Environmental > Aquatic > Freshwater > Ice > Glacier meltwater ... | reverse complement strand
TACTTCTTCTTCTGTAGCTAGAGCTTTTTCGGTAGTAACTGGTTTAGCTTTAGCACGACGAGTTCTTCCTTTTTTCTCTTCTTTTTTACCACCTGTGTAAATTTCGTTAAAATCTACTAATTCGATCATTGCCATATCAGCATTATCTCCTAAACGATTACCTAATTTGATAATACGTGTATAACCACCTAGACGATCGCCTACTTTAGCAGCTACATCTCTAAACAAATCTGTTACTGCATATTTGCTTCTTAAATAAGCAAACACAATACGTCTGTTGTGAGTTGTATCTTCTTTAGATTTAGTTATTAATGGTTCTACAAATTGTTTTAAAGCTTTTGCTTTAGCAATTGTAGTATTTATTCTTTTGTGCTCTATTAATGAACAAGCCATGTTAGCCATCATAGATTTTCTATGTCCTGACTTTCTGCTTAAATGATTTAATTTTTTTCCGTGTCTCATTGCTATCTACAATTTAAACCTAAAGGTTTAGATTATTCTTTATCTAATTTATATTTTGACAAGTCCATCCCGAAGTTAAGGTTTTTGTTTGCAACAAGCTCATCAAGCTCTGTTAACGATTTTTTACCAAAATTACGGAATTTCATTAAGTCGTTTTTGTTGAAAGATACTAGATCACCTAATGTATCAACTTCAGCCGCTTTTAAACAGTTTAATGCTCTTACAGAAAGATCCATATCAACAAGCTTAGTTTTAAGCAATTGTCTCATATGTAATGATTCTTCATCATACGTTTCTGTTTGCGCAATTTCGTCAGCCTCTAAAGTAATTCTCTCATCAGAGAATAACATAAAGTGATGAATTAAAACTTTAGCAGCTTCGGTTAAAGCGTCTTTTGGATTAATAGAGCCATCAGTTTTTATTTCAAAAACTAATTTTTCGTAATCTGTTTTTTGCTCTACACGAAAATTCTCAATTCCGTATTTTACATTTTTTATAGGTGTAAAAATAGAATCTATAAATATCGTACCAATAGCTACGTTTTGTTTTTTATTTTCTTCAGCAGGAACATATCCTCTACCTTTTTCTATTGTTAACTCAATATTTAAGTTAACTTTAGCATCAAGGTTACAGATTACCATTTCTGGATTCAAAACTTGGAATCCTGAGATAAACTTTTGGAAATCTCCAGCTGTTAATTGATCTTTACCTGTTACAGAAATAGTAACTGTTTCATTGTCTACCTCTTCGATTTGACGTTTGAAACGAATTTGTTTTAAATTAAGAACAATTTCTGTTACATCTTCTACAACACCTGGTATAGTAGAAAACTCATGATCTACTCCTTCTATACGTAACGAAGTTATCGCATACCCTTCTAGTGCTGAAAGTAAAACTCTTCTAAGTGCATTGCCGACTGTTAATCCGTATCCTGGTTCTAGAGGTCTGAATTCGAACTTTCCTTCGAAATCAGTAGAATCAATCATAATAACTTTATCGGGCTTCTGAAAATTAAATATTGCCATAATTTAGACTAGTGTAAATTATTATTTGTTGTATAATTCAACGATTAGTTGTTCTTTAATGTTTTCTGGTATTTGAAGTCTTTGCGGAACGTTAACAAAAGTACCTTCTTTTGTTTCGTTGTTAAAAGTCATCCATTCGAAAACATTGTTTGAATTTGATAAAGAACGCTCAATAGCTTCAACAGATTTTGATTTCTCACGAACTGCAACTTTATCTCCAGGTTTTAAATGATAAGAAGGTATGTTTACCAACTCTCCATTAACCGTAATATGTCTATGTGAAACGATTTGACGTGCTGCTCTTCTAGAAGGAGCTATACCCATTCTATAAACAACATTATCTAATCTAGATTCGCATAATTGTAAAAGTATTTCGCCAGTAACTCCTTTAGAAGCAGCTGCTTTTTTGAATAGATTTCTGAATTGTTTTTCAAGAATTCCATAAGAATACTTTGCTTTTTGTTTCTCCATCAACTGTACAGCATATTCAGATTTTTTACCTCTTCTTTTTGCTAAACCGTGTTGCCCTGGAGGGTAATTTCTTTTTTCGAAGGCTTTATCTTCTCCGAATATAGCTTCGCCAAATTTACGAGCTATTTTAGTTTTTGGACCAGTATATCTTGCCATTTTAAATTGTTTTAAGATAGTGATTATGAATTCAGGTCTTATCCTCCGATAATCATTAATCTATCTACTTGTTATACTTAATTAATTAGACTCTTCTTCTTTTTGGAGGTCTACATCCATTATGAGGCATTGGAGTTACATCGATAATCTCTGTTACTTCAATTCCGCTATTATGTAAAGATCTGATAGCAGACTCACGACCATTACCTGGACCTTTTACATATACTTTTACTTTCTTTAAACCCGCTTCTAGAGCTACTTTTGAACAATCTTCGGCTGCCATTTGAGCGGCATATGGAGTGTTCTTTTTAGAACCTCTAAAACCCATTTTACCTGCAGAAGACCAAGAAATTACTTCACCTTTTTTATTAGTTAATGAAATAATAATATTGTTAAAAGTTGCACTAACATGAGCTTCTCCAGTTGATTCAATGATAACTTTACGTTTCTTTGTAGTTGCTTTAGCCATATTGTTACTTATTATTTAGTTGCTTTTTTCTTGTTAGCAACAGTTTTTCTTTTACCTTTTCTTGTTCTAGAATTGTTCTTAGTTCTTTGTCCTCTTAATGGAAGACCAGATCTATGACGAATTCCTCTGTAACATCCAATGTCCATAAGACGTTTGATGTGTAAAGAAACTTCTGAACGTAGTTCTCCTTCAATTTTGTAGTATGATACTGCTTCACGAATTCCTCCGATTTCATCATCATTCCAATCTTGAACTTTCTTGTCTTGGCTAACTTGGGCTTTTTTTAAAACCTCAATTGCTCTACTTTTTCCTACACCAAAGATGTATGTCAAAGCAATAACTCCTCTTTTGTTTTTAGGTATATCTACCCCTGCGATTCTTGCCATAATTATCCTTGTCTTTGTTTAAATCTAGGATTCTTTTTGTTAATAACGTACAACCTGCCTTTTCTACGTACAATTACGCATTCGGCACTTCTTTTTTTAACTGATGTTCTTACTTTCATTATGAATAGCTTTAATATCTATAAGTAATTCTTGCTTTTGTCAAATCGTAAGGACTCATTTCTAGTTTTACTTTATCACCAGGTAATAACTTAATATAATGCATTCGCATTTTTCCAGAAATATGAGCAATTACAATGTGACCATTTTCTAACTCTACACGAAACATCGCATTTGACAATGCTTCGGTTATTAATCCGTCTTGCTCTATTGATGATTGCTTTGCCATAAGTTAAGCTAATGCTTTTCTATCTTTACCAGTCTTCATTAAACCGTCATAATGCTTGTTCAACAAGTATGAATTGATTTGTTGAATTGTATCGATTGCAACACCAACCATAATTAATAATGATGTACCTCCAAAAAACATTCCCCAGTTTTGTTGAACTCCCATTAAATTAACGACAATAGCAGGGAACACTGCAATTAAAGCCAAAAATAATGATCCTGGAAAAGTTATTAAAGACATCACTTTATCTAAAAAGTCTGAAGTTTCATTTCCTGGTCTAATGCCTGGTATAAAACCACCACTTCTTTTTAAATCATCTGCCATTTTGTTTGTTGGGACTGTTATTGCGGTGTAAAAGTACGTAAATACTATGATTAATAACGCAAAAACTAAATTATACCAAAAACCAAACATGTCGCTAAATGCTCCTGTAACAGATTGTGCGGTTTCTGTATTTGACAAGCCTGCTATTGCAGCTGGCACAAACATGATTGCTTGTGCAAATATAATTGGCATTACACCAGATGCATTAAGCTTTAATGGTATAAACTGTCTGTTTCCTCCCATTAAATCTTGTTCAAGATCGCCAGAAGCTGTTCTTCTTGCATATTGAACTGGGATTTTTCTAACAGCCATTACTAATAATATACTAGCAATAATTACCATTAACCATATTATAATTTCAAATACTAATAATACTAAACCACCATTATCTTGACTTACAGTAGAAATAAATTCTTGTATAAATGACTGAGGTAATTTAGCAATGATACCTACCATAATTAAGAGAGAAATACCATTTCCGATTCCTTTATCTGTTATTTTTTCTCCTAACCACATGGCAAATACTGTTCCTGTAACTAAGATTATTACAGAAGAAAATAAAAATGAAAAAGAATTAAACCCTAACAAAAAAGCTTCAGAAGGCAAAGTTCTATATAAATTATATATATAACCAGGTCCTTGAACCAAAGTAATTGCTATTGTTAACCAACGTGTTATTTGATTAATCTTTTTTCTTCCACTCTCACCATCTTTTTGCAATTTTTGTAAATAAGGAACTGCCATTCCCATTAACTGCACAACAATAGATGCAGATATATAGGGCATGATTCCAAGAGCAAATACCGAAGCTTGAGAGAAAGCGCCTCCAGTAAACATATCAAGTAAAGACCCGATACCTTTATCTGTTTGAGTTGCAAGTCCTGCAAGCTGCGTAGCATCTATACCAGGTAGTGTGACCTGAGCTCCGAAACGATATACTAATAGTAACCCTAAAGTAACTAAAATTCTATTTTTTAGTTCTTCGATTTTCCAAACGTTAGTGAGTGTTTCAAAAAATTTCTTCATAAGGTAAGAGAATTATAAAGTTACAGCTTGACCGCCAGCAGCTTCAATAGCAGCTTTAGCAGTAGCAGTAAATTTATGTGCGGTTACAGTTAATTTAGTTTTTAATTTCCCTCTTCCTAAAATCTTAACTAATTCATTTTTAGTTGCTAATCTAGTTGCAATTAATACTGAGAAATCTACAGTATCTGTTACAGTTCCGTTATCAACTAATAATTGTAAGTTATCAAGATTTACACCTTGATATTCTTTTCTATTGATATTTGTGAATCCAAATTTTGGAACACGTCTTTGAAGTGGCATTTGACCACCTTCAAACCCTATCTTTTTAGAATATCCTGAACGAGATTTTGCTCCTTTGTGACCTCTTGAAGCAGTGCCTCCTTTACCTGAACCTTCTCCTCTACCTAATCTTTTATTTTGATTATGTGTTGAACCTTCTGCAGGTTGTAAGTTACTTAAATTCATTATGAATTGTTTTATTTAGTTTCTGTAACAGAAACTAAGTGTTTAACTTTTTTTATCATTCCAAGGATAGTTGGATTAGAATCATGTTCTACAACTTGACCCATTTTACGCAGACCTAAAGCTTCCAAACCTCTTTTTTGAGTAAGAGGACAGTTGATTTTGCTTCTTACTTGTTTTACTAATAATTTAGCCATAATTTCCTTGAATTAACCTTTAAAAACTTTTTCTAAAGAAATTCCTCTTTGTTTTGCAACTGAATATGCACTTCTCATTTGCAATAAAGCATCAAAAGTTGCTTTAACTACATTATGAGGGTTAGAAGATCCTTGAGATTTTGATAATACATCGTGAATACCTACAGATTCTAATACTGAACGAACAGCACCACCTGCAATTACTCCCGTGCCGTGTGAAGCTGGCATTAAAAATACTCTAGCTCCGCCAAATTTACCTTTTTGTTCGTGAGGAACAGTTTGGTTACTTAATGGTACTCTAACTAAATTTTTCTTAGCGTCTTCAACAGCTTTTGCGATTGCTTCAGAAACGTCTTTAGACTTTCCTAAACCATGACCAACAACACCGTTTTCGTCACCAACTACAACAATTGCAGAAAAACCGAAAGCTCTTCCTCCTTTTGTTACTTTAGTTACACGATTTACACTTACCAAACGATCTTTTAATTCAAGACCACTTGGTTTTACTAATTCTACATTTTTGTATTTATGAAACATAATTTATTAGAATTTTAATCCGGCAGCTCTAGCTCCTTCTGCTAATGATTTAATACGACCGTGGTATAAATAACCTCCTCTATCAAACTTTACAGTTTCAATTCCGGCTTTTACCGCTTTTTCTGCAATTAGTTTACCTACTGCAGTAGCTTTCTCAATGTTTGTACCTGTTGCGTTTGCATCTTTATCTCTAGATGAAGCCGCTAAGATAGTGTTCCCATTGTTATCGTCTATGAGTTGTACATAGATCTCTTTGTTACTTCTAAAAACAGAAAGTCTAGGAGTTGCTGCAGTACCGCTAACAATCTTTCTAATTCTGAATCTAATTCTCTGTCTTCTATCAGATTTTGTTAATGACATAATCTTATTTTTTAAGCTGATTTACCTGCTTTTCTTCTTAATACTTCACCTACGAATTTAACACCTTTTCCTTTGTAAGGTTCTGGCTTACGGAAACCTCTAATTTTAGCGGCAACCTGACCTAAAAGTTGTTTGTCGAATGACATTAGTTTAATAATAGGGTTCTTACCTTTTTCTGAAAGTGTTTCCAATTTTACTTCTGGAGCAATTTCTAAAACGATATTATGAGAAAAACCTAAAGCTAGTTCTAATCTTTGCCCTTGGTTTGATGCTCTATAACCTACACCAACTAATTCTAAATCTTTCGTAAACCCAGTAGACACACCATTAATCATATTATTGATTAATGATCTATATAAACCGTGTTTAGATCTTTGGTTTTTATCGTCAGAAAATCTTTCTACAATAACTTGACCTTCTTCAACTTTCACAGATACTTCAGAGTATTCTTGTGTAAGTTCTCCTAATTTTCCTTTAACTGTAACTACTCCATTTGCTACACTTACTGTAACATCTGCAGGAATTGCAACTGGATTTTTACCTATTCTTGACATCGTTTAGTCTTTATTATTAGTATACGTAACAAATTACTTCTCCACCAACATTTAATTGTTTTGCTTGCTTTCCAGTCATTAAACCTTTAGAAGTTGAAACAATTGCAATACCTAATCCGTTAAGGATTCTTGGCACTTTAGAAGAACCTGCATACTTACGTAGACCTGGTTTACTAATTCTTTGGATATCTCTAATTACAGACTCTTTAGTTTCTTAATCGTACTTAAGAGCTATTTTAATAGTTCCTTGTACAGAACTATCATCAAATTTGTAACTTAAAATATATCCTTGATCGAATAATATTTTTGTGATTTCTTTCTTCATGTTAGAAGCTGGAATTTCAACCACTTTGTGGTTAGCCATTATTGCATTTCTAACTCTAGTAAGATAATCCGCGATTGGATCTGTATACATATTGTATTGATTTGCGGTTTTGGTTTTCGATTTAAACTCTTTAAATCGAACCTAAAACCAATTTATAATTGTTTATAAATTACCAGCTAGCTTTTCTAACACCTGGTATTAATCCATTATTTGCCATTTCACGGAAAGTTACACGAGAAAGTCCAAACAGACGCATATATCCTCTTGGTCTTCCTGTTATTTTACAACGATTGTGCAAACGAACTGGCGAAGCATTTTTTGGTAACTTTTGCAAGCCTATAGAATCTCCGGCTTCTTTCAAAACTTTTCTTTTCTCAGCATATTTTGCTACCGTTTTTTGTCTCTTAACCTCACGGGCTTTCATTGATTCTTTAGCCATATCTTAATTCTTTTTAAAAGGTAAACCTAATTCAGTCAATAATGATTTTGCTTCTTTATCTGTTTTAGCAGTTGTAACAAAAGTAATATCCATTCCTGAAATTTTGTTTACTTTATCAATATCAATTTCCGGGAAAATGATTTGCTCTAAAACTCCAAGGTTATAATTACCTCTTCCATCAAAACCAGTAGCTTTGATTCCTCCAAAATCTCTAACACGAGGTAAAGATGAAGTAATTAATCTGTCTAAGAATTCATACATTCTTTCTCCACGAAGAGTAACTTTTGCACCAATTGGCATGCCTTTTCTTAATTTAAAAGACGCAACGTCTTTTTTAGAAATAGTTGCTATAGCTTTTTGACCTGTTATTTTTGTTAACTCATCTACGGCGTAATCAACTAATTTCTTATCAGAAACTGCTGCACCAACTCCTTTACTTAAAACGATTTTTTTCAGTTTTGGAACTTGCATTACTTTTATGTATCCGAATTCTTCTTTAAGAGCAGAGACTACTCTGTTCTTATATTCTTCTTTTAGTCTAGGTATATAAGCCATTACTATAATACTTGATTAGATTTTTTTGAAAATCTTACTTTCTTATCTCCATCCATTTTAAATCCAACTTTTGTAATTTCTTTAGATTTTGAATCTATTAAAGATAAGTTAGAGATTTGAATTGGAGCTTCTTTCTTAACGATTCCTCCTTGAGGGCTTTTAGCACTTGGTTTAGTGTGAACTGAAACCATGTTAGTACCTTCAACAATCGCTTTGTTTGCATCACGGAAGATACGTAAAACTTTACCTTCTGTACCTTTATGGTCTCCGGCAATTACTCTTACTACGTCTCCCGATTTAATTTTTAACTTTGTCATCATTAATATATTAAAGCACCTCTGGTGCTAATGATACAATTTTCATGAATTGTTTTTCACGAAGTTCTCTTGCAACCGGACCAAAAACACGAGTGCCTCTCATTTCTCCAGCAGCATTTAATAATACACATGCGTTATCATCAAATCTGATATAAGAACCATCAGCTCTTCTCACTTCTTTTTTAGTACGTACTACAACTGCAGTGGACACAGTACCTTTTTTAACGTTTCCGTTTGGTGTTGCATCTTTTATTGATACTACAATTTTATCTCCAACAGAAGCATAACGACGTTTCGTTCCTCCTAAAACACGGATTGTCAAAACTTCTTTTGCCCCTGTGTTATCTGCTACTTTTAATCTTGATTCTTGTTGTACCATAATTACTTAGCTCTTTCAATGATTTCAACTAACCTCCAACATTTTGTTTTACTTAAAGGACGCGTTTCGCTAATCCTTACGGTATCTCCAATGTTACAGTCGTTCTTTTCGTCGTGTGCATGATACTTTTTAGTTTCCAACACGAACTTACCGTATAATGGGTGTTTTACTTTACGCACTTCAGCTACAACAATAGATTTATCCATTTTGTCTGAAGTAACAACACCTACTCTTTCTTTTCTTAACTTTCTTTTTTCCATCTTTTAGCAGAATACAATTATTGTAACTCTCTTTTACTAATTTCAGTAACCAATCTAGCTACTGTTCTTCTCACTAATTTAATCTGTAAAGGATTTTGTATTGGTGAAATTGCATGAGCTGTTTTTAAATCGGCATATGTTTTTCTAAACTGTACAAGTTTTTCTTGTATTTCAGCTGCAGATAGACTAATAATTTCTGATTGTTTCATAATAAATTTTAGATTATTCTTCGAAATCTCTAGCAACAACGAATTTAGTTTTTACTGGAAGCTTTTGAGCTGCAAGACGCAAAGCTTCTTTTGCAACTGACAAAGGTACTCCAGCAACTTCAAACATTATTCTTCCTGGTTTTACAACTGCAGCCCAATATTCGACCGCACCTTTACCTTTACCCATACGTACCTCAAGAGGTTTTTTGATGATTGGTTTGTCTGGGAAAATATTGATCCATAATTGACCTTCTCTTTTCATATATCTAGTTGCAGCAATACGTGCAGCTTCGATTTGACGTGAGGTTAAGAACATTCCATTTTCGTGTACAGATTTGATTCCAAACATCCCACTTGAAAGTTCATGCCCTCTTTGAGCATTTCCTTTCATTTTACCTTTTTGTACCTTACGGTACTTTGTTCTTTTAGGCTGTAACATTTTTTCTCTTTAATTAAAAATTACTTTCTCTTACGAGCTGGTTTTCCAGCTGGTTTACTGTTAGAATGTCCTTTACCGCCTCCTGAAGATTGTTTTTTATCCATTCCTGCAAGTGGAGAAAGATCTCTTTTTCCATAAACTTCGCCTTTCATTATCCATACTTTAATACCCATTCTACCATAAGTAGTATGTGCTTCAGCTAAAGCATAATCAATGTCTGCTCTAAAAGTAGAAAGAGGAATTCTACCTTCTTTAAACAACTCTGAACGTGCCATTTCTGCACCATTTAAACGACCAGAAATTAATACTTTAATTCCTTCTGCATTCATACGGATAGCTGCCGCAATAGCCATTTTGATAGCTCTTCTGTATGAAATACGATTCTCAATTTGACGAGCAATACTAGTTCCAACTAAATATGCGTCTAATTCAGGTCTTTTAATCTCAAAGATGTTAATTTGAACCTCTTTCTGAGTAAGTTTCTTAAGTTCTTCTTTTAACTTGTCTACCTCTTGACCGCCTTTACCAATGATAATTCCTGGACGAGCTGTCGTGATAGTAACGGTTACAAGCTTTAAAGTTCTCTCGATGATTACTTTTGATACACTAGCTTTTGATAAACGAGCATGGATATACTTTCAGATTTTATAATCTTCAGCGATTCTATCACCGTAATCATTTCCACCATACCAGTTTGAGTCCCACCCTCTGATGATACCAAGTCTATTTCCAATTGGATTTGTCTTTTGTCCCATACTGTTTATTAATTACTTTGTGTGTTATTGATAGCTCCAAGCACGATTGTTACGTGATTAGAACGTTTTCTAATTCTATGTGCACGACCTTGAGGTGCTGGACGAAGTCTTTTTAACATCGTTCCTCCATCTACTCTGATCTCTTTTATAAATAATCCTGCTTCTTCTAGATTGCCTTCTTCATTTTTTTGTTGCCAGTTATTAATAGCTGATAACAATAATGTTTCTAATTTTCTAGAAGCTTCTTTTGAACTAAATCTTAAAAGATTTAGTGCTCTTTCAACTTTCTGACCTCTTACCAAGTCTGCTACTAAGCGCATTTTTCTAGGTGAAGTAGGGCAGTTATTCAATTTCGCGAAAACAATAGACTTATTAGCCTCTTTTCTCGCATCTGCTGTTTCTCTTTTACGAACTCCCATGCTTCTTATTTTTTACCTTTATTTTTAGC
>Ga0105050_10009469_pt1 | contig 10903 bp, 10 predicted proteins | sample FRY01_FD_78088 | JGI IMG/M metagenome (GOLD analysis project Ga0105050, IMG submission 78088) | Freshwater microbial communities from Lake Fryxell liftoff mats and glacier meltwater in Antarctica - FRY-01 | ecosystem: Environmental > Aquatic > Freshwater > Ice > Glacier meltwater ... | reverse complement strand
CCTCTGTTTTGCAGCCTTGAATCAGAAGTCAGGTGATCTGCGAGACCTGATCGTCAACAGCCCTTCGAATGTCGGCTTTCCCATCAACCCCGACGTGCGCTCTGCAATTTCTGCAAAACTTCAGCCTGCCCAAAAGCATGCCGCGCACGGCCTTGAGCCTCCATCCACGTGGCAGTCTGACGGGCGAGGGTCAGATTGATCTCGCCACGCCGCAGATCGGCCCATTGTTGATACCGCAAATCAGTCAATGCCGCCGCCACCGGATCGAGATCCTGCGCCGGGGCAGCGGCAAGGGCACGCAGATGGCCCAGACTTTGATCGCGCGCCTTGCCCGCCGCCTGCACGTCCGCCAGCCGCAGATCAAGGATCAGTTTTGCCAACGCACCCAGACGGTCCAGTTGTTCGCGTCTGATCATCGCCGCGCTTTCTTGCGCATCGCCTCGGCGAAACGGATGGCGGCGGCGACGCTGCGGTAATGGTCGGGGCTGATCTCGGCGCCGATTTCCACAGAAGCAAACAGCGCGCGGGCGGTTGCAGGATCTGAATGCAGCGGAACTCCCGCTTCGACTGCGCGTTCGCGGATGCGCGCGGCGATGGCATCGACACCTTTTGCGACGCAGACGGGCGCGCGGCCGCTGGCGCGGCTCCAGGTCAGGGCGACGGCGTAGTGTGTAGGGTTTACCACGACCACATCGGCCTTCGCCACATCGACCAACATCCGGTTGGTGGCAATATCATAACCGCGCTGGCGGCGATGCGCCTTCATCTGAGGGTCGCCCTCGGACCCTTTCATTTCATCCATCATGTCCTGCCGCGACATGCGGTTTTTGCGCAGATGCTCTTGCTGTTGCCATAGGTAATCCAGTCCGCCGATCACCGCCGCGATGATCAGCACCAGCACCAGGAATTCGACCAGCAGCCGCAGCAACACAACTGTCGACAGCGCGGGCGCAAGGTGCAGCGTACCAAGTATTGCATCCGACCGGCGCATGAGGAAAACGCCAAGAATTGTTGCAATGACGGCCAGCTTGACGGCGCTTTTGCCGAATTCGAACAGACCTGACCGGCCGAACTTGTCTTTGACGCTCTGCAAAGGTGATATCCGCGACAATTTGGGAAGCAGTTTGTCCGGCGTGAAGATCAGCGCATTCTGCGCAAGAATAACCAGCAAGGCCGCCAGCGCGGGAAAGGCGAAGAACGGCAGCATGGCCCAGCCATACGCAGCCAGCAATCCGCCAAAAGGGGCGGCACCCCCGGCCATCATCAGGTCCGACAGCCGGTCTGACTGGTCTATAAGCACCGCGCCCGCCGCGCCGATCGCGCGCAGAGATTGCTCGCCTGTGGCGGTAGCCGCCAGCAGCAGCCCGCCGTAACCCGCCGCCGTCGCAAGGTCAGGAGAGCGGGCAATTTCACCCTTTTCCCGTGCGTCATCCAGCCGCTTTTGCGATGGTTCGTGTTCCTTCTCGTTGTCGTCTTCGCTCATGGTGGCACCGTGAAAGGCGCTGCCAGAAAGTCCCCGAACGCCTGCATCCAGACGGCCAAAGCGACAGGTGCCGCCACGGCAAGTACCACGAGCCCGCCCAAGGTCAAAGCCGGTGCACCCACAAAGGCCACCATCAACTGGGGCATGGCGCGGTTGATAACCCCCAGGGCCATGTTGTAAATCAACGAGGCGACCACAAAGGGAGCGGCCAGGGTGAAGGCCAGCGCGAACGCCCGGACCACCTGCGCCAATCCCCAATCGGCAAGATCCGCCGCGCCGGGCAGTTGCCCGAGGGGTAAAATGTCGTAGGACAGGATCATCAGCTCCGCCGCGCGCACATGCAAGCCAGCCATCACCGCCAGCGCAAGACCTGCCATGATCAGCAGATTGCTGATCGCGGGCTGCGGTTCCGGCCCTGCGCCACCAAACAGTTGCGACAGCGAGGCTGCCTGCGCCGCAATCGTCCCCGCCATCTGCAAGGCAAAGATGAACATGCGCAACCCGATGCCGATGACCAGCCCGGCGATTGTCTCTGTCGCCAGCGGCAGGGCCAGAACGCCCACAAAGGGGGCGGCTTTTTCGGTCACAGAAGGTGCGACGACGGCGGTAAAGGCCAGTGCCAACACGAGTCGCACCCGCTGCGGTACGGCCTGCTCGCCAAAGGCGGGCATGAGCGCCATGACCGCCCCAACCCGCAGGAACACAAGGAAGCCAATCCAGAGCATGTCTTGTCCGACGCCTGAAAGTCGGGTCAGCGTAGTGATCAGATCGGTCACGCAGGCACCAGGCCGACCATGGCGGGCCGCGCCTCCATGCCGATTTCCTCGTAGGACAGCACGGTTGCGGGCAAGCCCTTGGCTGCCATCACGGTGCGCAAAAAGCGCCGCCTTTGGCTCGATGTGACCAGTGCCGGGTAAGTCCCGTTTTCGGCAGCGCGGTTCAGTTTGTCGGCCAGGCCATTGGCAAGGCGGTTGAATGTTTCCGGGGGAAGCGCCACATCGCGCAATCCGCGGTCGCCGTCGATCTGATGCAGGGCAAAGATTTTCTCCCACTCCGGGGCCATCTGGATGAGCGCGATCGTGCCGTCGTCGCGTTTCAGCTCGGCGACAAGTTGAAATCCGAGGCGCTGACGCACATGTTCGCAAACTGCTTCCGCTGCGCCCAGACTGCGTGCTTCGGCAATAGCCTCCAGGATCAGTGGAAGGTTGCGGATCGAAACCCGCTCCTCCAGCAACAGACGCAGCACGGTCAGCAGCAGATCTACCGGCACTTTCTCCGGAACCAGCTCATCCAGCAGGCGCTTGTTCGCCGCGGACCGGGCAGGGTCCGACAAATTGACGAATTCATCCAGAAGGCGGCGAAGACCCTTCAGCGTCAGCAACCGCGCGAGGTTGGCCTTCATCACCTCCAGCAGATGGGTGGCCAGAACTTCCGCGGGGGATACGACGGTCAGGCCGGAAAGCGCCGCATCTTCCTGATAATCCAGAAGAATCCAGCGGGCAGGTGCACCGTAGACCGGCTCTCGCACATCTTGCCCGTCTGGGGCGGGAATGCCATCAGCCAACAGCACCAACGCGCGGTCCGGCATAAGTCGGTCGCGCACCCTTTCAACGCCTTGCAAGCGGATCCGGTAAGTACCGGGCGGTAGCATCGCCTCATCCGTCAGGCGGATTTCAGGCAGGATCAGGCCAAATGCACTGGCGACATGGGTACGCATGTTGGTGATGCGGGCGTCAAGACCGGTGGCCGGATCCAGCACCATTGCCACCAGGTTGGGCGCGAACTCGATGTGAATGTCATCGAAATCAAGCACATCGCCCAAGGGGCGCACGCGCGCGGCATCCGATGCCGGCATCGCCTGCGCCGCGGGTTCCGGCTGGCTGCGGCCCATAAAGGCCGCCACCCCAAGCACCACAGCACCGATCATGAACGGCATGAATGGCAGACCGGGCACAAGCGCGAAAAGTGTCATCAGCAGGGCGACCGTGCCAAGGGCACCGGGATACCGCCCAAGCTGCTTGAAGAACGACACATCGGCCGCCCCTTTTGTGCCCCCCCGCGCCAACAGCAAAGCCGCCCCGATCGAGATGATCACGGCGGGAATCTGGCTGACCAGCCCGTCACCCACGGTCAGGATCGCATAGGTTTCAAATGCAAGGCCCACCGGCATGCCATGCACCGTGATACCGATGATCAATCCCATCACGATGTTCAGAAAGGTGATCAGCAGCCCTGCCACAGCATCGCCCTTCACAAATTTCGACACGCCATCCAGCGAGCCGAAGAAGTTCGTCTCGGCCAGTTCAAGCTCACGCCGACGCTTTGCTTCTTCATGATCGATGGCGCCCGCCGACATGTCGCTGTCGATGGCCAGCTGTTTGCCGGGCATGCCGTCCAGTGCAAAACGAGCTCCCACTTCGGCCATGCGGCCGGCGCCTTTTGTGATCACAACGAAGTTGACAATCAGCAGGACGCAGAAGATGACGATGCCCTGCAATATGCTGCCATCCATGATGAAATTTGCAAAACCTTCAATCACATGCCCGGCCGCATCGGTGCCGGTATGGCCTTGCCCGATAATGAGTTTGGTGGAGGACACGTTCAGTGACAGGCGCAGCATCAGCGAGGCCAGAAGGATGGTCGGGAAGGCTGAAAAATCCAGTGGGCGCTCGATGAACAAAGTGACCGTAAACATCAGGATCGCCAGCGCGAAAGACAGCGCAAGACCGATGTCCAGCAGCCAGACCGGCACCGGCAGCACCATCATGACGATCACCGCCATCAGCGCGAGTGCAAGCAGGATCGTCGGCTGAAACAGGTTGCGAAGACTGATGTTTGGCAGCGTCATATCAATTTCCGATCAGGCGGCGACCGCCGGTTTGCAGAGGCACTAACGAACCAACCGACCCCACGCCGCCATTCAGCAGCGGGAAGCGGTTTTCGCGTGTGGAAAGCGGTATTTCATTCAGGTTCAGCGACGCGATCTGCCGGGGCTCTGCATCCTGCGGCTTATGGGACAGCCCGGCGAGAATCGCGTCAAAGCGGGCGCGGTAGCGTTTGGCATGTTTTTGAGTGGCGGAATGGTATGCGCCTGCGGCGGTGGCCCAATCGCCATGCTGTACGTAAAGGTCGGACAGGAAGCGCGCGGCATAGAGCGCATTTTCCGTAGGGTCGAACATTGCACTGACAGATGGAAAGGCGGTGTTGTGCCAGCGATAATTCAGCTGGAAACAGCCGATATCGAAGTTGGTCTTACCCTCCGCCTGCGCTTGCACAGCGAAATCTACCGCGTCTCGCGCGGTGGCAAACCAATGGCCCTCACCCGACACATTCACCGTCCATGGCCAGGGCCGCAGCGTTCCACTGGTGTTGCGCCCAGTCTCCGTCAGGGTAACGGCCAGCAAAACGTCGGCGGGAACGCCGCTTTGCGCCGCTGCCGCAGCCGCGGCCTGTTCGCAAAGATCGGGTGCGGCTGTGGCACTGTGCGACCACAGCAGTGCCGCCACAAGACAGGTACACCAGATCGCTGGGACAGAAGTCGGGTCGGTCATGTGAATTTCACGCTTTCCCACGGCTTTCTGCCGCTCTGCCTTGCAGCCTAAGGGACGAATCTTTCCAACCGGTAAGTGAGGTCAGGGATTCGCAGGTTGTTTTTCTGCCCCCGGTGCGAGAAGCGCCTGAATCACGACCCGCGCGCCGGCACTTTCCGCTACCGCGGCATCGGCGCTGGCCAGAGGCCCAAGATGTTCAGCCGCTGTGGGGCCGGTGGACAAAACAAGGGCTGCCGCATCCTGCCAAAGCTTGGGCCCGGCGGCCGCGACAAAACGCCAATCCCGAGCAACGCGGGCCGTTCCCAGGGCGGCCTCGGCATTCCCGTTAGCGGCAAAGATCTTCTGCGCCGCGGGGGCGTCGCCAAGACGCGCTTGCGCAGCGGCTCGTAACGCCCCGGCATCGGCACCGGTCAGGCCTGCCAGCAGGCGCAACGCAGCGCGGGAATCGCGACGTTGCAATTCGGCTTGTGCCATGAGCACGCGTAGATCATCGGGGGTTTCAGCAAGGCGTTCGTCTGCTGGTTGCATCCAGGCCATGGCCTGATCAGCAAAGCCGAGTTTCAACAACCGCGCGGCAATCTGGCGGGATGTCGCCATATCGCTGAGCGGTGCGGCCCCTGTCGGCAGAACAGCATGGGTCAGCAAGGCGGTATCTGGCCCCTGTTCTGCCAGCCGCTGCCAAAGTGCGGGTTCCGCGCCGGGCACTGTCGGCTGTGCGGCAAAGGCCGCGTCGAAATCGCCCGCCGCCGCCAGCGACAGAACATGCGCCTTGTGCAATGCAGGTTCCAGCGGGCCGCCTTTGTGTTCGTGCAACAATGCAGCAAGTGCTGTGACTGTAGGGGCATCAACCGGTTTGCCTTCAGCCAGCAAGCGGTCCACCCAGGCGATCATCGCTTCGGCCCCTACCGGACCTGCTTCGGTGACCAAATCTGCCAAGGTGCTGCCGGCAGCGTCTGTTTTTCCTTGAGCCAGATCAATCCGGGCTTCCATCAAACGCACCGACGGCATCAAATCAGCACTGGTCCGCAGGACCGCATCGCGCACAGCACGAGCGGACTCCGTGTCGTTCCGCCCAAGGAAACGGTCAGCCAAAAGTGGGCCCAGATGCTGGCGCAGATGCCGGGGAAGTGCTGAAAAGCTGCGCAACACGGCTTGCGTATTGGGTTCTGTGCCATCGGACCGGGCCTGCGCCAGCACCGCCCACAGCGCAGCCGCCGTATCGCAAACCATCATTCCGGCAAAGGCCCCGCCCTCTGCCGCGCCATGATCCACGATTCCGGCCATGGCCTGCCACAACTGCCGCTCCTCATCAGGCATATCAAAAGACCGCAGCAGATGTAGCGCCTCGGCTCCGAAGCCCAGTGACAGGTAATAGCGCACTGCACGACGGATCGCCTCGGGGTCGGGACGGTCGAATTCACCGATAAGGCCGGTCGCCGAAAGCGCGATCTGGGCGGACACCGGCTGATCACTGCCCCATGCCGCCATATCGAGCGCACTATCCGGCAGACAAGCGGCCCCGCTGCCGGTCAACGCCGGGGAACTTTCGCCACCCGTTCCGGCAAACAGACCGGGGTACTCGACGATGCGTACCTGCGCCAATGGGCCGGGTCGTTGCTGAGGTTCGGGGATTTCTTCCGCAATTTGCACGACTCCCTGCGCTGCACCACGGCTCAACTGCAAAAGGAGCGTATTGCGCAACTGCGTCAGAGCCGGGTCATTGATCGCAAGGGGCAATCCGGTGCTGTGCGGCACTTGATCTGCCGTCCGCCAGTCATAGGTCGCGAGGCTGGAAGGACGCGCGCGCGGCCGCGGGAGCACCCGCACCTCCAGCGGCGGCGGAGCCTCACCCTCCAACGCCAGCTCGAAAGACGAGCCTTGTGGCGGTCGCCCATCGCGCAGGTCGATCACAATTACGCCTGGACGGAACTCGAACGGAATTGCATGGCAGGCGCAGCCTATCCCCAGTTTCAATTGATTGGTGTCCGGTTCTACCCAGATCGCCGCCAGCCGTTCGCGTCCGATCAGTTGATAGACCTGCGACAGGTCGAATCGGGCACCAGGCGGTTCCAGTCGCAGCGCATAGCCATCTGCCGTGCGGCCAAGCTGCCAATCCACCGGGCGGCCCAGTTCCAGCACCAGACGAGTAAACCCGTCATGTGCGCCTGATTTTACACTAACAGTCTGTGCCGTTGCGGCTGGGGCCAACAGTAACAGAAGCAGGATCAGCGTTTTCATGCAGCCTCCTGCTTCAAAGCCCGCAGGGCTTCTTCCAGATCGCCAAAGCTGGGGCGGACGTGATGAGGGGTGTTCTGCCGCCCGACCTCAATGCAGAGATTGGCGGGGTGGTTATGCAGATTGGCCACGAGCACTTCGCGGATCAGGGTATAGAAATGGCCGTCCTCCTCGACCACAGCCTTCACGCGTGTGGCGAAAGGGCCGACGATGCCATAGGCCAGAAACACCCCCAGAAATGTTCCGACCAACGCGCCCCCGATCATTTTTCCCAAAATCTCGGGTGGCTGGTCGATCGAACCCATGGTCTTGATTACCCCCAGCACGGCGGCCACAATGCCGAGCGCGGGTAGCGCGTCGGCCATGGATTGCAGAGCGTGGCTGGAGTGCAGCGCATGTTGCTGGGCGGTCTCCATCCGTTTGTCGAGCACCTCCTCGACCTGGTGCGGGTCGTCGTAGTTCATGGATGCCGCGCGCAGCGTGTCGCAGATCAGATCGACCGCCTCATGATCATGCCGGATCCGGGGATAGCGCGCGAACAACGTCGATTCGCGCGGGTTTTCAATATGTTCCTCCAGCCCAACCGGATTGGTGCGCGCGATGCGGATCAATTCGAACAGCAGGCACAGCAAGTCGCGGTAGTCAGCGGGCTGCCATCTCGGACCTTTGAAGACCTTGGCCACGTCCTTGATGGCATGCTTGACCGAGGCAAGATCGTTGGCCAGCAAAAACGCCCCCGCGGCCGCCCCGCCGATCATGATCATCTCAAACGGCAGCGCTTTCAGGATGATCCCCATCTTGCCGCCGGCCAGAATATAGCCGCCAAACACCATGATGAAGATCACCGCAATTCCGATAACGCCAAACATCATTTTCTCCTGCTACCCTTGCCTCTGCGACGCTCGCAGAGCCGGGTTAAGAAAACCTCACCGTCACTGTTTGGGGACCAAGGCATTTCGTCCCGCCAGCAGGACGCTGATTTCGTAGGCGGCCTCGGCGGACATGCCCGACAGCACTGCGGCCGCTGCGTCAGGGCGCATGCGGCCCAGAAAACCTGCGGCAAATTCGGGGGCCATCGCGGTGAACAAGGCGGAGGCGTCTTTGGGTTTCATCGTCTCATACACCGCTGTCAGACGTGAAAGATCATCCTCGGCCGCGCCGTCCGCGCGGGAAAGTGTGTCTGACAGTTGCGATTCGGCGGCAGAAAGCGTGGCTAGTCGTTGTTCAATAGCCTGATCCGCAAGTGCCAGCGCCGCGATCCGCTCTTCCAGTGCCGCTTCTTGCACCGCAACCTGCTGCTCGCGCGCGAGCAAGGCCTCTGCCAGGGCCAAGGGCGGTTCAGGGCAATTCAACGGCCCCGCACCCGACACCGCTTCGGGTGCCAGCGCCAAGGCCTCGCCCACCCCGGCCCCAATCCGCAGCGCCCCCGACGCGGCCAGCAGCAGCGCCAATATAACCAGTGCGCCGCGTCCGGTACGCCTGCGGGGCCGCGTCATTCAGCGGCCTCCGGATCATCTCGCATGCCACGCCGCCGCACGAATCGCAGTTTGCGGTCGGTCGGATCCTGTGGATCAGCCGCTTTCGGGTCGGGCAGATCATGCATCGACGCCAGCAGCAGTTCCATCCGCGCCGCCGCCGCTTCGGACCGTGCAGTCTGCGTCTCCAGCGTGGCGGCCGATCCTGTCGCGGCCCCCCGCGCCCGCTCCAGCGCACGCGTCATGTCATCAACCTGCGCCGACAGAACAGCTATCGCGCCACCCATGCCACTTTCCAGCGTTGAAAAGCGTTTCAGCCGCTGGCCCAGAACATAGCAATAGACGGCGGCGCCGAACGCGCCGCCAGCCATCAGAATATCTGCAATGAAATCCATTACATTCCCCTAGTTGAGCACAAATTCGGTAATCAGAAGATCGCGCACCCGGCCTTCGCCTGTCACAATCTGGATCCGCCGCAGCATCTGCGCGCGCAACTTCAACAGCGCCGCCGGGTCTTCCAACTGCGCCACTTCGACTGCGCGCAGATAGCTGTTCAGCACATCCAGAATCCGCGGCATCAGCAGCGTCACTTCGGCGCTGTGATCCTTCGCGACCTCCAGCTGCGCCGTGAAACGCAGGTGGCGGGCAGCCGCTGCGGGACCAAGCGAAATGGTCACCGGGTCAACCGCGACAAAGGCGATATCGGGCAGCGGGCCGGCCTCCGGCTCCGCATTCCCGTGCACATCCGGGGCGAGAATCATCCCTGAATAGACGGCAAAAAACGCGCCCCCGCCCCCCATCAGCGCGAAAACTGTGCCAAGGATAAACGGAAATTTCGATTTCTTTTTCGGCGCCATATCTGGCGCGGCTTCGGCGTCTGCCATCGTCATCTCCGGCTGTGCTGCATACCCTCTATAACCCTGTGGTCACTAACCGATTATTAAGCCCGTTCGCGCAATCTGACCGGGTAAAGGGCAGAAGCCCAAGGATCGGAGGCAGGTGTTGCAGAATTTTCTTTCGCTATGGTCAGCGCTTGATGCCCGTCGCCGCATGATCGTGATCGGAGCCACAGTGGCGATGTTCGTCACGATTATCGGGCTGTCGCGCATGGCGGGCGCGCCGGCAATGGCGCTGCTTTATGCGGGACTTGATGCGGGGGCGGCGGGCGAGGTGGTTCAGGCGCTGGAGCAGCGCGGCGTCGCCTATCAGGTGCGTGGCAATTCGATCCATGTAGATTCCGGGCAACGGGATGAATTACGCATGACGCTGGCCACCGAAGGCCTGCCACGCGCGGGCACCACAGGGTACGAATTGCTGGATGGGCTTTCCGGCTTCGGCACCACGTCGCAGATGTTCGACGCAGCCTATCTGCGTGCCAAAGAAGGCGAACTGGCCCGCACAATCCTCGCCAGCCCGCAGGTCAGGTCGGCACGGGTGCATATCGCGCAGACGCAGGCGCAACCGTTTCTGCGTGATCAGCGACCGACAGCTTCGGTCACCGTCACAACCGCCAGCGGCAATCTGCCTGCCATGCAGGCCAAGGCCTTGAAACATCTGGTCGCAGCGGCGGTGGCGGGCATGCTGCCCGAGGATGTATCGGTGATAGACTCGGTCGGCGGGCTGATCCTGTCTGGCGAGGAAAACCCGATCCCCGGCGGCGATGACCGCGCGGCGGATCTGCAGCAAAGCGTTGAGCGGCTGCTTGCGGCGCGTGTCGGGCCTGGCAAGGCCGTGGTCGAAGTCAGCGTCGATGTGGAAACCGCTCGCGAATCGATTGTGGAACGCAAGTTTGACCCGCAAGGCCGGGTTGCAATCTCGCAGGAAACACGGGAGACGACGAATTCCGCGACCGATGCGGCGGGCGATGTGACTGTCGCCTCCAACTTGCCCGACGGTGCCGCGGCGGGAGACGCTGGCAAAAGCCAATCGTCTGAAACACGCGAAACCGTGAATTTTGAAGTCTCTGAAACCCAGCGCGAGGTGCTTCGCACCCCCGGCGCGCTACGCAGGATAAGCGTGGCGGTGCTGGTCGATGGCTTGCTGGTCACGGCCGAAGACGGCACGAACACGTGGCAACCCCGGCCCGAGGAAGAATTGGCCGTACTGCGCGAGCTTGTCGCATCGGCGGTCGGGCTGGACGAGACGCGCGGCGATGTTCT
>Ga0105050_10009459_pt1 | contig 10913 bp, 8 predicted proteins | sample FRY01_FD_78088 | JGI IMG/M metagenome (GOLD analysis project Ga0105050, IMG submission 78088) | Freshwater microbial communities from Lake Fryxell liftoff mats and glacier meltwater in Antarctica - FRY-01 | ecosystem: Environmental > Aquatic > Freshwater > Ice > Glacier meltwater ... | reverse complement strand
CGCTTGCCATGCCGGGGGTCGGATACCGGATGGCTGAGGGGCTTGCGGACGCTGGCGGGACTGCGGCGCGGTTCATGGCTGATGAAGCGGGCAACCTGACCTTGCCGGGCGGATCAAAGGCGCAGCGCATTGCCGAAATGCTTGCCACGGGGCGCGCCAACGAGGTCACGGACGACATGCTTGCCGAACTAGGCCCCGAGGGTAACGCGGAACTGTTTGACCTGTACAGGCGGGGCGCTACGGGCGCGGATATGCCTATGGATGTGCAAAGCCGCATGGCGCGGGCGCAGGAAATGGGGTTTCCGGCATATAAATATGACGGGGAAAGCTACCACTTGACGGCTAACGACGTGGCTGAATTCAGGGGAGGCCCGACATGGGCGCGAATAGACAAAAGCACAAACCCTGCTGCTCACAATGTAGGGCGAAATTTTGGCGTTGAAGGCGCTAACGACATGCCGCTGTTGATGCGCGGGGATAGGGCAATGCCATTTGATGCGCGGGAAATGCCCGGTGGCGATAATCTGCCATATTCTGCGCCGAGCGAATGGTCTGACGCCATGAATGCGGCTGGAAAAGACTTTTACGAACTCGGGAACGAGCGAATAAGCATCAACCCCGCCAACATCCGCAGCCGCTTCGCCCGCTTTGACCCGCGCCTAAAGCACCTTGCCAGCCTATCCGCAGGCGGTGCCGCTCTTGCCTACATGACGCCGGAACAGGAGAGCGCGCAAATCCGCGCCTATCTGGCAACGCTTGAATGAAGATCACCCGCGACGAGGCGGAAGCGTTCTTTGCGCATCCATCGCAACGCCGGGCCGCAATGCTAACCGGCCCGCTGCCGGAAATCGGATCGTACTTCGCAAGCGGCGGGGTGTGCGGACTGTTTCACGGCGCGCCTTGGCCGGGGATGATCGTCGGGCACATCGGGGCCAAGCCCGACGCTTGGGGTGGCTTGGACTATGACGCGCACGAAGTTCTACATGAGGCTTGGAACACAATGAAACCGCAACTGATTACCGGCTGGGTCAAGGCAAGCAACCGCGCCATGCGCGCGCTGTGCCTGCGGATCGGCATGGCGGAATGCGGTCGGTTCAACATGCCCGCGCCGGTTTTGATATTTGAATGGAGGGCTTGATATGCCTGTAGGAGCCATTGGCGCAATCGCTTCCGTTGGCGGCGGTCTACTCCAAGCCGGAGCGGCCCGGAGTGCCGCGCGGTCGCAAGAGGCGGCTGCAAACCGGCAGATCGAATTGCAGCGTGAGATTTACGACGATACGACGCAGCGGTTTCAGCCATTTGTCCAAGGCGGGCGAAGCGGCTGGGATGCGTACCTTTTCGAAATGGGATTAGGCGATCGCCCGACATTTGGCGCGGCGGCTGATGGCACTGGCGGCACTCAGTTTCGCGGGTTTCAGGCAACGCCGGGGTTCCAGTTTCAGATGGATCGGGGGATGGATGCGATCCAGTCATCGGCGGCGGCGCGGGGTGGGCTGATGTCCGGGGCTACAATGCAAGCATCGCAGCAATTCGGCAATGACCTAGGGAATATGGAATACACCAACTACCTGAACCGTCTGGCTGGCGTTGGGCAGTCGGGTCAGGCAGCGGCGGGCAACCAGGCTAACGCGGGTGCAAATTTTGCGACCAATGCGGGCAACGCTCTGGGGTCGATTGGTAACGCTCAGGCGGCAGGCGCTATCGGTGCAGGCAATGCAATCAGCGGCGGCATTCAGAACATAATGGGGTCGCTGGGCTACATGCAGGGCTTCGGCGGTGGAATTGGCGGCGCCCGGGGCTTTGGCGGCGGAGGCGGTGGCTTCGGCGGCGGCATTCCGGGGCGGTACTGACGATGGAAGGCTTTGACTGGTACAAATACGCGGTTGGCGGCGCGGCATCGCGGGAAGACAGCTTTTCGCGGCTGGACCCTGATTATGCGGCGCGGGTGTCTCAAATGATCCTTGCGGCTGAGGCCGAACTCGGGCCGCGAGCGTTGACCATCACGTCCGCTTACAGATCGCCGGAGCTACAGGCGCAGCTATATGCGGGGGCGTTGAAAAAGTACGGCTCTGAGGCTGCTGCCCGGAAGTGGGTAGCGCCGCCCGGAAAGTCAAAGCACAATTCAGGGCAAGCGGTGGATTTCGCGGACGCGTCTGGCCGAATGTTGCGGGATGCAAATAGCCGTGAAGCAAAGTGGATCAAAGCCAACGCCGGTCGGTTTGGGCTTGATGTGCCTATGTCGTGGGAACCTTGGCAAGTTGAACTGGCGGGATCACGCGGCGGCGCTAAGCCCCAAGCCATTACCCAAGGCAACGCGCTTGCATCGGCGGCAATGCCCCAAGGTCAGATGCCGGAAGGCCAGCCGCAAAACGCACTGGCGCAAGCAAGACAGCCGGAACCATTCCGCCCGACAAACACCATGCTGGACCCGCGCGCATTCATGACTGCAGCGGTCATGCAAAACACAATGGGGAAGCCTTATGCTTGATCCAAGAATTATCATGGGCGGGCAAACCCCGGACATCATGGGCGGCTTGTCGCGCGGCATTGGCACTGGCCAGCAAATGCGGCAAGCGCAGACGCAAAACCGGCTGGCCGATCTGTACCAGACGCAAGGCGCCGGCATCATGGCGGGTGATCAGAACGCCTTGAACGCTCTGGCTGGTCTTGATCCGATGGCGGCGCTTGGGGTGACTGACAAGCGCCTTGGCATGGACGCTACACGGCTGGGCATGGATGCCACGCGGCAGAGCATGGGGATGCAGCGGGACGCAGCCAAGCGGCAGGCGGCGCAGTATGCACAAGGGCTGTCGAATGACCAGCGGGCGGCTGAGGCAGCGCAACTGGAGCGGGGCTTGAGTGGGGCGGCGTTCTTCTACAGCCGGGGCGACAAAGCGGGCTACGACAACTTCTTGCAGCAGCAGGGCATGGACCCGGCGCAATTCCCGTTCGAGCAGTTCGAGGCGCAGGCCGCGATGGTTGGCGACGTTCTGGACGTGCTGAAAGGGTTCCAGCCAGCACAGCCGGAATTTGGCATATCGGACGGTCAGTTTTACGACAAGAACAACCCCGGCGCAGGCGCGCAGCCGATCCCCGGTATGACGCAGACGGGTGCAGTCGGAGACCCGGCGGCGGTGGCTGAACTGAAATTTCGGGCGGCTGAGGCAGGCTTGGTTCCCGGCACCCCAGAATATCAATCATTCATGATGAACGCTGGCGGGGATGCCGCCAATTTCCGCGCACTGGATCAGCAGGCGCAGGCGTCCGGCCTAACACCCGGAACGCCTCAATATCAGCAATTCATGGCAAGCCGTGGCGCTGGTGATATTGCTGGGGCATCGGAATCGGCAAGACTTCGCGCACAAGCAAACCTTGGCGGAGCGGCAGCAGCGGCGGAAGATATTGGAAAGGCCACCGTTGCAGCCGGAATGAGCGCATGGGAAGGCTATGGCAAACTGCAAACGAGCCTTGGAAACATTGATGAGGCCATCAGCGCAATAGACGGCGGCTCGCAATCTGGTTTTGTCTACAATATGCTTCCAAACGTTACACAGGCGTCAGCATCGCTTGAAAACGCGATGCAGCGCATGGGCCTTGATGTGATCGGATCGGTAACATTTGGTGCGCTATCCGAAGGTGAAATGAAGCTGGCAATGTCAACGGCAGTCCCGCAAAACCTTAAGCCTGCCGATCTTCGCGCGTGGCTTGTTCGGCGCCGCGACGCACAGGAAAAAGCCGCAGCCATGCTTGCCAACGCAGCGCAGTTTATGACGGTCCCCGGCAATACGATCAACGGATGGATACAGAAGAACATTGCGGCCCGGAATATGACCCTCAAAAAACTTGACGCTATGTCGCTTTCTGAGGTCACGCAATATCTACAATCCACACCAGTGCAGGACATTCCGCAAGATGTGCTTGACGCCATCATTGCAAAAGGGGGGGGGCAGTAATGGTAACGCTTGAAGAGTTGATTGCAGAGTTGATTGCAGAGCGCGACCGCCGCGCCGCAGCGCAGGGTTCCGACCCTATGGCGGCGCTAAAGAACGAGGCGGCGCGGCGTAAATCCCATGACGCTATGGGCTTTCCCGTGCAACCTGTGGGCGGATCATCCACCAATAGCGCAGCGGTTGACGAATTGCGCGGCAAAGGGCGTTCGCTTATTGCTGGAGCGGCCAAAGGCACATCATTCGGCATGATCGACGAGATAATGGGCGCTTTGGCGGGGCTTCGTGGCACGGTCGGCGGCAAGGGGTTTTCGCCAGAATATCGGCGCGTCCGGGATGCGGTCAGGGCCGACATGGATAACCTGCAACAGGAAAACCCCGGAACGTTTCTCACCGGGAATATCGCTGGCACTGTGGTCCCGGCGCTCATGGCCGCGCGTTTGGCGCAGGGCGCGTCGAAGCTCGGCACGATGGGGCGCGGCGGCGCTATTGGCGCAGTTGAGGGGGCGCTGCATGGGGGCGGCAACGCTGACGGGCGCGGCGTCGCGCGGCAAGCGCGTGTCGGGGCGTTGATTGGCGCAGTTGGTGGCATCGCTGCGCCTGCTATCGTCGGAGCGTCTGGCGCGGTCAAAAACGCGCTTCAAGACCCGGTAACGGGGGTGGTTGATTCTCTGGTCGGGCGAGCCAACCAAGGCAAAGCGGGCCGGGCAATCAACAAGGCCGTGCGGTCAAGCGGGCGGTCGCCAAGCGACATCGCAGATGAAATCCGAAAGGCCATACAGCAGGGCCAGCCGCAATATCGCATCATGGATGCCTTGGGCGTTGCAGGCCAGCGGCAGGCGTCCGGCCTTGCGCGAGCGGGCGGTGACGCTGGAACGGAAATCACAGAGTTTCTTTCGCGTCGGCAAATGGGGCAGGGCGAAAGGGTCGGGAGTTTTGTCGAGGATGCCTTTGGCGTTCGCGGCACTACGGCTGCACAAACACGGTCAGGGCTGACACAAGCGCGCGGCGATGCGGCAGACATCGCTTATGACGCAGCACGGTCTGGAGCGGCCCCTGTGGACGTGCGCGGGGCCTTGGGTGTCATTGACGCCCGCATAGGTGGGATGCAAGGCAGCGGCGTTGCTGGTGACGGCATTGACGGCAAGCTGGCAGGGTATCGCAGCAGGCTTGCTGCGCAGCCGGGGCCGGATGGCGTGTCGCGCGAATTGTCAGACTTCGACCGCGTTCTAAGCGTTAAGCAATCGGTGCAAGATGACATCGGCGCGGCGGTTCGCGCGGGCCGGAACAATGAAGCCCGCGAGTTGGGCAAACTTTCCAGCGAACTTGATGCGGCGCTTGAAGGCGCGTCAGACGCATATCGTGCAGCCAACGATGGTTTTCGTGAGGTTTCCAGGGTGATCGGTTCTGTCGACGAAGGCGCGGCTATGTCCAGAGGGGGGAGGGCTGGCGACAACGTGCCTGCATTCAACGCCATGAATCCAGATATGCAGGGCGCGGCCCGCGTAGGTTACGGCGATGATCTGTTGCGCAGAATGGAGGCCAACACGTCACCAACGTCAAATCGCGCAAAACCTCTGACGAGCGAAAAGCGCGATGCAGAAGCGGCGGCAATGGCGATAGACCCCCGCCTTTACGCGGATCGTCTAGCCCGTGAAAATGAAATGTGGTCGACGCAAAATCGCGCGCTTGGTGGGTCTAGAACTGCTGACAATCTGGCGGATCAAGATGCCGCATCCAATATGGCAAGCGGCGCGCTTGGCGTCGCTCGTTCGGCAGGCAACATGCAATTCGGTGATGTTGCTGCGAAGATTGGCGGGATGCTTGGCCCGCTTGCTCGCGGTCAGACCGATCAAACGAGGCAGCTTATCGTGCGGGCGCTGATGTCAGATGACCCAGTGGCAGCGCTTGGGCCGTCTATAAGGCAGGCGCTTTCTACTGCGCGGGGGCGGCGTCTGATCGAGGCGCTATTGCGTCAGCCGATGCGGGAGAGCGCAGATCGCTAGGGCAGCAATGCGAAACCTACAGCCATAACGACCGGCGCGGCGATCAGGCCAGCGTACACCCACAACGGCAAGGAATTGTCGTCAACGCCTTGTTTTTGAAGTTTGCTGCACTGTAACGCGGCCATGAAGAACGCGAAGCACAGCGCGTTTCCGATGATGATTGCCGAGATCAACGGCAAGAGTTCCCAAATATCCATACCCCCCCTTACCACACAACACGGAGCATCGGAATAGATGGGTGATCTAATCACACTCGGGCAGGTTCGCCCTACAGACTGGGCCGGGGATTTTGTGCCCGGGGCGCGGGTGACGTTCTTCCTGTCGAACACCACAACGCCTGCCGTGGTGTATCAGGACGAGCCGGAAACGATCCCGTTCGCGCAGCCCATCTCAGCAAATGCTGACGGGGTTTTCCCTGCAATATTCCGGTCGGCAACGCTGCGTGCTGTGGTCACAGATGCGCTAGGCGTACCATTGCCAGGCAGCCCGATTGATCCGTGCGTTCGCAGCTTTACGACGCTGGGTGCCGCATCGGCGGTCAGTTTCACCCCGACAGCGGAAGTCCCGGTTGCAAACGTGCAGTCTGCGATTGAACGGGTGCAGGTCAACATTGGCACTCGGCTTTCTGGCGCAGGCGTAGGGGTCACTCAAGCGCCATTGTTAGCAAACATCGACACCACGGCTACGCCTTCTGGGCGGTATCGGTATGACACCTCAAGCACTGGCCTGTTTCCGGTCGGGGTGGTCAAAGCTGACACTGGTGTGATCGTCATTTCATCCGGCGCGGTTGGTAACCAAGTTATGGAACTGACGCCGCGCGACGGGGGAAACCAGTTTTTCCGTGCGATGGTTGCATTGACGTGGGGCGCATGGGTGCAGTCGATTGATAGCCTTGATGTGGCCAGCCAGGCCGAAGCTGAGGCGGGTGTTGAAAACACCAAATTCATGACGGCGTTGCGGGTTCAACAAGCTGTCGCTCTTACGGCTAGAGTTTATGCCACTTCGGTCGTTGTGTCTGGCGCAACCGTGAATTTTACGGGAATACCATCTACGGCGCGTGAAATAGAAGTGCTGTTCCACAATATAAACGTGGCCAGTGGTGTTCCATTGGTTCAACTCATGGTCGGCGGAGTAGCAGTCGCAACCGGATATAACTCAGCGGCTGGCACCAGCGGGGCCGAACTATTGTCAACAGACGGATTTATCACCACACCATCCAATCTTGCGCTGTCCGGCATCATGAGAATCGTCAGGGCGGCTTCTGGATTGTGGGTATCGTCTTGTTCGTTTAGGGCCGGTTCGGCGGAAAGTAGTGGAGGCGGATCAATCTCGGGTGTTGGTACAGTGGATGGCATACGCCTTGCGTCAACTGGCGGTAATTACAACGCCGGGACGGCAGTGGTATCTTGGAGGTAGATCATGACCACAATTCAAACCCCCGCCATCAACATCACCAGCGGCTTGCAGCTTGATCAGGCGTGGCGGCTGACATCGGCTTATCCTGTGCCCCGTTCGCCGGTCGATTTGTCGCTCTGGACTGCCGAAATCAGGATTGGCACAAAGCTGAATGAAAAGGCGGAGTTTTCCAAACCGCTCACCCTTGATGCGGGCGGCAATATCACCCTGACCATCGGTGGCGTTGTGACAGCCACAATCTCCGACGCCATCCCCGATGGCCGCGCTTTTTACCAAATCAACTTGAACGCACCTGACCCTGAGTTTTCGCAGGTTTGGCAGGGCGGTGTCACTATCACGAGGGCAGTCGAATGACGTACCAAATTCAAAATCGGCGGCTGTTTATCGAAGTTTATGACGACGCGGGGGTGATCAATCGCGGCTTGGAAATTCTGGGCGCATTCGGGTCAAATGCTATTTTCCCATACGCGACCAGAGCAGCGGCACTTGCAGCCCTTCCGTTGCTGGTTGAGACTATTACCCGCATCGCTTGGATCACGCCGAAAGGTGAGGTCATTTCGATCCGCCGGGTGGCGGCTTCGGTTCTGATCCCCGACATGCTAGGTTGGGAGCCGGACACGCAGCAGAATGCGTTTTTCGAGCATTGGGGTCTGGCACCCCGGCGCATCGAGGATGGCGAGTTCAGCTTTGTCCCGCCGGTTACGGTCGGTACAATCATGGCGTCTCAGCCTGACAGCGCGGCTTTGCTGAACCACATATTCTCCGCCTTTGCCGGCAGTATCAATCTGACGGGCTTTTTGCGCATCAACAGCGCCATCACTATCGGTCATCGCATACAGATTGTACCGCTTGCCGGTCAGCGCCGGAATTGCGGCTTTGCGATCCTGTCGAATTTCGATATGTCGACCGACCATTGCATCTATCCACAAGCGACAGAGCCGGGGGCTACGCTCGGTGGGTTCACGATTTACATGGATCAGCCGCACGATCCTGCCACCCGTAATGACCTGATCCGCTATCCGTGGGCGCTCCAGTACGGCGACAACGCCCGGGGCAACCTTCCGCAGTTGCGGATCGTCGGCGCGATCAACGGCATAGACGCGCGGGACTCGTTCATGATATCTAACTCCGGCGGCATTTCGTTGGAGGATTGCGAACTGTGCTGCTTTGGGGAAAGCCTGTTCATCGACGGATCGTTCGACTTCGTAACGGTGCGCGGCCACCGCTCATGGTCATTCGAGATCAGCGGCTTCCCGCAACTGCTAGACATATTTGAGGATGGCCGAACCGTCGGCTTCCGGGTGGAAAAGTGCGACGGCTTGAACGCCAATGGCATCATGACGCACAAGACGCGCATGGTCGCGGGCAGGGAGCAGCAATTGGAATTGCGCTGCACTGGCGATGTGGGGTGGCTCGCACGCGGCGAAACTCTGACGCAGGCGACCAGCGGCGCGACTGGCATCGTGGTGGACGTGATAGCGGGGCCAAGGACGGTCGTTCGCTTGCGCACCACGACTGGCACATTCAATACCACCAACGCCATCACAGGGTCGCTCTCTGGCGCTCTGGGGGCCAACTCGGTGCCGACCGCCGTAACCGCCCGCAACAACCTGCCCAAGACCGAACTGACCTATCAGTTTGCGAATGTGTCGCTTGACGGGCCAGACGGAAGCTACCTTGAACTTCGCGGCGGGAAGTCAACTTTCGTGGGGTTTTATAGCAGCAAAATCGAGACCGGCCTGCCGACTATTACGGTGGCTGGTGGCGATCACACGATGGTCGCCGCAGATATCCGGTCGTCCTTTCCCAGCGCCATCACGTTTGAGGCCAGCGGCGAATTGCGTTTCAGCCGTAGCAGGCTCGAAAGCCAGTTGATCACAGGCTCGTTTGCAACTTGCGGGGTAGGTCAGCTTACCGTCGACAGCTCGACTTTTATCTGGCCTGGGGTTGGCACTCGCGTCGATCCGTTCTTCCGCCAGCTTACGGGCGGGCAAATGTCGATCACAAACTGCGACACGGGGCAAATGACGAATGTGGGTGCTGCTATCGACTTCGGCGCTGATCACATTTTAAACTTCTGTGAAGGCAACAGAATGGCGCCGCACACCATCGGGTTCAACCCCGCATGGACGCTTGGCCGATATGAGAGCGAAGGCATTGCAAGCGTTACTCGCCGCACGCGGTCGGACAGCATTATGGTCGGCGCACCGCGTGCGAGTGGGGTTACAGCCACAGGCCGGGGGCAGTTTCTGGCAGACTTGCAAGTAGGACCGACATTCCTGACCCGCGCTGAGGCCACGGGCGCAAGCGGCCAAACAGGCACTTCGCCGTTTTGCTTCGTGATGCGCGGCGGCAAGCGCCTGTCGTACGCTTTCAATGCGGCCGGAACCGCGCTGACAACCGGCGATGGCAGAACGTGGTCGCCTGCGGACTCGGACGAGGGAACACGTCACTTTGGCGCAGTTGCAGACGCTGTAACCGACGACAGCACGCAACTGCAAACTCAGATCAACCGCGCGCAAGTTCTCGGTGGTGGGCGCATCCATCTGGGTTCAGATCAGATCAGGCTCAATACAGGTCTTTTGATTTCGACCGACCGTGTTAATCTTGTCGGGGATGGCCCTGACGCGTGCAGGCTTCACGCCGGGACTTCAAGCATGGATGTGCTTACCATCGGTGATGGGGTTGCTGGCTATGCCGAAGATAACCGGCTGGAAGGGTTTTCGATTGAAACGGCCAGCGGTGTCACGGGCATCAGGGGCGTAGTCGTTCACATGGCCTACAAGGCGCGATTGGCCCGCCTTAAAATGGTGCCAAGGCTTGGAGGTTCCTTTGCGTGCGGCATAGACGTTTTGCGGCAGGCTTCCTATTACACAAACCTTGACGATGTGTTTACCGACTCGATCCCTGTCGGCTTGAGAGTTGGAAACAGTGGGGCGGGAGGTCGGGCCGCGAATATCAGCCTTGGGAATTGCGGATTTAATGCTGCGCAGACAGCCGGGGTCCAGATTTTCGACGTTGGAGGGTTTACGTGGGTCAAGGGGGAGACGCTACAGTGCGAACGCGGCTTGGTTATCATGCCCGGCAACAGCCAATTCTGCTTCGGGGGCATGGTTTCACACGTCTTTTTTGACACTTGTGAGCAAGAAAACCTCCGAATTGCGCCCGAACACGATACGGCGGAGGTCAGGGATTGGCAATTCGTCAGCAACACCTATAACCAATCGGTGGTGTGGTCTGGGATACGAATTGTGGGCCGTGCAAGCGCGCCTACCAAAGTAAACACGGTGTCTTTCATCAGCGGCAGGTCGATAATCAACAGGCTGCACGGCATCGACATTGATCATGCGCAGGGCATAGACATTATAGGTGTTGGCTTTATGGGCAACTCTCGTGGTGTGTCCGGGGTTTCCCACGGCATCCGTCTCGGACCCGGTGCCGATAAGATCAGAATACTCGGGGGCCAATCAGGCGCTACAGAAAAGTTCCCCGCAATGCAGGGGCGCGGGGTTCTTATGAACGCCGCTGCGGGTTCGGTCACCAT
>Ga0105050_10009455_pt1 | contig 10916 bp, 3 predicted proteins | sample FRY01_FD_78088 | JGI IMG/M metagenome (GOLD analysis project Ga0105050, IMG submission 78088) | Freshwater microbial communities from Lake Fryxell liftoff mats and glacier meltwater in Antarctica - FRY-01 | ecosystem: Environmental > Aquatic > Freshwater > Ice > Glacier meltwater ... | reverse complement strand
ATTAGATTTGGATGCAAAACACAATCAACATAAACTCGCCAAAAATCAAATGAAACGTGGAGATGATAGTAGTGTAGAATATGCGGGAGTGAGGTTTGCCTGATATGAAGGAGTCGAAATCGCTCGTGCATTTCAACTTGCAAGCAATGATGGTATAAGTACAGATCAAATTATAAGTAATATCTCTGCATCAATTACCTCTAACCAGTCATCATTCAAATCATACTTGGACTATAGATACACCAATCAGTCCAACAAACATACTCGTCAGTCAGAATCATTGGTACAGAAACTTGAAGCAATGAGTAAAAGTACTGTAAAATTATCTGATTCAGGAGATGATCTAAAGCTAATGCAAATCTATCTTGTGGATTATGCACAACAACTCGGGATCGTGCCGTATGACGTGATGCATGGCAATGCGAATAATAAGGTATTAATGCCAGAACAAATGAAGTGAATCACTCAGAAAATACCGACCGAAACACTTGATGCTAATAGTAATACGATGGATACAGCATCCAATAATTTATCTCCAGAACAAAAAGCGAAATATAAATCACTATCGAAGGATCAAAGAAGAGGACTAGATATTCGTGTAACATCTCTGATGGTGTTTGCTCAACGTTCAGATTATTATATGCCTGATATTAGAGTAGCCAAGCCAGGTGATGGAGGCGAACCTCGTCCTAATGGTCTATCATATCACGGTGAGAAAAAAGTAGCTCATGAGGCTTTAGGAGTATTGAGTTTAGGTACTGCCATAACCCTAATGGATTTGATCTTTGATAATGAGTCGATGTTCCATGTGGATCTCAATCTGATCCCAAGTATCTGAGTATCCGACAAAGGTATCCAGTGATATAATCTTTTTGTCTGACCTAGTGGAGTCTATCAGTGGAAAGCGTGAGAGAAAACTGTTATGCAAGCAAATGTATTTGCTGGTACAAATGTGATCAATCCACAATATCCTACGATATGAATCAACGCATGAGGAGCTCGTACTCTCACCAGTAAGAAGATGTGAGGAACTGACAAAAAACTTGAACTCAGTGGGGGTGTGTGATATAACTTTATTGGAGTACCGTATCTGAGTGGATATGCTGGTGTAGGTATTGATCATATCTCGAGTATCAACTCCAATGCTCAGAAAATATCTGAAAAACTTCAACCAATCCTTAAACTACTTACACCAAATGATCTAATAACCCAAGCAACATTTGATGATTTCCTCAAATCCAAAAAACAAGACCTCAAATCAAATGATATCAAAGTAGTTCGCCAGTTCCGTGATGATCTATACACACTCATCCAAGTGATGCTACAGATAGCAGATGGTAATCTAAAGACTCTCACTGATAATACTACCGGCATCGTGGCAGAACTCGCCAAGGACATCTATACACACAAATCAGTTATGGATCTGCAATGAGGTAGATATGGTGGAGGATGAATTGATCTGATTCACTTTTTGCAAGCTCCATCGGTAATCGGCAAGCTGACAGCACTGTTTGGTATTATCAAGATCAACAACTATCGCACACTTATCTCTCATTCAGAAGACTACAACCTGAGTCAGTCAGAATATGTACTTCCACAAAATAATAATGTGGTAGAAAGAGCCAACAATATCATAGCGTTATTTAATGGTAAATTCAAAAGTGTATTCTGACTTAGTGCTTATACCATCTCTACTAATAATGCTTGAGAAGTGATATTTCCTGCGAGTGCATCAGTCAAAATCGATGGTGAGAATAATAAAGAACTTAAACTTACAAGCAATATGGATGTCTCGATGCAAGTATTTAGTGATCGTGTCGAGATTACGACAAGCACTCGTGAGGCAGAAATAATTGAACCAGAAGAAACTATAAATACTTCTACAACTCTCGATGCAGCCAATACAATTCATCTTAATATAGATGCAAATGATGTCAATATTCAAAAGAATGTAATGAGCAACTCATGTCGTAAGATCGAAAATAACTATCCTGATATGAAAACTCAGGTAGAAATGAATCTCGCTCAAGTAACTGGAAAAACTATGAGCTTTGATGGAGTATCTAGAGAGTATGCATATCGATGACCATTAGCCAAGTTTGGAATATCAAAGCAAACACGAGATCCGATGCAAAATATCGAAATCGAAAATCAACTTGATAAAAAAACTTGGAAATCAGAACAATATGAGAAAATGTTACCTCGTCTCAACCAACGATTGTTAGCAAATTATAATAAACAAGATTTTCTCAAGCTCAACAGCGACAAGCCCAAAGAAGATCCAACTAAATTTCCTCCAGTATATGAGGTGTATAGAAGAATGATCAGATATGAGACAGTACTTAAGGGTCAATTTGTTGAAATTGCTGAGCATGATAAATTTGAAAAATGAAAAAAAGTACTCTCACAATGAGATCTATACATCACGAATAGAGATCAAAAATTTGATGCAAGAATCAAAGATACAACACTCAATGCATGATTAAAAACTACCAAGAAAGAACTCACTGCCAAGATGAAGCAAGTCGACTATCAATGATTTGGATCAGTTCCAACCTCAGAAGTTACTGGGTTTACTCGATGATATACCGACTCTTGATATAATGTGAAAGAGCTCAAATCTAATACCTTTATCACAACAGGTGAAGATATCAAAAATTTTGAAAAAGCATTTGTCAATGTGAAGCTCAGTGATCCAACAGTCCTTAACTACGTGAAAGAATGAATCACTCAGCCCAAAATAGACTCAATCAATAAGTCAGCCTATGAAGCATTTACCACACGTCTCGATGCTTCACCGATGACCATCGATAATGTTACTACTACTTTTGGTGCGATCAAAGACAAATACAGCTATGAGCTTCCTACTGATGTAGATTTTACTACTTCACTAGAAGTTCCGATCTACACTAAAGACACAACAGACAAGGTTGGATCGATCAATATCAATCATTCATCTGACTATTACATGGTGGGTAACTGGCAATGTGCTGCCAATGAGACCTTTGTATATGCTCCACAATATAGTGGATCGATCGATCTTGCGTGAGCTCCTACTACTCCGATCGTCGAAGAAGTCACACCACTGGGATATGCTCGTGTACAAGTCGCTCAATGAGTAATGAATAAAGCAGTAAAAATGAGAAATGGTAAACTATGAGCTTGATTTGCATCTCAACGTGGAAGTTTTGGTCCTGCTACTACTCCAGGTAAACCTTGAGAGCCACGTAATCCTAATGATTCTACTCCAACAATTCACAATCCTTCTTCTACTCCTGACATTATTATAGAAGAAGCTACAAACATTCCAACAACACCAACTTCTCCTCCCACGAATACCTCAGCTCCTGATGCTTGAAAATGATTTCCATTTACATCCGATGCTCTGACCATACCATCTACAGTATGATGAATAGACCCTGTTCCAGATCCAATCTTAGATACTTGATTTATAAATAACGGTAATACATCTTTTTATAAAGGAATATCTGATATTATTGTACCGATCGCAACTATGAGTCCATGATTTGATATGGGATCTGCAACATTTGCAAGTAGAGCAAAGACAAGTGGATTGGAAGCTCAAGCAACCAAGGAGCTTAAAGATTGGGAAAAGATGAATATTGTGGGAGCTGTTACTCGTGTTACCTCTACACCGTCTCAATCTTCTACAGATCTTCAAACCAATACTTCTAGATCTCAAGCTACAATTACTGATGCTCCGACTATTACAAAATGAACATATAACGAAGCACTTAATCAGCCTTTTGAGCAATCTGACAAAGATCCTATACTTACTTCTGTGGATGGTATGAGGATTGGAGCTCAAATACCTAAGAATATTCCTTCTCAAGATCTAAATGAGATAGTAATTTGAGCAAAGACAAATAGAGATAATAAAGTAAAAAAACCTACAGCTACAGTTATACCAAAACCTGATAATGCTACTCCTGATCTATTATCAAATTCTTGAATTAAAGAAGGTAAGAATAAACCAGTTACTCCAAAAGTAGAAGTTCCTATCATAGTACCATCTCCAGGCACAAAGCTAGAAACAAATGACTCTAGAATACAGGTTTATAAAAATGTCCTTGCTCTATCGACTGTATCACAACTCATTGCTTATCCTAGCAATATTCCTTTCATCATGATTGATAATCATGAATATTCGATCAAATCACCCAATACTGGCGAAGAAAGAATCATGGTTGATATGACTACTCGTAAAGTCCACCTCAACCTTGAAGATATATCAAACAGTGAAAATCCAGTGTATATCTTAAGTATCGATATTGATGCAGATGATAAGCTTAGACGAGATGGCGCAGAACGACAATCTACCGATCGTAAGAATGAAGGAATTATTGTTTTAAAAATAATCAACTAATCTCACTATTATATTTATTATGTACTATCCTACCAATGTCATTACAACTATCTCAAGACTCTGATCAGTATGAAAAAACAATTAATGCTCCTCAACTGGATGAAAGACCACTTGAAATCAGAATTCAAGAAGCATATCAAAATCATGCTGATGATGTGCAAGACAAACTTTCTATCAAGACTGAAAAACGACAATCTAGTAAAGAATTTAAGGTATGGAAAAAATCATACGATGAATATAAAAAATGATTTGAGTCAGTCTCTCAAAATCTTCAAAATAATTATAATGAACTACTCAATACATCCGAAACTTTGACTGCAGCAACTCTTCAAAAAGAATTTGTAGAAGCAAAATTAGAAGCTCTTGATGCGATTGAAAAAAATAATGAAGCTCAAAAACAAAAAGATCAACTCTCGATTCAACTTACCAAACTCGATACGCTGATCACACAATCTACTGAACAACAAACTACTCTTCAATCCACTGTAACTACCCAAGAGAATGAGTTGCAAACCAAAAAACAAACTCTTGACACCCATCTTACCCAATATGAAAGTTTAGTAACAAAACATTATCAATCACAGCTTACTCAATGAATGGAGCAGATCAACTCTTGGAAAGTTAAATATCTTACTCTTGCGAATAATACACAATATACTCAAGCACAACAAACTCTTAAGGTAGCAACACAAAAATTTGGTGATTTAAAAAATTCAATCAATACTGTTACTGTAGATGACAAACCCTCCTTAAGAGCTATCAATAGATTTGATGATAAAGAGCTTACTCTGATTGATCAACGAAGAGATGCACAAGTCGTTACGCAGTGATATGAACTAATCCCATATCAATATGATATAGCTCGTGCTAAACTTCAATATGATATTGCGACTACTCTTAATCAAGAAAATACTAATACTTCTCAATATCTCCAGGTGTTTGAACAACATAATCAATCAACTGATCGTCTTTTTGATAGAAAATTACAGTCATATAAAAAATTTAATGAAACATCTAAACCTACTAATTGAGTACTTAGTGGTAATGAATACCGAACCGATAAGATTTTTGTCAAAGCATATGCTTCATATATGATCGAAAAAGTACAAGAACTAAAACCTGAAGCGCTGCAATTTGATGCAACAATATCTTTATCAAATTTTGTAGATCAAGCAAAAAACTATTATGATTACACGAAAACTGCAGTAAAATATCTCTTTCAACGTAATATTAAAGTATTTATTACATGAATGAGGGATACATATAAAGACCAGATTGATCGTATCACCAAAGATTTAGTGGATCTCAAAAATGAACAAGTCACCACTGAAGCTAAGGCATTAGAATACGAAAAAGCTGAAAACCCTACTGCCATTTTGAGACAAGAATGAATTAAGGCATGAGCTCGTAAATGAGGAATTAAAAATGCAATCATTAATTTAACCAACAAATCAAATGAATTATATCCAATTCTAAAAGAATTGAATAGCTCATTTAATTCTTCTTCTAACATTATTAATCAACCATCCAATATGGTAGATAAAAACTCAATTCCAGAAGATTTTACTCAGATTAATTTTAGTGATATTACAAAGCCTGAAAGTCCTGAACTTGAGATTCCATTTATAAAACAACTAAATAAAAGTGAAACTAAAAAGAACTAAAAATACTCTTGCAATTTTGTCAAATTAATTTATTATACACTATGTTTACAATCATGATTGCCAAAAAATCGTTAGTAATTGCTTCATTAGTAGTAGTATTAGTATTGACTGGATGTGGTAAAAAAGACGCCCCAACTGTCATTGATACTACTCAAGGATCCGCAATTACACAGACTTGATCTTCACAGAGTATACCTACTCAATGAGGATTTATACCCCAATAATTTATTATCTGTCCTACTGTCTTATGAAAAAACTCATCACCTGACTGCTTATTGTTTGAGCTATTGTATTAGGATGATCATCCTACTCAGCTGACTTGAGTATGTGTAATGGATGAGTATTTCCCAGAGGTGAAGTGAGATTTGGTATGCAATATCCGATCAATGATACCTTTCATACTGCCAATGCTGCGATTATGTGAGCATGAGCAGGTACCAAAGTACAAGCACAAAATGCTAGCGTAGGTGTTTTTAATTTTACTGCTGGGTGAAATCGATGAGGTCCCGCTCCATATGTGACTCCAGGATCGACAATTATTGCTACCAGTACTGCAATCATCGATCAGAAATCTAAAGATATCGTCATCGAATGGCATATTGCCAACTGTGCTTACAACGGTAAATGATGATGTGTCGCTGGTACGACCAATATTCACGTCGAGTGTATGACGCTATCAGCTACCTGGTGTGGAGATGGAGAGATCAATGGAGGAGAGCAATGTGACGGAGGAGAGTGATGTAATGCTACATGTGAAAGAGCTCCTACAGTAGTGGTATGTCAACCTAACGAAAACTCAAGATGTGAAGGAACTACATTGATCACTAGAAAAACTACCGGTAATCAACCTAACTGTAACGAGCAAATCATCAATAGACAAGATAATCATCCAAGCTGTGGCCCTACGTATCAATGTCCTCAAATCAATAAAGATAAAGGTCAAAGCTGTGATGATGCAAACTGAAATACTCAGAACGATAGAGTAGGAGATGATTGTGTCTGTAGAGGTACTCCAGTAACTCCTACTTACCAATGTCCTGATATCTCCAAAAACAAATGAGATAGCTGTAATGATGGAAGATCTGACACAGATAATGATAGAGTCAATGATGTATGTCAATGCCAAGGCACTCCGCGTACTACTCCCAATATCTGCCAAAGTGTAGGTCAAGCTTGTAACCGTAATCAATGTGGAGGAAATGGTACATACGTCCAAGGCAACAACTGATGTGAATGTAATGAATCTGCTCCACAAGTCCCAGGTAATTATGATCAGACTTGTACTAGTGATCAGAATAACTGTGGTGATAGAAACACTGGTAAGATCAACTGCGGAGGCACATGTAGCGTACCCAGACCAGCTGACAGACAATGTACTCAAGATAAACCATGTGACCCTCGTCAGACTCAGCAATGTGAAGGTACTGTGTTAGTGACAAAACAATATAAAGGTACTCAACCTAACTGTAATCAAGAAACAGTACGTAGAGAGGATAATCATCCTCAATGTATGTCTACTATATTCTGTGGAAATGGTAAAAAAGAATGAACTGAGCAATGTGACGGAAATGACGGAGTCGGACCAAATCAAGTCTGTTCTGCTCAATGTACGCTCAATAATAAACCTCCTGTATGTGGAGATGGTATCAGAAATAACAATGAACAATGTGACTACAATGATGCATCCCGTAACTGATTTGGTAAAGATGGATGTAGTCAGTTATGTCAGCCAATCAATAATCCATTATGTGGTAATGGTATCAAAGAATGAAATGAACAGTGCGACGATGGTAATACCAACAATAATGATGGATGTAATAATTCTTGTCAACCCAATCCTAATTACTGTCCTACTCTCAATAAGAACAAATGAGACGTCTGTGATGACAATGATTTTGCTACTAAGAATGATGTAGTTACTGGTGAATGTATCTGTAAATGAATCCCAAAGACCAAATGTGGAGATGGTATGATCCAAAACCCAAATGACTATGGTCAGACAGAACAGTGTGATGACGGTAACACCAACGATAATGATAAGTGTTCTAACTCATGTAAGATCCAACTTAAGCTGGGTGATTATGTGTGGTTAGACGCAAATGAAAACGGTCTCCAAGATACCAATGAAGTCCCAGTACCCAATGTGCCAGTCAAACTGTATAATGGATGTGGAGTAAACGGAACACCAAAGACTATGACGACAAATAATGATGGTAAATATCTGTTTGAAAAACTTCAACCAGGTCAATATACTGTGATGTTCGATATCAATAAAAAATTCTACCTGTTTACCAAACAAGAACAAGGTAATAATCGTGCAATCGATAGTAATCCAGATCCGATCACTGGAATCACAAAATGTATTACTCTTAATGATGATGATCTCACGATCGACGCTGGAGTTATCCTTGAGCAACCGGTGAGTTGTGAGTCACTCACGATCGATAGAACATCAGCATGACCAAGTACTGTGATCAATTATGAATGTAAACATCAGTGAGCAAAAACCGTCTCAGTCACTATCGTACAAAGCGGTACCAATAATGTCATTGCAACATCTAACCAATTTAAAGGTACATTAACATTGCCTTCGAGTGTAGTAGGGTGAGATTATATCGTGAGATGTACACTTGATGGAGGTATCGACTATAAGGTATCAGTATATCAAGCATATAGTGGAGCAACAGTGCTCTATAGAGTCAACAAGAATGACGCAACGATGAAATGTGCAATCCCTACTGTATTTGATCCAAGCAAACGTATTCCACTTGATCTAAAGAGCGTTCTCACATGGGCAAAACCAGTACCAATCTGTACTCAGAATCAAATGATGAGTAATGATTACAAGAATGTAAATGCAAGTCCTAACGAATCACTACTCATCAGAGACGATACTGCATGTAAAATTCCTCTCAAAGTAGTACAATGAGCTCAGCTTGGTGATCGCTTATGGCATGATGTCAATCGTAATGGACTACAAGATAATGCTGAGCCTGGTATCGGTGGATCAAGAGTAGAACTTTATGCATGTGATGGTACAAGTCTTTTAGCGGCTCAGTCTACAGCTGGAGATGGTCTCTATCTCTTTACTAACCTCAATACTGGATCATACAGAGTCAAATTTGCTCTACCAGGATGATATAATGCATTTACGGTCAAATGAGCATGAGCTGACCCAAGACTTGATAGTAATGTCAACCCGAGTACATCATTTACTGATTGTATTACGCTTGGTGCAAATGAATCAAATATCACGATCGATGCATGAGTATTCAAGTCAGATACTCCATGATGTACCGTCAACTGTGGATGAGGTAACTATAACTTCTGTGGAGATGGTAAAGTCAATACTTCTAGCGAACAATGTGATGACGGTAATACGATCAACGGAGATGGCTGTAGTAGTAGTTGTAGGATTGATACTTGTACGGGTAATAACTGTGGTGGTATCAACACAGGAGCTAATATTATAGGGATATTATGTGAGTCAATCGATCCTCCTTCCGTCAATGTAGGTGAATATCTTCCATTCCGGTGGACGATGGAGACTCCAGATAGTAAAGTCAAATTTGTTAATAACTGTGGACAAGCAGAAGATGGTAAGACTAATATCATCAAGTCTGACTCAGTCGATGATCCAATCTGTCATTTTGCAATGCGTAATGGTAAGGGTGAAGTGGTCGAGTTCTCAAGATACTGTTTTGGTAAACAAGATCTGCAGCAATATCCTCTCTTCAATTCATTCTTAGATACAAGACCTGTAACGCTCAAGCATTACCTCTCAGCATATACTGATCCTCTCAAATGAGGTACATCATTTATTGGACCAGCTAACTGGAAAGAGCGAGGAGATAGAAAACAACTTTCAGTACTTGGTGAATATGCACTTGGTCTGACCAAAACAACGTTTAAGACCTGTAACAAAGTCACTACTGCCGTCAACAATACCAGTACTTCTTCTACCTATGTGGTGAGTCCAACAAGATATATCTCAGTCAACAAGGCAGGATTTGGAAGAGAATGTTCATTCAACTTTACGGTGACCAAGCCATACTTTGTACAACAAGGTCAATCACTCGCTACAAGATCGGTGGATGAACAGACGATCAAGAGTTTCTATGGATTTACATCAAATACAGCAGGACAAATTATTGCTAACATCACGCAGTTTAATAACTACAACGTGAGTCAGAATCTGGATTATCTCGTATGACAATTTGTCAACAAATATAGTCAACTCGCAACTGCAGAAGCTGGTAACTTCTCCAAAGTACCTAACAAAGAAATCTATATCTACAGAGGCACAACTAAGCTTACCATCCTCAATGGTATGCAGATCCAAGGAACATTGATTTCTCTCAATGCGGATATCGATATCAAGGGTAATTTGGCAGGAATAGCAATGATTATTGCACCTAATAATACGATTGACTTCCAAGCAACCTCTCAACAATATGATGAAGTGCAAACCATCGAAGGTATCTATATCGCTAAGAAAATTACAACTTCGACCAAGATTTCTAATGATTATCTCGGTAATGCAAAACGAGCGTCCAAATGATGAGTTACCCTCAAAGGTCTAATGATTAGTGCCAATGCAACCAAGGATATCAATAATCTTGTGGATCAAAGAAGATCACATCTTAATACTTGGTTCAATGTTGACAAACCAAATAATGGTCAAAACGAGAAGAAACTCTCGATCCTCAAGTGAGCTGCGTTTATCATTGAGACTGATCCATCATTTTGGTTAGACTTACCACCTGGAGCCAATGAGCTAATGACAGCATTGGATACGTATAGGAAGTAGAAAATTAGAAAGCTATATATAATTAATCATCATTGTAGAGATACGATGGTGATTT